>Ga0209536_100000791_pt1 | contig 52229 bp, 42 predicted proteins | sample DeeMarSeWOR28_12_FD_187461 | JGI IMG/M metagenome (GOLD analysis project Ga0209536, IMG submission 187461) | Marine sediment microbial communities from White Oak River estuary, North Carolina - WOR-2-8_12 (SPAdes) (version 2) | ecosystem: Environmental > Aquatic > Marine > Intertidal zone >... | reverse complement strand
CGTTCGGCTTCAACCTTTTTTATTTGAAGGGAATCGTACCCAAGGGGATTAGCATGGGCGACATTTACAAATCGGTGATTCCTTACACCCTTGTCGAACTGACCGGTCTGGTGATCATTATGCTGTTTCCCCAGATTGCAGTGTGGCTGCCGAATAAATTATTGTAACCCTGTAAGGACATGATTAGAAGTGGTTTCAAAACCCCATCTGAGGCCCAATGGCTGCGTTGCAAGCCTCCGATAAATGCTCACATACCCCATGGTATGCTGCGCTTTCTCGATCGGCCTGCGCCTTGCCATTGAACCTGATCTGAGGCTTTGAAACCACTTCTAGATATAAATTTACTTTTTTCAAATTCGAGCCGGCAGAAGCGGGGTCGTGTTTCAATAACCATGTCTATATATGAATCATCATAGGTAAGTTCGGCGGTATAGGGATCCATCCGGATCGGCGGATCATGGCTCCTGGTTACCCACGGGACAAGATGTCGCAATATTTTTTCTTCGATTTTTTAGGACGGACGGCTTTTAATTACCCTAAACGGATTTTAACGGTCGAAAAAGGTAATAAAATCAGGCGGAATACGCTCTTACTCGACCTCTCACCCCGGTAACGGGGGTTCGAATCCCCCTGGGATCACCAAATAAAATCAAAGGCTTATGGAAATCTATAAGCCTTTTTTCAATTCTAAAATTATAATGCCCGACTCTAAACCCAATATTCCCGATAAAAATCAAATCTGTTTATTCCCGATACTTCACAATAAGAAAAAAATATCATTATCTGAAAATTAGTAATCTGATTAGAATTTTGAATCAAATCTAATGAAGTTAATTGAGAAGGAATAATATTTAGTTAGATACGGATAAAAGATTAAGAAGTTTCTTTGTCGTGGTCACCTAAATACAATCTTCTTTTTAACTTAGCGTAAGCATGAGTTCTGCCAGTTCAAAGCTTTCGCAATTCATCCTGAATCGCTTGGATCGCTGTTGTCATTTTTCCGATAATGGCGCCGGTATCTGACAATTCAACGTGTTTGTTTTCAAATGCCTTCCAGACTGCTTTTTCTATCATTTCTGCAGCTTCCGTTTCAGACAGATAATCGAGCATCATGGCGGCGGCGCGAATCTGGGAGACCGGATTTGCAATCCCCTTGCCGGCGATATCCGGTGCCGAACCATGGATCGGTTCAAAATACGCCAATCGGTCACCAATATTGGCTGAGGGACACATTCCCAGTCCTCCTACGGTTGCACCGGCTAAATCGCTGAGGATATCACCGAACATGTTTTCAGTTACTACGACTTGAAAATGTTGTGGCCGCGTAATCAGAGCAGCAGATGCTGCATCGGCGTACAAACTCTCAACTTCGACTTCAGGTGTTTGGCGTGCGACATCTAAAAAAATCTCTCTGAAAAAAACAAAGCTTCTAAGAACGTTACTTTTTTCAATAAGGGTGACTCTTTTTTGCCCGTCTTCAGGCGCTCCTCTCTTTTTTTTTATCGCTAAATTAAAGGCAAAACGCGAAATTCGTTCACACCCTTCACGAGTGACCATTAATATATCTGCTACGGCTGAATTAGATACAACTCCTGAACCTCTGGACAAATATAGGCCTTCCGTATTTTCCCTCAGGAATAAGTAATCTATGCTATCTGCTATCTTTCCTCTGAGCGGTGAGGCCGTATTGGGGAACAACCTGATTGGTCGCAGATTAGCATAAAGGTCAAAACCATTCCGTAGTACACCACCCAAAAGACCCGCTTCGGTTCCATCGGGTTTCCTAACGCCGGGAAGACCAGTAGGCCCCTTGAAAGTGGCATCCGCCAGTTCAATCGCTTTTAACGTTTTGGCCGAAATTGGCTCACCGGTACTTTGGTAGCAAGCCGCTCCGGCTTCACAAAAATTATATTCCAAGCGGAAACGGCCTATATGTTTCTGTAACGTTTCGAGGACTTCTATTGCTCCGTCTACAATTTCAGGCCCGATACCGTCGCCAGACAATACCACAATTTGATAGGTTTTCACTTTTGAGTCCTTTCAAAACAAATAATTCTGCACTTTTAACTTTTATTAGATCCTAATTCAAGTATCCGGCGAACACAACTGGCCGCCTTGAAAAAGGAAAAAGGGGGTCAGGGCTTGATTAGTGATTATAGTTTGACTGCATCTCTCAAATTTGATACAAAGCCGCATGGCGCGTCCCTGGCGAATAGAATATGATGGTGCACTTTATCACGTTTTTTCTCGCGGCAATAACCAGCAAGATATCTTTGTGACCGATGATGACCGCTATTTGTTTTTAGACTCAATCGGTCAGATGTCTGAACGGTTTGATAACGATATTTTTGCATACGTGCTGATGAATAACCATTATCATTTGCTGCTTCGCACACCAAAAGCAAATTTATCAAGAAGCATGCAATGGTTGGGCACAACCTATACGCGGCGGTTTAATCTCAGCCATATGCAATGTGGACATTTATTTCAAGGCCGCTATAAAAGCATCCTGGTTGAAAATGATGCTTACCTGATGCAACTTTCCTATTACATCCATAATAATCCGTTACGCGCCGGCATTGTCAAGCGACTTATCGATTACCGCTGGAGCAGCTATCCTGCATATGCTTATAATCGCCGCCATCCCGACTGGTTAGACAAAGATCTGATACTGTCTCAAATTCATGGGAAAAACAAATATCAACACTACCGTGAAAAGTCACAAAAGTATTCAGATGAACACCGACGCATCTGGGAAGATATTCGCCACGGATTCATTTACGGATCTCAAAAGTTTGTAAAAAGGATCAAAGCTCGCTATATGGTCAGCGAGCCTGACCCGGCCATTCCTCAGCAAAAAAGCATCATAAAAGATTCAGATCCTGTAGAGTTTTCAAGCAAGGCAGCTAAGGTATTGCAATGTGATCTGGAAAGAATCAAAAAATCCCCGCGGGTTAGCGAATCCGACAAGACAAAACGTGATATTTTGCTTTATTTGTTATGGCAAGAAGGCACGTATACAAATTTACAGATTGGGGACATAATGGGTTTAACCCATTCAGCCGTAAGTCGAAGGGTAGAGATCACCCGGAAAAAAATGGCACTGGAGCAAGATTTCGAAAGGTGGGTAAAAGCAATTAAATCACAAATCAAGCCCTGACCCCATTTCTTTTTGATTACCATCGCATATTTAGACTTTCAGACAATTCAGATTTGATAAGCCACGCAAGGATCAAAAATAATTCTTCTATTTCGCGGGTAAAACGAATTGATCTAATTTAAAATTTTTTATCTATTTCGCTAAGATTGCGATCCTTTTGATGCGTCTTTGCCACCCAACTCACTGAATTTTCGTCTAATATTAAAAAAAATGAAAAAAAATGAAAAAAAAGCTTGACATGCCACATTGTAGTAGTCTATAAAGAGGCTACCCCACAGATCTATGCTTCTTGAGCATACCTCTATGTCCTCCTCATCTCGGCGGCTCATATCCCCATGAGCCGCCGTTTTGATCTTTAGGTTCTGTAATATTGCCGACCTCGCCTGAATGAAATTCAATCGTCCTTGTTATGGAATCAACCCAAAAACCGATCGATCCGCAAGCCTGCCTTGAGATCTTCATTATTTTGACAATATGTGTTCTTTAGGATATAAATTTGTTAATCGGATTAAATAGCATTGCATAAAAATCTGGCAAAAATTTTTCGAAGCAGAAAGGGAGAACAGAATGAATAACAAAAATTGGACATTTCTCGTCTTCTTTCTTGTTATTTTCGTCGCTTTTTTGGCCCCTTCGTGTGGCAAAAAAGAAATCAGTTCAAGACCCGTTATGTCGGAGGAGGAGGCAGCCCGCAGGCAGGCAGAAGAGGAAGCCAGACGAAGAGAAATGGAAAAACAGGCTGCCGTTCAGGAAGAAACAATCAGGGATGAGCGCCTCAGCGAAAGCGAAAGGGCAGAAAGAACCCGGGTCGAAAGAGACATGTTCGAAAATGACGATGTCCAGTTTGAGTTTGACAGCGCCAATCTGTCAACGGAAGCCCAGGACATTTTACGTCGAAAAGCGGAATGGCTCAAAGAAAATCCCCGCGCAAAGGTTATCATTGAGGGCCACTGCGATGAACGGGGCACCAATGAGTATAACCTGGCTTTAGGCGACAGACGGGCTTTCAGTGCCAAGTCCTTCCTGGTTGACCTGGGTATTTCCGCTTCCAGATTAACTACGGTGAGTTATGGCGAGGAGCGCCCGATCGATTCCCGCTCAGACGAAGACGCCTGGGCCAAAAACAGACGCGCCCACTTTGTGATCAAACAATGAAAACCCTTTGATCCCAGATATCATCTTTTTACACGCGCATCCATAACACTTCATCAATGACGACCCGAAACGAACCGGATTCCCCTCCGCGAAGGATTGCTTTTTTTATTTCGCCCCACGGGTTCGGGCATGCCGCGCGCGCTGCCAGCGTCATGGAAGCCGTGGCGGAAATTGAATCGTCGGTTCTATTTGATATTTTCACCACGGTTCCGGCCTGGTTTTTTAACAGTTCCAGCACGTTCGACTTTCGCTATCATTCTCTGTTAACCGATATCGGGCTGCATCAAGTGGATCCTTTTCAGGAAGATCTGCCGGCAACCGTTCAGCGCCTGAAAAATTTTCTCCCTTTTGATCGGGCCCGGATTGCCCCGCTGGCTGAGAAAATAAAGCGCATGCAAAGCGAACTGGTAATTTGTGACATCGCCCCGATGGGCATTTTAATTGCCAGCGCAGCCAACGTGCCTTCGGTTCTGGTTGAAAATTTTACATGGGATTGGCTCTACCGGGGTTATGCCGAAGCAGGCATAAATCAATTCAGTCAATATCTGCAATCTATTTTTGACGAGGCCAACTACCACATTCAAACCCAGCCCATATGTAACCCCGCACCGGTGGACCTTACCGCCGCACCGGCCAGTCGAAAAATCAGGACTCCGTCAGGCGAGATCCGGCAAAAGCTGGGGCTAACGGAAAGCTGTAAGGTCGTCATGATTACGGCCGGTGGCGTTCCAAAAAGCTATGGCTTTATCGAAAAGTTAAAAAAGCAAACCGCCACCTTTTTCATCTTAGCGGGTGCCCGCAAATCTGTTGACATCCAGGATAATTTGATACTTTTGCCGGAAAACTCGGCGTTCTTTTTTCCGGATTTAATCAATGCCTCCGACGCTGTCATCGGCAAAGTTGGGTACAGTACGATTGCGGAAGTTTATCACGCAGGTGTACCTTTCGGATATTCTGCCCGGACCCATTATCGCGAATCTGCACCGCTCGTTAATTTTATCGAAAACGAAATGCACGGTTTTACCATCGGGCAATCAGAATTTAATAAAGGCGATTGGATCCGCCGGATAGATGATCTTCTGGCACTACCGCGCGTTCAGAGAAACACCTCAAACGGTGCGGGCCAAATTGCAGGATTTATCAATAATCTGCTAAAATTATGACATTTAATATTGAACGAACTCGGGCTTAGATGCTATTAGAAGTGGCTTCAAAACCCCGTCTCCCCGCTTAATAAAGCGGGATTTCGCATCTAATTGGAAGATGATTCGAGGAGCTCAAAAGGCCCAATGACTGCGTTGCCCCGCAAGCGGGATGAAGCGTCTAATTTTATGATACCAAGGGGTTCCTCATGAAAATTTTGGAAATCGCTTACAAATAAGGATTAACGATTATGCAGGAACTATACCTCCGTTTAGCCAAACACTTGGAATATCTTATCATGGGATATCCCTACACCGATGAACTCATCGATCTTCTGGTGGAAATGTTCAGTCCGACAGAGGCCCAGGTGGCTCTGGCGATCCCCAATGATCTTGAACCACTGGCGGTTGTCAGTCTTGAGCATATCGCTGCCCGGGCGGAGCTTCCTTTACCCGAAGTGACCAAAGCATTAGAATCCATGGCTGCACGCAACATGCTGTTTACAGCTCCAATCCCGGATGGATCAACCGGGTACGCTTTGCTTCAAGTAGGCTACGGCCTGCCGCAAACTTTTTTTTGGAGCGGGAAGCAAGATGAGACAGCCAAACGCATGGCAAAGCTGGTGCTGAATTATTTTACGGTTTCAACCACTCACAAAGTTTACGGCGGCGTACAAACCAAATCTTACAAATACACCCCTGCCAACATGAGTATTGAGATTCCCATGCAGGGCGTCATGCCTCATGAACAGATTGGATCCATCGTTGATACGGCAACCAAGATCGCAGTGGCGCATTGCCCCTGCCGGATGTCGGCCAAGATCCTTGGCCGTACGGATTGCCCCCACAGTATCGAGGTATGTATCAAGTACGACGAAATGGCCGAGTTCGTTATCAACAAAGGACTGGCCCGTGAAATCTCCAGCGATGAGGCACATCATATCCTGGCGGCCAGCGAAAAAGAAGGGCTGGTCCACATGGTGGACAATGCCCAGGGCCAAATTAAGCATACCTGTAATTGTTGCGGCCATTATTGCTGGAACGTCGGCATTATCAGGCGCCGAAAAATACCGCGGGATCAGTTAATGGCCGTCTATTTTATCCGTGAAACCGAGCTGGCGGAATGCATCGGCTGTGGCGCCTGCGCTGAAATTTGCCCGGTGGATGCCGTCAAAATGGTTGAAGATAAACCGCAGGTGGATCCAGATTGGTGCATCGGATGTGGTGTATGTGCCATACAGTGTCCGGCGGGTGTGATATCCATAAGCCGCCGCCTTGAAAACCAGGCCCCGCAAGACTTTACCCAACTGCATCAGCGGATAAAGGAAGAACGCGGGCTATAAATGTGGTATCAGGTGTCAGGTGTCGGGTGTCAGCGTTTTAGCCGCTGGCATCTCGCTTCTGGTTGCTGGCAGTAGCCAGGGGCCTGACACCCGACACCTGACACCCAATTAACCCACCTACCGTCTCTGCTTTACAGCTTCATTCAATCCTGCCGCTTCTGCAACTTCGATTTTTATTTGTGAAAAAAGTTTCTCAAAAATCAGGAATCAGTTTCATAAGATCTAGCACGTAAAGGCTACATCTTTGTGAGCTATAGCGCTAAATGCCCATAATAGCTGAATCGCTCAAGGTATTTCTGTTGGCATAAAGATTGCTATTTTAACATGTTTGAAGACGTCGCCCTCACTGTTGGGATAAATGTGCCGGCTTGGAGTCTTAAATCTGGGTGCTTATCGCCGGGCCGCACTTAGCAATTCGGATAGGGGCAGCTCTGAGTAAACCGAAAAGCGGAAATATTTAAAGTCATAGTGAAAATTAGGAGGAGGGGAATTTGACTAAAAAGGGAGAGCAAATATTCATAAAGGACAGAGGCGGAACACGAACTGGTAACGATAGACGGAAAAACCACCAGTCTTACGATGGTATTGAAAAAAGGTCCGGACGCGACCGCAGAAAAGGATTTGATCGCAGAAGCGGTCTGGCCCGAAGACGGACTTCCAACCGCAGGAATACAAATGGGTCCTGGAACGGAAGTTACATTGAACGGCGAGACATTTTTAGAAGAGGACGTTAACATCTCATCATCGGTTGCAATACCGTCTTTAGATAAAATTAGGTGTCTAATTGTCAATTCCCGCAAATATAATTTTCTTAAACAACAACCCAGAAGTATCCACAGGTCCTATGTTCCCTAATGATCAGAGAGCCAGCCGGCGATTTGCTTATGAAGCCTCCCTTAAAATCGAAAATTGTGATTCCGGAACCTATACTTACGGCAGAATGTATAACTACAGCGCAGGTGGTATTTATTTCGAATCAGATGTAGCATTTCAACCCGGCACTCGGGTACGAATCGACAGCGCAAAACCGGGTCATGATCTTTTCACCGACCATCTCAGCGCCGAAGTAAAATGGTGTCGCGAAATCTCTGCGGCGGTGGTTTTATACGATTACGGAATCGGCGTTGAATTCGATCGCTTGATGAATCGCTTAAAACGCAATAGAAAGTTCCAGGTCCTTCAGGGTGGTGTAGATCAGGAAAAGACCTAAAAGGTTTCAGGCGGGCAAAGTTGTCCTGCTGGCTGCTTCGATGAAAAGGGCGGCAGTTTTCCAGTCGCGGGTGTCGATAAGAAAAGTTTTCTGCCATAAGGGGTTACCCTTAACCCGATCAAGGGCAGGGCCGTTTCGGTCCTGCCCTTTTTTTATTTTTTGGTTGACTATTGAGCCGGCTGCCATAATTTGAGGTGGTTAATGCCTGATCTTCAAATACAACTTTTATAAACGCCAACTTATTATCAACCAACCGGGAGTTTGCATATGCATGTGGAGACTGTCCTTCCGATTTTTCCCCTGGGTTTGGTATTACTGCCGGAGATGTATCTGCCGCTGCACATATTTGAGGAACGTTATAAATTAATGACCCGCGTGTGCATCGAACAGCGCAAAGAATTCGGCATCGTGTATTTCAGTGGCAAACAGTTTCAGACAATAGGATGCACCGCCAGAATTGTCGAAATACTGAAACGTTATGATGATGGCCGTTTAGACATTATGACACGCGGCGCAAAACGGTTTGCCATAAAAGAGCTACTAGATGAAAAACCCTATTTGCAGGCTAACGTCGACTATTTTGATGATCAGCCGATGGAACAACCGAAGCGGGAAACACTCCAAAAACTGGCTGACAGGGGCTTTCAACTGCTCAGGAAAATAAATCCCATGACCCAACAATATAAAGAGGAACAATTCACAAAACAAGCGGATATTAAGTTGGTTTCTTTTTTAATGGCCGCCTGTGAGGGTTTCAGCCTGGAGGAAAAGCAGCGGTTTCTGGAAATGACCTCAACGCCCACGCGGTTGAGTAAAGCAGCCGAGGCTCTTGAAAAACTCTTTGAACGCCTGACCCTTAGTCGCAAGATTGAGCGTATAATTGGCGGTAACGGAGATTTGCCCGAGTCGCTTTAATCTTAACATCCGCTTAACGCAAAATTAAAAAACCCTTTCCGAAAACCGGTTTTAAACCCAATCGGCTTTCGGAAGGGGCTTTCGTTTCAATTAAAAAAATTTTCGGCAAAATTCCCAGTGAGACGAATTTCAGCTTGAATACTTTTCTTTAAAAGCCCGCCGGCGTTCCATTTTTTTCTTTACTTTTAAGTTTTGCAGGCTTCTGCGATCTGAGCCGCTTCGACGGTATCGCTGAGACCGTCTTTCCGGAAAATGCTCTGAAGAAGAAGATTTACGGCGGTCGGGCAGAGAGCGTCTCCCGCCCCGATCTTTGATATTACGGATATTGGTGGTATCGGCCACTGTGCAATGCCTTTTTGCATGAATCGGATTTCGCCCCGGATGTCTCCGCCCATGAGAAAAATGGAGCGGGTTGGGGTAATTATATTTAAAAAATTACAGGCGCCTGTAATTTTGTCAAGAATTAGTTCACTTTGAATCGGTTTTATCAAGCAAAACCTAATCCGCTTAAGGCGTGTCGGTTAGATGATTTTTCAAAAATTTTTTCAAGCGCTCCTTTCCATCATTGGAAAGTCTACGAGAATCATCCAGCTCTTTGCCGTGCAATTCCTCATGACAGCTGGCGGCTCTGATCGCTTCAAATTGCTCCCTGCACCTTGCGCAATATTTACACATCAGAAGGTGTATGCGCATCAGTATGCGTTGATAAAAAGGCAGCGACCGATCCATAGATTCCGAGACTAAGCGAGAAACGTCTTTGCAACTTAACATCCAGTGCACGGTTCACTCCTTTATTATCCGGCGCTCAGCCATTTATTTTCAAGGCAGCCGCGCAGCGACATACGCGCTCGATACAGCATAACCCAACTATTTGTCGCGGTTATGCCCAGGACCTTACAAACTTCTTCGGTACTGAGTCCATCCATTTCACGCAACATAAATGCTTCGGCCAGGCGCTCCGGAAGCTCTGCCAGGCAGCGATAAAGCACATCTAAAAATTCTTTTTGCTCATAGATTTCACCCGGATTGATGGCCCATTTGGAGGGTCGAATCAGCCATTCGCCCTTGTCGCTGAAGTCCGCGTCCGCCAGATCAGACAGCGTCTCGATTTTATTTGAAGCCGGTTCTCGAATTTTTTTGCGAATGTAATCGACAATTTTATGTTTCAGAATTGCGATCAACCAGGTTCGACCGGCGGATCGGCCTTTGAAATTTTCACGAGCCCGCAGGGCGGCGAGAAATGTCTCCTGGACCAGATCTTCAGCAACTGAAGGATCCTTAACCCGCGACAGTGCAAATCGATAAAGAAAATCGCCATATCCATCCACCCAGGTTTCCGGGTTATCGATATTCGCAGCGTCAGATTTCCTTTCATTCATAATGATCGCCGATTGAAAGAAGAAAGTGCAAAAAAGAGGTTTTCCGGGATGAACTAAATTTGCTCGGGCATGCAAGTTCAAACGTGCTTGCGGCTGCAACTATTTTACGATACCGATGGTTTTTCCACTCAGACAGCGAGTCACCGACCACCCGCAGAGCGGGTGGCTTGGATTTTTCCGCCTAGGCGGAAAAAAACAAAGGCACGGCAGTGCCTTAATCGGTGCGGGTGTAACCGGGTGACAAACACCCGGTTTGAAAACACCCAATCCAGGGCCGCAATTTTATTAAATATGATCGTATTTGATAGAAACTATATCAGCAATTAAAAAGAGTTGCAATGATTGTTCCCCGATACGATTCAGCGGCAACGCGCCGGGCGTATGGCCAGGGAAGGATATGGCGGGATACAATCAGAACCTTAGATCCGTGAAGAAAAATATGGAGGTGACCCGGCATCACGACGATATCACCCCCCGGCCATTAATACCCTAGACCAATTTTTGGACGGCCGCAAGCACGGCATCATAATCCGGTTCTTCCGACAGCTCTTTGACATTCTCAATATATTGAATGATGCCGTTTCGATCTATCACAAAAATTGATCTGCCCAGCAAGCGCAGCTCCTTAATTAAAACACCATATGCTTCTCCAAAAGCTGCATCGCGATGGTCCGAGAGCGTGACCACATTTTCAACCCCGGCGGCACCGCACCACCGCTTCTGGGCAAAAGGCAGATCCACGCTGACGGTTAACAAGACAACATCATCTCCCAGTTGACCGGCGGCTTCATTAAACCGGCGGGTTTCCATATCACACGTCGGCGTATCGAGAGACGGCACCGACGCGATAACACATACCTTGCCCTGAAATGAGGATAGTTTGACCGGGCTCAGGTCATTGCCCAGCAACTCTACATCCGGCGCCGGATCTCCGATGCTCAGTTCTTTGCCCACCAGCGTGAGAGGATTCCCATGCATGGTAACAGCAGCACTTCGTTCTTGCATTGTAATCTCCTTTCAATGGTTAAAATTCTTCGACGAACGCGTATAAAAATGTTAATTCTTTTCGAAAATAAGACTTTTTGCATTTAAATCAACTTTATCACGACAACCTATCCAATCTGATATGCTTGAAACAAGCAGCGCCCCGACGCTTGCTTGACTCAGACGATTACGCAATTAAATTAAAATGATGATAAAAATCTGCCTTGAAGTGGTTTCAAAACCTCGGATCATGTTCGATAACTCCCACAAATTACGGGATTTCGCAACAGATCTGAATATATTAGGGTGCTCAACCCCCGTTTGAAACGGGATTTCACATCCAGATTTAATACATTAAGGCGTTCAAAAAGCGCAGGCAGATGAAAACGTCGTTGTCCCCAGCATACGTGGGAGTATGTGATCATTTATCGTAGGCTTGTGCTGCACCCTATTCCAAAAAATCAGATGCGAATACCGCTTGCGGGGCAACGCCGCTATCGGACATTAGATGGGGTTTTGAAAACACTTCTTACGATCATGCGCAAAAGAATGTAAGTTTTGATCGTATCATTCGACATAAGGCAATTGGTCAATATAGAAAACGAATTGCCGAACCAAATTCATACAGGTTTCGATTGGCGCAAGAGCAGGTTAAAAATGAATAAACGTCAGTTTATATTTTTTTTATTCATTTCAATATTTTTAGGAATTTTTAGCCGGGTAAATCCGACCGCAGCTACAACCGAGGACCCTGTCATCTGGGCCGAACTGCTGAGCAAATATGTCAAGCCGGGCGCTGTAGATTATACCGGCTTCAAATCAGAAGAAATCAGGCTGGATCAATATCTAAAATTACTTGAACAAACCGATTCAAAGACACTGCCGCGTGACGCGCAGTTTGCATATTATATCAATGCTTATAACGCCTGGACCATCAAGCTAATTTTAACCGCTTATCCCGGCGTTACATCCATAAAAGATCTCGGCACTTTTTGGAAGAGCCCCTGGGAAAAGAAATTCGTGCGCATTGACGGCGATGTAGTTACCCTCGATGAAATTGAGCATCATATTCTGAGGCCTCGATTCAAAGATCCCCGTGTGCATTTTGCCATCAACTGCTCGGCAGTCAGCTGCCCGCCGTTGAGATCGGAACCGTATCTGGGCAGCTCACTGGACCTGCAGCTGGATCAGGCGACCCGATCGTTTATTAATAATCCGAACAGCTACCGGCTCGAAGGCAATACATTTTATGTCAGCCGCATATTTAAATGGTTTGCAGAAGACTTCAACAATGATGTTTTGGGATTTTATTTGAAACATGCCCGGGACGACTTGAAAAAGAAATTAGCTGAAAGAAAAGACGTCATTCAGGTTAAATACCTGAATTATAATTGGTCGTTAAACGACATCCAAAAATAGAGATCTTATTTTAATAGATTTTGATTTGTTAGCGGGTCTAAAATCCGCAAGCAAACAGGGAGGCTGAAATGGCTCAATACGATTATGATATCGGAATCATCGGCGCTGGAGCCGGTGGCCTGACCGTGGCGGCCGGAGCTGCCCAGCTGGGCGCCAAAACACTTTTGATTGAAAAGGAAAAAGAGCTCGGCGGAGACTGTTTGCATTTCGGCTGTGTCCCGAGCAAAACGCTTATTAAAAGCGCCCACATCTACCATTTGATGAAAAATGCCGAAAAATACGGGTTACCAAAGGCAGATGTACCGCCGATCGACTATCGAAACGTATCTGAAAGAGTGAGATCGGTGATTGACACCATTCAGCACCATGATTCCGTTGAACGTTTTTGCAGTCTGGGCGCCCGGGTGGAATTCGGTCATCCGAATTTTACGGATGAGCACTCCATTCGACTAAACGGGAAGCACTATACGGCCAAAGCCTGGGTGATTGCTTCAGGATCTTCTGCCTTCATTCCTCCCATCAAAGGCCTCGATAAGACACCGTATATTACCAACCGCGAAATCTTTTATCTCGATCATCTGCCCGAATCCGTGATTGTATTGGGTGCCGGGCCGATTGGTGTTGAGATGTCTCAGGCATTCAATCGGTTTGGAACCACGGTGACGGTGGTCGATATGGCATCTCAGATTCTGCCAAAAGATGATCCGGATCTCGCCGATACGGTAATGGAGACCCTGATTTCCGAGGGCGTAGAATTTTACCTTAACCACACCATTGAGGCCGTGAGCGATCTTGGTAACCAAAGAAAAGTCACGATAAAACACAAAGACGGCAGCATCGTCAGTCTTAAGGCCGAAATGCTCCTGGTGGCCCTGGGGAGGGTCGCTAATGTTGAGGGACTGGGACTTGAAACCATTGGGGTTGAACACGATCGGCGCGGGATTACGGTTGACAATCGAATGCGCACGAACCACAAACATATTTATGCTGTGGGTGACGTCACCGGCGGCTTTCAATTCACCCATGCTGCCGGGTACGAAGGCGGTATTGTTGTCAGCAATGCCATTTTTCGCATCCCCCGCAAGGCTGATTACACCTATCTGCCGTGGTGCACCTTTACAGACCCGCCCCTGGGCAATATCGGCATGAACGAAACAATGGCCAAAAAGGCCAGCATCGATTATACGATCTGGACCGAAGAGTTCAAAGACAATGACAGAAGTCTTGCTGAAGGGGAAACAATTGGAAAAATTAAGATGTTGCTCAATGAAAAAGAAAAACCGGTCGGCGTCCAGATTTTAGGACCCCACGCAGGAGATCTGCTCGCAGAATGGGTGGCCGTGTTAAACGGAAAAGTTAAATTATCCACCCTGGCAGCGGCCGTACACCCTTACCCGACCATCGCTGAGATCAACAAACGGGTAGCCGGCAATTTCTTTTCACCGAAAATATTCTCTGAAAAAGTTCAGAAGGGACTAAAGTTTTTCTTTCATCTTAAGGGAAGAGCGTGCAAGATTGAGGCCTGACTTTAGATTGCCGGCCATCGGAATTCGTTATCGGTTATCGCCTAATTGTAATCTTCGATTTCATTTTTTATCGCGATCAAAACCAATTAAAAACGACTTGTTTCCCAAGAAATGGTCATTGACGCCGTCAATACCTAATTATAAATAAGAATGAGTTGAAATTAAAAGCCCATTTCAAGGAGACCGGCATGGAAACCAAATTCAGCAACCCGGATATAACTGAAGACGCCGCGGCAACCGTAAGTGCGCCGGATCTGGGGCTGGGGTCACGGGAGTGTTTGGCGCCTGAACTCAGTGATCCCTGCACCATCGTCATTATGGGAGCAACTGGAGATTTAACGAGACGAAAGCTGATGCCGGCGTTGTTTGATCTTTACCTTAACGAAGGGCTGCCGGAACATTTTTTAATCGTGGGATCCGGCCGGATGGACATCGATGACCAGGAATTCAGAACGAAGATGCAATCGACCCTGAAAATGGACGACACCTATGATGAAACCAAATGGTCGTCTTTTGCCGAAATGCTTTATTATTGCCGCACAGATTTTCAAGATTTGGGTTCATTTAAAGACCTTGCTCGATTGCTGCGGGATCTGGATGAAAAATTTGAAACCGGCGGAAACCGGATCTTTTATATGGCCCTGCCGCCGGCGGTTTACAAAACAGCTGCCAGCATGATCGCCCAAGTCGGCCTGGCCGACGAAAATCAAAACGGCAACGGCTGGTCGCGGATTGTTGTGGAAAAACCTTTCGGTACGGATTTGAAAACCGCCGAAGATTTAGATCAAAACCTTAGCAGGGATTTCAGGGAACACCAGATTTTCAGAATCGACCATTACCTGGCCAAAGAAACGGTTCAAAATGTGTTGATGTTACGTTTTGCCAACTCTTTGTTTGAACCTATTTGGAATCGACGCTATGTAGAATACATCGCGATCACCGCCATTGAAGAGCTGGGCGTCGAGCATCGTGCCGGATATTACGAACAGTCCGGGATTTTAAGAGACATGTTCCAGAACCATATGATGCAGCTTCTGGCCCTGACGGCAATGGAGCCCCCCTCGCGCTTCGAAGCAAATCAAGTAAGAGACGAAAAGGCTAAAGTATTTCGTGCTTTAAGACCTTTTCAAGAGGACCAACTCGAGGAACATCTGGTTCTGGGGCAATATGCAGCCGGCACCGTTAACGGTAAAGCGGTCCCGGCCTACCGGGAGGAATCGGGGGTGGATGCGAACTCCCTTACACCGACTTTTGCGATGATGAAAGTCTTTCTGGACAACTGGCGGTGGCAGGGTGTTCCCTTTTACCTGACTTCCGGCAAGCGCCTGGATCGAAAATTAACCGAGATTGCCATCCAGTTCAAGCAGGTGCCCCATTCGATGTTTCGCCACATCCTGGGAGACACGATCGCGGCCAACCGGCTCATCCTGGGAATATATCCGGAAGAAAAAATAACACTGACGTTTCAAACCAAAAATCCCGGCGCTGTGGTCTGCCTGCGCACCGTAACCATGGATTTTCATTACCAACAAAATTACAGCGGCCCTTCCCTGGACGCCTATGCCAGAGCTTTGATTGATTGTATGCTGGGGGATCAAATGCTGTTCTGGCGGCAGGACGGGGTTGAGCTTTGCTGGAAATTTCTGATGCCGATCTTAAATCGCTGTGAAGCCTGTGGTGATCAGGCCGAGTTGCTTCATTTTTATAAAGCCGGCAGCAGGGGCCCCAAAGCCATTGAAAAAATACAATAGAAATTTAATCTTCGCACAATACGGATTAATCATGGCTAAAAGCCTTTGGCCACTTACTGGCTGCTTGCTTCTGGCAACTGGCGCGACTGGCTAAACCGATTCTTGCGGCCTTCATAAAAACCAGTAAGCAGGAGCCAAAGACAAGGAGCCAGATATGGAAGAGGTGATGCAGCAAACAGTTAATAACCGCAAAAAGGCGGTCATAAAAGCGTTAATCCTGATAGTATTTATTATCGGGGCAATTCTGCTGGTACGCCTTACACCGGTCAAGCAACATCTTACGCCCGAGGCGTTGGGCCGCTTTTTGGATACGGTCGGTATGTGGGCGCCGGTGATATTCATCCTGATATATGCTGCCGGAATCTGTCTATTTATACCGGGCACAGTGCTTACCGGTGTGGGGGCGGCCCTATTTGGCCCTTACTTGGGATTTGTGGTGGTCTGGATCGGGGCCATGATCGGTGCCAGCGTGGCCTTCATCATCGGGCGCACGCTGGGTAGAGAATTTGCTGCGTCTCTGATCGGCGGCAAACTAAAAAAATATGACGATGCCATTGAACGTAATGGGTTCGCCACCGTATTGTATCTGCGGCTGGTGTACTTCCCGTTTACCCCCATGAATTTCGGGATGGGCCTCACCAAGGTCCATTTTTGGGATTACTTCTCCGGGACCGGCCTGGGTATTATCGTCGGCACATTTATTTTCACGTTTTTTGTCGGAAGCTTAAAAGAGGTCTGGGTTTCGGGCAACTGGGCCGAGCTCATCTCGTTTAAGGTTTTTTTCTCGATCGGGTTGTTTGTCTTCTCGTTATTCATCCCCAAGATCATTAAAAAAATTCGAGGCGAAGAGACATAGTATTAAAATTCGAACGATAATTTAATCACGAAAGCACGAAAATAAAATAATTTCGTGCTTTTAAGATTTCGTGTTTTCGTGATTGCTTTTAATGCGTTATATTACCTAAATCAAATAATAACCTCAGGAGGTGTAAATGCCGACAAAACTTGACCAACTGTGTATAAACACGATTCGAATGCTTTCTGCCGATGGCGTGGAAATGGCCAAATCGGGTCATCCCGGCATGCCGATGGGCGCTGCATCTATGGCATATGTACTCTGGACGCGCTTTTTGCGGCATAACCCCCAAAATCCCAATTGGCCCAACCGGGATCGCTTTGTGCTATCGGCCGGTCACGGCTCGATGTTGCTTTACAGTCTTTTGCATCTGACCGGGTATGATTTGCCCCTCGAGGAGCTTCAAAATTTTCGCCAGTGGGGCAGCAAGACGCCCGGCCATCCCGAACGGGGCCTCACACCGGGTGTGGAGACCACCACCGGTCCGTTGGGCCAGGGGTTTTCAAATGGCGTGGGCTTGGCCCTTGCCGAACGATATCTGGCGGCCCGTTTTAATCGACCCGGTCACCACATCGTCGACCATTTTACCTACGGAATTGCCAGCGACGGTGATCTTATGGAGGGTATCTCCCATGAGGCGGCCTCGCTGGCCGGGCATCTCGGTCTGGGAAAGCTCATCTATTTCTACGATGACAACCATATCTCTATCGAAGGTCCTACCGATATCGCCTTTACCGAAAACCGTACCGGCCGTTTTGTCTCTTACGGCTGGCATGTCCAGCGTGTAGAAGACGGCAACGATCTGGAAGCGCTTGAGCAAGCGCTAATGGAGGCCCAAAAAGAAACCAGACGGCCGTCTCTGATTGCCGTGCGAACCCATATCGGTTACGGAAGCCCCAATAAGCAGGATACCGCCGGTGTACACGGGGAGCCCCTGGGAGCAGAAGAGCTCAAACTGACCAAAGAAAATCTGGGATGGCCTCAGGATCCGACCTTCCATATTCCGGAGAAAGCCCTGACGCATTTCCGCCAGGCAATTGCGAAAGGCCAGAGGCTGGATGACCGCTGGCAGGCTGCTTTTGATGCCTATCAGGAAAATTTTAATGAAGCGGCGACTGAATTGCGCCGCTGGATGAACGGCCAGCTCCCGGAGGGTTGGGAAAATGAGATTCCGATCTATGAACCTGATGAAAAAGGAATGGCAACCCGGGTCGCATCCGGCAAGGTGCTCAATGCCGTGGCGCCGAAAATCCCCAATCTGATTGGCGGTTCCGCCGACCTGGCGCCTTCCACCAAAACCCTCATTGACGGCGAAGACGACTACCAGGCCCCCGATTATGGCGGTCGTAATTTGCGTTTCGGCGTTCGCGAGCATGCCATGGGCGGCATTTTAAACGGCATGGCGCTGCACGGCGGCCTGATTCCCTATGGGGCAACGTTTTTGGTTTTTTCCGATTACCTGCGGCCGGCCATCCGTCTGGCAGCGCTGATGGGGCTGAAGGTCATTTATGTGTTTACCCATGACAGCATCGGTCTGGGCGAAGACGGCCCCACGCATCAACCGATAGAGCAGCTGGCCGCACTGAGGGCAATTCCGAATCTCATTATCATCCGGCCCTGCGATGCCAATGAAACCGCACGGGCATGGCGTGCGGCGATCAGCCACCTGGACGGACCGGTGGCCCTGGCCCTGTCCCGTCAAAATATTCCTACTCTGGACCGTAACGCCACATATGCTTCTGCAGATGGCTTGCACCGGGGCGCCTATATTCTGAGTGAGGCCGACAATAAGAAACCCGATGTTATCCTGATCGGCAGCGGTTCCGAAGTCCAAATTGCCCTCGAAGCTGCTGAAATGATCAAGGCCAGGGGGTCGGCGGTGCGGGTGGTGAGCATGCCCTCCTGGGAATTGTTTGATGCGCAGCCGCAAGACTATCGTCACCGGGTCCTGCCGCCGGAAGTCAAAGCAAAAATTGCCATCGAGGCCGGCAGCCCCCAGGGCTGGCACCGTTATGTCGGCGAATCCGGCCGGATCATTGGGCTGGATCATTTCGGTGCCTCAGCGCCCTACAAGACGCTTTATGAAAAATTCGGTCTCACGGCAAATCAGGTGTTTGAAGCCGCCCTGGAACTGCTATGAAAAATGAAATTGATTTGTTGGGAATGAAGATGATAATGAAAATCATCAGCAGAACTATTTAGAAGTGGTTTCAAAACCCCATCTGATCAATTCGAGTAAAGGAGAATCTAATGTCAAAACTGACCGAACTTGAAAACATGGGGCAGTCCATATGGCTGGACTACATTCAGCGCTCTATGATCACCTCGGGAAAACTAAAAAAGCTGATCGACATCGGTCTCAGGGGGGTAACCTCAAATCCGGCGATATTTGAAAAGGCCATTGCCGGCAGCAACGACTATGATGAAGATTTAAAACAGCTGCTCAAAACAGATCAGTCCATCGTGGAAATTTATGAAGCGCTGGCCATTAAAGATATTTCCCTGGCCGCCGACCAGCTTCGCGGTGTTTATGATTCAACCGGCGGCAAAGACGGCTATGTCAGTCTGGAAGTCAGCCCGGAGCTGGCCTATGATACTGAAAAGACCATCGCCGAAGCCAAACGCCTTTTTGAAACCGTAAACCGGCCCAATGTAATGATCAAGGTGCCGGCCACACAGGCGGGGCTCCCCGCCATCACCGACCTGATCGGCTGCGGTGTCAATGTCAATGTAACGCTGATTTTCAGCCTGGAAAATTATAAGGCCGTTGCCGCAGCCTACCAGGCCGGTCTGGAGAAGCTGGCGGCTGCCGGCCCGGCGATCGGAGGCGGACATCCGATTGACAAAGTCGCATCGGTGGCTTCATTTTTTGTCAGCCGGGTGGATACGGCTGCAGATACGGAAATTGAAAAGATAGGCGCAAGCGAACTGCTGGGCAAAATCGCAGTTGCCAATTCAAAGATCGCTTACGCAGAATACAAAAAAATACTGGCGCGGTCCCGCTGGCAACAATTGGCCGGTAAAGGCGCGGGTGTACAGCGCGTTTTGTGGGCCAGCACGAGCACGAAAAATCCGGCCTACCCGGATAATCTGTATGTAGATGAACTGATCGGACCCGATACGGTCAACACTTTGCCGCCGTCCACTCTGGAAAGCTTTATAGATCACGGTCGGGTAGCCCGGACGCTTGACCGGGGTCTTGCGGAAGCACAAAACCAGCTCGCCAAACTCGCGGATCTGGGAATTAATCTGGATGCCATAACCCAAAAACTGCAGGATGACGGCGTTGTTGCCTTTGCAAACCCGTTTAATAAGTTGCTGGAAAGCATTGCTGAAAAATGCAAGCTTCTCAAAGCCGCATAGGCTTCCTGAGCCCTCCGGGCGCGGATGCCGGATCCAGCAAATGAATCAAATTCTCCGCGTTGAAACAGGAGGCGTCCGGCACCTGCACAGATTGGAGCGGGGTGAAAAGGCCCAAAGATTTCACCCTTCCCTTTATCCCTTCCGACTCGTCTGAGCCGTTCGGCCCTTAGCCCTTCGGTTGTGAGCTCAGGGTCGAACGACTCACGGCCGATGGGCTCGTCGCAGGCCATCAAGAGAGGGAAATTATACTGTTGGCATATAAGGAGAGCCACGAGTTTGAAAAAACAGGATGAATTAAAGCAGAAAGCGGCTCATCGCGCCGTCAATTTCGTTGATTCCGGCATGGTGGTGGGCCTGGGGACGGGCAGCACGACAGAGTTTGCCGTAAGACGAATTGCCGAACGACTCAAATCCGGTGATTTAAAAAACATTGTCGGTATCCCGACCTCAATCCGTACTCAGAAACTGGCTGCTGAATTGAAAATTCCATTATGCGGCCTTGATGATCAGCCGGATATCGATGTGACCATAGACGGGGCTGATGAAGTCGATCCGGAACTGAACCTGATTAAAGGCGGCGGTGGTGCCTTGCTGCGAGAAAAAGTGGTCGCGCAGGCCAGCCGGCGAAATATTATTATCGTCGATGAGAGTAAGTTTTCACCCTGCCTGGGCACCCATTGGGCTTTACCGATCGAAGTCATCCCGTTTGCCGTCAAAACCGAAGAGAACTTCATCAAATCGCTGGGCGCATCTGTGACCTTACGAACAGATGCGAAAGGGCAACCCTATAAGACCGATCAAAACAACTTCATCCTGGACGCTGATTTCGGAGAAATGGCGGATCCCGGCGGCATTGCTGCAGGGCTGAATGGACGTGCGGGCATTGTGGAACATGGACTTTTCCTGGGCCTGGCCAGTGATGTCATCCTAGCCGCTGAAGACGGCATCCGTCATCTGAAACGAAATAAAAAATGAAAACAAGACGACAGTTTATAAAATTTACCATTGAATTTCTTGGCGGGCTCGGCGTGTTTTTCGGCACCACCGGACTCTGGCTGAAAAAGGCCTATGCCCGTACCAAACGAATCCTGCTGCCGAAAGGCACCGATCTGTCCACACTGAGCAATAAAAATCCGGCCACCCTGGATACCCGCAATCTGGCATTGCTCCCTTTGAAGGATTTTCAGACGATGGGTCTAACCGACCATGAAGTAGATCTGAATTCATGGCGACTGATAATCGAGGGTAATATCACCGCACCGCGCAGTCTGAGCTATTCGCAGATACTTGAGCTTCCCTCGATTGAACGCAATGTGTTACTGATCTGCCCCGGTGTTTTTACAAATCATGGAAAATGGAAGGGAATCTCCATGATGACGGTACTCAACCTGGCGCAGATGAAAGCGGATACCACCCATATTTCGGCTTACGGACCGGAAGGATCTTATGAAAAAGTAGAGCAATTTCCAATCGCTGATATTCGTTCCAACAAAGTGTTTTTGGCCTATGCGGTCAACCGAGAAAAATTGCCGCAAAAACACGGATTTCCATTGCGTATCGTTGCCGAAGATTACTACGGCTCTGACTGGGTTAAATACGTCTACAAAATTGAAGCCTTTAAGGTGGAAACCTAAAATAAAAAACTGGAGCGGTGGCGTATCGAAAAAAAGGAATAAAGGACATTATTATGGAAAATGGCAAAATCATTGAAACACAGGCAGATGGTTCTCTGAAAGTTCCCGAAACACCGGAGATTCCCTTTATCGAAGGTGATGGAATCGGACCGGATATCTGGCAGGCGGCCCGCACGGTGATCGATCAGGCGGTTCAAAAAGCCTATGACAGCCAAAGGCAGATTTCCTGGCTGGAGGTATTGGCCGGGGAAAAGGGATTTGAAAAAACCGGCAACTGGCTGCCGGATGAAACCCTGGAAGAAATTGAAAATCATGCGGTGGCAATCAAGGGCCCCATGACGACGCCGGTGGGAAAAGGAATTCGCAGCATCAACGTGGCCATCCGTCAAAAGCTGGATTTATATGCCTGCGTGCGGCCGGTTCAATATATTGAATCGGTGCCCAGCCCCATGAAACATCCTGAAAAAATCAACATGGTCGTCTTTCGGGAAAATACCGAAGACCTCTATGCCGGCATTGAGTATCAAGCCGGCAGCGCAGCGGCCGGCAAGGTACGGTCATTTTTAAACGAACAAATGGCGGCGGCGTTGCCTGAAGATGCCGGAATCGGTATCAAGCCCATCAGTGCAACCAATACCAAACGGCTGGTTGCCCGAGCCATTGCCTATGCCCTGGCAAACGGCTTTCCCAGCGTTACCCTGATGCACAAGGGCAACATCATGAAATTTACCGAAGGGGCCTTCGCTCAGTGGGGCTATGAGGTTGCCCGGGAGAGATTTGCCGATCAGACGATTACCGAAGCCGAACTTTATGATACGTATCAGGGCCAACATCCGAGAGGGAAGGTGGTCATCAAAGATCGGATAGCGGACATGCTGTTTCAGCAGGTACTGCTGCGACCGGATGAATTCGGTGTGATTGCGACGCCCAATTTAAACGGCGACTACCTGTCGGACGCGCTTGCCGCCCAGGTGGGCGGATTGGGCATGGCGCCGGGGGCCAATATCGGCGACCGCTGTGCGGTGTTCGAGGCCACTCACGGCACCGCCCCCAAATACGCCGGTCTGGACAAAGTCAATCCGAGCTCACTGATCCTTTCAGGGGCCATGATGCTGGAGCATATGGGCTGGCGTGAAGCATCCGAACGCATCCGAAGTGCACTTCAAGCCACAATCCAATCAAAAACTGTCACCTATGATCTGGCCCGGCAAATCGAGGGTGCCAGCGAAGTTAAGTGTTCACAATTTGCTGAAGCGATTGTTGCCAATATGGCGTAGAGAACGGCTTCTGGTTTGAAATAGGTTTCAGGTGTCAGGTTTCGGGCGTCAGCAAACAGATGGCAAAATGCAAAATCGGATGTCTCTCTTGCCCTGACACCTGAACACTGAAACCTGAAACCTGAATTGTAAGGAATTACGCCCGTTGGCGACATATAGATTAAATCCAGAAAAATTTGAGGAGAACTATTTAATGGAAACCTACTACAAACCGGAAGATCTTCCTAAATTTGAAGAAATCGGAAAAGAAGCACCGGAATTAGCCCATAAATTCTTCGACTATTATAATGCCGTATTTGCCGATGGAGAGCTGACCGAACGTGAAAAATCCCTCATTGCGCTGGCGGTCGCGCATACGGTCCAATGCCCCTATTGCATCGATGCTTATACCCAGGCCTGCCTGGAAAAAGGCTCGAATCTGGCGGAAATGACCGAAGCGGTTCACGTCGTAACGGCCATCCGGGGCGGCGCTTCCCTGGTTCATGGCGTCCAGATGCGCAATATTGCTCACAAAGTATCCATGTGATAAAACGGATCCACTTAAAATGGATGTTCAAGCAACCATAGCCAGACCCATACCATCATCAAGGCAGCAGTCGACCGAAGTTGTGCCTTTCAGGTCGACGCTGGCCAAACATCAGCTCGAACTCGTTCGCAAGACCACGCATACATTTCAAATTAATCTGGGTTTTTTATGCAACCAGACCTGCCGGCACTGCCATTTAGATGCCGGGCCGGGCCGCAATGAAAACATGGATTCCGATACCCTCGATGCGGTGGTCGCCTATGCCCAAAGAAGCCATTTTGAAACCATTGATATCACCGGCGGCGCGCCGGAACTCAATCCTCTTCTGGTGGATTTAATTGCACAGGTCTCGCCCCTGACATCACGCCTCATGCTGCGTTCAAATCTGTCCGCGTTAAAGCAAAATATGAGCCGATTGATCGATACGCTCAAATCCCACCGGGTGGTGATCGTAGCGTCATTTCCCTCGTTAAATCTGACCCAGACGGATTCGCAACGCGGAGACGGGATTTTTGAAGAAAGCATCGCCATGCTCCAGGAGCTGAATACCATCGGCTACGGCCGCAAGGGATCGGGACTGGAGCTTAATCTGGTATCCAATCCCACCGGTGCCTTTCTGCCACCGAGCCAGGAAAAAACCGAAGAAAGGTACCGTCGGATTCTGGGAAGAAAGTGGAATGTGACATTTAACCGTCTGTTTAATTTTGCCAATGTCCCGCTGGGCCGTTTCAGGCAATGGTTGACTCAATCGGGTAATTTTGAAGGCTACCTGCAAAAAGTGGTTTCCAGTTTCAACCCCTGCGCAGTCGAAGGATTGATGTGCCGAACCCTGGTTTCGGTTTCCTGGGACGGATATCTGTATGATTGCGATTTCAACCTTGCCAAGGGCCTATATATGGACGGTAAAAAGACCCATGTCTCCGAAATGCCGGGACCGCCAGAACCCGGCAGTCCCATCATCACCGCCGATCATTGTTATACCTGTGCGGCCGGATCCGGCTTTACCTGAGGCGGGGTCATCGACGCCTGAGTTCAGGCAGGAGAGACCAGATGGCAGCAGTGATGCCTGAACGGTTGATTGTTTTCACGCGATACCCCGAGCCCGGAAAAGCCAAAACCCGTCTGATCCCGGCCCTGGGCGCAGAGGGTGCCGCCCGCCTGCAGCGGCAGATGACCGAACACATTCTTGCAAACGTTGCAAAGATAAGCGACCGCCCCGGCCTGACCATTGAAGTTCGTCACGAAGGCGGCAACACCGCTTTAATGCAGGCGTGGCTCGGGCCGCAATTCAGCTACCGGCCGCAGGGACCGGGCGATATTGGCCGGCGGATGGCGTGTGCATTCGAAGCGGCATTTAAGAAGTCAGAAGGAGCGGCCGTTATCGTCGGCAGCGACGTCCCGGGAATTTCTGCAGATATTATTCAGCAGGCCTTTGAAGGACTGCAAAAAAACGACCTGGTGTTCGGCCCGGCGCGTGACGGCGGGTATTACTTAATCGGCATGAAAAATACCATCCCGGCTGCAACCTGTGCGCGTCTATTTGCGGGCATAGACTGGGGAACCGGCGAAGTTCTATCTCAAACTTTACAAATTGCCAGGGAATCGGGGTTGCGTTTTATCCTGCTGGAACCCTTAGCTGATGTGGATCGTAGCGTTGACCTTCATAGCTGGCGGGAAGTTAAAAAGGCCGCGATCAAACCGTCCCAATCGCAAAAAATATCCATCATCATTCCGACGCTGAACGAGGCAGCAGCCATTGCCCGGACACTCTCCCCTCTTGAAGGCGTCGAAAATCTGGAAGTGGTTGTCGTTGACGGCGGTAGCATCGATGAGACGGTTGAGCTGGCCGAATCCCGGGGCGCGAGGGTGATTCAATCAAGCCCGGGCAAGGCCGTTCAGATGAATACCGGCGCCGCAGCGACAGGCGGCGACATCATGGTGTTTCTGCATGCCGATACCCTGTTGCCCGGAGACTTCGGCCCTCAAATTGTTTTGGCCCTGAATCAAAAGGGGGTGGCCGCCGGGGCCTTCCGGTTGACCATCGCTTCGACCGGCGCGGGTATAAGAATCATAGAAAGCATGGCCAATTTGCGGTCCCGGCTTTTAAGGTTGCCCTATGGCGACCAGGCGCTTTTTATGAAAAGAGCGCTTTTCGAAAAAATCGGCGGTTTCCCGGTAGTGCCGATCATGGAAGACTTTATTCTGATCCGCCGATTAAAACGCCAGGGCAAAATCGTCATTGTGCCCGCAGCCGTGGAGACGTCACCGCGCCGCTGGCTGCATATGGGTATTTTGAAAACATGGCTGATCAATCAGCTGATCATCATCGCCTATTACCTGGGCATCCCTCCTGAACGTCTGAACCGCTGGTACCGACGCGAGGCAGGCAAGAAAGGAAAATCACTACCGTGAATAAGCCTATGAGCAAAGTGGGTTTCAAACTTATGACCTTCGTGTTCCGGATTCGTGATCTTTTAAGGCCACGCCTGGATTTGTTAAAGGAAGCTGGAATAGAACCCGGATTCTTTGTTCTCGATTACGGTTGCGGTCCCGGCAGCTATATGGCGCCGCTCGCACAGCTGGTTGGTATCTCGGGCAAAATCTATGCGCTCGACATACATCCACTCGCCATTAAAGAAGTCCGGAAGATAGCCGCACGGAAGTCAATTACGAACATCAAAACAATTGAGTCTGATTGTGACACCGGGCTGCCGGATAACCATGTGGATGTGGTTCTACTGTATGACACTTTTCATAATCTTTCCCAGCCTGAGGAAGTGCTAAACGAGCTATACAGGGTGCTAAAATCCGGTGGCACTTTGTCTTTCAGCGATCACCACATGAATGCGCAAGACATAATCACGAGGGTAACGAAAGCCGACCTGTTCACACTTTCGACAGAGGGCAAGAAAACATACAATTTCTCAAAAGTAAGCTAGCAGGCACCTTCCCTACCCCGGGCTTGACTGAATGATTCGAATCCTTTTTGTGTTAAGACCGGTTAGTCGGTTGGCAAATTGAGCCTGTTCGCCCGATAAGCCCGTTTGTATTAATTTAGAATAAAAAGTAAAAATTTCAGTTTTTTATTGAGAGCCCCTGTTAAAAAGCCGGATTTCACATCCTGTTTAATAAATTATTGAAGTTTAACAGGACCTGAGCCGATATAATAGAAAGGCAACGCGGTTATCTGTCATCACACGTGATTTTGAATTGGTCTTAAAGCTTCAGATCATGGCCGAGGACAAGGCGCGATTCGGTTCGAAAGCGGAGCGTACACGCTAGTACTCGAGCATTTCGAAACGAATCGCAACGCAGTCATTCGGCCATTAGATGGAGTTTTAAGACCAATTCAGAGAATTTGATTAATGGGTTAGATTCTGTTATAGTAGATTCATATTTGAATCTCTGAGCGGTAATGGGGCCAAGCAGCGCAGCGCGATCGTCACCTCCCGAAAGGATTGCTCGCCACGACTTCCATTCTCCGTTTTAACCTATATACTGGAAATTGAATAATCACTTTCAAATCTCACTCCGTGCCTCCCGGAAAAGTTTGACAACGAAAAATATGTGCGCATTTTATACGCTCGCGTATCGAAATAAGAATAGGTTTGGGAAAATATGATCGACAATCATCGCATTCAATTTGAAAGACCGAATCTGGCTGAGTTAATAAAAGAAAACACCGTGGTGGATCTGCATTTTCATTCCCACTATTCGGATGGGTTTAATACGGTCGAGGCGATTGCCCGAAAGGCACATGACCTTGGAATCGGCATTGCGGTAACCGATCACAATGAAATCCGAGGAGCGGTTGAAATTGACGGATATTCGGATGTCTTAAGCATACCGGGTATCGAAATGACATCCAAGGAGGGCACCCACGTCCTGATCTATTTTTATCAGATCGATGCACTTGAAACGTTTTACAGCGACCATGTCGTCCCCTTTATGGGCAATGACATCATGAGTTCCACCACACTGAAGATGGAAGAAATTATCAAACGTGCCCGCAAATTTAAAACGGTCATCATTTTTCCCCATCCATTTTGCGGGGTCTATACCGGCATCCAGAACACCTATTTCCCGGAGGATCGCCGCGAACGTCTTTTTTCCAGGGTTGATGGCATTGAGGTCATTAATTCCGAAAATATGAGTAAATCCAACCTGCGCAGTGCGCTGCTGGGTTTTAATTTAGGCAAGGGGATCACCGGCGGAAGCGACGGCCATCGCATTTCCCAGATGGGAAAAGTCGTGACCTACGCAACGTGCAAGCCCAGCCGCAAGGCCTTTCTCGATGCCATTAAAAAGAAAAAAACAAAGGTTGTGGGAAAGGAGATCGATCTTATCCGCAAGGTCACCTCAAACGGTGTTAAGTTGCGAACCAATATAAAAAATTACCCGGACCTGGTCGAAAAAAACCTCAGGTACAGCTATACAGTGATAAATTCCAAATCAAGGGAAATAAAAGAAAATGTGAAACGCAGTTTAAATGGCAAAAAAAGAGACCGGCAAAAAAAATACCGGGCTTTATAAAAATTTGCGGTTAACCGCTGCGGCTGTAAAAAAAACAAAACGCCAGGGCATAAGTCCCTGGCGTTTTTTTAGATGGGTTCTATGCAAGATTTCAGCTATGATTCGGGCGCTTGTTCCTTTTCATCAGGATTCAGGTCTCCAATATCCTGCCCCCCGCAATCCGGGCAAAAAATTTGAGCTTTTCCGATTGACGCCTGATCGGTTTCATCCAGTTCAGCAGCCGGCCCCCGCCAGCCGCACTCCAGACATTCTTTCTGGTGTTCGCCCATTGGTCCGACCTCGTAAATTCCAATATTCGGGATGTTGCTCTTGAATAATGAACAAATTTTATCCCGGATGTGAAATCAACCTGGTTTTATTATATCCAATTTCAAGCGTGAGGGCAAATTTTCCGTATTTTTGAGGTAGATTCTAATTAAATTCTTTTATAATGCATCAGATAATTCACATGTGTGTTGCCGCCCATCGTGTATTTTCTTAAAATCGGGTTGTAGTGCAGCCCGGTCAAATCCTTAAATGCCAACTCAGAATCTGTGGCCCAACCTTTGAGCTCAACCGGTTTGATAAATTTGCTATAGGTGTGGGTGCCTTTGCGCACCAGGCCGAGGATATATTCCGCACCGATGATGGCAAACAGAAAGGATTTCAGGTTGCGGTTAAGAGTTGCGAAAAACACGTCTCCCCCGGGCTTGACCAGTGTTTTGCATGCTGCAACGACCGAGGGCGGATCGGGAACGTGCTCCAGCAGCTCCAGGCAGGTAACCACATCGAATCGCTCCGGATGTATTTCCGCAAATTGTTCAGCGGTCGCCTGCTGATAATCCACCTCAAGGCCGGATTCCTTTAGATGCAGCCGAGCAACCCCCAGTGCGGCGTCACCCATGTCGATTCCGGTAACTATGGCACCCAGCGAAGCCATGGCCTCGGAGAGAATGCCCCCGCCGCAGCCCGCATCCAGCACCGCCTTTCCGGCAAGAGGTGCCCGCGCGTTAATGTAATTCAACCGCAGCACATTGATGTCGTGCAGGGCTTTAAAGTCCCCCTTTTTATCCCACCAGATCGGGGCCATGGCCTCAAACTTGGCAATTTCAGTTGCGTCGATGTTTGACGAGAGCTTTTTTGGAAAATCACTAGTCATCTTAAATAGGATAACCAAATTAAATATCGAACTGTCCGTTGTCCATTGTCAGTCGTCCGTTGCAGAAAAGGAATCCTTCAACGGACAATAAGTTAATTCACACAATTAACAATTTAGGAATTTTATGATGTTTTGCCGGCCAGATTCCACAATTGAGAGAGCAGCATACCCGCCAACATCAAACCGCAGCCGAATAGACCGCGGGCAGAAATTATTTCACCCAGTATCAGCCAGCCGCCGATGGCCGCGAAAACAGCTTCCAGACTCAGCAGAATCGCTGCATGGGCCGGATGGGCATCTCGCTGAGCAACCACCTGTAAGGTATAGGCGATCCCGACGGAAAGCAACCCGCCGTATAGAATCGGTATGGCTGCGTGAAAAATCGAAAGCATTGTGATGTCTTCCACAACGGATGCAGTGATAAGGCTGAGAACCGAACAGGCCACATACTGTGAAAAAGCCAATTTAATCGGGTTGATTCTGGGCGAAAGCCAGCCGATGATCAGGACATGTGCGGCCCAGAAGAAAGCACCGATCAGGACAAGCAAATCGCCCGGCTCGACGGCAAATTCTTCGCTAACACTTAAGAAGTAAAGGCCGATCGCTGCCAGGACCGCACCGATCCAGGTCCCGATTCTGGGCTGCTGGCGCCAGAAAAGACCCAGGAGCGGCACAATAATCACATAAAGACCCGTGATAAATCCGGCTTTTCCGGCGGTCGTATAAACCAGCCCGATTTGCTGCAGCGAGGCCCCCGAAAAAAGCGCCAGCCCGAGTGCCCCGCCACCCAGAACGATGGTTTTCAAACCGGGGGGCGGCAGGATTTTACTGGTTGCGGCTCGCTGTTCCCGGCTCATGGCCACCAGCGGCAACAATGACAGACTGCCGATCGCAAATCGAATGCCGTTGAAGGTAAACGGCCCCACAAAGTCCATTCCCACCCGCTGGGCGACAAAGGCAAATCCCCAGATAATGGCAGTGGTCAGCAGCAGCGCGTCTGATTTTACGATTACACCTTTCATATACAAAATGACCTCTTGGTCGATCCGGCAATTTTGTCAACAGGGCACCATACCCGCCGCCCCATTTCGAGTCAAGCAAAGATGAGATGTAAATCTGATAGATCCACTCGAAAAAAAGCGTGACTGAGCAGGACTGAAGAGGACTGGATGACCTTACTCGATGTCATTGTATCGTGATAGCATGAAACTCAATTACATATTCTTCCTTCATTGATTTAAAGTCCCGGATCCAAAAGTACGATGGCGGAAATTTCTGGCCATCACAACACTTGAGAAGGGAGGTGATACAAAGGAATCATGTGATTGATGCGTGGTTTAGTATTCAACCGAAACTTCTAAAGTTCAGGAGGACCAAATGAAAAAAAATATGGTAACTTTAGCCGTCGCTTTCTTCTTTTTATTTATGGGCACTTATATCGTTCCCGCTGCAGCCGGTGGCGATTTTGACTCAGGTTTTTTTTGTAAAGACAGAGTAAAGGTTATGACCCGCAACCTGTATTTAGGCGCTGATATTTTCAAGGTGCTTGAAGCTGCGCAGAATCCGGACCCGAGCCTCAATGGCTTGGATGTTCCTATTGCAGTGGCAGAGCTTTTTCAAACTGTTCACCTTACAAATTTTGCAGAGCGGGCTGATGCAATCGCCAGAGAAATCTGGCTTACCCGGCCGCATCTTATCGGGCTGCAGGAAGTGTCGAGTTGGTACACTCAATCTCCGAGCGATTTTTTTACTCTTACAGAAAAAGGACCAATACCCAACCCGGACCAGCAACCTGCAGAAAATCCTGTCTATGATTATCTTACGATTCTGCTGGATGCCCTGTCAGCACGGGGATTACATTATGAGGTTGCCGCTTCGGTGACTAATGCCGACGTTGAGCTACCCATGCTGACTGGTTTTATTGGAGATCTAGGGATACCCACCTTCGATGACGTGCGTCTGGTTGACCATGACGTTATCCTTGTGCGCGCCGACGTTGATGCGTCGAATTCAACGTCGGGGAATTACGAGTTGAACGTGAGTGAGACGATCGGCGGCGTTATTCTTGAATTTACGCGCGGCTGGGTTGCGATAGATGCTGATGTTTGCGGAGAAACCTACCGTTTCGTTAATACGCATCTTGAAATCAGCGGTGACCCGGACAGCATCTTTAGGGTAATCCAGGCAACGCAGATGCAGGAGCTATTGACGATTCTATCCTATGAAACCAATCCGATTCTGCTGGTCGGGGATTTCAACAGCTCGCCGGAACATGTTCCCGGCAACGGCTGCCTTCCTGACGGCTCAAAATGTTGGTTTTATGTACCGCCCTACATGCAGGCTACGATGTATGCCGGGTATCTGGATGCCTGGGATCTGATATTCTGGCCGCGAGACGGTTTCACCAGCGGCTTTGACGAACCCGTCAGTGACCCGACTGCCGAACTTACAGAACGCATCGATCTTGTCTTACTTATGCCACAGGAAAAAGAGATCAAAAGAGTCGCCGCTATAACAACAGGCGATAACACATTCAACATGACGCCCAGTGGCCTGTGGCCGTCTGATCATGCCGGAGTGGTAGCTAAAATCAAATTCTCAGACTAGAAAAAGTCATCAAGTCAGTAAGGCTGAGGCGTGTCAATTATTCGCTTCAGCCTTTTTTCAAGATTCAGGGACATAGGTGAAATATTGACATTTGAACCCTGCCCAATTAAGCTGGAAAAAGGGCGCGAATGGGGTCACGAATGGGGTCACATCTTGATTAGTGATTAAGAGCGGCAGCTTTACAACGAATCAGGATTTGATGTTCTTTGTGTTTTCAACCGAGGCACTCTAAACTCTCTATTGCTTTCACGACTTTTTTGCTCCAGTATAGGCAACTTTCCCTAATCACTATTCAAGATGTGACCCCTTCAATGTAAGCCGGAAAAGGACGATTCAGGCCGGAAAACGACAAGTCATAAAATATATCCTTGCATTCCACCCTGTCTACCTATTAATATCATAGATCGAATAGGCGAACTCTTATCGGGTTTTTAATCTATACTCTGTGATAAGCGGGTAATGTTATGGTCAGTGCAATCTTGATGGCCGGATATAAAAACAAAATGGAGGTAAAACGTTACAGCAAGATCGTTGCTGAACATTACGGCGAGAAATTCATTGAGACCGGTTACCTGCCTTTGAGGGAATTTAATGCGGTCATCGACGGCAAAGAAGAAAAAAAAACCATTATCCAGTTTACACTCGAAAAGCTTTTTGCAAGTGATCTGATTGACGAAATTATCATCGTTGGCCATCAGATGCTGTTGCAGCGACGCCTGGGCAAATTTATAAAACAATTTGCAAAGCCATGCCGTTTGCTCAATCAGAATTCACCGATTCCACCGGAGGTTATCGAACGGTTCAACATCATCAAACGCAAAGTCAAGTACAACAGCATAGCGGGCAATATGATCAAAGGCTACGCCGCCAGCAGGGCTTGCAAGGATAAGAAACATGCCTTATTTGTTGCCTCGGATTCACCGCTGACAACCATGGAATTTATCGAGCGTTTTCTGCGAGCGGCTCAAAAATACGCGGACCAGACGGCGATTGTTTTCCCGGCGATACTAATTGATATCCAGAAGGACAAACTGCAAAGGCCGCCGCTTAAACTTCTCAATGACACCGAGCATCAGCTGCCCGGAGAAAAAGATAGCAACGGCAGGCAGGGTTTTAGACTTTCTTCCCTCATGTTTGCGAATCCGCATTTATTTGATATTAACACAGCGAATACCGCATATAGCCTTCGTAAAGCGCTTAACCCGAATGCGCAACTGCGCTTGTTTCGAATTACGCGCAACCTGGGATATCCCAACGTGTATTCCAAATATTTTATAAAAAAGGATTTGAGCGTCAAAGAAGTTGAAAATATCACATCCGCATTTTTCCACGGCAGACTTAAATTAATTCCCATGATCGGGGAAGAATCGACATATGACTATGATGGCACCGATTTTGAGTATCGCATGATAACCAAAATGCTCAATTCCCCGTGAACGCAGGCCCACCGGCATAAAATCAAAATGATTGGAAATGTATGCCCTATAAAAACAAAATTGCCGCATTTTTTGATTTCGATGAAACCCTGCTTCAAGTGGCAAGCGGTCGGCTCGGCATCCAATGGCTCTGGGATAGACGGATGGTCCCCTGGGGCTATATCCTCAAAATCCAGCTGGCCCATTTATTATATCAACTACGGCTGCTTTCAGACGAACGCATGGTCAGGATCCTGCTGACGTTTTATAAGAAAAAGCGATTGGCAGACTTTGAAGAAGGTTCGGAAAATTTTTACCGCGAGTATTTAAAACCCCACCTGGCACCCAGAATTCTTGCAAGGGTAAATTTCCACAGAAATGAAGGGCATTTGCTGGTACTGATATCGGGCTCGGTCAGGTACCTGCTGGAGCCCGTGATGAAAGACCTTGAATTTGACCATCTTCTGTGTACCGATCTGGAAGTCGGCCCGGAAGGGCTTATGACCGGAAAGCCGGAAGGGCTGGTGTGTGTAGACCGGAACAAAAGGCGGCTTGCCTTAAGGCTGGCGGAAAGCATCGGGTTGGATCTTGGAAAATCCTACGCTTACGGCAATCATCAATCCGACCTGCCACTGCTTGAGATCGTCGGCCACCCGCATGTGGTCGAACCCGGCACCCTCCTCGAAAAAGTTGCGCATCAAAGATCCTGGCCGATCCTGACTTATAGATAATCAATTGTATCTCCGACAAAGTACCACCTCCCTGGTCAACGGTGCAATATTTTTTGCAGCGTAAACATTTCAGAGCATCGAATAACTTATTGATATCATACAACTAGGTCAACCGCCCCAGCAATTCTGTCAACTTTTGTTGCGCCCAAAATCTCTCTCCGACCCGGATGATCCGATACCCTGATTACAGCAATTAACATTTTAGAGCAAAAAATTTAATGTCCCCGCAAAACAAATAACCGGCTGTAATCATATACCTATTTTCAATATCTCATTATGAAAAGCTTTTTTACTACCACCAATTGAAGCCTCAACGATCATCACATCGTTATCTTTGGCATGGCGGTTGCTCTATACGGAACTAAAAAGTAAAGGAGGGAGCCGTCATGAAATTTTATATTGCCAGTCATAGCGGGATTGCTTCGGAGGGGATGCGCTACAAAGAATTTGGTGGCCACAAGGATTTAGACTCCCTTTTTCCCGAATTAACTAGCATTATTGATCGTTATTCCTTCAGAACGATAGACATCAGGCTGACAAATGGTGACCGGCTCAGGATTTACGATATCAATAAAGCCGGGCATCTGCAAACATAGAACAACAAGGCCAAATTTAATCCATAAAATATTGAAGAAATGACCGATGAAAAAAGAGCTTTTATCAATTCCTGAGGCAGCCGAAATATTGAGTTGCAGTACCCGCACGGTTCGGAGATTAATCGAAGAACGAACCATCGAAGCCTGCAAGTTGAGAAGCTCAACCCGGGTCGTTTATAGCTCGCTGCGGGAATATATTCTGACCATAATCGGGGATTACCAGGAAGAGCACGGCTTGGCTGATTTCAGATCTCTCAATTAAAAAAGTGTGCCTGTGCGGGACTGCGCGGGACCGGGTGGCCTTCCGGACTTTCCCGGGAAATGATATCGTTGATCTAATACTTTTTGATTGGCAATTTCTACTCAGGGCCACAATAACCTAATACTTTCGTAATCCAGGAACCACTTTATTTTGATATAAACTCATACGCATGCCGTATTGTATTATAGAGATTGCATTGATAGGATAAATAGCGTTTTTAAAATATATTGACAGTGACCTCTAGTTTTAAATATAAAAGTATTTACGGCGCAAATGCCCGGTTTTCAGTATTGCACCTGAGATTTATTCTGATTCGCTATTCTTTCGAAAATTCTCACACTTCTTTATAAGACCGTTCATCTCCGATCTGTCCGGGCCATTGAAAAAGACGCTGATCCGCTTTCTTAACCCGATTGGAATCGCTTAACAGCGGCGAAAAATCATGACGCAAAACCCATCAAGGAGAAAATGGGCAAATAAGACAACCGCAATCCGGTAAGGGGGGACGGTGTGCGGTATGTCTTGTTCAAAAAGCCGAGCTGCCTTTGACGGGTGGCTTGGCTTTTTGATTTAGAGAAAAGGAGGTGTTGACATGGAAAGAAAATTTTATCATTCAGTCGTACCGATCGTTTTCTGTTTATTCTTTGTGTTCACGGGATGCGGCGGCGGCGGCGGTAGCGGCGGCGGCGATGGAGGCGGTGGCGGCGGCGGACTTCGCTATACCGGCGAAACCGCACCGGCGGAGGTCGATGAAAATAATGCCACAGATATTGCCGCCGGAGCCTTTGCCGCGGGCCAGATCGGTTCGGTGATGACCGCTTCAGAGGCATCACCGGATGATCAGGCCGCAACCGATTTGCAGATCGACAGTTTACGAACGGTGATGGTGCCCCGGGTTTTAGGTGACGCCGCGCGTTCAATGGATCTCAGCACACCTTTATATCAATTGTCTTTTAACGCCGAAGCCACTCGCACTGTAAAAGACTCTGAAGACGGTCCCTGCGGCGGCAGCGTTTCTTACACACTAGATATTAATGATAATACCGGTGAGTTTGATGGCATTTTCACATTTTCGAACTATTGTGCCTATGGGGTTACCATCAGCGGTAATGCAGATGTTGAAGGTACGGCCGATCTAGGTACCGGAGACATCATCACCATTACATTCTGGTTTGACAACCTGACCGACGGCACCATGACCATGGATGGTGAGATGTCCATGGATTTTTCCGGCTCACCGATCCTCTGCACGCTGGACGCCCTGTTTAAAGATGAAACCACCGGCAAGGTCTACTGGGCCAAAGACTACCTTATCGAAATTTATGAATACCCCGGCTACATCGAAGTTGACATATCCGGCACCTTTTATCACCCGGACTACGGCTATGTAGACGTTACCACAGAGGAATTATTCGTCATCCATGATGAGGATGAGTGGCCCAGTTCCGGAATCCTATTGATGGTCGGCGCGAATAATACCGGGGCCAGATTAACCGCCATCAATAATCTAAGATGCAGGGTGGAAGCCGATACCGATGGCGATGGTGAATTTGATGATTGGGATTCCGGTCCGCTGCTGTGGTCCGATTACGACCCTTTTGAGGAAATTATAATTGACTACAGCTATGTGCAATACAGAACTTACAGTGATGCAGCCAATAACAGGTACGGGGGGTATGTTAGATTCCTGAAAGACGGCCAGGAAATTGAAGCCTCTGATATTGCAAACATCGCTCTTTTAGACCCAAATCAAAACGAAATGGATATAACCGTAGGAGATTTTTGGAGTACAGAATATTATTATGGCGCCTGGAATGAAGTTAACCAGCAAGTTTATTACAGCGGGCCCAATATTGATGCCGGTTTCGGTATTTATTTTCCACCGGCAACGGATCTGGCCGGCGGCAATTATACCTATGAGGCCACAACCAGCCGGGGAGTTACCGTGTCACAAACCCATTATTTCCCGGGCAAACTGGAACTCGAATTTGTAGACAGTGCCGCCATGGTATCGGAGTGGATTAACGGTGATCTCAAATTGAGCTGGACCATTCCAGACCCGGTTGGGCCATTTGATCAGGTGCGGGTCCGACTGCAGAGTGGTGATCAGATTTATCTGGTCCTGCGTTTGCCGAACACCGCCACCGAAGTCACGATCCCCGAGCAGTGGATAAATAATGTTAAACAGCTGAGCAACAGCGACACAATGGACTGGTACGTATTGTTTTATGCCTATGACATCACCACCAACAATCAGTACGCACGCAGCCATTCTGCGCTTAAACCGATTGCGGGCTGGAGCAATTAAACAGATTTCACTGGTTGCATAAAAGAAGCCAAAGCCTGAAACGGCTTTGGCTTCTTTATATCCTGAAATGTTGTGCCATCCTCGATTTTCCAAAAACGACCTGCCAATAAAATTACGGAGCCCCGCAACTATGCAACTTTTTTTGCAGTGTAAATCTATCGGGCTTAATCATAACTTTTTGAATTTGTTTAATTCTTCTGATAGCACCGCGAAACTCGTCAATATTTGTTGCAGCCTTCTGAAAAGATCGCTTTCATGAAATCCGCTTGTAATGAATCTTGTAAATAATATTTTCTGTATCCTTCATTTTCGAGCCTAACCGCATATCCTATTGAAATTAAATAAAGTCCCCCCGTCAATTCCACCATCTCTGATTCAGAGGAAAAATTCTTGATGCCATACTGGAGAAATAAGCGATTCTGGAACAGCTGTTGCTAAGTAAAGTAACGAAAGTAAAAATTCACGATATCGGCGAATGAAAAACAGTGCCGGGAACCAATGAATACTTTCAATCTGAAACGGGAGGTGACAAAAAATGGCCGGGCTAATTTTTTTGGTATTATGTTTAGCAAGCGCCGTGATTGCAGGCTATATCCTGGTGATAACTCAGATCGAAATGAGGCAATCCGGTTAAGAAAGTTCCGGGCAGAGGCGTGAGCATCCTGTCGTAAAGCATTTTACGTAAACAGTTGCCTATCGGGCATCCGGAACCGCTCACGACAGCGACCATCTTGCGTAAATTGCATTTTAATTGACAGACTTGCGGCGGTATAATATTGTTTTTAATAAGAATTTACTATTCATCGCACACTGTCAAGGTTGCTGAGTCTACCTAGACGACATCTCCTTCTGCTCTGTATCTGATCGCGCCGGTCCGGTAATTTTGCAGCATCGCCATTCAACGTGTTTTAGAAACTTATATTGGGAACTATAAACAATCATTCTAATTCAATGCCGCAATTTAAAATAAAATATAATCCCCGCATCGTCGCTTTATCTTTGATAATTGCTTATCTGATATTTTTCAGCGCCTGTCTGAATGATTCCCGCCGACGCATATCACCCAGAGCGGTAAAAGGCATACTCGATCTCACCGATTGGGATTTTAAAAGGGATGGTCCGGTCGATCTCAGCGGTGAATATGAATTCTACTGGAGCCAGCACCTGTTACCTTCGGATTTTGCGAAAGAACCTTTACCGGAAAAAACAGGATTCATCAAAGTACCGGGCTACTGGAAAGACCACGAAGTCGCGGGCGTGAAGCATCCGCGTGATGGATTCGCAACTTACCGCCTCAGCATTATTCTAAATGAAAAAAAGCAATCCCTTGCGCTCAGGATAATGGAAATTTCGGTTGCCTATACCCTTTATATCAATGACAAGTACGCCGCATCACTGGGAATCGCCGGGGAGAAGCGTGAAATGACCGTTCCGAGGCAATTGCCCCAGGTGGTTGATTTTGAACCTGACACCAACAGAGTGGAAATCATCTTGCAGGTGTCCAATTTCCACCACCGCCGGGGTGGCGGACCCGATGAAATGATCGAACTGGGAACAGAAAGCGAAATCCGCGAAATCAACCAAAGGCGACTCAGCCTCGAATTATTTCTTTTTGGCAGCATTTTCATAATCGCCCTGTATCATCTGGGACTTTTTCTCTTCAGGAAAAAAGACCGCTCACCTCTATATTTCAGCATTTTCTGCTTTTTGATGGCAGCAAGAGTTTTGACAACTGGCGGAAGATACCTGGCAGAGTTTCTCCCGCAAATCGGTTGGGAATTGTTGATCAAATTGGAATTTCTGTCGTTTTACCTGGCGGTTCCGGTATTTGCGCTGTTTATGCGGTCGCTCTTCCCGAAATTCTCGAAACGCTTTTTGCGCATCATCGAAATACTGGGAATTGCTTTTTCAGGCGTAGTGGTCTTTACCCCGGCACGATTCTTCACCTACACGGTTAACCCGTATGAGGTGATCACCCTGCTGACACTCGTTTACAGCCTTTATGTTGTCATTGTTTATATAGCACATAAAAATATTGAAGCACTTATGTTTCTTATCGGATTTCTCATCTTGGCTATGACAGTCATAAATGACATGCTGCATGTAGATCAAATCATTCAAACCGGGTACTTTGCTCCATTTGGATTCTTTTTCTTTATTCTGTCCCAGGCATTTCTGCTCTCCTACCGATTCTCAACCGCCATGGGAACGGTCGAAACCCAACGCAAGGAATTAAGAGATACCCTCGAATCACTTAAAGTGGAAATCGTGGAACGGGTGAATGCCGAGGACGCGCTGCGGGAATCGGAAGAAAAATACCGAACCATCCTCCAGAGTATCGAAGAAGGGTATTACGAGGTCGATCTGGAGGGCAACCTGACCTTCTTCAATGAATCTTTGCGCCGGCATCTGGGATATTCAAAGAAAGAGCTTGTGGGAATGAACCACCGGCAGTTTACAAGCGAAGAAACAGCCGAGCTCGTCTATAAAACATTTAACTCGGTCTACCAAACCGGAAAGGCCGCAACGGCATTTGACCTGGAGATGATCGCCAAAGACGGCACCAAAAAAATTGTCGAGCTTTCGGTCTCATTAATTAAGGACCCAGAGGGCCGGGCCATCGGGTTCCGGGGGGTCGCCCGCGACATTACCGAACGCAAGAAAGCCGAGGAACAGGCCAAACTCCATCAAGAGCAGCTCATGCAGGCCAGCAAGATGGTCGCGTTAGGAACGCTGGTTTCCGGCGTGGCCCACGAGGTGAACAACCCCAACAATTTTATCATGTTGAATTCCCCTATTTTAAAAGAAGCCTGGGAAAATGCCATGCCGATCCTGGAAAAATATTATGAAGAAAACGGTGATTTTATTCTTGGCGGCATGAATTACTCCCAAATGCGTACAAATATCCCGACCCTGTTTTCCGGCATATCCGACGGTGCCAAACGAATTAAGCGCATCGTCGATGACCTCAAAAATTATGTGAGGGACAATACCGCCGATCTGACCCAATCGGTGGATATCAATGAGGTATTAAATTCGGCGGTTTCCCTGCTTTCCAATATGATCAAGAAATCTACCAATCGTTTTTCTATCGAGTGTGGCAACAATGTGCCATTGTTAAAAGGAAATTTCCAGCGCCTGGAGCAGGTCATGATAAATCTGATACAGAACGCCTGCCAGGCCCTTCCGGATTCCCAAAAGAGCATCTCTATTTCCGTTGCGTTTGACGCGGAAAAATCGAATATTGTGGTGAACATCTGTGATGAAGGTATGGGAATTCCACCGGAGACGCTGGAGCATATCACTGATCCCTTCTTTACCACCAAACATGATTCCGGCGGTGTCGGACTGGGATTGTCGATTTCATCAAAAATTATTGAAGAACACGGCGGCAGCATACACTTCGAGTCAGAAATCGGTGCAGGCACCACTGTAGAGATCATGCTGCCCGTTGACCCGGAAAATAAAACCGTGAAAGGGAAACCAGAATGACTGAATCAAGCTATCCGCATTTCCCCGTTATGATGGTGGATGATGAGGCCCAGGCCATAAACAGCTTTGAAATGGCGCTGCGCTCCGCCAATATGAATAACTTCATTCGCTGTCATGACAGCCGTGATGTCATGCCGCTGCTTGCCAGCCAGGAGATCGAAGTCATGCTGCTGGACTTGAGAATGCCTTACATATCGGGCGAAGAGCTGCTTCCGCTGATAACCAGTGACTACCCCGAAATTCCGGTTGTGGTTGTAACCGGCTCAAACGATGTGGATACGGCCGTAACCTGCATGCAGCGCGGTGCATTTGACTACATACTGAAGCCGGTTGAGAAAAGCCGTTTGATCAGCGGCGTCAAGCGGGCGGTGGAACTGCGAGAATTACAGCGCGAAAATCAGCTGCTCAAAGCCCACGTCCTGTCGGGCAAACTGGAAAAGCCCGAAGCCTTTTCAGAAATCATTACCACCAGCGCCGGCATGCGATCCATTTTTCATTACATCGAAGCCATCGCCGACAGCCCGCGGCCGGTATTGATAACCGGGGAGACCGGCGTGGGCAAGGAATTGGTGGCCAAAGCCGTGCACACCCTGAGCAATCGTTCGGGCCCTTTCGTGCCGGTAAACATAGCCGGTCTGGATGACCATGTTTTTGCGGACACGCTTTTTGGACACAAAAAAGGTGCCTTTACCGACGCCCGGGAGGCACGCGCCGGTTTAATCGAGCAGGCTGCCGGAGGTACGCTGTTCTTGGATGAAATCGGAGATCTGAGCACTTCTTCCCAGGTCAAGCTTTTACGCCTTTTACAGGAAGGGGAATTCTTCCCCCTGGGATCTGATGTGGCCAAACGTTCCGATGCCCGCATCGTGGTGGCCACAAATCAAAACCTCGAAGAATTGCAGTCGTCCGGAAAATTCCGCAAGGACCTTTATTACAGACTCTGCAGTCATCACATCCAAATACCGACCCTGATCGAAAGGCGCGAGGACCTGCCGGTGCTGGTCGACCATTTTTTAGCAAAAGCATCTGAAACGCTAAACAGGAAAAAACCCACCCCGCCGGAAGAGTTGATCACGCTGCTTTCAACGTATCATTTCCCCGGCAACATCCGGGAGCTCGAATCCATCATTTTCGATGCGGTCAGCAGTCATAAATCCGGCAAACTTTCCATGGACGTCTTCAAAGCCCATATCTCTCAAAAACACCCGACCCTTAAAACAGATTCAGGGAATCGGATACCTGGAAAGAGTGCGCCCATCATCTTCTCCGAGCAATTGCCGACCCTCAAACAGGCCGAACAGCTTCTGATTGATGAAGCCCTGAAAAGATCCAACGGCAATCAATCCATTGCGGCGCTGGGTTTAGGAATATCGCGCCAGGCATTGAACAAACGCCTCAAAAAGACCGGCCAGTAAATTCTCCAATCCGCAAAACGGTGCAACTATTATTGCATTGTAAACCCCTTTAACAATGGTTAAGCTACCGGTATTTAAGCGTTTTTTAGCATGTGTGCAGAAACCGGTGAACCCTGGTTGCACCCTTCCGTAAAGCGTCTCGCCCGCTTTTGACGACCGGCAGAAAAAATTTCTGATTTTTTTGTCGAGCAGCACCCCTCGCACCAAAAAACAATAAGATATTAATATCATTATAAAAACTATATATTAAAGCCGCCGGGCAGGACTTGAGATCTGAATTTTGGAAACCGAAATGCCATCGGCGTACAAATTTGGAACGCGGTTTGCTCTATAGATGAATCGAACGGTTAAAACAAGGAGCCCTAAATGAACATCAATTACAACCTTAACAAACAATTCTTTGATTATCTATCCGAACTCGGCAGCGAACCGGGATGGCAGGCAGAGCCGACGATAGCGGCGACCGCAAACCTGCCTTCTCGCATTCCCAGAGGTGATGATCAGGGATCCGTTCAGTCGCGGTGGGACACACTTTCCGTATCGAATGACATGCGCCGGGAGATTGCCGACACCGTGAGTCTGTCAAGGAATAAAACCTATCGACGCAATATTGAGAACTATATCGGAACGGTTAAAGTTCCGGTTGGAATCGCCGGCCCGCTGCGTGTAAACGGCGGTTTTGCCCGGGGCGATTATTACGTGCCCCTGGCGACAACCGAGGCGGCCCTGGTGGCCTCTTACAATCGCGGCGCCCGCGTCATCAGTAAAGCCGGCGGATGTACCGCAGTTCTTCTCGATGAAGGTGTGAGCCGGGCACCGGGCTTTGTGTTCAAAAGTCTTTCGCAGGCGACCCTTTTTGTTGGATGGGCCTTATCCCAGGTCGAAGAATTCAAGCGGGTGACCGCGGCAACATCCCGTTTCTGCAAATTAATAAACATGAAGCACAACATAGAAGGCAACCACGTATTTCTTAATTTCGAATTTTTTACAGAGGATGCATCCGGTCAGAACATGGTGACCATCGCCACCCAAACGATCTGCAGCTATATCTCTGATAACAGCCCGGTTCAGCCCGAGCGCTGGTATGTAGAGGTCAACTTCTCGGGTGACAAAAAAGCCAGCCGTCAATCCTTTCAGACCGTTCGCGGAAGGAAAGTCGCTGCAGAAGCGGTTATTCCCAGAGCACTCGTCGAAAAAGGCCTGCACACGACTGCGGATCAAATGGCACGTTATTACCAGATGTCAACGATGGGGGGGGTGCTCAGCGGCACGATCGGTATCCAGGGCCACTACGCAAACAGCCTTGCCGCCCTGTATCTTGCCTGCGGCCAGGATGTGGCCTGTGTGGCGGAATCTGCCGTTGGCGTGACGCGATTCGAAAGCATTGAAGGCGGAGATCTTTACGCTTCCGTCACGCTGCCCAATCTCATGGTCGCTACGGTCGGTGGCGGAACGGGTCTTCCCAGTCAGAAGGCCTGCCTCGAGATTTTGGGCCTCGCAGGACCGGGCAAGGCCCATGCCTTTGCTGAAGTTGCCGCCAGTCTTTGTTTGGCCGGAGAAATCTCCATCGCAGCAGCAATCAGTGCGGGAGAGTTCACCCGGGCGCATAAACAACTGGCGCGTGGAAATACAGATCATGGAGAAGGGAGGTAATCGGTTATGGCGAACCGCTGGTGGGTTTATCAAAGTGAGCGATTTCCAATTTTTCGGCACGGGTTCTTGATGGCTGCGGTCTGTTTCGGTGCCCTGGTCTACTCCCTGCGCGCCCGGGGCAATTTTGAATTTCCAGATATATATACGCTACTGATTGCATTTGTAAGTATATTCATTTTCTTTCTTCAGTTGCGTATCGCCGATGAATTCAAAGACTACGATGATGATCTTGCTTACCGGCCCTATCGTCCGGTTCAGCGCGGTCTTGTTCTTCTTTCTGAACTTAGACGCATCGCCCTTGCCGCCGCCGCAATTCAATTCGGATGGGTCCTCTGGCTAAGTCCGCGTTTGCTGCTCCCGCTTTTGCTTGTATGGGCATACATGCTTCTGATGACCAAAGAATTCTTCGCACATGATTGGCTGAGGCGCCGCCCGGTAATTTATCTCCTGTCGCACACGCTGATCATGCCCATAATTTACTTCTACATTACAGCCTGTGACTGGAAGGTCGCAGATGCGGCCATGCCGGGCCATCTCGTCTGGCTTTTGGGAATTGCTTTTTTTAATGGCATCGTTATTGAAATCGGTCGCAAGATCCGCTCTCCGCAGGACGAAGAGCAGGGTGTCGAAACCTACAGCGCGCTCTGGGGACCGACCCGGGCCACGGTTGTGTGGATCGGCGCTTTGCTGGTGACCATGTTCTTCGCCTTAATGGCCGCCAGCAAGATTGACTTCACGGCCCCGATGGCCTGGCTGCTGGCAGTATCGATCCTGGCGGCCTTAATGGCTGCTGCGCGTTTCTTACATAAGCCGGTGCGGGGCAGCGGCAAACTGATCGAGCTCATTTCCGGTATTTGGACCTTGCTGCTTCACCTGGGAATCGGCAGCGCATTTTTCAGCACACTTTAGTGCGCAAATGAATTTTAGCACCGCGGGGGAATCCGGCGGTGAATGAGACCAGGAGACAAACATGAATCCTTTAAACGGCAACGAAAAGAGCACGAATAAAGATCAATTCGGTGGAAAAGCGGGTGCGCTGGCGGAGCTTTCCGTCGCGGGCTTTAATGTCCCACCGGGATTTGTGATAGCTCCGCAAATCTTTTATCAAAACTTAACCCGCCAGCAGCGAACCGCACTTGAAGCGGCATCCGGTGATGAAGCGTTTCAAGACATCCTGGCGAATTTAAAATTAAAGCTCAAATTTCAAAAACAACTCCAGGCGGCGCTTAAAAAGCTGAGCGCCAACGGCGAAAGGTTTGCCGTCCGCTCCTCGGCAGCGGACGAGGACTCCGCGCAACATTCTTTCGCCGGGCAATTGGAGAGCTTCCTGTTTGTCTCGGCCGGTGACGTGCCCCGCAGGGTTTTGGATGTCTGGCGGTCGGCTTTTACCGATCGCGTCTGCGCCTATCGCCGCGAAAACAACCTTGCGCCTGTTCCCGGTGCACCGGCTGTTCTGGTTCAAAAGATGGTCAACCCGGAAGTCTCGGGCGTTGCTTTTAGCGCAGATCCGGTGACGGGACAAAGGGGCATTACGGTGGTCGCATCGCTTTATGGTGTGGGGACCGCCATCGTCTCGGGGGAATGTGATGCGGATACGCACTACGTGGATAGAAACGCTAACATCCTCAAACACAAAATTGCGCGAAAGACAAACATTCACCGGTTTTCCCCGCTGGCCCCCAGCGGCGTGAAATCAGATCCACTGACCGATGAAGAGGCCTGCAGGCCCGTCCTCAAAGAATCCCAGGTTCTTGCGATTGTCGAGCTGGCCAGAGAGGTGGAACGTTTTTTTTGCCGGCCGCAAGACATCGAATGGGCCATTGAAGACGGTAAACTTTATCTGCTTCAATCGCGGCCGATCACGTCACTATACGATGTCGCCGACCCCGACGGCGTTCAGTGTATCTGGGATAACAGCAATATCGCGGAAAGTTACGGCGGCATAACGACACCGCTGACATTCAGCTTCGCGCGTCGGGCTTATGAAGGCGTTTACCGCCAGTTTTGCCTGACAGTGCATGTCCCGCGCAAGACAATTGAAAAAAATGATTTCGTTTTCAAGAATATGATCGGTCTGATTCGCGGGCGGATATACTATAACCTGCTGAACTGGTACCGCTTGCTGGCCATGCTTCCCGGGTACAAGTTGAACCGCGGCTTCATGGAACAGATGATGGGTGTAAAGGAGAAACTTCCGGAAAAATTGCTCGAAGAGCTAGGCCATACCCGCTGGTGGGAACGGATGCTGGATTTAATCCACCTTCTGAATACATTGCGCGGGGGCATCGCAAATTATTTTCGGTTAGGCCGAAAGATAAAAAAATTCTATCGGCGATTGCAAGATGCGTTAAGCGCTCATGGATCTGATCTCTCCAAATATCGGACCGAAGAGCTTGTTATTATTTACAGGGAACTGGAAAGCCGGCTGCTTAAAAAATGGGATGCACCGATTATAAATGATTTTTTTGCCATGATTTTTTACGGGCTCTTGCAGAAACTATCGATTGCATGGTGCCGCGATACTGAAAGCACCCTTCAAAATGATCTCCTGCGCAACACGGGTGGCATGATCAGTACAGAACCCGCCGAAAGGGTCGCACAGATGGCGAAGCTCGCGGCCGGGGATCCTGAGTTTGTCGAGGCTCTGTGCAAAGATCGACCGCAAAAAATACTGGAAAAAATGACGTCCCATCCTGAATTTCAAGCGTTATACGAATCCTATATTCAAAAATTCGGTGAGCGTTGCATGAACGAACTCAAACTTGAAAGCGCAACGCTGCAGGAGGATCCCCAGGTGCTCTTACGTGCGGTCGGTTCACTGGCCAGGAGTCACTCGGCGGAGGACCCCAAAAAACAGGGACGGCAGACGGCAGATATCGATCTTCGCAGACAGGCTGAAGATCGGGTCGCTTCGCGGCTATCCCGCCACCCGATTCGATTGCTCATTTTTCGCTGGATTTTAAAAAATGCGCGTGACCGCGTGTGTGACCGGGAGAACCTGCGCTTCGAACGCACCCGTGCATTCGGCCGGGTGCGCAAGATTGTCGTTGAACTCGGCCGCCGTTTCTACGGTCTCGATCTGCTGGAAGAACCAAGGGATATTTTCTATCTCGAACTTCAAGAGATCTTTGCGTTTGTCGAGGGCACTTCAACCTGCACCGACCTAAAAGGCCTGGTTGCTTTAAGAAAGCAGGAATTCAAAAGGTTCTCCCGGATGCAGGTGCCGGATGATCGTTTCGAAACCCGCGGCACGGTCTATCAGGGTAATCGCTACCTCACAGGCCGACCTGACGATGATATGACCGGTAATATGCGGAAAGGCATCGGGTGCTGCCCGGGCACCATATCCGGACGGGTGCGGGTGGTTAGAGACCCGCGGGAGTCGTCACTGAAAGCCGGAGAGATACTCGTCGCCGAGCGCACCGATCCGAGCTGGATCCTGCTTTTTCCGCTGGCGGCCGGCCTGCTCGTCGAACGCGGCAGTCTCCTTTCACACTCGGCCATAGTGGCACGCGAATTGGGCATCCCGGCCATCGTTTCGATCCCGGGTGTCACCGGCTGGCTCGAGGACGGCGACACGGTGGAACTCGACGGCCGCACCGGCATTGTCCGGAAAATAGAAATCCCCAGGGAGGCGTCCAACCATGTCCAGTGAAGTCAGTCAAAAGGCCAATTTTTCGATTATTCGCTATGCACAGTGCTGGGAAGATGCGGATATTCTCATGGAGGCACTGAACATTCAACCGGCGCACACCTGCGTTGCCATCGGTTCTGCAGGCGATAATGCGCTGGCAATGTTAAGCCGGGGCCCCGAGCGTTTGATTGCTCTGGACATAAGCCCCGCCCAAATTGCATGCCTCGAGCTCCGGGTGGCCGCTTACAAGGAGCTTGAGCACGGCGAACTCTTAGAACTGATCGGCTCGACACCCAGCAATCGCCGTCAGTCACTTTACAGGCGGTGTCGGGGTCTCCTCTCGACAGAAACGCGCCAATTCTGGGATCACCGGCAAAATGATATCGAGCTTGGAATCGGCGCTATCGGCAAACTTGAAGATTATTTCCGGTTCTTCCGGACCCGTGTCCTTCCGCTTATCCATCCCGTTGCCCGCATAAACCGCCTGTTTGAATTAAACAGCATTCAGGACCGCGAAGGCTTTTATAATTCGGCCTGGGACAATCGAAGATGGCGATTGATCTTCAAGGCATTCTTCTCCCGTTTTGTATTGGGTAGTTTTGGTCGCGATCCCAACTTCTTTGATTATGTCAACGGGGATGTTTCCACGCGCTTTCTGGCACGCGCTCATTACGGCATAACAGCGCTCAATCCGGCAAATAATCCGTATCTCCAGTGGATTTTCTTCGGGTGCCATAAAACCGCCCTGCCCTACGCATTGAGACCTGAAAATTTTGAAAAGATCCGCAAACACATCGATAAGTTGGAATGGCGCATGCAATCCATCGAGGATTTCTTAGAGTCTCAAGATGCTGCATCGATCGATCGCTACAATTTAAGTGACATTTTTGAATATATGTCCACCGAGAATTATCACCGTCTATTAGAACGGTTAATTGTATGTGGCTGCAGCGGGACCCGACTTGCTTACTGGAATCTGCTGGTACCGCGCCGGAGGCCGGAGTACCTTACAGATCAGCTTCACTCCCTATCCTCGCTTGCGCGCGAGCTTCACCTTCGTGACAAAACGTTTTTCTACAGCGCTTTTATTCTGGAGGAAATCGCATGATTGAGAATCCGTATATTTCAATGCTGTCGGCCCTGATGCTCACTTCAGGATTGATGGGCGCCATTCGGATTGTTCAGAAACGATATGCCCCGCACCCGGAGTGGTGCCGCAAACTGATGCACATCGGAAGCGGCATCGTTGCGCTCAGCATACCCTGGCTTTTTCAAAGCGCGTGGCCCGTGTTGCTTCTTTGCGCATTCTCGCTCGTCGGGCTGCTGGCGATTAAGCATTTGAAATATTTAAGACACAACATCGGCCGGGTCGTTGGCGACGTTAAGCGCAAGTCGTCCGGCGACATTTATTTCCCATTAACCATTGCGGTTTTATTCCTTCTATCCAAAGGAGACCCTCTTTTTTACTGCATCCCGATCATGATTCTAACCTTTGCAGACGCAGCCGCCGCCCTGGTCGGTATCTTTTACGGTGTATTGCATTTTGAGACCGGGGACGGTGTCAAAACCATCGAAGGCTCGCTCGCTTTCTTTCTGGTGGCCTTCTTTTGTGCTTACATCCCCCTGTTGTTTTTCGCTGATTCAGGCGCACCGGAAACATTTCTGATCGCTTTTCTGCTCGCCTTCCTGCTCATGATCGTTGAAGCAGCAGCCGGATGGAAAGGATTGGATAATCTCCTCATACCCGTGGTCGGATTCCTGGTTCTCAAACTAACAGTCGATTGCACGCTCGCCGAGCTTGTCGGTCAGGCCGGCCTGGTACTGAGTCTGTCACTCTCGTTATTTCTGATGCGTTTTCGAACCCGGTTCCGCAACAACGCGCTCCCAGGAGTCGTTTTCGGCGGGACCCTATCGTCAATTCCGGGAATATTCCCGCTTTAATGGAATTAGGCAAACCAATGCAGAAATTAATACGCGCTCAAACCCAGTCTGACCTTGAGCTGTTCTGTTCGGCTCCCGGCTCCTATAATTTATCTCCGGATAGGGTCGCTTCTCAAGGGGCCGATGAACACTTGATGGTTGTGGAAGGCGAGGCCGCAATAAAGGCCAGATGTTCGTTATGGTGGACGTCAACCCCCACCATCGCCGACGAATGTCCGGGACTGATCGGCCATTATGCGGCCGACTCGCAAACAGCGGCAACCGCCCTGATAACCGCTGCCTGCCAGTGCCTGGCTTTGAAAGGCTGCTCACAGGCCATCGGCCCTATGGATGGTAATACGTGGCGGCCGTATCGTCTGATTACCAAAAGAGGTCGGGAGCCGAATTTTTTCCTCGAAACGGATAATCCCGACACCTGGCCGATGCATTTTACAGCGAACGGTTTCCGGCCCCTCAAAACCTATTACGCCTATCTGGCAACCGACCTGAGTTGCCCGCAGCCAAAAATTCAACTGCTCAATAAAAGCCTGACTCAAAATGGGATCAAATTTCGTCGGATAAACCTCGATCGTTTCGAAGATGAACTTCAGCGGCTCTATTCGCTGTGCCTTTTGAGCTTCAGCGAAAATTTCCTCTTTACCGCCATCGGCGAGCAGGAATTTATGAACATGTATCTTCCGATGAAGTCAGCTATTCGCCCCGAACTTGTGGTGATTGCCGAACATCATGATGCGCCGATTGGTTTGGTCTTCGGCATCCCAAACTATCTCCAGGCCGAGCAGGGGCAGCCCATCGACACCTTCATCTTAAAACTCCTGGCCGTTCACCCCGCGCATAGAAGTATCGGGTTGGGAAGTGTCCTTTTTGCCAGATGTCATTCGGCTGCGCAGGATCTCGGTTACACGCGCGCAATCCATACCTACATGATAGAGGACAATATATCGCGAAAGATTTCCGCACACTACGGGGGGCCCATACGGGAATACACCCTGTTTAAAAAGGAGTTAAAATAAAATGAATATTGTTGAGGTGTTGAAAACGCAAACCAAGAAACTTCCGGATTCTGTGGCTTTAATGGAGCCGGACCGCAGAAATATCAAATCGCTTACTTTCAGCGAAATCGAAAGTGCCTCCTGTAGGGCGGCCGCGTTACTGTCCCGGGCAGGGCTTGGCGCCGGCGATGCGGTTCTTGTTTTTCAGCCGATGTCCGCCGATCTCTATATCGCACTGCTGGCCATCTTTCGGCTCAGGCTCGTCGCCGTGTTCATCGATCCATCGGCAGGAAGAAAACACATCGAACGGTGTTGTCAACTGATCCCGCCAAAAGCCCTCATTGCCACACCGAAAGCCCATATGCTCCAATTTCTGTCTCCCGCATTGAGACGGATCCCGACCAAGTTCTCAACCGGATTTCGTCTACCCGGAACCAAACCGTGGGGTCGATGGAAACAATGCGCCGAAAACAGAAAAATCGCGCCTTGCGCCTACGACACACCCGCTTTGATCACGTTTACCAGCGGGAGCACCGGGGAGCCCAAGGTGGCCGTACGAACTCATGGTTTTCTGCTTGCCCAGCACCGCGTGCTGGCAAAAGAGTTGAGCCATACCCATGAAGACACCGTTCTTGGCACGCTCCCTATTTTCATTCTGTCACATCTCGGCACAGGGGTCCCGAGTTTAATGCCCGATGCCGATCTGCGCCGTCCCGGCTTTATCGATGCGGGCCCGGTTGTCCGGCAAATTCAAAAATATAAGGTGACCACCATCGAAGCTTCGCCGGCCTTCTTTGAACGCATTCTCAGGTATTGTCAGGAACATCGCGTCACCCTGCCGGGGCTCAGGAAAATTTTAACCGGAGGGGGTCCTATTTTTCCGCGCCTGCTAAAGCAACTCCAGAATCTGGCCCCGAATGCAGAAATTATTGCCGTTTACGGTTCTACAGAAGCCGAGCCGATTGCTCAAATTTCACAAGACGCGATGGATGATACAGACACTCAGTCAATGACTTCCGGTAAGGGACTGCTGGCAGGACAACCGGTAAAAAACATTCAGTTGAGGATTATGGCCGACCGCTGGGGGTCCCCGATCGCGCCGCTCAGCCGATCCCAGTTTGAAGCGATGTGTCTTCCACCCGGCAAGGCCGGGGAAATAGTTGTTTCCGGCGATCACGTACTACCCGGCTACTGGAAGGGCCGGGGCAATCAGGAGACCAAGTTCAAGGTATCCGGGGCGACCTGGCACCGGACCGGTGATGCCGGTTATCTGGACGAAAAAGGTCGCCTCTGGTTGCTGGGGCGCTGCATGGCGCGAATCGAGGACCAGCGCGGTGTTCTCTATCCGTTTGCGGTCGAAAGTGCGGTCAGCCAGGATGCGAACATCCGGCGGTCAGCATGTGTTTCTTTTGAAAACCGCAGGACCCTTGCGATTGAGCTGAAACGCCCTGTTTCTTCTAGAGATATTGCCGCTCTGAAAGCAAAGCTGTCCTGGGCGGCAATCGATCGTGTCGCGGTTTTAAACCGGATCCCGGTCGACCCGCGTCATAATGCAAAAATTGACTACCCGGCTTTAAATGCGCTTTTAAGTGTCGCTGGACGAAAATCATTTTAGAATAATCAAAATTGAGATTTACTTGACCTGACAACCATCAATTATGATATCAGTACTTATACCAAAGTTGTGATTACATCAACATATCTGGATATTGCGTCTAATTGTGATATTTTATGATATCGCAGGTTTTGAAAGGTGTGGTTTTTTACTGATTATCTCAGAGACTGTCGAAAAAGCCTGAACGTGTGATTTTGATCGTTTTAAGTTATTGATTTTATTACAAGCGAAATTGTAAAAATCGCTATTTTTGGACT
>Ga0209536_100000790_pt1 | contig 52268 bp, 42 predicted proteins | sample DeeMarSeWOR28_12_FD_187461 | JGI IMG/M metagenome (GOLD analysis project Ga0209536, IMG submission 187461) | Marine sediment microbial communities from White Oak River estuary, North Carolina - WOR-2-8_12 (SPAdes) (version 2) | ecosystem: Environmental > Aquatic > Marine > Intertidal zone >... | reverse complement strand
AAAGTAATTATTCTTAAAATATTGTAATTTTGCATATTAAAAAACTAAAGTGAGAGATGCTATGAACGACGCAAACCATAACATTCTGTTTATGCAGCTGATTATGCAAAACCAGCAGATTGCGATGATGGCAATGGGAAAGATCAAAAATCCTGTGAGTGATAAAATTGAGCGCAATCTTGAGCATGCTAAAATTTATATTGATACCCTTGATATGCTGCTTGCAAAAACAAAGGGGAATCTTTCTGAATACGAAGAAAAATTTCTCACAGAAACGCTGAAGGAACTTAAATTAAATTATGTGGATGAAGTTGATAAAGAAAAAAAGGTGTCAAAGTCCGGCACTGAAGGGAAACCGGAGAGTAAAGAAGAAACTTCTCAAGAAGAAAAACCCGCCGGAGAGAAGTAAAATTTTATGCGAGTTGGTATAATTGCAAATATTACAAAAGAAAATGTATTTGATGTTGTTTCCAGCTTTCTTCAAAAATTAAGGGCTGCAAAGATAAATTACCTGTTAACAAAATCACTTGCTGAAGATAAAAACAGACTTAAAATTGAAATAGACGAAGACTTCCCGGCAGAAGATAAAGAGATATATGAAAAAAGTGATATTATTATTTCTTTGGGTGGTGACGGAACAATGCTTGCAACTGCTTACCATGCAGTAACGTACGATAAACCGGTCTTAGGCTTAAACCTGGGTAAACTCGGTTTTTTAGTCGAAACTGATATAACACAAATTGATAAAGTAATTGAAATTATTAAGGATGAAAGCTACACCGTTGAGGAAAGAATCGTACTTGTGGGCGAATGTGATGTGCCGAGCAGCGAAAAGTTGATGGCAATAAACGATTTCGTGATTGAAAAGGGTGGATGGCCAAAAATGATTGAATTGTCTGCCTGGGTTGACGATGAATATGTTACGACTTTTTCAGCGGATGGATTAATCATAGCTACCCCTACCGGTTCAACCGGTTACTCCTTGTCTACCGGCGGACCAATAGTAGCCCCAACTGCAAATGTAATTACTCTTTCACCTATTTCACCGCACAGTTTAACTGTACGTCCTTTGGTGCTTTCTGTTGAGCAGGAGATAATGATACGAGCTGATTCTCCGCATCATGATGTTCAGGTTAGTTGTGACGGACAGCGAGTATATAACTTCCCCCCTCCGATTGAGATAAAAATAAGAAAGAGCGAGCAACCGCTTAAAATGATAAAAACATCGCTCACAACATACTTCGAGACACTTCGAAACAAACTTCTCTGGGGCATTGATATGAGGAGAAGCAAGATAAATCCGGAAGATTTTGAATAAAAAATCCAATTAAGATAATAAGAGAAACTAAGACCCTACTCTAGGCTGCCATGCCTTCCCCGTTTATCAAGGTCGTACCTTGGTGGAGTGTGTATTTACGTCACTGTTTGGAAACTGTCCGACTACTCTAAATACAGGGATAGCCGCTAATGTCCCGCCTCAGTGACGTCAAAGGCGGGACTGGCATATCTGAAAAAGCAGCGAAGCCGAAAATCTAAAATAAATTGGTTTTAATTCCAGTTTGTTGGATTGCGGATTGATCAGTAAATAATTCTGATCAGTTTATATTTATCTGCGGATCGGACGGGAGTCCGATCCCTACATTTTTACATTTTTTTGCCTCATAGTAGGGAATGAACTCCCGTTCATTCCGTTTCATAAAGAACGGATGGATTTTAAAATAGAAATGCCATCCCTCAATTGAAGGATGGCATTTGAAAAAGCCATATAATCAAATCAAGCTTTTTCCAAAACCGGTGCTTTTACTTTTTTCTTCACTGGTTTTTTACCGTTGGTTTTTTTCTTACTTCCGTAACCGTTGGGATTATTTTTATCAGCATAATTCTTATAAGAGTAAACATTGTTTTTAAAATTTCTAAGAATTATTTGCTCTTCATCCCTGTGCAGAACGTAATTAGGCAGCAACGGAATTTTACCTCCGCCGCCGGGTGCATCGATAACAAAATGAGGAATAGCAAGTCCGCTGGTATGTCCTCTTAATGATTCTGCTATTTTCAATCCGGTTTCAACGGACGCACGGAAATGATTTGCACCTTTTGTCTCATCCGCCATGTACATATAATACGGACGAACTCTGATCTTTAATAATTTCTGCACTAACTCTTTTACTATGGCAGGATCATCGTTAACGCCCTTCATGATAACCATCTGGTTTCCCACGGGCACACCCGCATCTGCAAGCATTTCGCAAGCCTGAGAACTTTCAGGTGTTATTTCCCATGGATGATTAAAATGTGTGTTGCAATAAATAGGATGATATTTTTTAAGCATGTTACAAAGTTTCGGGGTAATTCTTTGGGGAAGTACAACCGGCATTCTTGTTCCAAGTCTAATTATCTCAATATGCTCCATTTGTCTCAGCCGTTTTAAAATCTTCTCAAGCATTGTATCTGTAAGCATTAATGGATCACCGCCTGAAAGGATAACATCTCTAATCTCTTTATGCTCTTCGAGATATTTGAATGCGCTTTCCAATCCTTTCATCGAAATTTTTTCGTAATCACCGACTTTGCGTTTACGAGTACAAAACCGGCAATAGATTCCGCATTGGCTTGTAACAAGGAACAAAGCACGATCGGGATAACGATGAGTAATATTGGGGACGGGACTCATCTCATCTTCATGCAAGGGATCTTCTTCGGCATCAAAATCTTCCAGCTCAGTTTTAGCCGGAACACATTGCAACCAAATAGGATCGCCAGGATAACGGATTAGACTTAAATAGTAGGGATTTATGCGGGCCTGAAAAAATTCATCCAGGTCCTCGGCTGTTTTTCGATCAATACCAAATTTTTCTACAACTTGATCTACTGTATGAACACTATCCCTTACCATCTCTTGCCAAAGTTCCATGATAGTTCCTCAGTTGTTCTAGTGATTGAAATATTTTCCGAAGACAACCAATCCATCGCCAACGGAATAAAAATCATTTATTTCACTTATTATGCTGTAATTATTACGCATATAAAAATTTCTTGTTGCAGAGTAACTATCTTTAGATGATGTTTCAGCAATAAGCCACCTGCCGCTTTGATCGGTTACAAATTGTTCTGCATGTTCCAAAAGTTTCTTTCCTATACCTATTTTTCCATGTTCGGGATCAGTAACAATCCAGTAAAGATCATATACTGCATCAGTTAATGGTCTTCTGCCGATACAGTGATAACCAATAATCATGCCATCTTCATCAAAAACAAACACATTATAGTCTCTTTGCTTCGGATCCGATGCAGCAACATTAACAAGTTCCATTGCAACATTAATTTCTTCTTCATTAAAAGTCGGGATTTTTTTTAAAATGCCCTCAATATTTTTTACATCAACCGGCTTTAGCCTGCGGATCATTCTTCTTCTTTCTGTTTAGTGCAAAGTTTGCAATTGTGTAAAGAAGCTCATCGTGAAGAATACCATCTGCTGCTGCTGCCCTTGCAAAGCCAGAATCAGATGAAATATCCGGATTAGGATTTACTTCTATTACAAAGGGAACCCCTTTTTTATTTAATCTGATATCGATCCGTGCATAGTCCCGGCAGTTTAGTGCTTCAAAAGCTGCCCACGCAACTTTTTCAATTCTTTTCTTGATCTTTTCATTCAGCCTGGCGGGAACTACGGGTTTCGTGTTATTATAGTAAGTACTACCCTCAATCCATTTGCTGTCATATGTAACAATATTAGGAAGTCCGCTCGGTAATCCGGTAAATTTAATTTCAGAAATTGGTAACACTTTAGTACCAAGAATTGCGACATTTAATTCTCTTCCTTCAATATACTCCTCTAAAATTATATCTTGATCGTATGTCTCAGCTAAAAACCTGAAATGTTTTTTGAGTTCTTTGTAACTGTTAACAACAGAGAATTCTGATATACCAATACTTGCATCCTCGGTATTCAACTTAATAATAATTGGAAAATTCAGGGTAATATCACGGGCCGTGAATTTACTATTAGGTTTAAGAGTAATATTCACCGGAGTAAGTATGTTTCTCGCCTTTAATATACTTTTAGTGCGTTCTTTGTTTAAGCAATTTCCGAGTGTAATCGGGGTGCATCCTGTAAACTCAAAACTCAGCAACTGGAACAGACCGGTCATACACCATTCGTAAGAAGATATCCCCTCTACTGACTCTACAAAGTTGTAAATGATATCAGGAGAATATGAATTGATATTATTTATTGTTTTTTTAATATTTCTGTCAACAGCAAGGGAATCGACTTCCTTAAAGTATTTTAACAACGATTTTGTAATTATATTCAACTCTTTTACAAAACTCTTTTCGGAAAGATCTTTACCTTTTGTTTCTTCATCAGTGCGCTTTCCGTTGTAAACCGAAAAGACGCTCACCGGCGCATTATAACAGAGTAATATTTTCGCATCTTGGATCATATTAATTTGTATCTCTTGATTGCTGAATCAAGAACACGTTGAATCATTTGCCCGTAAGTCATTCCAGCTGCTCGTGCTGCTTTGGGAAAACTTGAATTTTCATTTGGATCAGGCATAATGCCTGGCAATGGATTTATCTCAATGATATTCGGTTTCCCGTTATTGTCCAGGCGCAGATCAATCCTGCTCCAGTCTTTGCATCGTAGAACATTATAAGTGCGCAAAGCTGTTGTCTTTAACTGTTCTTCCAAATCTTCAGCAAGGTTTGCCGGACAGTCGAATACATCGAACGAATTTTCCTTAGTGTCAAGGATCCATTTTGCTTCGTAAGAGTAAAGAGGGACAACATTTTCAGGAAATTGCTCATACTTTATTTCAATTATGGGTAGTACCACTGCTTCATCATCGTTTCCAAGTACCGCAACGGTAAATTCTCTCCCGGGTAAGAACTCCTCTATGAGTGCCGGCTGATTATAATTACTGATAATTCTCAGCACTTCGTCTTTTAATTCAGCCAGATTATTTACAAACGAAGATGAAAATATTCCCTTACTTGATCCTTCCGATACTGGTTTTACAATTGCAGGAAAATTTATTTCCTTATTTTTAAATTCTTCGAAACCAGAAGCGGTAAAAAATTTTGCGTTCGGAATTTTATGATATGTTAATATTTCTTTTGTTCTCGATTTATCCAGACATAAACCAAGTGTCAGTGCATCTGATCCAGTATAAGGAATCTGAAGCATATCGAGCATGGCGGGAATTTGCGATTCGCGATTGAAACCATTTAAACCCTCTGCAATGTTAAACACAATATCTGGTCTATTTTCTTTAAGTTTTGTATAAGCATTTGTGTTTGCTTCCACCAATGTAACGTTGTGTACTTCTTCAATTGCATCTTTAACTGCATTAATTGTTTCCCATGTATCCCACTCCGCATAAGTGTCAACAGATAACTGATACTCATGTTCAGAAGAATTTCGAATTGGGGGCAGGTTATCATGGAAAGTTTCACTTTCGGGTTTTACGTTGAATGTTAGCGCTACATTTAAACGTAAGTTACTCGGTGTTGATAAAATATTTTTTCCTTTTATTTTTTTTATTCCAAATATAAACTTTAAATAATATAAGTCAACAAGTTTTAAAAATGTTTTTAAAAAAAATTTTTCATGAAATTTTTCAAAATCATGACGGTCAGAGAAAAAAATTGATGAAGTTGCACATGAAATTATTTTAAAATCGATCGTAAAATACTTTTTAAAATTATTTTAAGAGCAGTAGAGTTGTTCAAATTTAAAAAAGGAAAATTAATTTCTCTTCAGGCTATTGTAGCGTACTTGAGGTTGTTTTTATAATTCATGTTAAGATTGATTTTGAGAAGTTTATTTTTGGGTAATTCAAGCAAAGGATCTTTTTGAATTAATTCAAAGGCAAGTTTCTTTGCTTTTACTATTAAATCGACATCATTAATAATATCCGCGTGCTTTAGTTCTGGAAAACCACTTTGTTTTATCCCGAAAATATCACCGGGGCCCCTGAGTTTTAAATCAGTTTCAGCAATTTCAAATCCATTGATTGTCCTTACCATTGTTTGCAGGCGAATGGAGGATTTATATTTCTCCATCTGTGCTGTGGAAATATAATCGAGGTTTAGGTATTCTGAAGAGTTAAACTTTGCAATTTCGTCTCTGGTAACAAGAATGCAATAAGCCTGTTTGTTTCCTCTCCCAACTCTTCCTCTTAACTGATGTAATTGTGAAAGTCCAAATCGGTGTGCATCGTTTATAAGCACGATGTTTGCTTCCGGAATATCGATCCCGACCTCGATGACTGTTGTGGATACCAGGACATCAAATTCTTTCTTAAGAAACAGCAACATTATTTCTTCTTTTTCCTGCCAGCTCATTCTCCCGTGGATCAAGCCTAATTTCAGATTTCTCAGATGAGTTGACTTAAGCTCTCTGTGATAAGTTTCAGCGGCTTTTAATTCCAGTTTTTCTGATTCTTCCACCAAAGGGTAAACGATAAATGACTGATATCCTTCCTTCGATTTATCAACGATGAATTTAAAGATTTCAGGAAGTTTATTATCACCCCTTAACACAGTTTTGATCGGTATCCGGTTTTTTGGCATTTCATCAATTACTGAAACATCCAAATCACCATAGAGTGTTAAAGAAAGTGTGCGTGGAATTGGAGTTGCACTCATTACCAGAACATCTGGTTGCCTCCCTTTACTTTGTAAACGTGCACGTTGCCGTACTCCAAAACGATGCTGTTCATCAATCACTACAAGTCCAAGATTTTTATATCCCACTTTTTCTTCGAAGAGTGCATGCGTACCGACGATAATATTTGCTTGCTGTAATTCAATTTCTTGTAACTTTTTTTCACGTACGGATTTTTTTTGTCCACCGATAAGCAGACTAACTTTGATTTCTATTCCTTTGAAAAATTTTTGAAACTTCCTCATCATATCAGAAATTGTTTTTGCATGCTGATCTGCGAGTATCTCAGTCGGAGCCATAATTGCAGCCTGGTAACCGTTATCCACTGCTATGAGCATTGCTATTAATGAAACGATGGTCTTACCGCACCCTACATCTCCCTGTAATAGGCGGTTCATAGGTTTTATTGAGGACATATCTTCTTTTATTTCACTGAGAACTTTTAGTTGTGCTGCTGTTAATTCGAATGGAAGAGTCTTTAAAAAATCAGAAACAAGTTTGGTCTTAATTGCCATGGAATTTCCGGATAGTCTTTTCTGATAATTTTGTTTCCGTAATGCGACTATGATCTCAAGGTAGAACAACTCTTCAAACTTAAATCTGTTCTTCGCAGCTGACAGTTTTTCCATGCTTGAAGGGAAATGAAAATTTTTAATAGCCTCACTTAAACTAAGTAATCCATAATTGCTCTTAATTTCTTCCGTGAGAGTTTCTTTTATTTCATCTGAATAATTTTCAACTGCAAAGCTTACTATTTTTCGTAAACTGAAATCGCCGATGTTTCGGGATCTGAGTTCTTTTGGTATTCTATAGAATGGAATTATTTTCCCGGTGTGTAAAAATCCCTTTTCATCTTCCTCTGATATTCTGTCAAAATCGGGGTGAACAAATTGTAATGCCCCATATTTTGATTTTTCAGGTTTGGAAGAAACAGCAAAAACCTGCCCCTCATTAAAAACAGACTCGAAATATTTTATCCCCCTGAACCAGACACATTCAAAGTATCCCGTAGAATCTCTGAGCTGAACTTTAAAAATTTCTCTTTTCCCAAATCTTTTTGATTCCTTATCAACAACTTTTCCAATCACAGTAAGTTCTCCGTCGTATCCATTAATTAGGTATCCGAACGCCTTTGCTGCTGTCAGTACTGTTGTACGGTCTAAATGTCTTGAGGGGAAAAAGTATAGCAAATCCCGGATAGTATGAATACCCACTTTTGCAAATGATTCAGCTCGTTTTGGACCCACCGATTTTACGTACTGAACAGATTGACTTAGAATATCATTTGAAGAAGATTTCATCTACCTAAAGTTAGATAATTCAAATGAAAAATAATCTATCGCTAAACTAAACTCAAAAAGGCTTATCTGAAATTTTTATCAAAATTTATTTTTAACTTTAATTAGGAATAAATAGAAAGGTATTAATTTGAAATGGAGTAAACTGTTAACAGATTCACGCTTGCAAGATGATGTAACAAGTACATCAAAAGTTATAGATGGCAGAAGCGAGTTTCAGAAAGATTTTGACAGAATAGTATTCTCACCGGCATTTAGAAGGCTGCAGGATAAAACACAGGTTTTTCCTCTTCCGGAAAGTGATTTTGTTCATACGAGATTAACGCACAGCCTTGAGGTTTCCTGTGTTGGAAGATCAATCGGCAACTTAGTTGGTGAACAAATAATTAAAAGGCACAGCAACTTAAAAGATAAGTTTACAAAATTTCACTTTGGAGAAATTGTAGCCGCAGCCTGTTTGGCTCATGATATTGGCAATCCGCCATTTGGTCATTCGGGCGAAGACGCAATTGCAGAGTATTTTAGAAGTGGAAACGGGAAAAATTTCCAATCAAAAATAAATGATGAAAAAAAGTGGGCAGATTTAACAAAGTTTGAGGGGAACGCCGAAGGATTTAGAATAATTACCCGACTGCAAAATCCAAATATAAAAGGGGGGCTGCGGTTAACACATTCGACGCTTGCTGCCGTTACTAAATATCCCCGTGAATCATTAGTCGATGATTCTACTCAATCTCTAAAAAATAAAGTATTCAAAAAATACGGCTTCTTTCAAACTGAAAAAGAACTTTTTAGAGAAGTAGCAAGCAATAGTGGTTTGGATTGTTTAAGAGAAAAAAATAATTATTGGTGGTGCAGGCATCCTCTAGCTTTTTTGGTTGAAGCTGCAGACGATATTTGCTACAGGATTATGGATCTGGAAGATGGATTTAGATTAGGATTGGTCTCGTTTAAAGAGTCGGAGGAACTGCTCAGACCATTGATTACTGATACCGACATAAAATTTTATGATGAAAAGGATGAAAAAGAAAAGGTGGGATACCTGCGCGCTGTTGCAATTCGCGAATTAGTAACTGAGCTTGCAACTGTATTTTTAGATGAGGAAAAGAATATTCTAAATGGAAATTTTGAAAGTGATCTGATTTCGGTTATTAAAAATGGAGACGCATTAAAAATTATCAAAGATGTTTCCATTGAAAAAATTTATAATTATAGAAGTGTTGTTGAACGTGAAGTAGCCGGTTATGAAGTTCTGGGCGGATTGCTGGACACTTTTATTCAAGCTTACAACGAAGCATACTTTGGAAACATTTCAAACCGGAACCGAACCGTTTTCAATCTTCTGCCGCAAAGAATAAGAGAAGGGATCCCGGATGAGATCTACCTGCGTTTATTAAGAATTATTGACTTTGTTTCCGGAATGACTGATTCATTTGCAGTATCTCTTTTTAGAAAGATTAAAGGTATTTCCCTGCCTGGCGGAAGGGTTACCGAATAGATTTTATTGTCTTGTGAATTGAAATTCTTTAAAAAGAAATCATTCTGTTTTCATATCTCGTGTCATTAAATCCGTAGTAGCTTTTATCGGATCTTTATCCTGGTAAAGAATTTTATATACTTCATTGGTAATTGGTGTTTCCACACTGCTTTTATCTGCCAGTTCCTTAGCTGAACGCGTAGTATCGACACCTTCTGCGACCTGTTCCATGGATTTTAAAACTTCTTTTAGTTTTTTACCTTTACCTATTTGTTCTCCAACGTACCTGTTACGGCTATGTTTGCTCATGCAGGTCACAATTAAGTCACCCATGCCAGATAGACCTGCAAACGTTTCGGGTCTTGCACCCATTGATAAACCCAACCTCGAAATCTCTGCTACACCACGCGTCATAATTGCCGCTTTTGTATTATCACCAAAACCTGCACCATCAATAATGCCCGCACCAATAGCAATTACATTCTTGAACGCACCACCGAGTTCGACTCCAAGAATATCCGTTGAAGAATATACACGGAAATATGAGGTCATAAATGCAGCCTGGATCGTTTTTGAAGTTTCAAGATCAACAGAAGCGGAAACAACAGCGGTTGGAATTCTACGGCTAACTTCTTCGGCATGGCTCGGTCCGGAAATAACTCCGATTTGGGCTTCGCTTAAAGGAGGATGTACATCCAGAAGCATTTGGGACATTGTCATCAATGTATCTTTTTCAATCCCTTTAGACACACTAACAAGAACTGTATCCCTTACAGAGTTGAAATTTATTTTTTTAATTATCTTTCTTAAAAACTGGGAAGGAACAGCAAGCACAATTAAATTTTTATCAGTGCTGGATTCATCAAGATCGTAGGTAATGTTGATTTCTTTAGGAATTTTTATACCGGGGAGGTAATCAATATTTATTCTTTTTTTATTTAATTCGCGCGCGTAGCTTTTCTGATACTCCCAAAGAGTAACGCTATGTCCATTGTAATGTAATAAAATTGCAAGGGTAGTTCCCCAGCCGCCTGCGCCGAGAACCGCGATTTTCATTTAATTGTTTTTAGATTTTTTCCTGAAGCTTAGTTTATTTTCATTTCCATTAATTAATCTAACAAGATTTTTTCTGTGAGTAAAGATTACTAACGCAGAAACTGCAATTATAAAAGGAAATAGTGTATTGTATCCAGGAATATCTACATGAAAAAGATTTTCTCGTATAAATAATGTTGAAGGGACGCTGATTGCAGCTATAATGGATCCCAGAGACACGTATCTGGAAATTATAACAACAAGAGCGAAGATTCCGACAGCGATAAGCATTTCAACAGTTACCAGCATAACTAGCATTCCAAGTGCAGTTGCAATTCCTTTACCGCCCCTGAAACCCGCAAATATTGTCCAGATGTGCCCAATAACAGCAGCAATGCCGGCAATTATTTGAACTAAAGTAAAATCATCGAAGGGTGAAATATTTTCAAAGGGAAGTGGTCCAAAAAACAATCTTGCAATAATAATAACTGCCACAGCACCTTTTAAAGCATCTAGGATAATAACGAGCATACCGTATTTCCATCCTAATACGCGTATTACATTTGTTCCGCCTGCATTTCCGCTTCCATGTTCCCTGATATCAATCCCACCGGCAGCTTTACTAATTAATATGCTCGTAGGAATTGAACCGACCAAATAGGATAATATTATAATAATTGCTAGTAACAACATTTTTTCATCATTTTATTTGAATAAGTAACCTACTCATTAAATTTTTAATTAACAACGAATTTTTATGCCATAAAAATAGAATGAATATGGAATTGGATGATACATTAATTATATAGGTTCACAATAAAGGAAAAATTTGCCGGAAAATGTAGGTTTTTTTATCGGTACGATTTTAATATATTTGCGGCTCAATTTCAGGAGTAAAATATGGCAAAAGCACAATCATTTGCAGATAAAGTAAAAAAGAAGAAAAAATCGGATCACATAACTGTTAAGTTTATAAAAGCTGTAAAAACAGACAAAGGTAACTATAAATTCAACGAAAAATTCGTACAGATAGAAGATATTAGCAAGGTTTCAGAGCTTAAATAGAGTTTTTTTCCCCTATACTTATGGGTTTTGAATAATCAGGTTCTTTCCGCTTTTGTAGATTTATTATTTGACATAATCAATTATTCTCCTATTTTAATTATCTCAATTTTTGCTTCGGGACTAATTTACGGGTTCTTTGTTAACCCTTACTATGTGTTTATTTAAGTCATGTTTAATAGAAAAAAGAAAGTAAGGGATGATTCAACATCGAAAAATGAAATTTTACAGTCTGAGGGATATAGACAATATTCCTCAGCTGCAAATGCTTTCTAAAGAAGAACGCTTTAATATAAAAGTAGTTTCCAACGTACTTCCATTCAGAGTAAATAATTATGTGGTTGAAGAACTTATTAATTGGGCCAATATACCATTCGACCCGATTTTTCAGCTTACATTTATGCAGAAAGAAATGCTTACGGACGATCAGTTCAATCGAATGGCTGATGCTTTGAGAAATGGAGCTTCCGATGGTGAAATAAGAAGCGTTGCAAATAAAATTAGGTTAGAACTCAATCCTCATCCTGCAGGACAGATGACTTTAAATGTACCCAGGATGGATGATGAACCGATAGCGGGGATACAACATAAGTACAAAAAAACAGTATTAATATTCCCCTCGAGCGGTCAAACTTGTCATTCCTATTGCACTTTCTGTTTCAGGTGGGCTCAGTTTGTAGGAATGACTGATTTAAAATTTGCTACCGAAGAGTCAGGTAAATTCCAGGAATACTTGCGTAATCAAAAGGAAGTTACAGATGTATTGGTAACAGGCGGCGATCCCTTGGTGATGAGTGCAGCAAAACTTGCTGCCTATATTGAACCTTTGTTAAAACCTGATTTTGATCATATCAGGAATATCAGAATAGGTACGAAGGCTGTTGCATACTGGCCGTATAAATTTGTTACAGACAAAGATGCTGATGATATACTTCGTTTGTTCGAAAAAGTCGTTCACTCCGACAAACACATATCAATAATGGGTCACTACAATCACTGGATAGAGCTGCAAACTGATGTTGCACAGGAAGCAATAAAAAGAATCAGGGATTCAGGTGCCCAAATCAGAACCCAGTCACCTTTAATTAAATATGTAAATGATGATCCCAATATTTGGTCAAAGATGTGGAGGGAACAAATTAAATTAGGATGTATTCCTTATTACTTTTTTATTGAAAGAAATACCGGCGCTGAGAAATATTTTTCCATTCCTCTTTACAGGGCATTGGAAATATTTAATGAAGCTTACCGCTCGGTTTCAGGTCTTTCAAGAACTGTAAGAGGACCCTCAATGTCTGCACTCCCGGGTAAAGTAGCAATTTCCGGTATTGGTGATATCATGGGACAAAAGGTTTTTGTGCTTACAATGCTTCAGGCAAGAAATCCACAATGGACAAAAATCCCCTTTTTTGCGCAGTACAATGAAACGGCAACCTGGCTGAATGAACTGAAACCGGCTTTTGGCGAAGACAGATTTTTCTATCAGGATGAACTTGATCAACTGGTAAAAGCTAGAGAAGGGCAGATGTTTTTTAATTCCGATGTTGGAAATAAGGTTATGCAAGATGCCTCAATTAATATTGATGAATAATAAGTTATTAAAATTTTTTGGTTAAAGGGATCTATCCTGAGCGAATAGATTAGGATTAATGCTTCCTTCCAGTTCCAACAACTTTCTTTTTACATCTAATCCGCCGCCGTATCCAACAAGCTTCCCGTTTGAACCAATAACACGATGACAGGGAATTATTATTGGCAAAGGATTAGCGCCGTTTGCTCTTCCCGCTGCTCTGATCGATTTTACATCGCCCAACCTTATGGCAAGCTCCTGGTAGGTTATTGTTTTACCATATTTGATCTTCTGAAGTTCACCCCATACTTTTTTCTGGAAATCAGTTCCAATAAGATCCAAAGTCAAATCAAATTCTTTTCTTATTACCTTAAAATATTGGTCCAGTTGTTCAAATAAATTAAACATTGCAGGATCATTTACAGAAACTTCTATAATATCTGAAAAATCAACGGGAGATTTAATTCTATTTATGAAGATGTTCCGTAATCCTTTGCTGGAAGCAACTGCATCCAGTTTAATCCCAAAATATGACTTAGAAGCAAAAAATAATTTTTCCAATTGAATGCAGGTATTAGTTAATGTTGAATTAATAAAAAATGGCGAAGAATCTTATCCTCGCCAAAAATTAAAAACAGATTATAAGTTTAAGCAGCTACAACTTCAATGGAAGGATTTATATCTCTCCGAAGCAGACCTTCGATTGCCATGAGTGTACCGCTTATTGCACTCGGACAGCTTCCGCAAGCTCCCTGGTAACGTATGCTAACCTTAAAGCCGTCTACACCCAAAACTTCCAAGCCTCCGCCGTCACCCGCAAGTGCAGGTCTGACTTTTTGATCGAGCAGTTCATTAATTCTTTTCAGAAGTTCGTTTTCTTCTTCTTCTGTTGGCGGTTTTGTTGTTTCCTCGGGGATTAGATTTTTATCGAATAACTTTAGAAATTCAATAAATGGTCTTTGTATCTGACCCCAGTTTGCATCGGGCGATTTTTCTATCGTTACAAATCTATCCATGTAAAAAACTGAAACAACACCTTCAATATCAAAAATACCTTTTGCGAACGGATCGTTTTCTGCAGATGCTTTATCGGCATATTGGCGTGTTTCTATATTGAGTAATTTTTCATTCAATATGAACTTTAGGGCATGTGGATTGGGCGTTAAATCAACATTCTCTACCATTAACATAATTTCCTCGCTTTTTAGTGTAAAATTACTCTAACTGAATATCAGCTTCAAGTTAAAATGCAATTCCTTATTATTTTTACTTTGTGATCTGGCATCTTTTTGTAACTTTTGAAGAGAATTAAAGAGAATTAAAAATGAGCAAAAAATTGAAAAAAATACTTATTGTTTTTACCGGTGGTACTTTCTCCATGAAAATTGATAAAAAAACGGGCGGACTATTGCCGCGGTATTCGGGTGAGCAGCTTGTTAATAAAATTCCCGAAGTGAAAAGGATTGCAGATATAAGCTGCTTCGACTTTGGGAAATATCCGGGTCCCCACATGACCCCGGAAATTATGATTGAGCTATCAAAACAGATCAAGAAAAGACTGAAAGAAAAAAAATACGATGGAATTGTAATTACACATGGAACCGACACACTGGAAGAGACCGCTTACCTTATCGATCTTACGATTAAAACCGATATCCCCATCGTCTTTACCGGTTCCGTAAAAAACAGTTCTGAACCTGATTGGGACGGACCAAAAAATCTGTTGGATTCTATTCATGTTTGTTTAAATGAAAATTCTAAAGGAATGGGAGTACTTGTTTGCATGCACAGTGAGGTAAATGCTGCTAGCGAAGTAACAAAAATTTTCTCGAGTGAATTTGAAACATTTCAAAGCCTTGATTTTGGTTCCCTGGGATTTGTCCAGAATGAAAAGGTAGTTTATAACCGCGTTCCACGACACTTGGAAATAATTGGGACCGAAAATGTTAGCAGCAATGTAGATTTAATCACGGTTTACGCCGGTATGGATGAAAAGTTCTTTAAATTTTCTGCAGATAGCAATGTTGATGGATTGGTAGTTGAAGCACTCGGTATTGGCAACGTTCCTCCGAAAGCTTTCGATGGAATAAAATATGTAATTGAAAAAGGAATACCCGTAGTGCTTGTTTCGCGCTGTCCCGCCGGAGAAACAGATTATATTTATAGTTACCCCGGAGCAGGAAAACACCTGCACAAGCTTGGGGTTATTTTTACAGATTATTTGAACGGGCAGAAAGCCAGAATAAAGCTGATCCTTGCTTTAAGTAAAACTACAGATAGAAAATTATTGAAGAAATTGTTTGAGGGGAAGGTAAAGGAGATTTAACTTTTGTGTTCCTGCACTAACTCTTCCAGATCAACCTTGTGAACATGGTCTATTTCTTTACCCAGAAATAGCTCTGCTATTTCTTTAAACTTAACCTGAATATCACTCACATAGAATTCCCGCCAGCCGGGTCCGTTTGAGTTTGTTAACAGATCAAGTTTTTGCAATTTCTCTTTAATTAATTCTGCGGAAGCAACTCCGCTGTCTATCAACTTAACATTCTGCCCGATCACTTCTTGAATTACATTCGATAAAATCGGGTAGTGTGTGCAACCTAATACAAGAGTATCAATTCCATCTTCTCTTATTTCCTTCAGATACTCTTCAGCGATTTCATATGTTGCCTTGTGATCGGTCCAGCCTTCTTCGGCAAGGGGAACGAAAAGAGGGCAGGGTTTTTCAATTACATGTATACTGCTATCAATCCTTTTTAATTCAGAGGAGTAAGCAAGATTTCCGGTTGTAGCTCTTGTTCCGATCACTCCGATTTTTTTGTTTTTAGTTCTTTGAAGAGCCATTTTTGCACCCGGCTCAATCATCCCAATAATCGGAATGTTGAAATGTTCTTTTAACTTGGGAATTGCAATAGATGAAGCCGTGTTGCAGGCTACAATTACAGCCTTAACATTTTTGCCTAATAACAGCTTCGTGTTCTGAATTGAGTATTCAATTACAGTTGCATTCGATTTCGATCCATAGGGGACACGCGCAGTGTCTCCGAAATAAATTATATTCTCGTTAGGAAGAGTTGCAGCCAGTCTTTTAACTACTGTTAATCCTCCAATGCCGGAATCAAATATTCCAATAGGTTTTTGCCTGTTTTCCAAATTCAATAATAATCCTACAGTATTTTTGAAATTGCTGCTGTTAATTCTGATTTAATAAATTCGTAGTCATTAGGAGAAATCTTTTTATTGTTCCTTCCGAGCACATAGAAAGCATCAACAATTAAATCACCCTGGGTTGCGATTTTGGCAAAGTAAATATTCAGACCGAGTTCATTCATCTTACTTGTTACATTATAAAGAAAACCCAGCCTGTCGGGAGAATGAACATCAATTATGGTATACTTCTCATGGTTTTCAAAGGCGATTTTAATTTGTCCTGTTTTCTTAAATAACCTGCTCTCAATTCTCCACCATTTCGATTTCAGTGAAGCGACTTCTTTCCCAAGCTGTAAAATTCCATTAATTGCTCTATCCAGATCCCCTTCAATTTTACCGAATCTTTCCGTATCGACTTTTTTGTGTGATCTAAAGTCCGTTACATTAAAAGTATCTATAACAATTCCATCTTTTCTTGTGAAAATTTTTGCGTCGTGAATGTTTACATCGTTTATAGCAAGCACTCCGCAAATCTTCGAAAGCAGTGAAGGAAAATCTCTTGTAATTACCGTAATACCTGTAAATCCGTTTAATTCCTTGAAGAGAACCGAGATTGAATCACCCTTATTAATTTCTTCAACATGAGTTGCAATTTCTTCTGCTGAAAAATTATGCGAGTAGGCCACATCGTCTATTGCATCAATATGATCTTTAACATTTGTTTCAGAGATAGCTTGAGAGTGTTTGCTTATTTCTTTTGGAATTATGTAAGTTGATGAGTGTAAAAGTTCTTCACCGGAAATTTTATCCTGGAGCATTGCTCGCGTTTTTCTATACAATTCCGAAAGAAGCTCGCTTTTCCAGTTAGTCCAAACAGCAGGATTAACAGCTGAGAGATCAGCATATGTCAGCAGGTATAGTAATTCCAAGTCTTCAATTGAATTAATTATAGAAGAAAAATTATTAAGGGTTTCAGGATCGTTGAGATTTCTCCTGAATGCGGTTTGTTCCATGACCAGATGATTTTTAACAAGAAATGAAACTAAATCAACTTCTTCTTCACTGTAACCCAGCTTAAACATTATAGATGAAGCCATTTCTGCTCCAATAATCTCATGCCCGCTAATATTAATTGGCTTGGCAATATCGTGAAACAGGAGTCCCAGAAACAGCATCTCTTTTTCTTTGGCTCTGTAAAAGATTCTACCGAGCTGAGAATTTTGGTTTGCAAGTTTTTCGATATTTTGAATTGCGATCAGTGTGTGTTCGTCTGCCGTATAGCAGTGGTATACACCGTGCTGAAGAAATCCATTTAAATCTTTGAATTCGGGAATAAGTGCACCAAGAACACCGAGCTCGTTCATTGAAGCAAGAGTAGCACCAATATTTTTTGGCAGCTTTAGTATTTCTCTGAAGAATACTGATGATTCGCCTTCCTGCCAGGAAAAATCATCGGAACCTTCCATCTTCTCAATGATGAAGGAACGTAATTCTTTGTCAAATCTTGCAGAGTGAAGTCCCCGGTAATAAAAAGCTCTTAGAATATCTGAAAGAGTAAGATCGCTCTTATCTCTTTGAGAAATAATGTTTCCTTTTAATTCAAAATCATCATCAAGCACTATTGCCAGCGAGTCAGGCAGAGTTGCAAGAATATCATCGTAATATTGTTTTATAATTGTTTTTGAAAAACGGTTAATTGTTATTGCAGCCCTAAAATATATTTTCATGAAATCAGCAAGATTCTCCTCGTCAAAACCAAAAATTTTCGCAATCCTTATCTGATCGGAAAATTCAAAACGGTCGGTTCTCTGTTTTGAGTTCAGATGTAAAAGGTTTCTAATTGTAAGCAAAAGCTTGTAGCTATTGAGCAATCTCATTGCCTCCTCGGAAGAAATGATTTCTTGCCCTCTGAGAATTTTTAGAAATGCTTCTATTTGTGTCGTCTCTTCCTGCTTATTTATTAGAGCCCTGTTTCTGAAAATATACATCCATTCTACCGCCTGTAAATCCCTTAAACCACCAGCGGAAAGCTTGACGTTTGGTTCCAGCACCTTTGGTGAATCACCGTGCTTTTTGTATCTGTCTGCAAACTCATCAATCATTCTTTTAATTAAATCAGTTTTTACATCGTCGGTAATAATATTCAAAAGGGTTTTATTCCATTTCCCGTATACTTTTTCTGAGCCTAATAGGTATCGTGTTTCAAAGAATTGTGTAAAAGTGTGCAAATCATCCAGCAGATATTTATGAATATCTGAAAAATCTCTGACTGTATGAGATACCTCTAATCCATTATCCCAAAAGCCTGTAACGAGATCGGAAATTTCCTTTTCATTTTCCCCGACGGATTCCGCAATAAAAATTAAATCAATATCGGAGTAGGGTGATAATTCTCTTCGGCTAAAACTCCCTGCAGATGCGACCACGAAATTATATTTGTTCGGTCCGGCAATTTCTCTAAGAATTTCTTCAATGAGAAAACTGTATTCTTTACTAAAACTAAGCGAATCAATCTGTTTATTGTGACGAGAGAACAGTTCTTCCTGCTTTGCAAGAAATTTATTTTTTATATCATTCATTAAAAGTCTTTAAATAATTTTGTTTCGATCATTAAAATAGACTTGCATCAAAATCCTTACTTCTGTATTCCGCTTCAATGATTGAAGAAATTCCACCCCTGACATTAAAATCAGCGGTAATTAGCATGTACCGAGGCTTGCATACAGCAACTAAATCATCGAGGATTTTATTTGTAACGCTTTCAAAAAATATTCCATCATCACGGTAAGAATTCAAGTATAGCTTTAAAGATTTTAATTCCACACATAGTTTAGCCGGAATGTACTCAACTGTAATAGTTGCAAAATCGGGCTGCCCGGTTTTAGGGCAGAGGGATGTAAATTCAGGTGCAGTATGTACAATTGTATAGTTCCTGCTTGAATACTCATTTTCGAATGTCTCTAAAATCTTCTTCTTATTTTTCATCTGCTTTACTTCTATTTATTGACTAAATAAATCTTGTAAATATTTTATGGTGATATGAGAGCTCTTTTTTGATTTAAGAATAATCATTAACGATTTACGATTTTTTTTATGCCCTCTGAACAATCCTTACAAAAATAGATATTAGTCATCATTCTCTCTAAGTGTTTTCGCAAATTTAAGTTCGGATTTAAATAATTCTGCTCATTAAATGATTCTCAATCAGATAGACGATGTTCTAAATTTACATGATCAAAACTGCAGAGTTCATTAAATCGTTCTATTAATTCATGTTTCTTCATTTTTTGATATTTCACTATTTAGAAATCGTTAATCTTAAATACCTCATTAAATTATACATAATTTAATCATAGGTAGTTAGGTTTTACTTTATAATGTATGGGATCTTCCATACCTGCCTGTTGAAATCCACGCAGCCTTAGTGCACAGCTGTCGCACTCACCGCATGCAATTTCTTCATTTTTATAGCAGCTCCAGGTTAAATGTAATGGTGCATTCAACTCGATTCCTTTTCTTACTATTTCAGCTTTCGTCAGACGAATTATTGGTGTTTTAATTTTCAATTTAGTCATAGGTTTTGTCCCGGCCTTAATTAGTTGTTCAAAAATTTTGAAGAACTCCGGTCTGCAATCCGGATAGCCGGATGAATCTTCGAACACCGCTCCGATAAAAATTGCGTTTGCGATTAAAACTTCGGCCCAGCTTACACATGCGGCAAGTATGTTTGCATTTCTAAAAGGAACATAAGATGTTGGTATTTCGCTGTTGGATAAGCCCGCTCCAATCTTGTCGGGCTCAGCTTTTGAAACCTCTATCTTCAAATCTGTTAAGGATGAGCCGCCAACCTTTGAAAGATGCTTTAAGTCAATCACCATTCTTTCATTAACACCGTAGTAATCAGCGATATCATTAAATGATTTCAGTTCTCTTTTTTCTGTTCTCTGTCCGTAATTGATATGCAGCAATGCAAGCCGGTAGTCTTTATTAGCTATTGCTGCAGTTACACAACTATCCAACCCTCCGCTAAGAGCAGCGACTGCGATATTTTTATAAGCACTTTTCATTCTTATTTAATAATTAATTTGAAAGATAAATAATAACCGTTCCTTTAGAAAGGTGGGATCAGTTATCCATGAAAATTTTTAAGGTTTTGCCTTAAAGAAAAGAATAATTGCAATTAAAAAGCTAATAATTGAAGAAATTACAAAAGGCACTGCTGGACCAAAATAATCCCATAAAGCACCCGCAGAAAATGAACCGAGCATAATTGCAAAACTTGAGCACATTGTTAGCAAACCAATTGCTGAACCTCGCCATCTTTCAGAAACTATATCTGTAACCCATGCCTTTGATACTCCCTCAGTAGCAGCAGAGTAAATTCCGTAAAGTGCAAACAACAACCAAATAAAAATAATTTCTGTAACGAATGCAAATCCCAAATAGACTAATGAGAAAATCACGAGTCCTAAACTGAAAATACTTTTCTTCCCGTACTTATCGGAAAGATGACCAAGAGGATAAGAGAAAGCTGCGTAAATAATATTAAAGAAAACATAACCAAGTATGGCAATTGTGTTCGAATCGGAAATATATCTTGATTTAAGAATTAGAAAAACATCACTGCTGTTCACAAAGGAAAAAATAGTTATCATTATTAAAACAAATTTGTATTCACCGGATACTTCTTTCCAGAATGAAGAATAATCTGTTCTGGTTTTAAGTCGGGAATGCGAAGGTTTGTCCTTTACCAATAAAGTAAAAAACACAGCAATTGCTGAAGGAACAAATGCAATCAGGAATATTAGTTGAAAGTTTTTGGGAAAAAGGAAGAGTAAAAAAATCGCAATCAGTGGACCAACTGCTGCACCAAGTGTATCCATTGCACGGTGAAATCCGAAAATTGCCCCTGTATTTCCATTGGAATAACTTCCGAGCAAAGCATCCCGTGGTGCTGTTCTTATACCTTTCCCGACTCTGTCAGCAGTACGCGAAACCGCAACTGCAGGTATTGATGCGATTAATCCGGGGACAGGTTTGGAGAGTGCCGAAATTCCATAACCAATAACTACGAAAACAGATCTCTTCCCAAGTTTATCTGAGAGATTGCCAAAATATCCCTTTAAAAAACCTGCTGTTATTTCGGCAATACCTTCAATTATTCCCACAACGGCCATTGAGGAACCAAGAACGGCGGTTAGAAAAATCGGTGTTATGGGATACAGCATTTCACTTGCAATATCAGTAAAAAAGCTAACGAGACTTAGTAATAAGACCTGTTTGGGAAACCTTTTAATTAACATAAGTAATACATAATAATTGAAGTACGATTTGCTCTTTTGTAACTTTTCATTCCAAATTTAACAAACTATGAATTAAAGAGGTTATAATGAGAAAGAAAGTAATTGCCGGAAACTGGAAAATGAATAAAACTTTAATTGAATCACAAGAATTAGTTTCTAAAATTATAAACGGACTGGGAATGGATAGTAAATGTGACGTAGTTGTCTGTCCGCCTTTTACATCGCTCAATGAAGTTTATTCTTTAATTAAAGATACGCCGGTGAAATTAGGTGCACAAAACATGCATTACGAAGAAAGCGGTGCTTACACTGGAGAAACTTCCGCTGATATGCTGAAATCTGTTGGATGTGAATATGTAATTTTAGGTCATTCGGAGAGAAGAGCAATCTTTGAAGAATCAGATGAAACTATAAATAAAAAAATCAAAGCTGCAATCGGTAAAAAATTGAAAGTTATTTTTTGCGTGGGTGAGCTGCTTGAACAAAGGGAAAAGGGGATAACGATGGAAATAATTTCAGATCAGGTAACTAAAGGATTGAATGGAATTTCTTCTGAGAATATGAGCGAAATAATTATAGCTTATGAGCCTGTTTGGGCAATCGGAACAGGTAAAACAGCAACACCCCGGCAGGCACAAGAGGTACACTCATTTATACGCAAACTGATTGAAGAAAAATATTCATCCCCAGTCGCTGAAAAATTAATCATCCAATACGGCGGAAGTGTTAAACCTGAAAACGCCGGAGAGCTTCTTGCACAGAAAGATATCGATGGAGCTTTGGTCGGTGGTGCCTGTCTTATAGCAGATTCTTTTTTGGGAATAATAGCGTCCGCTTAAATAATATATTCTTATACAGAAGATTCGCATTGATTTCACCTCGTTTCTGTAGTATTTTTGTTGATGTTTAAACAAAAATCTAAGGATTTACTTACCTAATGCAGATATTCCCCTTCAGGTTATTGATCAGAGTAGCTCTGTTACTTATTGTATTTCATAATCTGTTATTTGGACAGGTGGTATTTAAGGAGTATCCCGATTATCAAATTCGTTCATCTGATTATATTTTTTTTGATATATCAGAAACCCGATCGATTATTCCTTTAAATGGAAAATGGCTTGTTCGTCCAGCGGAAGATGAAGAAACTAAAAAAGTCTCTGTCGGCATCCCTTCCATTTTTGAAGGAAAGGGGGAATTTATATTCGAAAGGTATTTTGCTTTAACTCCAAGCCAGGTATCAAAAAATATCATCGAGCTTGTTTTTTTTGGAATTAATTTTTCGGCAGATATTTCCGTAAACAATATTATAATTTACAGACACGGTGGAGGTGAATATCCATTTAGATTTGAACTTCCAAGAGATATTCTTCGCGGCGATGTTGATAATGTTCTTTCCGTAAGACTGAAATATAAAATTGATTCTAAAAACACTATACCGCTTAAACAGCGCTTCTTGTATCCTAAGAATAACGGTGGTATTGCCGGGGATGTGTTTATTCATTTAAAGCCCGATATTTTCATTTCAAAAACAAACATAAGCAGTAATCTATCTGAGGATTATAAAAGTGCCGAGCTTATCGTAGAATCACTGGTCAGGAACCATGTCGTTAAAAATTTGGAAGGACTGGAGAAAGAACCGGCTCAATATAGCTTGATGGTTTCAATTGAAAATGAAAGCGGAGAAATACTTCAACAATTTCCTTCAAAACCTTTTTTGTTAGAGCGAAATAAAGATGCGACTCTGAAACAGGCCGTTAAAATTAATGCTCCCGAACTCTGGTCCCCAGGTAATCCTGTATCATACCTGTTGAAACTTGAGCTCTATCAGGCCGATTCACTATTGGATATTTCGCACGAATCAATTTCAATTTATGACTTTGTCTCTGCTGAAAATTCTTTTTTGCTCAACGGAAGTGAATTTCATTTAAATGGGGTTACTTACATTCCTTCAAATAGTATTTATGGAAATCTGCTTCCATACGAGCAGATGGAATATGATATTACACTTATTAAAGATGCAGGATTTAATACAGTTAGATTTTCAAAATGCGTACCCCATCCATACTATTTAAGATTATGCGAGCAGTACGGTCTTTTGGCATTCATCGAGCTCCCGATTAATGGCGTCCCCGCCGGCATAGCGCAGGATCAAAGCTTTCAGAACAGGTGTAAAGAATTTTTAACTAATTATATTAATTTTTATAACCAATATTCATCACTTGCGGCAATTGGAATAGGTAGTGGATTTCTACCGGAGCTTGATTCACACACATCATTAATTTCAAATCTCTCTGAAACTGTAAAAGAAAAAACAGATTTAATAACTTATGCATCCTTCTGTAATTTGAATTTAAAGAAGATTAAAAATTTAGATATTTATGGAATTGAATTTCTTAATGAAAACGTTTCCGATGCAGGAGAAAAAATCAGTCAGCTGCAAAACGATTTTGGTCCCGGCCGAATAATAATTTCCGAAGCCGGATATACTGTTAATGCAGGTGGTTCTGATGGGTATGTAAATGATTATTCTTTTGAAGCCCAGGCAAAATATTTTGAACAGCTTTTAACGTATTCCGAAGGAAATAATATTGCAGGATATTTTATAAATACAATGATTGATTACCGCGGAGATTATGCTTCTTTCCTCTCAGGTTATAACCAGGAAAAAATTTACAGAATAGGTTTACTTGATGAAAACAGAAACACAAATAGAATTACGTATAAAGTTGTTTACGCTAAACTAAATAATCTTGAGAAAGTAACTATCCCGATCGGTAGTAAGAAGGAAGATGCGCCGATGGGCTTTATAGTATTCGGGCTCATTTTAGCAATATTCATGGGTGTACTGGTCAATTCCGGCAGAAAGTTTCGTGAAGATGCGTCAAGGGCTTTGCTTCGTCCTTACAATTTTTTTGCAGATGTAAGGGATCAAAGAATAATATCTGCTTATCAGACTACAGTTCTGGGGATAATTATCGCTGCTGTTAGTGCGTTGGTAATAGCTAACTTTCTATTCTTTCTTAAAACAAGCCTTTTCTTTGAGCACACTATGCTAGCATTTGCAAATCCGGTAATAACACAAGTAGTAAATTACTTGTTGTGGCATCCCTTGCCTGCACTTTTCTGGCTGACTTTATTTAATATTGTCTTTTTGGTTGTATTATCAATACTCGTTAAAGCCGCATCGCTTGCTGTAAGAACAAAGGTATACATTAATAGTGCTTACTTTACGGTAATTTGGTCGCTTTTACCTATGGTTCTTTTAATTCCTGTGGGAATTATTTTATACCGGGTGCTAACTGCCAATGTCGCAAACATTTATATTTATGTGGGACTGGTGCTCATATTTATATGGATACTATATAGATTGATGAAGGGAATTTACGTACTATTCGATGCTAATCCCGGAACTGTTTATTTTTACTGCATTTTATTTTTAGCAGTAGTTATTGGAGGAGTTCTTTTCTATTTTGAACTTGAAAGTTCTACTGTTCAATATTTACTTTTTACATTAAAACAGTATAATATCATTTAACAGGTCATTTATTGTATTTATCTAAACTTGAAATACTGGGTTTTAAGTCTTTCGCACAAAAGACCGTTATTAATTTTAATGATGGTGTGACTTCAATAGTTGGACCAAATGGTTGCGGAAAAACCAATATTGTTGATGCTATCCGATGGTGCCTTGGCGAGCAAAGAAGCAGTGCATTGCGTAGTGATAAAATGGAAAATGTAATCTTCAATGGTACAGCAAACCGCAAACCGATGGGAATGTCAGAAGTCTCGCTTACCATTGAAAACACAAAGGGAGTTCTGCCAACCGAATATACCGATGTAACTATTACCAGAAGGATATTTCGATCAGGTGAAAGTGAGTATCTTCTGAATAAAAACCTCTGTCGTTTAAAAGACATAACCAACCTTTTTATGGATACAGGTATTGGTGCTAATGCTTATTCCGTTATCGAGCTGAAAATGGTCGAAACTATTTTAAGCAGCAAAGCAGAAGAACGCAGAACCATGTTTGAAGAAGCAGCGGGTGTAAACAAGTATAAATTAAGGAGACGTCTTGCCCTTAGAAAATTAGATGAAGTCAAGGGTGATCTAACACGCGTCAACGATATTGTCACTGAAGTTACTAAAAATGTTAATTCACTTGAAAGGCAGGCAAAAAAAGCCGATAGGTATAATCGGCACACAGCAGCATTAAAGGAACTTGAATTGGATCTGGCCGAACGGGAATATTCCTTATTTTCTGAAAAGATTGAAGAAATAAAAAAATCAAAGGAAGTAAATCTAAAGAAGAAATCAGAACTTGATGTAGAATTGGAAAGCCTCTCTTCTAAACTAAGCACAATAAAAATAAAGCTTGATGAAATTGAAATCGAATTAAAAAGCAAAAGGAATGAGGTTACAAAAAAAACAGAGGTCATCTATTCGGTTTTAAATGAAATATCAGTTGCAGAAGAAAGAAAAAGATCAACTGAATCTAATATAGAAAAGAACAGAGCTGAAATTGCTGAACTTGGTGAAAGGATCAAAATTACTACTGCTGATATTGAGAATGCAAAGTCGAGAATTGTAAAAGCAACTGAGGAAATTGATAACAAAAGATTATTGCAGGCTGATGTAAAATCAAAACTCGAGGAGTTGCGCAATAAATTAGATCTAAAAAAATCCGCACTGAAAAAACATTCAGAAGAAATCGTCCATAAGTTTAAGGCAGTCAGCATTAAAGAAAATGAGCTTCTGAATATTTCAAATGCGCTTGAAGGAAAGAACAACCAGATAACAAGATTAAACGATAAAATTTTACAACTAACAAATGATGTTGCTAAAACCGTAGGATTTATAGAAAATCTTAATGAAGAAAAAGAATCTGTTGCAAAAAAAATAAGTGAATCGGAAGAGCAGTATTCTAAAAAGGTCCTGGAAAAGGAAAATCTTGAAAAAGAGCTAAACTCGCTTAAGGCAGAAGAACTGGAATTAAAATCGTTATTAAAGGCACTGGGTGAAAAAATCAATTTCATTCAGAATCTTGTAGATAATCTTGAAGGAATTTCCAGAGGGACTAAATCTCTCGTTGAGAATACGAATTGGGCGGAAGGCGATGTTGCTTTACTTGCAAGTATTGGTTCATCCGATGAGGAATACCGAATGGCAGCAGAAGCTGCTTTGCGTTACAATGTAAATAATATTTTAGTTACTTCGTTGGAGGATTTAAGGCGCGGAATAAAATATCTTAAAGAAAATGATTTAGGAAGAGCTTCATTCTATATTCTCGATGAACATCAAAGGGACAATAGTGGGATTATTCAAGCAATTGAAAGGTTTTTTTATAGACGCAGAAGAAAAAAGTTAATGAAAGATGATGCATTCGTTAACTGGGCTGCGAACATTATTCAAACAGAAAAGAAATGGCGCTCATTTTTTAATAATCTTTTAAGCAACACTGCTATTGTAAAGGATTTTGATTCAGCAGTAAGACTATCCTCGGAATACCCCAATCTAAGTTTTGCGACAATGAACGGAGATTTTTTGGATGGTTTGGGAATAATTGACAGCGGTGCTTCGCCCGAATTTGAAGAAACGCTCTTCGGGAAAAAACAACTGCTTGATCAGTTAAAGAATGAACTGCCTGTAAAACAGAAGCAGTTACATAAAATATCAGAGAAAATAGTTTCCCTCGGTGAAAAAATAAATGGAATAGATCTTAAAATACTTTCTGATCAAGGCAAGATGCTTGTAAATGATCATGCCAATATTGATAAACAAATCTCACAATTTGAGTTTGAAAAAAAGAAAGCAAACGATGAAATTGAAAAAACACATCAGATTGTAAAGGAATATGCTGCGGATGCAAACAAGTTCGACAACGAAAAGAATAGAATATCTGATCAGCTAAATATTCTGCAACGTGGGCGGAGCGCTGCTGAAGCAGAATTAAAAACTACTGAAGAAGATTATACAAGGGCAGAAAACGAATTTAACTCGTTGATTGCCTCAGAGAATGAAATCAAGCTGGAACTCGAAAGAGGCTTTGGTGAAGTTAGAAGTCTCGATAACCTTGTTATTCAATCAAAAAATAATATTGAAAATTTAGATTCCTCAATAGATGTTAGACAAAGTGATATTGATAGTGCAGAAAAAGATTTGCAGCAGCTAAAAGGCAGTTTAAATGTTAAAACCCTGGAACTCGATAAAGCTAAAGAGGAGAAAAACTTTTTAAGTGATGGGCTTGAAAAAACAGAAAAAATATATTTAGATATTAAATCAGAAGCATCAAAAATTGAGAATGAAAGAAATGATATTCGTTCAGAAAAAGATGCGATTCTGGATTCAAACAGGGATCTTGAAATAAGATTAAATGAGTTAGAAATTAAAAAACAAAATTTAAGTGAACATATTTCCGAAGAGTACGGCTTACAAGTTGAGTTGAAAAAATTCGATGATCTCAATCTTTTTAACTTTGGTGAAAAACACAATGAGATTCACGATTTAAGGCAGAAAATAAAAAATCTGGGTCCTATTAATCTTCTTGCATATTCAGAATTTGAAGAAGAAAAAAAGAGAATGGATTTTCTGATTCAGCAAAGGGATGATCTTGTCGAATCTGAAAAAGATATAGTCAAGACTATTGATGAAATAAATCACGCTGCTCACACGCAGTTTTTAAGTACTTTCGGTAAAATAAGGGACAACTTTATTAGAGTCTTTAGAACGTTATTTGATCCCGGTGATGAAGTAGATCTAAAACTTGAAGAAAATTCTGATCCGCTTGAAGGAAAAATAGAAATTATTGCGAAACCAAAAGGTAAGCGCCCCACATCAATTGAACTGCTTTCGGGGGGAGAAAAAACTTTAACCGCAATAGCACTGCTGTTTGCGATATATTTAGTTAAGCCGAGTCCCTTTTGTATTTTAGATGAAATTGATGCGCCGCTTGACGATGCCAATATTGATAGGTTCACACGTCTGATAAAAGATTTTAGCACCGACACCCAATTTATTGTAGTTACACACAACAAAAGAACGATGGAGTCAGCTGAAACTTTGTATGGTGTTACAATGCAAGAAGAAGGGGTTTCGAAATTAGTCAGCGTCAGATTTAATGAAAATGTAAATGTTGTAGCGTGATATCATTCAATATCCTTTCGTTCAGTTACAAAGATTCAGATTTAAATAAGGACTTATACAGGAATTATTTGGTGAATTATTTTATGAAATATAATATCTATTAAAAGGTGGATAAAACGTTCAAAATATTTATGGATTTCGATCGGACAATATCAACAATCGACGTTGGCGATGAGCTATTTAGAGAATTCGGCAATAAAAAAGTTACAAATAAAATAATTAGTGATTTACTGGAGGATAAAATTTCTTCCAGAGACTGCTGGACACAATTGTGTGAAAATGCCGGTTCTGTAGATAAGAGCAAGTGGGACGAATTTATTGATAACGTGAAAATTGAACCAAGCTTTCACCTTTTCGTTCGATATTGCGAAGAGCATAGTTTTGATTTATTCATTTTAAGTGATGGCTTTGATTACTACATTGAAAAAATTTTAGATCGTCAAAAAATAAATCATTTAAAGTTTTTCAGTAATAATCTCTCAATTACTCCAGATGGTTTTTTAATCCCTTCTTTCCCTTACTTTGATGCTGATTGCAGGAGTTCGTCAAACTGTAAGCGAAGACACATAATTGAAAACAGCGGAGAGAATGATTACACGGTTTTTATCGGCGATGGAAATTCAGATAAAGATCCGATTGAATATGTTGATTTTATTTTTGCGAAAGATGATTTACTTAAATTCTGCGAGAAACAGCGTATAACCTATTATCCATTTAAAGATTTTAATGATGTTATAATAAGGCTAAATGAATTAAATTCTAAAAAAAAATTGAAGAAAAGACATCAGGCGGTATTGAAAAGACGTGATGCCTATTTAATGGAGTGAATATTTAATGCAAAGCATATCCTCAATATTATTTAAATACAGAAGCTACACACCAATTCCCTTTCTAATTCTAATGCTGGTTTTTTACGACGCGAACATATGGAGTTTAATAATTGGATTTGTGATTGCACTTACCGGTGAGGCAATAAGATTATGGGGGGTTAGCTGGACTGGCAGTGAAACAAGAACAACCGGTGCAGCAGGTGGCACTTTTTTAATTGTCAGTGGACCGTTTGCTTACGTGAGAAATCCATTATACATAGGGAATATTTTGCTTTACCTTGGCCTGGGAATTATGTCCTTTGCACTTTTTCCGTATCTGCAGATTATAGCAATTTGTTTTTTCCTTTGGCAGTATCATTTAATTATCAAATATGAAGAGAAATACTTGCAAAATAAATTTGAAAATGATTATACCGATTACGTAAGAAATGTTCGCTCGATCATTCCAAGAATAACTCCTTATAAAAATTCTGCTTTGGATCAACCACCTTTTAACTTAAGAGCAGGTTTAATCTCTGAAAAAAGATCGATCCAGGCGTTCATGGTAATTTCTTTTGTGATTATAATTTTCTGGTTGATAAAGGCTTAAAATTATGATCGATGATAATTCGGAATTATTAATAATAACAGGAGAGGTATCGGGTGACCTTATCGGCGCATCTTTAATAAAGGAATTAAAGAAGCTTAACAATTCTTTGAAAATTGTTGGCATTGGCGGTAATAGGATGAAAGATGAAAATATGGAGATTATCTATCACATAGATCAAATGGCATTTTTAGGATTTATTGAAGTAGTGAAACACCTGCCCTTTATTAAAAAAGTTCAAAGAAGTCTTTTAGAAATTGTCGATAAAAGAAAAATAAAATATGCCGTTTTAATTGATTATCCAGGCTTTAACTTAAGTATAGCTAAAAAACTTAAAGCCCGGGGAGTAGGGATTATTTACTACGTTTCCCCGCAAATTTGGGCCTGGGGGAAAAACAGAATAAATAAAATGAAGAATCTGATCAATAAAATGCTTGTTGTTTTTCCGTTTGAAAAAGAATTATACGAGAAAAACGGAATTAATGTCCAGTTTACAGGTCATCCGATAGTTGAAAGAGTCGATCAATATAATTTCTTAACGAGCGAAGAGCTTTACAATAAATTCAGCCTTGAAAAAGGAAAAGAGCTTCTTTTAATTATGCCTGGAAGCAGAAATCAGGAGGTAAGAAAAATTTTCCCGGAAAGCCTAAAAGCTGCAAATCGACTTGCTGCCAAATTTAATATGCAGGTTGTCGTTGCCTGTTCTGAAAATATGGACGAAAACATCTTTAAAGATATAGGCGGTACAGGAAGCTTTAAATTAATTAAAGGCTTTAATTACGATTTAATGAGGTATGCAAAATTCGGGATAATAAAGTCAGGTACCTCAACTCTGGAGGCAGGTTACTTCGCTTTACCAATGGTTATTGTTTACCGTACAAGTTTTTTCACTTATTTTATCGGAAGGCAACTGATCACCCTGGATCGAATTGGAATGGTGAATATTATTCTGGATGGAAAAGTTATTCCGGAATTAATTCAAGCTGAAGTAAATGAAAAAACGATATTCTCTGAGGCGGAAAAAATTTTGAGCAGTGAACAGGATTATATTTTACAGAAAAGAAAATTAGAAAATATCAAGGATAAATTGGGGAAAATCGGTGCCTCAAAAAACGCCGCTCAATTAATTATTGAACAAATGAATGATGCTTAAAAAAAGCGGGCAGAGCGTCCTTAGGTTTTTGGGGTACTACTTTTCTTTTAGTGCCCTGTCAGTTTTATGCAAAAGTATAAGAATCGAAAAAGTAAATGTCCAAAATTTGGAAAAACTCAAATCGGAGGGTAGTCCATATGTGCTGGCTTTTTGGCACGGAACGATGCTTTTACCCTGGTATTTGCACGGAAATCCAAATGTTGTTGCATTAACGAGCAAGAGTAAAGATGGCAACCTGTTAGCTAAACTTTTAAAGAAATGGAATTACAAAGTTGTACGCGGTTCAAGCAGTGCGGGTGGTGAAATAGCGTTAGGAATTATGGTTGATTATGCAAAAAATAATCATTCAATCGCCATAACTCCCGATGGTCCGAAGGGTCCCCGCCACAAATTTAAAGCCGGGGCAATTATTACTGCGAAAAAAAGTGGTTTGCCAATTATCCTTGTAGGTATTGGTCATCAAAGGAAAAAAATTTTAAAGAACTGGGATAAATTCGAAGTACCACATTTTTTTTCAAGGGCTAAAGTAGTCTATTCGGATCCCATTTATGTAGATGGCAATTTAAATTATGATGAAACATCCGAAAAAATTTCTTTTTGTGAAAAGGAATTAAATCGTTTACAAAATGAAGCACAAAATTTGAATAAGTCCTAAATGAATTTTTTAAGAATAATATTGCTTCCAACAGTCCCGGTTTATGCGATTATAATTTGGATAAGGAATTTTTTATTCGATAAAAATATTTTCAAGAGTATTAAAGTAAAAGCAAAAATAATTTCGGTTGGAAACATCACAGTCGGTGGATCAGGAAAAACTCCGGCAACAATTTACATAACCGAGTTGTTAAAAAAGTATGGAATGAACGTTGGTGTTCTTAGCAGAGGTTATGGAAGAAAGTCGCGCGGGTATGTTTTAGTCTCCGACGGAAAGGATATTTTAACATCAGTAGGCAAAAGCGGAGATGAAATTTATCATACCGTTTTAGATTGCAAAGTTTCCGCTGCTGTTTGCGAAAACAGGGTTCTTGGCGCTGAAAAATTAATTGATGAGACCGGTGTAAATACAATTGTACTTGATGATGCTTTTCAGCACAGGTGGATTGATCGCGATTTAGATATTGTGGTTATTGAACAGAGATTTTTAACAGATGAGAGTTTTCTTGTTAAAAGCTTGCTTCCTACCGGAACAATGAGAGAGCCGTTCGGATCACTAAGGCGGGCTGATGCTGTTATAATAAACAGAAAGTTCACAACTTTAAAAAATATACCTGAAAAATTCTCGCAGTATTTTCGTGACATAAATATATTTAACGGATTTTATGATGCAGTTGGTTTTTACGATTTGAAAAGCAATACACAATTTGGATTGGACGAGTTTGAAGGTCAAAAGAGCCTTGTCGTATCTGGTATTGCTAGACCTTTTTCTTTTTTAAATGTGTTGTCCCAAACAAAAGTTGATACTGAAAACAAACTTATTTTCAGAGATCACAAGCACTATACTTACAAAGATGTACAAATGATAAGAAAGGCTTTTTATAGCACAAATTCGCATTCTGTTGTAACTACTGAAAAGGATGCTGTAAAATTGACCAATTTTTCGAAGGAATTAGATGATATTGACATCTATTTTCTTAAAATAAAATTCAAAATGGATGATGAAGATTCGTTTAAGGGCTTTATCTTTAAAGCTTAAAAATTTTTCATTTTGCAGAAACAAAAAATAATCTAATCAAGGAGAAATATTAATGCCTAAGCAACCAAAGTATGTATACTTTTTTGGAGGAAAGAAAGCCGAAGGAAGAGCCGAAATGAAATCGCTTCTTGGTGGTAAAGGTGCTAATCTGGCTGAAATGGTAAATATATCTTTACCTGTTCCCGCCGGATTTACAATTACTACTGAAGTTTGTACTTATTATTACAAAAATAAAAAGAAGTATCCTAAAGAATTAAAGGCGCAGGTACTTGCTGCAATTAAAAAAGTAGAAAAAGAAATGAATGCCGTTTTTGGCGATCCTGAAAACCCACTACTTCTGTCTGTTCGAAGCGGAGCCAGGGCATCCATGCCCGGTATGATGGATACTGTTTTGAACCTCGGCTTAAATGATGAAACCGTTCAAAGTTTGATAAGAAAAACAAACAACCCGCGATTTGCTTATGATTCCTACAGAAGATTTGTTCAAATGTACGGGGACGTAGTTTTAGGTTTAAAACCGGAATCAAAACACGATGAAGATCCCTTCGAAGTTATTCTGGAGAACAAAAAACATAAAAACGGATTTCGCTTTGATACTGAACTAACAGCAGATCACTTAAAAGAATTAGTTGAAGAATTTAAGGAGGCGATTAAAGAAAAAACCGGTCACGAATTTCCAACAAAGCCAATGGATCAATTATGGGGTGCAATTGGTTCCGTGTTTGGGTCGTGGGATAATGATAGAGCAAAAGTTTACCGCAAATTAAACAACATACCTGCTGATTGGGGAACTGCTGTAAATATTCAGTCTATGGTTTTTGGTAATATGGGTGAAGATTCCGGAACAGGAGTGGCTTTTACCAGAGATCCCGCAACGGGTGAAAATATTTTTTATGGTGAGTATCTTTTTAATGCACAGGGTGAAGATGTTGTTGCTGGAACAAGAACACCCCATCCTATCGAGGAATTGAAAAAAGACGATCCGAAGATTTACAGGGAACTGGATGGGTACAGAAAAATACTTGAGAAACACTACAAAGAAATGATGGATATCGAGTTCACGATTCAGCAGGGCAAATTATGGATGCTGCAATGCCGTGTTGGAAAAAGAACCGGTTTTGCCGCTATTAAAATGGCGGTTGATATGGTAAAAGAAAAATTAATTACTAAGGAAGATGCTATCTCAAGAATTGATCCAAACCAGCTCAACCAGTTGCTGCGTCCGATCTTTGATCAGAATGAAAAGAACAGGGCAATTTCTGCAGGAAGATTAGTTGCAAAAGGTTTGAATGCAGGTCCGGGTGCCGCATCCGGTAAAGTTGCGTTAAGCGCGCAGGATGCAGAAGAGATGGCCTCTAAAGGTGATCCTGTTATTCTTGTGAGAATAGAAACATCACCTGAAGATATAAAAGGAATGAATGCTTCCGAAGGGATTTTAACAGCGAGAGGAGGAATGACATCTCACGCTGCGCTTGTTGCACGGCAAATGGGTAAAGTTTGTGTCGCAGGCTGTGGCGCATTAAAAATAAATTACAAAGAAAGAACAATTACTGCTGATGGTATTAGTGACGTAATAAAAGAGGGAGATTTTATTTCTATTGATGGAACTACCGGCGAAGTTATTAAAGATAAATTAGAAACAAAACCTTCTGAAGTAATACAGGTATTAATCTCCAAATCGTTAAATGAAAATAAATCTGGCATTTACAAAACTTACTCTAGTTTATTAAAATGGGCAGATGAGATAAGAACCTTAAAGGTCAGAACAAATGCAGATCAACCGGATCAGGCGAGTAATGCAATTGCCTTTGGTGCAGAAGGAATCGGACTCTGCCGCACAGAACACATGTTCTTCGGTGGAGATAGAATCAGATCGGTTAGAAAAATGATTGTTTCCGATACGGTGGAAGAAAGAAAAGCCGCGCTTTCAGAATTGCTTCCGCTACAACGCGAAGATTTTCAGGGAATATTTGAAGCAATGGGCGGAAGACCTGTTACGATCAGAACACTCGATCCTCCTCTTCATGAGTTCTTACCGCATACAGAAAAAGAAATTGCTGAACTTGCATCACAACTTGGAATTGAAGAGAAAAAACTTAAAAACAAAATTGAGAGTCTTTCCGAATTCAATCCGATGCTTGGCTTCAGAGGCTGCAGGCTTGGTGTTGTATTCCCGGAAATAACCGAAATGCAAGCCAGGGCAATAATTGAAGCTGCCGTTAACGTTTCTGAAAAGGGAATAAAGGTTAAACCCGAGATCATGATCCCGTTAGTTGGAACCGTTAATGAATTTTCATTGCAGGAAGAAATAGTACGTGAAGCTGCAAATAAAGTGATGAAAGAAAGAGGAAAGAAAATAAATTATCTCGTTGGAACAATGATTGAACTTCCGCGAGCTGCTTTAACTGCGGATGAAATTGCACAGAAAGCAGAATTTTTTAGTTTCGGAACAAACGATCTAACACAGACTACATTTGGATTGTCCAGAGATGATTCCGGAAAATTTTTACCCCTTTACGTCCAAAGTGATATTTTACCGTCTGATCCGTTTGAAACTCTTGACCAGTCAGGTGTGGGACAGCTTGTTGAAATGGGTACACAAAAAGGCCGTTGGACACGTAAGGATCTTAAAGTCGGTATTTGCGGTGAGCATGGCGGCGACCCTGCTTCCGTTGAATTTTGTCACAGAACCGGGTTGGATTACGTTAGCTGTTCACCTTTCAGGGTTCCGATTGCTAGGCTCGCAGCTGCACGTGCAGTGATAAATGAAAAACAGATGAAAAAGGTTACTACAAAAAAATCAAAAAAGAAATTGGTTAAAAAGAAAAAAAGATAAATATGTTAAGCGGATGATTAAAAGCATCCGCTTTCATTCACTTAATTAATAAAAGGTTAAAGAATGAAGCTTTCAGATTTTAGTTATAATTTGCCAAAAACTGCAATTGCGAAGTATCCTGTTTCACCAAGAGATAAAGCAAAGTTAATGGTGCTTAACAGGGAAACTGAAGAAATCGAATCGAAAAAATTTTCCCATGTTGTTGATTATATGTCCAAAGGCGATGTATTAGTTGTAAATGAAACGCGTGTTTTTCAGGCAAGACTTTTTGGTAAAAAAGAAAAAACAAATGCGAAGATAGAAGTGTTTTTATTGAGAGAACTTAACTCGCAGGAATGTATCTGGGATGTAATTGTAGATCCTGCGCGAAAGGTAAGAATTGGTAATAAAATTTATTTCAATGATAAGCTTTGGTGCGAAGTAATTGACAATACTACTTCAAGAGGCAGGACGGTTAGATTTAATCAGCCGGGTAATGTCTTTAAAGCCGTTGAAAAAATTGGTGTTACGCCTCTTCCACCTTACATAAAAAGGGATGCTGAGCCCTCGGACAGGGAAGATTACCAGACCATTTTTGCAAAAGTTGATGGTGCAGTCGCGGCTCCCACAGCGGGTCTTCATTTTACGAAAGGATTGCTTTCCAAAATAAAGAAAAAAGGTGTTTCAGTTGTGCCAGTAATTCTACATATTGGTTTGGGAACTTTCAGACCCGTTGAAGTTGAGGATTTAACAAAGCACAAAATGGATTCAGAATATTTTGAAATCCCGCAAAAGTCTGCTGATAAAATCAATAAAGCTATGAATAGCAGGCATCATGTTTTTGTTGTTGGAACAAGTACGTGCCGTGCACTCGAAACCAGTACTACGGCAGATGGTTTTGTCAAAATGAACAGCGGCTGGACAGATAAATTTATCTATCCTCCTTACGATTTTAAGATTACCGACAAGCTTATAACAAACTTTCACACACCCGAATCAACATTGTTAATGCTTGTTTCTGCACTTGCAGGAAATGAATTTATTCTTAAAGCGTATAAAAAAGCATTGAAGGAAAAGTACAGATTTCTCAGTTACGGTGATGCAATGCTAATCGTGTAACCCGGGAGGTTACTGAAATGAAAATTGTTGCTATCATACCAGCTGGAGGCAAAGGAAAAAGGAGCGGATTTTCTGCTCCTAAGCAATATTTAAAATTCCTTGGTAAAGAGTTAATCGTTTATACGCTTGAAGTTTTTCAGAAGAACAATTTAGTTGATGAAATAGTTGTTTCCGCAGAGCCTGCTTACCTTACACTATTTAATAAACTCATAAAAGACTACAATCTATTTAAGGTAAAAAGTATTGTTGAAGGGGGTGAAGAAAGGCAGGATTCTGTTTATAATGCATTAAAAAGCATTAAAGCAAACGATGATGATTTGATAGTTGTACACGATGCTGCAAGACCGCTACTTCCACAGGATGTATTATCGAATGCGATTAATACGGCGAAAGAAAAAGGCAATGCACTCGTATGCATTAAAGCGAGAGATACACTTCTTAAAGGAGAACAATCCGTGAAAGAGTACGTTGACAGAAAAGAAATTCATTATGTACAAACACCGCAGATTTTTCAGTATAAAATTCTTAAGAGAGCAATGAAGAAAGCTTACGAAAAGAATTTTATCGGAACAGATGAATCAATGCTTGTAAAAGAGTTAGGTATAGAGATAAATATTGTAGAAGGCTCCTCGTTCAACTTTAAAGTAACTACTATGACAGACGTTGAAATGTTTGAAATGCTGGTTAGTCGCAGTTATTAATTTAATAAGATTGTCATTCCGACGATCCTGCACTAGCGTGGGAGTCCGGAATCAACCAGGCGGAACTAATTTCAGAGTTATTATTTCTGAAATCTTAACTGCAACAAAGAACTCATTCATATCAAACAATTTAAGTGGATATACCAGATTTTGAAAATCTTGCATATCTTAAACCATCCTTATATTTAAATTATCCAAGTAAAAAAATTTTTTCAGGAACCAAATCATTTCTAAAAAGTAAAACTACACGTAATTTTCAGGAGAGATGCTGCGGTTTTTACTTTAATTTGAATTAAAAAAGGGTAAATGGCATGAAAATCAGAAACACATTTTTAACAATTATCCCCATAGCAGTATTAGTATTTTCTTTTACAGGATTGTTTCCCGACATAAATATAACCAACGGTAACAGAATGATTAAATATCAATTTAACGATGATTATAAAGCCGCCTGGCAGAAAGTTGATTCACTTGAGGGTAAAGGTTTAACCCGATCAGCTTTAGAGGTTGTTGAGGAAATTTATCGTGCTGCAAAAAAAGACGGTAACCAGCCGCAGTTCATCAAATCAATTTTCTACAAGCTTAAATATGGTAACTACATTGAAGAAGACAGCCACGTTAAAATTGTTAATGATGTAAAAACCGAAATTGATATAGCTTCGTTCCCTGCCAATGCTATTCTTGAATCAATACTTGCAAACATCTACTGGCAGTATTATCAAAACAACAGGTGGCGATTCCAACAAAGAACCGAAACTGTAAATTTTGATAATGAAGACTTTCAAACATGGGATCTTTCACGTTTAATTAGAGAAATTGTAAAACATTTCCACAATTCGCTAAGGAACAGCGATGATCTGAAGCATATTTCAATTCAGGATTTTAAAGACATTCTTTATTACAGCGATTCACAGCAAGCGTACTTACGCCCGACTTTGTTTGATTTGCTTGCACACAGCGCGCTTTCATTTTATATAAATGATGAAGCATCAGTTACAGATCCCGTTTATAAATTTGAGCTTAACAGTGAAAATGATTTTTCATCATCTGAAGATTTTGTTGAAATAAAATATGAAACTAAAGATTCACTCTCGCTTAAGTTTTATGCTATTCAGCTTTACCAGGCTCTGATTGAACTCCATTTAAATGATGAAAAAAAAGATGCATTAATTGATGTTGATTTAGCAAGATTGAATTTTGTGAGAAATAATAGTGTCCATCCTTTTAAAGACGCCGTTTATTTCAAATCAATAAAGAATATGGAAAAAAAGTTTAGTGATGTTCCGTATTCTTCATTAATCTCATTCAATATTGCACAATATAATTATAATGAAGGGACGAAGTACGATCCTGATGTTTCTGACAGCTATAAATGGGGTTTTAAGAGCGCGCTGGAAATTTGTAACTCAGCGATTGAAAAATATCCTGACACCTTCGGTGCAAAGGAATGCATGTGGCTGCGAAATACAATTCTGCAAAAAAGCCTGCGATTCCAAACTGAATACGGAAACATTGCTGATAAACCATTCCGTAGTCTGGTTTCCCTTAAAAATGTTGATGAGATTTTTATCCGGATTATAAAATGGAATGATAAGCTTGATCGTAAAGAAGTCGGGAAAAATACACGTGAGCTTGTCGAATTTTACTCTTCTCAAAGCCCTGCTAAGGAATGGATTGTTGATATTCCGGATGATAAAGATTATCAAAATCATTCTGTAGAAATAAAAATGCCTGCACTCCCGTTCGGAAGATATCTTGTTCTTGCCGCGACAGATAAAAATTTTACTTATGTAAAAAATGCAGTGGCGTATTCCAAAATGTGGATTTCAAACATCAGTTACATTCGAAAAGATTTAAATAAAAACATAACCCAGTTTTATGCATTGCAGAGAGAAACAGGTCATCCGCTTGCAAATATTGATTACGAAATTTATGGACAAAAATATGTGCCAGATGACAGAGCTTATAAGTTTTTTATACTAAGCAACGGAAAAACAAACAGTGAGGGCGGTCTTGAATTTGAAAAGCAACCGAACGAGTATAATAATTACAAAGTTATCTTTATCAATGGTGATGACAGGTTTGAATCGAATAATTATTACTCTTATTACTACAACAACGAACCGGTTAAAAGAACCACTACATTTTTCTATCTGGATAGGGCAATTTACAGACCGGGTCAGGTTGTATACTTCAAAGGATTGATGATAAACACCGACGGTAAAAAAGACCATCAAATTGTTACCGGCAAAGAAACCAAAGTAAGATTCTATGATGCAAATCATCAAGAAATAACTACTGCGATTTTTACAACAAATGAATTCGGAACTTTCAATGGTAAGTTTACAATTCCTTTTGGAAAAATCGGCGGGCAGTATTACATCGCAAATGAAAACGGTTCGCAATACTTCCGTGTTGAAGAATATAAACGACCTAAATTTGAAGTAAAGTTCGATCCGGTTAAAGGAAGCTATTCATTAAATGATAAGGTTACAACAGAAGGTTTTGCAAAAACTTATTCGGGAGTAAACTTAAATGATGTTGATGTAAAATACCGCGTTGTGCGAACTGCTTACTTTCCTTATTACGATTATAGGTGGTGGGGATTTTACAGATGGTACTGGGGAAGAAGCAGCGAGATGGAAATTACTAACGGTAGGACCAGAACAGATAAAGATGGAAAATTCAAGATTGATTTTGAATTGATTCCCGATCTTTCGATGCCGAAAGAAACTAAGCCTGTTTTTACTTATACAGTTTATGCCGATGTAATTGATGTTACGGGCGAAACTCATTCAGCACAGACTTATGTACGGGCAGGTTATGTTGCACTTGTTGCGAATGTTAATCTTCCTGAAATAATTAATAATGCAGTAGATGCTAAATACACTGTCTCTACAACAAATATTAACGGGCAGTTCGAAAAAGCAAATGTTGAAATTGAAATTCATAAGCTGAAAAATCCTGATAGAATTTTCAGAAACCGGTTGTGGGGTAAACCGGATAAGTTCCTTTTAACAAAAGAAGATTACTACGAAAGCTTTGATCACGATATCTATGATGATGAAAATGAATTTTTCAAATGGGAAAAGGGAAAGAGTGTTTATGAAACAAATTTTGCTACAACCGATACTTCATATATAAACTTCGATGAACAAAGTGATTGGGAAGCTGGGAAATATATTTTCACTCTTAGAACAAAAGATAAAAACGGAACTCCTGTTGAGCTTGTAAAATATTTTACTTTGTTCAACCCGAAATCTGACAAGCTTCCGTTGTATGATGCATTTTGGTTTCATCTTAGCAAAGTCTCCCCCTTAGGGGGAGATTTAGAGGGGGCTAATACTTTTGAGCCGGGTGAGACTGCTAAACTTTACATCGGTTCTGCAGAAGAAGATGTTAAAGCCCTTTATGAGATTGAATATGATCAGAAAATAATCATGAAGGAATGGCTAACCCTCGATAACGAACAGAAGCAGATTGATATTCCAATTAAGGAAGATTACCGAGGTAATATTATAGTGCACGTCTCTTTCATCGTAAATAATGAGAGCCACATATTAACAAAAGTTATTTCTGTTCCTTGGAGCAATAAAGCATTAAACATCGTATTCGAAACTTTCAGAAATAAAATTATCCCGGGTGAAAAAGAAGAGTGGAAACTGAAAACAACCGGACCAAACGGTGATGCAATTGCTGCGGAGCTTCTAGCTTCAATGTATGATGCTTCACTCGATGTTTTTGCAGCTAACTATTGGGGATTCAATGTTCATCCCTATTATTATTCACGATTGAACTGGACCACGGATAATTCATTCCAAATTATTGGTTCCAGTTTGTATGAAGAAGGATGGAATACTTACGTTTCGCGGCAATATTTCTATTACCCTTATATCAACAACTTCGGATTTTATTTTTATGGTTACGGCTATAGCGATGGAATGTATTATCGTGGTGGAAGAAATGGTGATGTGATGTATAAGATGGATGCGCCAATGCCGGTAAGCGAATCTGTAGATGAGCTTTCTGTTCAGGGAATTGTGGGTGAAGAAAAAGAAGGCGGAAAAACTACTTCAAAACTTGAATATAATGATGAGAGAAAAAAACAAATTGGTGATGGGGACATTGGTTCTCAAACTACTTTTGAAGATGTTCCGATAAGAAAAAATTTGAATGAAACAGCTTTCTTCTACCCTGAACTAAGAACAAATGAGAAAGGTGAAATAATAATCTCCTTCACAGTTCCGGAAGCACTAACTCGTTGGAAATTTATGGGTTTTGCTTTAACAAAAGATTTAAAGCACGGAATGATTTACCAGGAAACTGTAACTCAAAAAGATTTGATGATAGTTCCGAATCCTCCTAGATTTTTAAGGGAAGGGGATGAAATTTATTTTACCGCAAAGGTAAGCAACCTTTCGGATAGCTCCCTCACAGGATCAGCAACTTTGCAGTTGTTCGATGCATTCACAATGAAACCGATTGATAATCTTTTTGAAAACAATGAGAACGTAAAATCATTTTCAGTTGAAAAAGATGTAAGTGAAGGATTGAGCTGGAGATTAAAAGTCCCCCTCGGAAAAGTTGATGCAATCGTTTACCGTGTGATAGCGAAATCAGGAAAATTTTCCGATGGTGAAGAAAATGCGCTTCCGATTCTCGTAAATAGAATGCTCGTTACAGAAACTTTACCGCTTCCCGTAATGGGAAATCAAATCAAAACTTTCCTTCTGAAAAAATTAATGGAAAATAAATCAACCACACTGCAAAATTATAATCTAACACTCGAGTTCACAGCGAATCCTGCATGGTATGCAATTCAGGCATTACCGTATATGATGGAATATCCTTACGAGTGTATCGAGCAGGTATTCAACAGGTTTTATGCAAACAGTATTGCAATCCACATTGCAAATTCAAGTCCGAAGATCAAAAAGATTTTTGATACATGGAAGGAAGTAGATAAAGATGCTCTAATTTCAAACCTGGAAAAGAACCAGGAATTAAAATACGCTCTGCTCGAGGAAACTCCATGGGTTTTGGATGCGCAGGATGAAACAGAAAGAAAACGCAGAGTTGGCTTGCTTTTCGATTTAACAAGAATGGCAAATGAGCTTGATCGTGCTGAGCAAAAGTTAATTGAAATGCAGTATTCAAACGGCGGATGGCCATGGTTCCCGGGCTTGCCGGAAAACAGGTTCATCACGCAGTACGTTGTAGTTGGAATGGGACATCTTGAAAGACTTGGAATTAAAGATATCCGCGAAAATGCCGCAACGTGGCAGATGCTACAGAGAGCTGTTCTCTACACTGATGTAAGAATGCACGAAGATTATGAATGGATAAAAAAGCACGGTGTTCTGAATAAAAAGAACATTGGATACATTCAGGCGCAGTATCTTTATGGAAGAAGTTACTATCTCGATATTCCTGTTTCAGATCAGCACAAAGAAGCTTTTGATTACTGGAAAGGACAGGCACAGAAGTATTGGTTAACTAATAATAAATATATGCAGGGAATGATAGCACTTGCACTTTACAGGTTGTATGATGCAAAAACTGCAAAGGATATTATCAAATCGATAATTGAAAATGCAGTCTTCCACGATGAATTAGGAATGTATTTTAAGGAAGAGTGGGGATGGTATTGGTATCAGGCTCCGATTGAAACACAGGCACTTTTAATTGAAGCGGTTGATGAAATTGCAAAGGACCAGGAATCTGTTGATCTGATGAAAGTGTGGCTGCTGAAACAAAAGCAGGTACAGGATTGGAAAACAACGAAAGCAACTGCCGAAGCCTGCTATGCACTTTTGTTAAGAGGAACAGACTGGCTTGCAGATTCTAAAATGCCTGATATAACAATTGGCGGACAGATGCTCGATCTTTTGAACAATCCTGAAATTCACGTTGAAGCAGGAACAGGTTATTTTAAAACTTCGTGGAAAGGTGAAGAAATAAAACCTGAAATGGGAGAAGTAACAGTTAAAAATAATAACAATGTTGTTGCATGGGGTTCGCTCTACTGGCAGTATTACGAGCAGCTTGATAAAATTACAATGAGTGAAACCCCGTTAAAGATTAATAAAAAGCTGTTTTTAGAAATTGATTCCGAAACAGGAAAGAAAATCACTCCAGTTACTGAAGATACAAAACTGAAACCCGGTGATTTAATAAAAGTAAGAATTGAAATTCGTGTCGACAGGTTGATGGAGTTTGTTCACCTGAAGGATATGCGTGCAGCGGGTTTTGAACCTGTAAATGTTCTCTCTACTCATAAATACCAGGATGGATTATATTACTATGAAAACACACGCGATATGGCAACAAATTTCTTTATGGATTACCTTCCTAAAGGGACTTATGTATTTGAGTATCCATTGCGTGTTACACACAAAGGCAATTTCTCAAACGGTATCACCACAATTCAATGTATGTACGCACCTGAGTTTACAAGCCATTCGGAAGGTGTGCGAGTTAGAGTTCAATAATTGAAAAATGTAGCGACAATCCGCTGAAGGCGAAGAGACTTGTGGTAAATAAAATTAAAAATGGGACAGGTCTCGACCTGTCCCTACAATCCAAGTTTAAAATTTATGTCGTAAAACAAGAAAACGAAACAGACTAAAGGAATATGACTATTCTCAAGGTGGTTATTATTTTGTTACGATTTGTGTGAATGATCGTAAGGACTATTTTGGTAGAATTGATGGTAATAAATGCAAACTGAATGAATATGGAAAAACGATTGAACAAATTTTTAAGAAAATTCCTGTTCAGTATCCTTATATAAGTATAGATTATCGCGTAATCATGCCAGATTACCTTCACGCAATTATTATCATAAATCGCTCTGAAAATACTTCTGTAGTGAAAAGTCGAGATTTGTCACTTGATAAAAAAAGAAAAATTAAATCTTTATCCGAAATAATTGGTGCTTTCAAAACAATGAGTTCCAAAGAATTACATAAAAAAGGATTAAAAGAATTTAAGTGGTAGCGATCATTTTATAACAGAATTATCAGGGATGAAAAGGAATTATACCAGATAAGAAAATATATTGAACAAAATCCGCTGAGTTTAGAGATTGAAAAACAGTTGCCAGAAAACCTGATATTGTGAGTTAATGACATTTTAAATGTAGCGACAAGTCGAGACTTGTCCCTACATATATGATACGACAATACAATGTATGTACGCACCTGAGTTTACATGTCATTCAGAAGGTGTGAGAGTGGAGATTCAGTAATAAATTATCCCATTAATGTTACAACCCTCTTCATTTAATTAACAAAGAGGTTTTTTGCTTGGAATTCCCGCAACAATTGTTAAAACTTATGGACATTCAATTCTACAATAAAACTCAATGCTGTAATAAAAGACCTTAAAAAGGCGGCGATATAGACAAAATATGCAACGGCATATTAGTTGCAGTTTGGGGGGGATTAACAAGTTAAATCAACAAAGGAGAATGTTATGCGCAAAACGTTCATCTCATCACTCGTACTTTTAACAATATTGTTTATGGCCTGCGAATCAACCTCCATTATTGAACCTTTTCAAACAGAACAAAAAACTGTCTTTGAGTTTAATGGCGGACTAAATAGTTCATTTGGACAGGGAGTCTTAGATATTGAAGGGAAAGCAAAAATAGTACAAATAGGTACTGATAAATATAGTTTAGATGTGCAAATCAGAATTAACAGTAAAACCAACGAAGAAACAGAGCAGGGCTCAATAGCCTTTAGATACAGTTTTGAATCGACAACCGGTATTATAACCGCCGGGAATTATTTAGTTGAAGAACAGAATCCAGGTGTAATTGTGGCTCAGGGCCAGTATAACCTGCGGAAGAGTGAAAACTCATTTGCAAGGTATAGTTTTACCGGGCAAAAATTTTTATTGAAGATTGATGCAAGTGACAATGAGCACATAAGAGGGAATTTTACAATTTTTCTGCAGCAAAAAAGTGGCGAAAGAATGATGGATGGGCAACTGGAAAATGTTGAATTGAAATCACCGCTTGCAGCGATGGGAAAATTTGATTTGAATGTAGAACGTATGAACTAAGTTTTTATTTAAGGACGGCATCACCACAATTAAATGTATGCACGCACCCGGGTTTACAAGCCATTCGGAAGGTGTAAGAGTTAGAGTGCAGTAATATTGAATACTTTCCAGATATGCCAGATTTTGAAAATCTGGCATATCTTATTTGCGATCTTAATTTGGGAGAGTTAAGGTTCAATAAATATTATAGCATGGATTACTAATCTGTGCTACTGTATTTAATTTAGGGATGATAAATTTTTTTGTGCAAAGTCTTTGGGCAGGCTGGCTGATAGCTTTAGCATCAATCTTTTATAAAAATGGATAATGAAAATGAATCCGCACCAAAACCCGGATGGATATCGCTATCCATTGCTGCTATTGTTTTTATTTCAACTACAGTTCCGTCGTTATTATAAAACCAGGGTTTGCCATATCTTAGAAAGGAGTGAGAGTTAATATTCAACAATTTAATTTACTTATCATTCAACCTCTTCATCGATATAAGGAGAGGATTTTAAATTAATGAGTTTGAGTGACTTTTTTCAACATCATAAAGTTTCCGACAGTTATTAAAATAACACCAAGCAATGCAAACAAGCTCCAGGTATATTCTTCAAAAAATGTTGATAGTATTAGAGCAATAATCGGGAAAACTAAGGTTACATATGCAGACCTGTCTGCCCCAATTTTACCCAGTAGTGTTAAGTAACTCCAGAAAGCTATAACGGAGCCAAACACAGCTAAGTAAATTAATGAGCCGATATACTGAAAAGAAGTATCAAAATTTACAGGTGTATCAGTTATAATAACCAAGAGAAGCATTAACACAGAACCGTAGAGCATTCCGTAGGCATTAGTCTGAACTACGGGTAGTTTATTTCTTTGATTATACGCTGATGTGATATTTCCAAGTGAGGCAGTTATAACACTTATGAAGGCAAGTACTAGTGCTGAAGATTTAACGCTGGAGAAATTGAAGCTTAGAAGTTCATCCTTAAAAACCAGGATGATACCAACAAAGCCAATTAGTGCACTGATTACAACGTTTGAGCGGATTTTAGATTTAAGAAATATCATTCCATTAAGGATATTTAAAAAAATTATTGTTGAGAATACAATCGCTACAAGTCCGCTTTTAAGATGCACTTCTGCCATATAAACCAGCCAGTAATTTATTCCAAAAAGTAGTGAACCTTGAAGTGCCATAAATAAGTGCTGTTTGGCATTATACCTCAGATTCATTTTAATAAAACTGCAGTATAAAAAAAGAATCAACGCTGCAAGTAAAAACCGATAAAATACAGATACTAATGGATCAACCACACCAAGCTGAAACGTAATAACAAGCCAGGTTGAACCCCATATTAGTGCAGGAATTGTGAATAAAATTAAATTTTTCATAGTAGTACAGGTTATAAAATTCTTTTACTTCTCCGCGAACCTGTTTTTTAATGCTGATGGTTTTGTTTTGCTTTTACTTTTCAAGTTTAGCATTTTCACAAAAACTGAGAATGCCATTGCAAAATAGATATAACCTTTTGGTATGTGCTGTTCCAATCCTTCTGCAATTGATGATACTCCAATCAACAACAAAAATGCAAGTGTAAACATTTTAATAAAACCTAACTATTTAAGTAAATAACTACAAATAAATTCCAATTACCTTTATTATTATTAGTATTGCCTATTTCCTTCAATCCCTGCTATATAAAATAGGTGGAGACTTTTTATCAGAGTATGAGGATAAAGCTGTCTTGTGGTTCGAATATGTAACAAAAGGCTAATGATTCAAATTGTAATCAACTTGGAAAAACGAGGAAGTTGTTCTGATAATAGAATATTAATGAAATGTATTGTTAATATATAATATCTGTTTCAATATGAAATATTTCTCCAAATCTGAATCCTTTTTATCAGATAATACCCGATTTTCTTATCAATAATGAACTGGCATATTAGTTGTGTTTATTCGTAAAATTTTTATCATTTTTTAGTTTCACTTCCGGGCGTAGCATAGAATATCCTTCTAATAATAATGGATTAGACAGCTGAGAAAGACCGTTAATGATTAAAAGGATGCTTAAAAAATAATTTAGGTAAAGTAATTATTAATTAACAACTATAATGAGGGTAAATAGTATGAAAAACATAATTACTATTCTTGTTCTATTTAGCATACAACTTGTAGCACAACCATGGGAATATGGTTTTGACGGAGGTACAGCAGGCATTTTTAATACTGCAAATTCATCAAGCGAAACATTCCTGCCTGATCCAACTGTGGGCAATGATATTATTTATATGGGGAGTGCAGGAGGAGGTTTTGAATTAGTTAATTCTGCGGGTTCTGATTTTGAATTACAAATTTCATCCTCTGCCGGGACTGGTGTCGGGAATATTAATAAATTCAGTGTTTATGATTATAATGCTGGGACTTCGTTCTCAGTTGGCTTTAAAATTAAATTTAGCTGTAATGTTTCAGATACCGGGAAAGCTTACTTTTTTATTGGTGATGGTGATTTTTTTATTGATAATAGACGCTATGTAGGAACTGATCTGTTTACTGGAATAAGATGGACAAAGACTAGAGGCGATTCATTTTTAGAGATGGAGGTATTAAACGCTAGTGGAAGTTCTTATCGACCTATTAGTCCTGGAACATATTTAGACCTAGATACGGAATACTTTGTTGAGTTGTATGGAAATAATTCTGGATCACCAATGGACTATAGTTATAATGGCAACCAAACTTTAAATGCATATTCGTATGATTTATGGATTGATGGAAATCTTACTACAGTAGACAACCTGCATAGATCTCCACTTACAATGAATGATGATGATCCAATTGATTCTTATATGATTATGGCACAAAGTAGTGAAAACAATCAACTAGTAGTTATAGTTGATGACTTTATATATTCTAACCAGGTTGAAGACGGATTACTAAGTTCCAAAGGTGCCGTATCCGGAATGGTGAGTGTAAATGGGACTGGATTAGGGGGCGTGGAAGTAGAATTAACTGATGCCGATGGTTTTGCTATTCCGGGGTTTGATCCGATATTAACAAATAGTGATGGTTCATATACATTCCCGGAACTCGATCCTGCAAATTATCAAGTGGGCATTGTTGTTCCACTAGGTTATGGATTAGATCCTCTCGATGATAATCCTGCACTGGTTACTGTTTTATCTAATGGAATAACAACAGCCGATTTCCATCTTCAGGAAGTATCACTTTCCAACACCGCAAGGGGAAGATACTATTGGAAAAAGCAATTTGCACTTCATATACACGGTTATGTGTGGTTAGCCCAGGAAACAGAAGCCGATCTTATAAATTATATAGAACTTGTACATCAACATTATACACCTCATTTCAATACCTTCGAAAATCTCACCACATTTGGAGATTGGAAAGATGTATTGCGATTTAGGTGGCACCCTTCAAAGAGACTTGAACGAGCAAAAGCACAACTTGCAGCTCTGCTTTTAAACTTTACCTCAATGAAAATAAGTCAGAATGAAATTGTCACATATGATAATCGGACTGCCGGTGATGTGTTAACTTATTGTTCAGTTTTAATTAACAACCCTAATGCAACAAACGACGATCTGAGATTGGCGAAACGACTTGCAAGAAAAGTTAACTGGCATCAGATGATTGGTGCGGGTGTTATACCCGATGGTGGAATACTTTATAAAGGTTTAATGGAAAATATTGATTGGAGTTTTGGTTTACCAGATGAATATGCATTATCTCAAAATTATCCTAACCCGTTTAATCCTTCTACAATTATTGAATATCAAATACCTCAATCCGGAAATGTAACTTTGAAGGTATATGATGTATTAGGAAATGAAGTCGCACTATTAGTAGATGAAATGAAACAACAGGGAAACTATCAGGCTTCATTCGATGCTTCATCTTTGTCAAGTGGAGTGTACATATATCGCTTAATTGCTAATAATTTTGTGGAGACTAAAAAGATGGTATTACTTAAATAAAATCCACTGACATTTTTATTTTCCCAACCCCTGCTCAATAACAAAGGCGGGGGTTTTATTTTAACTTCCTTTTTCATCTGCGTACCTGTTTTTTAATGCTAGCGGTTTTGCTTTACTTCTCATTTTCAGATTTAGCATTTCCACAAAAACTGAGAACGCCATTGCAAAATAGATATAACCTTTTGGTATGTGCTGTTCCAATCCTTCAGCAATAAGGGATACTCCTATTAATAATAGAAATGCAAGAGCAAGCATTTTAACTGTTGGGTGACTCTCAACAAAATCGCTTATGCTTTTTGCTGAAACCATCATCACACCTACCGCTATAATAACAGCAAGCACCATAATAATTAATTCATTTGCCATACCAACGGCAGTAATTACCGAATCGAGTGAAAAAACCATATCGAGCAGAAGTATTTGTATAATTACACTGGTAAAAGATTTTACTAGTTTCTTGGCTTTAGTGTGCTCTTCACCTTCCAGTTTATCGTGAATTTCAAAAGTGCTTTTTGCAAGAAGAAATAATCCGCCTCCGATAAGAATTAAATCACGTCCGCTTATCTCTTTACCAAAAACTGCAAACAAAGGTAAAGTTAATTTCATTATCCAGACAATTGAAAAGAGTAACAGAATTCTCATAATCATTGCTAGGGCTAATCCGGTTAGCCTTGCTTTGTTCTGCTGTTCCTTAGGAAGTTTACCGGAAAGTATTGAAATAAAAATAATGTTATCAATGCCAAGCACAATTTCCAGCACAGTTAAAGTTAAAAGCGCAATCAGCGATTCAGGGTTTGTAATCCATTCCAATTTGTCATCTCGTTTTTTTGTTAAAAATATTTTCTGTCACGTAGTTGGAGTCAGACTGAATACTGGCAGATGCAGACCTGTCTGCCGACAGGCAGGCTTTATGTCTTCGTAAATAGTCCGTAAACGCAAACTAGAGCTTGCGGCTACCATCAATAAATTAGTTATTGGGCAGATTTGTGGTTTACTATGCCAGCTCAATATTTAGATTGGCTTTGCAATTCTTCATAAGTTAAATTTAATGCTTCAGCCGAAAGAAGAAATTTTGTGTACTCCTCTTTCGGCTTATTAAACACTTCCATTGTTTTTCCACTTTCGACTATTTCTCCGTCTTTTAAAATTATTATTCTTTCCGCAAGATTTTTTAATATTCTCAGATCGTGGCTTATACAAATCATTGTAAGCTTAAATTCTTTATTAAGCTGTTTAAGTAGTCCAACAAGTTTTATCTGCGATTCAACATCCTGGGCGGAAAAAGGTTCATCCAAAATTAACAATGAAGGTTTAACAGCCAGCAACCTTGCAAGTGCTGCTCTCTGCTGTTCGCCTCCGCTAAGCTGGTACCCTTTTCTGTTGTAAAGCTCTTCTTTAAATCCGACGGAATTCAAAATTCTATTTTTCTCCTTCTCGATACTCTTTTTGTCAAATCCGCTTATTTTTAAAGCTTCATCAATTACACTTTGGACTTTTCTGAAAGGGTTTAAAATTTCCCCGTGATTTTGAAATAAAATTTGCACCGGGCTGCTTTTTTCTTTTGTATAATCATTAATCGGATCAAATATTATTTCACCGCTGTTTGGTTTTATAATTCCTGCAATAACTTTGGCGAGAGTAGATTTTCCCCCGCCTGATTCACCACAAATGCCCAATATTTCACCCTGTTCAACTTCAAACGACACATTCAGTAAAATACCGGTGTGCTCTTTTTTAGTGCCTTTAACTTCAACAGAATAAAAAATGTTTTCAACCTTAAGCAGAGGCATTACTTGTTTCATTGAATGATTGAATAAATTTTCTTAATTCTTCATGACTTTTTGATTTCATGAAATCATCAGGCGTTAAAAAGCTGCTGAGTGTTCCTTTTGATAGATATGCAATATAATCTGAAGAATTAATGGCAAAATTAATATCCTGCGTAACTACCAGTACTGATTTATTTTTTTCTTGTACAAACTTATTCAATCTAATCAGTATCAGATTAGTAATTGCATAATCAACACCGGAAGTTGGTTCATCCAGTATTAGTAAATCAGGATTTGCCAGCAATGCAAATACTAACAGAAGCCGTTGCGCCATACCACCACTAATTTCATACGGGTAAAGATTTGAAATTCTATCGTAGGCGGGTAAAAGAAAAAATTGCAGATGTTTTTCTGCTGAGCTAAAATCAGTATTTAAAAGTTTAAAGTAATACTTAATCTTCTTTAAAGGATCGAGACTATTGGCAGAATCCTGAAAAACATAACGAATATGGTTTTTTCTAATATCTCTTAATTTTTCTTCAGATGCACCAAGTAAATCTGTCTCATTGAAAAAAACTTTACCAATAACTTCATATTGATTACGAGGTAAAAGTGCCGTCAGCGATTTGATTAAGGTAGATTTGCCGGAACCGTTTTTACCAAGAACTGAATAGACTTTTCTATTTTCTATTTCAAAATTTATGTTTTGAAGTATCGTTTTCTTCTTTTCTTCTCTAATGACCGAAACCGAATTTATATCAACTTTAAGCATCAGTTAAAATGTTTGTTTTTCTTTTACTTAACAAAATAATAAATTGGAGTGAAAAATTACTATTA
>Ga0209536_100000789_pt1 | contig 52327 bp, 48 predicted proteins | sample DeeMarSeWOR28_12_FD_187461 | JGI IMG/M metagenome (GOLD analysis project Ga0209536, IMG submission 187461) | Marine sediment microbial communities from White Oak River estuary, North Carolina - WOR-2-8_12 (SPAdes) (version 2) | ecosystem: Environmental > Aquatic > Marine > Intertidal zone >... | reverse complement strand
CAAGTCGTATTGTACCGACTTTATTGCCTTCGTAAAGGATATCAGAAATTTTCATTATAAATTGAGAAGACTGCGAAAAATATAAAGCATCTTTTTGTTGAAATTTTTCCCTGACTCTCTTCGAAATTATTTGGCCTCCCCAGACAACCTCTGCAAAGACAATTGATTCATCCAAAAACAAGGCCTCGATAAAATCATCGACAATATCATTATCAAGGTTCCACAAAGGAGCTGGTAAACTTATATAGGAAAGTTTCAAGGCATTGTCCAAGCGCCTTTCGAGCTCAGCATCAATTCTTGCACTATTAACAAAAATAGCAGTTCCAGCAAATACAAGTAAAATTAGCGTCACCACCCCAATGAAAGCGTAACTAAACCGTCGACTAACGCTTCGGACTTTTGGAGCAGTGGTGGGTGAATCGACTTTTTTCATGGGCACTATCCTATTTTGTTTATTGCGCTAGCCATAGGGTAGAGAGATCCTGGTTCATATGGTGGCTCGGACCAATCCTCCATCCTCGCACGACCGAGCGATGAGGGATGATCCGGTAAAACCACAAGAGGACGAGCATGTGTGCTTGCTCGTCGAGGATTCGCCTCTCGTACTGCCGCATGAGCCTTCGCTGCTCTGCAGGATTGGTAGAGCGATTCATCTTGTCAAACAGGTCGTCCAACACGCGGTCTTGGTAGTTCGCGTTGTTGTCGCCCGAACAATCATCTGATATATACTTTGAGACATCAAGTAGCGGATTGGGAACCGAATGGCAGTTGTAGTCGATGCTCACCTGAAAATCCGGTGTATGGCTGCGCAGCGTTTTGAAGTAAAGATCTGACGGCTGTACCCACGGCTCGGCGTTGAGGCCAATGCTGCGCCATTGGCTGATTAGCCAGGCCCCAGCAATTTTATAAGGTTGATCTACACCGCGATTATGAAGTTTGAATGTAAAGCCCTCCGGCACGCTAGCTTCGCGCAACAGCCGGCGCGCCTCGGCACGCGATTTCTCAAGGTCCGGCCAGTACCCAGCGATTCTATGTAGTTCCTCTTCCGTCGCTGCCAGCGGATGGCCGGGGAATACAATGCCGCCCACGCTTCTCAGAATGGCGATACTGGAAAGCTGTTTCGATCCACCCCAGCGGTCGATGGCCAAAGTGAGCGCACGGCGCACACGGGGGTCGTCAAAGGGCTTCACGAGATGGTTGGGGACGAACAAAAGAGAGCAGTTCCAGTTGGATTCCTGTACCGTGATCTGGTCCTCCAAAGCGCGCTTCAAAAGGTCGCGACTCCTGGGCGGGAAGCCGCGGAACTCGATCATCGCCCGGCCCTTGCGGATGGCTTCCACGCGGTCAGACTGCTGTTTGGCGAATATGGCTCGGAAACCGTCCAGATAGGGCTTGTCCTTGTGATAGTAGTTCGGATTGCGTCTACCCTCGATCAAGGTCCCAGGCTGGTGTTGCACGAAGATGAAAGGTCCCGATCCCAGGATATTCTTTTCGAACCAATGGAGATCCTTATCGAGGATTCGCTTGGGGTAGATGAAGTTCCATGGGCTTGCCAATGCGGGAATAAAGGCACTGGTAGGATACTTCAACTCAAAGACCACTGTGTCATCGTCAGGGGCATAGAGCCTTTTCACCATGCTATAAAAGGCTCTCCGCGGGCTGCTGACATCTGGGGGCGGAAATATGATCTTGTTGAAGGTAGCCACTACGTCGTGTGAGGCCACCGGTTGGCCGTCACAGAACGAGGCGTTCTTGCGCAGCTTGAAGGTGTATTTTTTCGCACCGTCGGTGGGCTTGGGCATTTCAGTGCACAGGTCGCACACAAAGTCATCCGGGGAAGCCGGGTTATCTGGATTCACCCGGATTAACGTACTGTAGAAAGGGGCGATCGGGTGAATCAATCCGTAGGTTCGCTCGCGGTGGCCATCATAGCTGGGCGGATCATCTGGAACCACGAAAGTTAGAATACCCCCTCGCTTGGGAGTCTCTGCAGCGTAAACACCTGCCACCGGGAGGACCAGCATCCACACCAGCGCCAAAGCGATCATTGTTTGTGGTCTGAACTTTCGCATAGGCTACTCCTTGGGTCTATCCTCCCATTTTGGCATCGGAAGGAACCTCGCCTCGGCCATATGCGCCGGCCACACGATCACGCGCTCGCCGTTCTGGATCTGAAAGGTCAATCCCTCACGGTTGCCAAGCCCTTGTTCGTCCGCCTTCCACGGGCCCGCAATCGTCTCCACTCGGATAGAGGCCAGCGCGTCACGGACCCTCTCAGGATCGAAGCTGCCAACGTGCTTCACCGCCGCCTCGAGGATCTGCATCTGGTCGTATCCGATGGAGGCGTGATAGTTCGGTTTCTCGCCATAGCGTTTCTCGTAATTTTCGATGAACGCCTTCATGCCCGGGTGGCCAAGAACCGGCTTTGGCTCCCAAGTGCTAAAGCCCAGCACATACTCCGCCGTGCTCCCGAGCTCCTCGACGAACTTCGGCACTGCAGGCCCCACCGTGCCTGCGAGTATTTTCACGTTGATACTGAGTTTGCGCAGCTGGCGGACCTGTGCGACCGAGTCTGCGAAGTAGCTGTTCGAAAAGATGGCCTGCGCACCGCGCGCGTTCAACTCATCCACGTACATTTTAAAGGCGTTGTGAGTACGCCCGGCGGGCACGGCGAAGCGGCCGGTCAGCGAAAGCGTTCCACCCATCACAACAATTTTGCCAGGCCGCTGATCGGCAAATGTCGTATCGGCATAAAGCACGGCAGCGGCCAGGACTGCGATCATCAGGCCTGTTAGAAATCTCCTCATCTTTTCAGACCTCCCAATATTCCGCCTACTCCCTGCAAGAAACGCCAGGGCAATTACCGAATGTAATCTGATCGTACGCATCGGCAACTCCTTTCTCTCGGCTTCTGCCCCTGCATTTCATGTTGGCTCGGACCTCTTAGAACCATCTAAAAACGATCTGGCATGCCTTAGAAGTGTTACTCAACAATAGTCGCCTTCTTCATTACAGCTTCAGGGATATTGATATTTAATATATCACTAGTCGTTTTATTTATTAATAAATACGGTTCTTCAACCTTTCCAATAGGTATGTTTTGCAGCTTTTCTCCTTTTTGATGCCTGTCTACAATTCTTGCGACGGTTCTACCAAGCTGATAATAATCGAAAACAACTCCAATAAGCACCCCATTTTCTATAAAACTCTTTACTGCTCCAATACTCTTTACTTTTGCAGCTCTTAATTTTGAGCCAATCAGTTCTGCATTTGAAACCAAGAAACTATCTGGCGGCAAATAAACGGCATCAACAAGAATTGATTTATCAATGAGTTTCTGTAAATTCTCCTGCAACATTTTTTGCACTGGCGGAGAGCGCAGATCAATGACTTCAAAATCAAAATCTTTAGCAATATGATAAAGTTCTTTCCTTGTGATCATGGAATTTTTTTCACGTGGATTGAAGAATATGCCGATTTTGTTAAATTTGATCACTTCTAAAGCACTTTTAATTTGTATAGAAATGGGAATTGCATTACTCATTCCACTTATATTCCCTCCAGATGATTCCATGCTCTGAACTATACCGGCCCCTACCGGATCGGTTACAATATTAAAAATCTGCGGAACCCTGTCGTTAACAATAACTCGTGTTCTTCTGGAGACGGTTGTCCCAAAAGTGTAGATGTAATCAAATTCATCAAATTTCGTCTTTAATTTACTTAATAAACTGCCTAACTTTTTTATGTCCTGATCTGCATTCATAATGATGTATTCAACTGAGTAACCTGATTCCTGCAGTCCATCTTTAAATCCGCTTTCAGCCCTTGTTTCTCCTCTCCACAATATCATGGCAACCTTTAAACTTTTATCACTGGCAAGCAGCGAATTGTTGAAAACGAGTAAGATAACAACTGTAAGAAGAAATAATCTGAAAACCTTATCCTTCATGACTGCGCCTTGATATATTATATTGGCTACTCCTTAGGCCTATCCTCCCACTTCGGCATCGGAAGGAACCTCGCCTCGGCCATATGCGCCGGCCACACGATCACGCGTTCGCCGTTTTGGATCTGGAAGGTCAGGCCCTCACGGTTGCTGAGGCCTTGTTCATTCACTTTCCACGAGCCCTCAATCGTCTCCACTCGGATAGAGGCCAGCGCATCGCGGACTTTCTTAGGGTCTAAGTTGCCGGCGTGTTTCACTGCCGCCTCCATGATCTGCATCGCTGCATAGCCCATGGCGGCATGATAGTTCGGCTTCTCACCATAGTGTTTCTCGTATGTCTTGATGAACTCCACCATGCCCGGGTAGCCAAGACTCGGTCTTGGCTCCCAATTGCTAAAGCCCAGCACATACTCCGCCGTGCTCCCGAGCTCCTCGACGAACTTCGGCACTGCAGGCCCAATCGTGCCCGCGAAAATTCTCACGTTGATGTTGAGTTTGCGCAGCTGGCGGATCTGTGCGACCGAGTCTGCGAAGTAGCTGTTTGAAAAGATGGCCTGGGCGCCGCGCACGTTAATCTTCCCAAGAAGATCGCTGAAGTCCGCCTGCTCCTTCCGATAACTCTCCAGCAATACAACCTTTAGGTCGAGCTTCTTGGCCCACTTTATTGCCCCTTCACTGACTTGCCGGGGAAAAAGGCTCCCCTCACCGATGATTGAAATTCGCTCCACGCCGATCTGCTTGGCGAGGTGAAGGGCGCCTTTTTGAAAATCCTGTGCGAGCGCCAGCTGATTGAAAACGTACTTTCTTCCTCTTTGCCAGATTACCTTGGATGAAGCGATGGCTAGGAAAGGCTGCTTGTAGCGCTCCATGACATTTGCTACAGCATCGCTGATGCCGCTCGAATAGGGCCCCAAGACAAGATCCACTTTGTCCTGGTTGATCAGCTTCTCATAAAGCTCGATTGCCGTTCTTTTGTCTGATTTATCGTCTAGGATCCTCAGTTCGACGCTGTGGCCCAGAAGTCCGCCACGGGCGTTTAGCTCGTCCACATACAGTTTGCGGGCGTTGTAATAGCGACTGGCTGGCTCAGCGTAGCGTCCGGTCAGGGAAAGCGTTCCGCCCATCACAACGAGATTATCTGAACGATAATCGGCAAATGCCGCGCCGGCATAAAGCACGGCAGCGGTCAGCACCGCGATCATTGTGCCTGTTAGATACCGCCTCATCTTCTCAGACCTCCCGATTTTCCAGTTAGTTCTAAGCCCTCTCCTTCCACTTCGATAATTTTAGAAAACCGTTTGGCATAGGTTTCTATTGTCAGATTGATGATTTAAAAATACCGCTTTTTGAATTTAGTTGTGGTCAGAAAACTGTCAACTCAGGATGCTGCAAAGACCAGGATTAGAATCAGGTTCAGCTTCAGGTCCAGGATCAGGATGAAAGCAATATATTGAGTAGGATGGAACGGACATTTAGCAATTCAAAACAACACGAGCGTAGAGACAAAGTCATAATTATTAGATAGGATAAATAAAGTCAATAAAACTTAATATAAAATTCTTAATTGCTGACAGTGCGTCATAAATTCATTTTTTTGGTTTCTTTCCGGCTGTCACCGAGCTTATACGACAAAAACGCCATAAATCCCAGCCAGCCAGCAAGCACGCAAACAAGCCATATAACTAGTACTCCGGTAGGATTCTCGATACTGCTTCCAAAAATATTGAAAACGACGACAACAATCAGCTTGCATGCATTGCAATTGCTCGAAAGAAAATATGATAAGTTGCAGGGCTCAATGATTGCAATATTGCGGCTGTCTTATCTGCCGAAAAGCTCACCCATTCTCAGGAGCAAAGATATGTCCCCCTTCACTTGATACTTCTGATCCATAAACATCTTCTGCCCATCGGCTTTATTCGTTATAATATCCATCCAAGTTTCAAAGGGACTCTCAATGCTAACATCTGCATTTTTTGCAGCTCCTTTATGGGCAGTGATCTTCGCGTCTTTAATTTCAAAATAGCAGGATCCCTGCACTTCACCTGCAAAATTGAACTGCATAATGGCATGGGTATCACCTGCCGCCTCGGCGTTGAAGCCCATAGACATCATCATCATAAAGGTTTCGATGGAGTCCGGACGCGGGATTAGGCCTTTTTCCCCAAACTCCTTGAGTGTCACGCCTTCTTCGATACAGGTTTTCCAAAAAACATTTCCCATCTGATGCAGCATCTGTTTGTCTTCCACAATATCCTGTTTGATGCGCGCTATGGTTTCTGGCGCAATTTTCCCCGATTCAACGATTTCCCGGCCGGCCTGGGTCGTCGCCTCCAGGATGTCGTTGGCCTTGTCTTGGAAATACGGCGTAACCATTGTTTCAGCGGCGGGGCGATAAATTTCCGCCACGACTGCACCGGCCCGTCCATATATGGAATTCACCCAAGACGATAGCTGCTCAAAAACCACCTCTTCCGGAAGCCCAGCCACCGAGAGAAAAACCATTAGCGGATGATTCCCGCGCAGCGGATGATGAGTGCGGTCTTTGCCTTCCAGGAAAAAGGGCTCCGACACCGGAAGGGTTCGTTCGATAAAAGCTTTCATGGTAGCGTTCATATGGAAATGATATAGCGGGCTGGCGTACACGGCCAAATCCGATTCCAACCATTTGGGATAAAGCTCTTTGGTCATGTCATCTTTGTGGATACAGGTTCCGGGAGTTTTCGTCCAACAGGTAAAACAACCCGCACAGTTACGAACCGTTTTATCCCGCAGGTGAACGGTTTCCACATCTGCACCTGCGTCCTGCATGCCTTTTACCAGATGGCTCAACATCAGCTCGGTCTTGCTCTGCCCCCCTTTACGAGGGCTGGAGTTTAGGGCCAATACTTTCATGATTACCTCCTTTGGTTTAATCTTATAGGTTAAATTTTTTTCGATCATGTAATAAATTGTATAAAGACCGTTGCTTTAAATTACTTATTGTATTTGATCTTCTTCTAGTGCCTCAATGGCCTTTTCCACATTACGGGCGAGATCTTTTAAATAACGCAACCCGAATTGAAAACAGAGAAACTGAAACCGATCGGCATGGGCTTCAATTTCAGGCCGGACTGCCTCCAGTTCTTTGCGGGATGATTGGATGGATTTTAAGTAGTTGTCAGCTGAGTTAAGCCGTTCTTTTTGCGAGAGATGGGAGAAAAAAAACAGCCGCAGCAAAAAAGAATTTTTATGCCGCTCTAGCCCAAACGGTAATCTGAGGGCCTCCAGAAATGCCTGTTTGCCCTTTTTGGTAATCGTATAAACCTTTCGGTTGGGAGCACTTTCCTGAATCTCGAGTCGCATGCTAATCAGATCCTCCTCTTCCATTTTTTTGAGGGCGGGATAAATCGATCCGTAACTAAGGCCTGAAAAGTAAGCAAAAGAGAGGGAAAAAATTTTTTTCAGCTCGTAACCGGTCATACTTTCGGTAAAAAGAGCTCCTAACAGAATCGTTTTTACGTCCATAATATCACCTCGATATGTATCGATTATTAATATATCAATTCGATATACTTTGTCAATAAAAAATTGAAAAATGATGCCTAGACTTTTTAATGCTATCTTTAACGAATAGCATAACGTTCCAAGCCTGCTAAATTCTTAGTCCCCCCAAAACCGTTCCCCATAACAATACAAGGAACCGGGGCAGACAGATTCTCAAGCAGATACAGCCATGCGCTTATTGATGTTCCTTTTTTGTTTGACACTCAAGGCTAATTTTCCCTAAACTCCATCTCTGAAAAGCGCGTTCTTTTCAAATCAAATACAGGAGAGGATTTATGACCACGCCTGCTATCAAGGTTGAGGGAATAAGTTACGCCTACGGCGACATAGAAGCGGTCAAGAGTGTCAGTTTTGAAGTGGCCCAGGGCGAAATCCTGGGTTTTCTGGGTCCCAATGGGGCCGGCAAATCAACGACAATAAAGGTACTGACCGGCCAACTGACACCCCACAGCGGCAAGGCCTCCATCCTGGGGGTGGATGTAAAAAAGGACAGTCCTGAGATTCAGGCCCAGATCGGCGTCTGCTTTGAGGAAAAAAATCTGTATTTGAATATGACCGCTGTAGAGAACTTATCCTTCTTTGCCAGTCTGTTCAGAATAAAAAACGTAGATATTGAGGGCCTGCTGTACCGGGTGGGATTGGGGGATCGGGCCAAGGATCGCGTCAAGAATTATTCCAAAGGCATGCAACAGCGGCTCATGGTAGCCCGCAGCCTGGTCAATTCGCCGAAAGTGCTTTTTCTCGACGAACCTACCGATGGACTGGATCCGGTATCTTCTCAGGCGATCAGACAAATCATAAAGGATGAGGCTCGCAGGGGGGCGGCTGTTCTTTTAACCACCCATGATATGCATGAGGCGGATGAACTTTCCGACCGTGTGGTATTTTTGAACGAAGGCAAAATATACGCCATGGATAAACCGGAAACCTTGAAATTGAAACACGGTAAACGCTCCGTGAGAGTGCGTTTTAGGGAAAACGGCGATGTGAAGGAGCAGATTGTGGCCCTGGACGAATCCTCCACGGGCGAGCAGTTAAAATCTGCGGTGGACACTGAAGGGATTTTGACGATCCATACTGAAGAGGCCACTTTGGAAGACATCTTTGTTCAGATGACCGGACGGGGGCTCAAAGGATGAATGCTTTGATTTCCCGCATTGCAATTGTCGGGTCTATCATAAAAAAGGACCTTACGGAGTTCGTCAGAGACAGGTTGTGGATTCTTCTATCGGCACTTGGGTTGGTATTTTATGTGGGGATCTTTTGGTTGCTGCCGAGTACGGTCGACGAAACCATTACGGTGGGTATCCGCCAGACCGGTCTGGACATTGCGTTGCAAGAGATGATTGAGGCCGAAGACGAAGGGCTAAAAGTCGTTCTGTTTGAATCGTCTGAACGGCTGAAAGCAGCGGTTGCCGGTGAGATCGAAACACAAAAGGAGATCCAAATCGGGATCGATTTTCCAGATGATTTTCTTAGTAAAACATTGCGTCAGGAGAAGGCCATTGTCCGGGTGTACGTTGCGTCCGGGGTTCCAAAGGAAATTAGCCGGGCCATGTCGAGCCTGGTGCGTGAGATCGCCCACATGATTTCGGGCGATGATCTGCCGTTCACGGAACCGGATGAGCAGACCGTCGTATTGGGGGAAGATCGAATGGGCAACCACGTTCCCTTTAGGGATAAAATGAGGCCCATGCTGGTCTTTTTCATCCTCATGGTCGAAACATTCGCCTTGGCCTCGCTTATCGCCAGCGAGATTCAGGCAAAAACAGTCACAGCCGTGCTGGTCACCCCGGCCCGAACCGGGGATGTTTTGGCAGCCAAAACAATTCTCGGCACACTTTTAGCTTTTGCCCAGTCCGTGGTTTTATTGCTGGCCGTTGCTGCCCTGGGTGAGAATGTGCTCTTGGTGCTTTGCATTGTTCTATTGGCCGCATTGATGGTTGCAGGTATCGCGATGATTACCGGATCATCCGGAAAGGACTTCCTGAGTACGCTCATATACGGCATGATATTCATGGTTCTATTGGTCATCCCAGCGTTTGCTGCTCTGTTTCCGGGTATGGCCTCGCCCTGGGTCAAAATTCTTCCTTCGTACGGTATCGTGGAGGCTATGGTCGGGGCAACAATTTACGGTAAGGGATGGGGGGAGTCTACTCCATATCTGGCGCTTATCGCCGTCTGGGACTCAATCATCCTGGGCTCAGGGTTGCTGGTTCTCAAGAAAAAGGCTGAGGCACTATGAGCATATTCCGCACTTCAAGAATTATGCTCAAAGACCTGAGGATTGGCCCCCGGTCGCCCATTTTCCTGTGGGCCTTGATTTACCCGGTCATTATTACACTGGTCATGCAGGTCGTCTTTGGCAGCCTATTCGAGCCCAAGCCGCGTTTGGGTATTGTGGATCAAGGCCGCTCCGAAATAACCGCCCTGATGTCCCAACTGGAAGGTATCGATTTTACTCTGCTCCATTCAGTCTCGCAACTGAAACAGCGAGTCGAGGGCAACGACCTCGATGCCGGGCTGGTTTTGAAATATGGGTTCGATACGGCGATGCGCTCCGGCCGGAAGCCTCTGCTGGAATTCTACATCGGCGGCCAAAGCTTGGCCTCCAATCGCATTATTCTGGCGGTGACAACTCTGGATATCGTGCGCCAAGTAGAAGGAAAAGCACCGCCGGTGGAAGTCGAAATCAATACCTTGGGAGATGCGGAGGCGCTGTCAATATTAACTCGGCTGCTGCCGATGATGATTTTGTTCGCCCTTTTTATCGCAGGCTTATTTGTACCTGCTTTTGGTTTGGTGGAAGAAAGGGAGAAAAAAACTCTCGCCGCGGTTCTGGTTACACCGGTCAAGCTTTCAGAGGTTTTGGCCGCCAAGGCAGCACTGGGCTTTATCCTGGCGGTTCTGATTGCCTATGTCACCCTTCTGTTAAACGGCGCTCTTGGCTCGCAGCCGGCAGCCCTTTTAATCGCGCTGGTTGTGGCCGCCCTGATGTCGGTGGAATTCGGACTGATTTATGGAACGGTCGCCAAAGACATCAAGACCCTGTTTACGCTAATCAAAACATTGAACATCTTCTTGTTAGCCCCAGTCATTTTTTACATCTTTCCCAATTGGCCGCAGTGGATTGCCAAGATCTTTCCCACCTATTGGGTACTCAATCCCATCTTTGAGATTGTAACAAAAAACGCGAGTCTGGTTGCTGTGGGCCTTGATTTGGCCATAGCAATAGGTATCTGCGGATTACTTATCATTCCTGTTTTGGCCTTGAAGCGAAGAATGCAAGCAATTATTTCTGTTGGTTGATGAGTTTTCGGCAAAACTGCGGCTGATGACAAAATCGATTACAAACCCAAATTTAGTATAGAAGTGGTTGCCAATGCTAAAGATTTAGCATCAGAATAAGTCTTCAAGGAAAAAAATTCCTGACTGTGCGTCATAAATTCATCTTTTCTTTGGTTTCTTTCTGGCTGTCACCGAGCTTATATGGCAAAAATGCCAGAAATCCCAACAAACACGCCAGGGCGCAGATAAGCCATACCACTCTTACTCCAGTAGGATTCTCGAAACTGCTTCCAAAAACGGTGAAAACGCCGACAACGATCAGTGGACAAAAGGCCCACCCGGTTTTTCTCACGATGCCGTATATTCCGTAATAGACAGCTTCTCTTCTTTTACCGGATTTGAGCTCATCATAATCGGCAATATCAGCTATTATGCCCAGCACTGCTGCAAACATACCTCCAAAAGGGATAGCAATTATTGAAAATATAATCAGTGTTTGTATATAGGTTGAAAATAAAGGAAACCGACCGATAAAAAAGCCGAGCACATAGCCGAACGCCATGGTGGCCATAATGCCCCGAAATATTGTTCGTTTCGGAAACCTGCTCAGTAGAAAATACCAGAGAGGCGTTGATATCGCCATCACAATAATGACCTGCGCCATTAGCATCGAAGCATCCGACTCGCTTCGCCCAAGTATAAGGGTCGTAAAATAAGGGACATTAATCAGCATCAGCTGGTAGGTGAGCTGGACAAACATGATCATGATGGCAAAGGACAGAACCTGCTTATCTGAAAATACCTGCTTAAGCACTTTAAAAAATCCGAGAAATCCGGGCGCCGATTCAACGCTTTCAGAGCGATAGCGTTCCGTAATTCCGAAGAGGGTAAGTTCTCCGGCGATAAATGCAGCAAATCCCAAAATGATGGCCATCCGAAAAGCCCCTAAATTTTCAAGCAACGGCCCGGATAAACCGCCGCCCACCAGGGCTCCGATAACACCAATAGCTACGCCAACGGTTGCTATTTTTACCCTGCTTTTATTTTCGGTTCTCATTTCAGGAAGAACGGCAAACCAAGGAATGAGAACACCGGTATATGACCAGTAATAAACGAACAGCACGACTCCAAGAAAAACGGCGTTCAGGGTGCTTGCACCATTGACGGGCGGAAACCAGACCAGAAAAAATGAGAGATAAAGAAACGGAGCCGATATAAAAATATAGGGTTTTCTTCGGCCCCACCGGGTTTTGGTATGGTCGCTGAGGTAACCGACGAAGGGGTCGGTGACGGCATCAAGTATTCTGCCGCCGGCAAGAATAACTCCCAAGGCCGCCATTGGAATATACTGGATACGACCAAGGTCTTTGGGAGGTATATAGAAAAACAGAATCCAGGCAGAAAGGATGGTATCATATATATTTAATGAAAACCCTGCCAGATTATAGAGGATCAGTTCTTTTACCACCGAGGGCTTATCCGAATTATTCCCGGATTCAATGGGTTTTTGCATGGCTATCTCTATCTCGTTTCCTGACATCTGCATCTGTGGAAGAATTTAAACGCAATTAATTCTCCCATTCCGCAGCCATAAAGTCTTCTATGGTTCTTGCGCTGACCATCTCAACATAATGGTCGAGTTCTTTTGCGAGCTTGGCATCAAGCTCTCTGCGCTGGTGCTCGGAAAGAATCCTGTTTACCTCATCCCTGGCATGATCTAAAATACTTTTTCTACCGGATTCTTCCCAGACCTCGATGTGCGCCCTGTCCGTGACTGTCGGAATAAAATGCTCGCTTCTAAGATGCTTCAGCGTATGGTTCTGCGATAAGTAGTTTCCACCGGGGCCAACCTTTTTTATTATATCGATTGCCAGGGTATCATCGTTTATTTCAAAGCCTTTCAATGCCCTTTCAACCCGTCCGATTATTTCGTTGTCAATAACCGCCAACTCATGCACACCGGAATTCGTCGATTCAAGGGTGCCTACACAAGTGATATAATTGACGCCACCCATGGCGGCAAGCAACATGGATTGCGCTCTCTCAAAGCCGCTTTGAACATCCACAACCTTGGCTTCGGTTGCGCCGGCAACCGCCCGGATCGGAAGATCATAAAAATGTGCCAATTGCGCGGAGGCGGCACTGACCATTCCGGTTTCAACCGAGCCAAGTGCCGGCGTCCCTAATTTCATGTCTGCAATAGTGGAAACTGAGCCATACATTACCGGTGTTCCGGGATTTGCAACCTGGGCCATGACGATATGCGAAATGATCTCGGCATTGTGCTGAAGGAGAAGTCCCCCGAGTGTAACCGGGGCCGTTGTACCGGCCATTGCTTCGGGAGACATCAAGGCGGGCATATTGTTCTGTGCCAGAATCATCAATCCCTCAATTTGAATTTGAGCCGATGACAAGGGGCTGTGTATGCTGACGATACCGCAAAAAGGGTGTTTATCCTTTATATGATCCCGGCCGCCCATAACCAAGGATACCATCTCCATCATATCGGTGGTCGCCATTACACCATATGCCCCCATACCGAAAGACTTGGTACAATTTTGCGCCCAAATTCGAATAGCTTCAACGTGGGTCGTATGCATCGGTATGTCCTGGGGCCAAATGTCCATCTGGTTTCCGGTTATGCAGTCGAGATGATCGAAAAGGATCAAATGCTTTCGGAGGTCGCCTAAGGTGGCCTCATTACGCTCACCAGTTTCAGAATCGAGCATTCTAAAAGGGGTTCCCAGCCCGGCCCAAACCCGCGCTTCAGGATTAATCTGCCACTGAACATCCGGGTCTGCACCGCAGAGGGTAAACTCGGTCGGTGCTTTTTTGACAAATTCCTCAATCATGGCAGGAGGGAACTTTACAATTTTTCTTTTTTCATCAACAATGCATCCCTGATCGGCAAGCATGTCTCTCATTTTTTTTAGCTCAACGATGATGCCTGTATTTTCCAGCAATTCGAGGGTGTATTGATGAATCTTTTTTATTTCACCGTCGCTTAGGATCTTTAAATCACTGGCTTTCATAGCCCAGCTCCATTTTTAAATCTTTATTAACGAATAACTTCCAATTGGTTTTTAACTCAATTGGGGTTATAGATTTTGGATCTCAATCCGTCAACCTTCATTAATTAACCGGAGTTATTTAAGAAACTTTAGAAAAAGCAAATTAGAGAAATATGAGAGTATAGAAGAAAAGGTTTTTAGAAGATTTACTGATACCCATTTTCCCCAGATTAAAAGATCGCCTCGAACAAAGCTGTTATACTGAATCGAATAGCTGGTTTCCCACAACATCGCAGGCCGCTGGATTGAGCTGTTTCAATGGTTATATCAAATTCTTCTGAATTTACATGCATCTTGGGCTCGGCGATTAAAATCTTTCCTTTGGGTGTTAGATGTGACTTTAGCTGGGTGAAAAAACCGCTTTTATCGTTAACCTCGTGCACCATCCAAAAGGCTAAAATAAAGTCAGCGAGTTCTTCGACGCCGATGTTATCGGCTTCGCAGCGATGGGGGATGATTCTTTCCGCCACCCCTGCTCGCTTGGCTCGCTTCAGCATGACATCCAGCATTTTTTGCTGAAGATCAATGGCGATAACCTTCCCGCTCTCACCGACCAAATTGGCCATACCAATGGAAAAATGACCCATGCCGCAACCTACATCCATGACCGTCATGCCTGCTTTGACATAGGCACCCAAAATGTTTTGCGGTTGATGCAATAATTTGCGAATGGGATTATCAAATGTATATGCCTTCCACCAGGGACATACATCATGATGTTCAGTGGCTGATAAAGCTTGAGATATCATTGACTATGTTCTCCTTTCATAATCCTTCGTTTTTGGGCATGTTCTCTGCTCATTTCTCTTAGACGTTTAAACGAAAAAATATTGCGATTTTGGATGATAAAAAATTATCTTTTTTTGACAATTGATGTGGCATAATTTTTTATTTTAAAATTAAAGTATTTTGGGAACCAATGCTTTTCTGAGATGTAAAAATATGTAACAAGTTGTAACATAATAATTTTTCTCATCAAGAATTATGAAATAAACAATTTGAAATTATTTAATATTTTTTAAGTGGCGAATGGTTAACGTCGGCCCCTTGAAAAATTATTAAAAAGTGTTAGTATTAGGATATACCTACCGGTAGGTAAATTTTCCATTGACAACGTGTACATAATTAACTAAAAGATGCCTTCCGTAGAACTTAGGTGTATCGAACCAATTGGAATTATCTGCTCTTTTAACTCGTAATCCGGAACCGGTAACTTGTAACTTTTTATTTTATTTATGGAAGTTAAAAACAAGATCAACTCCCTGGAGCCCAATGCCAGGGAAAGGCTATTGGAAACCGCCGCGAACCTGTTCGCTGAAAAGGGCTATGCCGGAACATATGTTCGGGAAATTGTTGAAAAAGCCGGCGTCAGCAAACCGGTTCTGTATTATTATTTTCAAAGCAAAGAGGGGCTGTTTTTTGCGATCCTGGAATGGGCCGCAGATGTCCAGCAGAATGTTCTGAAGGAAATATTTGAAGCGTCAGGTACAGTAATTGATCGATTCGTCTATTTATATCGTCGGGTATATGAGGGCATTCAGCAATACCAGAGCCTGTATAAGATGATTAACGGTCTCATTTACGGCCCTCCTCAGGGAGCTCCTGAATATGACTATGCAAGCTACCAGCGTCACATGTTCGACGCTGTTAAACAAATATATGCCGAAGGAGTATCTAAGGGAGAAATCAGGAAAGCCGATGCGGATGAGGTCGCGTTTCTAGTTCTCAGCTTGCTTGATTTTTCTTTAAATATAGATAAGGTCATACCTGTTTTAGCGGATGCGCAGCGGCCTGAGCGGTTGCTGAGGCTTGCCTTTGAAGGATTAGTTCCTTAAATATTCTTTGTGTGCTTTTTGGACGAACTTTCTTGAATACAAAATTATAAAGGACATAAGTCTAATGAAAGCCGTGATTACTTTATTCACCATCATCCTGACAGCATTAATTGCCGGATTTGCGATGACGGGTTGTAAAGATGGCGATAGCATGGCCAATACCGAAACCAACTCGCTTGAGTCACCTGCGGTTCCGGTCTCCGTGGTTGTCGTAAATCCGATTCCAATGAAGGATGTTATCTATCTGCCGGGTGAAACCGAAGCGTGGCAGGATGTCCAGGTCGCAGCCAACACCGCGGGCCGTATTGAGTGGATCGGGCCCCGCGAGGGCCAAAATGTGAAAAAGGGAGCGCTTTTGGCCAAAATAGACGTCTCCGCCCTCAAGGCAGCCCTGGACCACGCCAAAGCCGCATACCAGTTGGCCGAGGATCTGTACCAGCGACGCCGACGGCTTTACGAAAACAAGATCATCGCAAAGGAAGAACTCAATCAAAGCGAAACCCAGCGCAAACTGGCGCTTACCGACCTTGAACAAATCAAGGTCAAATATAATCACGGTTTTCCGAAATCCCCCATTACGGGAATCATCAACCATCTTTATGTGGATGTGGGTGAGTATGCGGATGTCGGCAAGCCAATCGCAGACATCGTGAATATTGATAAAATCAAAATCAACGTTCGCGTACCGGAACTGGATGTGCGTTTTGTTAAAAAAGGTCAAAAGACACCGACTAAAATTGATGCCTTTCCGGATCGTACGTTGATTGGGACCGTTGACTTTGTGGCATTTAAAGCAGATCCGGCGACCAAGACCTTTCTGGTACGATCGGTTATCGACAACCCCGACCATGACATCCGTCCGGGAATGATCGGCCGGGTGGTTTTTGTTCGACGGATCATAACCGATGCCATCGCAGCACCACTGTTTGCTCTGGTGGACAAAGGCGGGGAACGCATTGTTTTTGTTGAAAAAGATGGCGTCGCCGAATCCCGCACCATTTCGATCGGTGTGATTGAAGGCGATTTGATACAGATTACCAGCGGCCTTGACGCCGGCGATCATCTGATTGTTAAAGGGCATACCGAAGTCGAAGACGGCATGAAGGTGACTGTGCAATGATTCTCAATCAGCTCGCTCTGAAACGACAGGTAACGGTTCTGGCGCTTCTGGTAATCATCGTCATTGCCGGCCTTTACTGTTATGCCACCTTACCCCGCGAATCCTTCCCGGATATCACCATCCCCTATGTATTTGTCACCACCACCTACGAAGGGGTGGCACCCGAGGACATCGAGGAGCTGATCACCATTCCCATCGAGCGCAAGCTCAAAGGCATTGACAATGTCGAAGAAATCCGTTCCACCTCCGCTGAAGGATTATCCACGGTAGCCATCAAGTTTCTGCCTAAAGTAGACATTGATGACGCCGTGCAGAAGGTCCGAGATAAGGTGGATCAAGCCAAAAACGATTTGCCGGCCGATCTTGCCGACGATCCGGTGATTCAGGAAGTCAACTTCTCCGATCTGCCGGTCATCCGGGTGGTTCTATCAGGGCCCTTCAGCCTGCGACGGTTGCAGAATCTGGCTGAAGATTTGCAGGATCAGATCGAATCCATCCCCGGTGTTCTAGAAGCGCGCATCGCCGGTGGACTGGAGCGGGAAATCCATGTGGAATTCGACCTGGATCGGGTGGGTGCATATAATGTACCGTTTTCCAGTATTATTAACTCCGTCACCCGGGGTAACGTGAACATGCCCGGTGGAAGTATGGATATAGGCGAAGCCAAATATCTGGTGCGGGTGCCGGAAGACTTCAAACACCCCTCTGAAATTTTTTCCATAGTGGCCTTTGTGCGGGACGGCAAGCCGGTGTATCTGCGGGACGTGGCCTTCATCCGGGATGCCTTTAAGGATCCGCTGACCCGCAGCCGCATTAATAAGGAAAAGAGTGTGACCATTGCAGTGCAGAAGCGCAGTGGCGAAAATATCGTGCAGGTAACCGATGACGTCAAACGGATTATCAACGACATGCGGCCCCAGCTTCCGCAAACCCTTCAAATCGATCTTACGGCCGATATGTCCAATGATGTGCGGTTGATGGTGTCCGATCTGGAAAACAATATTGTATCCGGGTTGATCCTGGTACTGGCCGTCATTTTTGTTTTTATTGGCGGCCAGTCGGCCATTTTTGTGGCCCTGGCCATTCCGTATTCGATGTTTATCACCTTTTCCCTTCTGACCGGATTCAGTGTGACCTTGAATATGGTGGTGCTCTTTTCGCTGATTCTGGCCTTGGGCATGCTGGTGGACAATGGAATTGTCATTGTAGAAAACATTTATCGGCACATGCAGCAGGGTGAACACCGCTGGGAAGCCGCCCGCACCGGGACCGATCAAGTGGCCTGGCCGGTGATCACCTCCACCCTAACTACCCTGGGGGCATTTTTACCGTTGATGTTTTGGCCGGGCATCATGGGCGAATTTATGGGGTATCTGCCCATGACGCTGATTATGGCCCTGAGCGCGTCGTTGTTTGTGGCTTTAATTATCAATCCGGTGCTTTCGGCCCGCTACCAGAGAGTCAAACTTTCCAATCCGAAAAACAATCCGCATCCCGAAGAACCTATATTTAAGCGCATTTATCTGTTTGTCTTGAAATGGTGTTTGCGCCACCGGTGGATGGTGGTGCTGGCCGCTTTTATGCTGCTTGTATCGGTGTCCATAGCTTTCAAGGTGTTCGGCAAAGGGGTGGAATTTTTTCCGGAAACCGAACCCCGCCGCGCCTATGTGAACATCAAGGCCCCGGAAGGAACGAATTTGGACACATCCGATAACCTGGTGGCCCAGGTGGAAGAGATTGTATCCGAATATGAAGACATCCGCTATGTGATTGCCAATATCGGGGCTGTGGGAGGGGATCCCTTTTCCCAGGGCGGAACCGGAACCCATATCAACCGGGTGGTGCTGGACTTCAAAGATTTTCACGACCGCTCCCGGCCGTCAACGGAAATTGTCACGGAGGTGCGGCAACGAATTCTAAAGACCATAAAAGGGGCTGAGGTGCAGGTGGAAAAAGAAGAAGAAGGACCTCCCACCGGCCCGCCGATTAATATCGAAATTTCCGGCGAGGACATTCATGTATTGGGGGAGCTGGCCGCGCGGGTGCGCAAGGAAATCAAAGAAATTCCCGGCCTGGTGGATTTGAAGGATAATTTTGTAAAGGGTAAACCGGAGATCCGGGTGCGGGTGGACAAAGAAAAGGCAGCGCTGATGGGGTTGGATACTTACACGATTGCCTACACCGTCAAAGCCGCCATCAATGGTGTCAAAGCCGGAGTGTATCGCGAAGGTAAAGATGAATATGATATTATTGCCCGGCTGCCGGAGCGCGATCGCCGCTCCATTGAAAGTCTCAAACGTATTACGGTATCCGGACCTCGGGGAGAACCGATTCCCTTGACAAGCCTGGCCAATGTCTCTTTAGGCAGCGGCATCGGGGCCATCATGCGCCTGGACCAGAAACGCGTGGTCACCATTTCCGGGGATGTGTCCGGGCGACTGGCCAATGATGTGATCAAGGATATTGATAATCGGCTGCAGAAAAATGTGGACTGGCCCAAGGGGTATACCTACCGCTTCAGCGGTGAGCAGAAGGAGCAGGCCAAAGCCCAGGCCTTTCTCAGCAAAGCGTTTTTTGCTTGTATAGCCATCATTCTGCTGATTCTAATGACGCAGTTTAACTCCTTTGTCACGCCGTTTATTATTATAACGTCGGTAATCCTCTCCTTGAACGGGGTCTTCATCGGCCTTCTGGTTACCGGGACCGCCTTTGGGATAATTATGACCGGCATCGGGGTCATCAGCCTGGCCGGGGTAGTGGTCAACAATGCCATCGTGCTGATTGACTACTATAACCAGCTTCTGGCCAAAGGACTTACGTCCCTGGATGCGCTGCTACGGGCCGGCTCGGTTCGTTTTCGACCGGTGTTGCTGACCGCCATAACCACCATTTTAGGGCTTTTGCCCATGGCAACCGGTGTCAGCTTTGACTTCCGTAAACTCGCTTTGGATATCGGCGGAGAGTCGTCCCAGTGGTGGGGCCCCATGGCAGTAGCCGTGATCTTCGGACTTGGCTTTGCCACATTGCTGACCCTAATCGTCGTCCCCGTACTCTGCTCCTTAGCCCACAGCATGAAGACTCGTAAGGCCGCAGTTTAAAGATGATGTCCGTTCAGCCATTACGGTGGCCGAGACCCATATAACCGATCATCTGTCGGAATCGGTCGGACTCGTTGCACGCAACACTCCCTGGCGGCGCGCACCGGCCTCGGAAAAACAGCCCAGAGTGCTGCGAAGCAGAAAAATAAGAGTGCCGAAGGGCCTAATCCTTGCGTATTGAAACTTGACAATCTGTCGATTTATTAAATAAGATTCACCATTAAGGAGTTTTGCATGAAGAACGATATCGTTATGAGCGGGATTCAACCGACTGGGGATATCCATATTGGAAATTATCTTGGGGCGATCAGCCAGTGGGTAGAACTCGCCAAAACGCATGACTGCTTTTATGTGATTGTCGATTATCACGCTATCACCATTGATTACGATGTCAAAGGTTTTCAGGAAAATATTCTTAATGCGGCCATGATTAATATTGCATGCGGTCTTGAGCCGGGGACCTGTCATCTCCTAATACAATCCTATGTGCCTGAAATTCTGGAACTCAACTGGATATTCGCATCCTGCACCATGGTGGGTCGTCTCACCAATATGACCCAGTTCAAGGAAAAATCGGCTCAGCATGAAGCCAATGTGAACGCGGGATTACTCAATTATCCCATCCTCCAGGCAGCGGATATATTAATTTACAAGGCTTCTCTCGTTCCGGTAGGGGAAGATCAATTTCAGCATCTGGAACTTTCACGTGAGATCGCCCGGCGTTTCAACAACCTCTATGGTGAAACCTTCCCCGAACCCATGCCATGCGGCAAATCAGTAAAAATCCTTGGGCTTGATGGGGAAAACAAGATGTCCAAAAGTCTGAACAATTATATCGGTATTCTTGATACACCAGAGGAGATATGGAAAAAGCTTGCCCCCGCTAAGACCGATGTGCAGCGCGTTCGCCGATCCGATCCCGGTCGTCCGTGGAAATGCAATATTTATTCTTTTCATGAGTTTTTTACCCCTGAGGAAGCGCGTCGGAACTGTTACGAGGAATGCCAGACTGCAGGAATTGGCTGCATTGATTGCAAACGTGTCCTTCACGAGCATCTGTGCAAGGCGCTTGCTCCAATACAGATCAGATTTAGAGAACTTTCAACTCAGCCCGATATTGTCCGCGATTTCCTTAATGATAGTGCCAAAGAGGCAAGAAAAATCGCCCAACAGACCATGGAGGATGTGCGCCATAAGATGGGAATCCGTTAATATGAGAATTTTTTTTCTTTTTGATGAAGACTAAATTATGAACCTTTGCCAAATCATTTGCTAAGCCTGCATATTTCCTCTTGACAAATCTTAAGAGGTTAATATATTATTTAGCATATTAGCATATACTTATATAATATTATGGACGGCATAGAGAAACTGGCAGATATATTCAAGGTTCTATCAGATCCCACCCGGTTGAGGCTGGTTAAACTGTTGAGCGACTGCGAACCGGGTGTATGCAAGGGTGGGCCTTTATGCGTAAATGCTTTGGCACACCAGCTTGGCGTCTCACAATCGGCGGTCTCACAGCATTTGCGCATCTTAAGACAAGCCGGTTTGGTTCGCGGTGCGCGGCATGGCTCCTTTATGCACTATGCACTTGATCCGGATGGATTTGATAAATATAAAACTGCACTTCGGGAGACGCTAGGCGAAGATTTCTTATAAGATGAAGCAGTTTTTTTTACGTCAAAATATTAGTATATGCTAATATTCGTAAATATAGATATGGAAGGAGGTGAGAACATGTGTTGTGTCACTGGTAGTTATCACGGGTTACAGCGATGGGGACATCATAGTGTCTGTTTCTGTGGATGCAATGATTTCTCGTATTCTAGGCCGCGCCTCATGACCAAAGAGCAAAGGATCGACAGGCTAAAGATGCACCTGGAAGATCTGCGGGATGAAGCCAAGGCCGTTGAGGAGCACATTGCCCAAATTAAAAAAGAAAAGTAGATCGCTTTCTAAAAAAACGGGGAGGAGCTCAGACGTTCCTCTCCGCCTCATTGACTTATATATTTTTTTTAATAGCAAAATCGCGCTATGCTATTGCTTTCTGCTTTTCGTTATCCAATAATTTCTTTTTTCGCTCTGCACCCCAGCGATATCCACCCACCCCGCCCGACTTAGGGACTGCTCGATGGCAGGGCACAACAATTGCTACGGGATTAGACGCGCAGGCGCGAGCAACTGCGCGGACTGCTTTCGGCTCGCCGATCGCGGCGGCGATTTCAGCGTAATGCATAGTTTGGCCTTCCGGAATTGTGCGAAGGCTGTCCCAAACTTTGCGTTGAAAGGCGGTCGCCTGAACATCATAAGGCAATTTTGGCCACGGTATATTGCCGGATAGATAATTTACCAACAATTGCGACCATTTGGATAAATCCGAACCAGATGGGTAGATTTCGGCATGTTTGAATTCATCCTTCACTTCATCAATTAACGCTCTCTTTGACTCTCCCAGACGAACGGTACAAATCCCCTTTTTTGTAGCTGCAAGCAAGATAAAACCGAGCGGACAATTCATTACCGAATAATAAATGGTTTGTCCTTTGCCTTTTTGCTTGTAAGCTTTCGGGGTCATACCCAAATAACGGGATGATTTTTCATACAAGCGGCTGCTGGATCCATAACCGGCGTCGTAAGTTGCGAGCGCGATCTCGTCCCCGGCCTGCAACGCCTTCTTGAAACGCAATTGGCGATGCGCATCAGCGTAATTCCGAGGCGATATTCCCAGAGCCTGTTTGAAAACGCGCTGCAGATGGAAAGAACTTAATTGTACCTGTTCGGAAAGCTCCTCCAATGTCGGGATATAGTCGCATGATTCAATATAACGGCACACTGCAAGCACTTTTGATGCTATATGGCCGATAATCGGCTCCTCGGCACTGTCCGGCCGGCAGCGCTTGCATGGCCTAAAACCGGCCTTTTCAGCACCTTCCCTGGAAAAGAAAAATCGTGTATTCTCACGCAACGGCCTTTTGCTTGAGCAATGAAAACGACAATAAACACCGGTGGACAAGACGCCATAGAAGCAGACACCATTGTAACTTTTATCATTTGTTAAAACTGCTTGCCACAAGGCATTCTCTGATAAATCCATTATGTTTCATCCTATTTATTTAAAGGCTTTTTTAGTTAGACAGGATTAACAGGATATCCAGGATTTCTTTGTTCTCACCTTAATGTGTATCGCAATGATAACCAATATCCTGTCGGTTATTAAAACGTTCTTTTAACCAATTTACGGCCTTTGCATCAATGAGGGTGAGCCCCAAGAAAATAAACCCCATCCCGGTATATTCCACGATATGGATCACCTCACCCAGCACCCCCACACCCAGCAGAAGCGCACTGATCGGTATCAGAAATGTCACTAACATCACATTGGTTGCACCGGCGGAAGCCAGAATCCGAAAATAAAGCAGATAGGCCATTGCGGTGCCGATTGTTGCAATACCGACTACGGCCGAAATAGCTTCTACCGAGGGCTTTGATGAGCCGAGGGAGTCTGTTAGAATGACCAGCGGGGACATCATGATACTGGAGCAGATCAGCATACCGGCCGAAGTGACAACCGGAGACTCCTTTTTAAATCGTTTGCCGAATATACCGGCGAAACTGTATGATACGGAAGCACCAATGACAGCGAGTTGACCAAAACCACGCCAGCTAAATCCGTTTTTGAGTTCCGGCGACATCATAATGTAAACGCCAAAAAATCCGATCAATACGCCAACTAATTTTGGTAGCGTCAGATGCTCGTCGGATGTTAGGAAGTGCGCCAAGAGAACCGTAAAAATAGGTGTGGTAGCATTCAAAATCGATGCAACACCGCCATCAATATGAGTCTGTCCCCAGACAATCAGACTAAATGGAATAACATTATTCAATGCCCCTATCACAAAATAAGCCGCCCAGATTTTAAGGGAAGACGGCATTCGTAGCCCGCGAAGGTAAACAACACCGAGTAATATGGATGCTGCCAGTGTAACACGCAGAAAAACGATCAAAAAGGGCTGAAAGCCGCGCAGCGCAATTTCCACGAAAAAGAAAGATCCTCCCCAGAAAACCGAAAGCAATATAAGCATTCCCCATTCGGTTGGTTTCATTGAACTCATTTTTAATCAATTACCTCCAATTCAAACAATTAAATTTTAGCACCAATATAATTCTCTTTAAGCAATGCGTCTATCCGATTCTTGCGCTGAAATTATTTTTTTTGCCTCTACTATATTCCCTTCGATCTACCCCTGTGATCAGCTAACCCGAATATATCGTAAAATTGTAATGATTACAGATAGTGAAATTTGACTTTAGTTTTATAATCGGTTAGGAGCCATTAATTAGGTGACCTCTTTTCCGTTTCCTAATAAAATCTTATGTAGCAATTGATTGTTAATTCTCATAAAGGATCAAAATGTTATGGCTATACAAATTATTGAGCAGCAGATAATCGACGAGGTTGACGAATTATCCAATGAGATAATCGATTTTTCCCGCAGATTAATTGCGCAACCGAGCACCTTGGGTAATGAAGCACCGGTGCTTAAGTTAGTGGAAAAAGAATTCACAAAATTATCACGTGACGTGGTCCGGGTCCCCGTTGATGTGGAAACTTTGGTGAACCATCCCGGTTGGGCACCGGTTCCATGGGACTATGAAGGCCGATATAATTTGGTTGCCACTCGCCCGGCCGATGCTTCCGGTGGACAAAGTGCTCTGTTTAACGGCCATTTGGATGTGGTAAGCTCGGAGCCGATCAGCATGTGGGACCGAGATCCCTTTGACCCCCAAGTTGAAGGCGGCTGGCTTTACGGGCGGGGATCCGGTGATATGAAATCCGGAGTGGCCGCCATGACTTATGCGCTGCATGCAATAGAAAAAGCAGGGTTCGGGCTTATGGGCCCTGTGACCATCGAGGCAGTCATAGAAGAAGAGTGTGGTGGCAATGGAGCCCTGGCCTGTCTTGCGGCCGGCTATGATGCAGAGGCCATTCTCATCCCTGAGCCGTTTGGACCCACAATCTTAACCGCACAAATAGGGGTTATCTGGTTTAAAATTACCTTATCCGGCGTAATGCGGCATGTTTTCGAGGCTCAGACAGGCGTAAACGCCATCGAGAAGTGTATTCCTATAATCTCCGCTCTACGTGACTTGGAAGCTGATATGAACACGGAGGTTCACCCAGCCTATGGGGGTGTGGAGCATCCCATCAACTTGAATATCGGTATCATTAAAGGTGGGGACTGGCCTTCTACGGTTCCGGCTGGTGCAGAGTTCCATGGACGGTTGTCTTTTTTTCCGGGACAAACTTACGAGAAGACCCAGCAACGAATTGTTGAAACCGTTCGCCAAGCCGCCCAAAAAGATCCCTGGTTAACTGAAAATCCCCCTAGAGTTGAGTTTTACGGTTTTAAGTCAGATGGTCACACCGTTGAACGAAATCTACCTGTCTTCAATACGTTGAATGAATGTCACCGGATTTTATATGGCCAGGATGCGGATGAATTAAGCACTACCGCCACCACCGATGTAAGGGCTTTTCACTTCTTTGGTCAGGGACAGGCGACCTGCTACGGTCCGGTAGCCGAAAGTATCCATGCTGCCAACGAACGCGTCAATATTGAAAGTGTGATCAATACCGCCAAGGTTTATGCACTGTTTCTGGCCCGCTGGTGTGGTGTCGTTGAATAGAGCAACATAAATTAAAAATATGAGAATGCCCTTGCAGCGGTACCAGAAGAATATCTGTTGGTTGACTACCAAGTCGTTCCAGTTCATCTGTGTTCAGATGGGGGTAAAATGCGGCGGGCGGTCCAGTAATATTTACCCCAATAATATTCATCGATTTTGGATATAGTGACGCCTTTATTTTTAGAGGCATGGACAAATTCTGATCCACTTAAAAAAATGCCAACATGTCGTGGATAGCTGGGAGGTTTAAAAAATACCAGATCTCCAGCTTGAAGCTTCTTAAAAGATATGGGTTTGCCTTTTTTCACCTGCAGTTTTGTCGTACGAGGTAGATCAATATTAAAAAGACTTTTGTAAATTACGCTCACAAAACCAGAGCAGTCTATTCCCCTGCCACCCGTTCCACCCAACCGATGCCGGGTTCCTTTCCAGCGCCTATATTCGTCGCGAATGCGCTTTTCGATATCATGCGCATTAGAATAGCTTCCGGCTTTTCCCATTCGTTCAAGGTCAAGGGATGCGGTGGATTGCTCCATATTCGTAGCGCAAGATGTGATAAAATAGAATATAGCCATCACAGTTAAATTGAAGCAAATTGAAAAATTAAATCGCTTGTACGCTTTAAATGGACTATTCATTTTCCTCTATGCTATGCTTAATAATCATTTAAATCTAGTTATCGGCTAAGATCAGGATTTCTTGAGCCTTCAAAATCTACCGCAGACTATAATATTGACATTAAAAAAATCCGATGCGACCTGAAAGAGAAACAGGAAACTAAGAAAATGAAATGTGATCAATGCAACAGCAAAATAGATCAAGGAGAAGAAAGGGAACATCTCGGACAGATGTTGTGTGAGGACTGTTACATGGATGCATTGTCACCCATGCGAACTTGTGACCCGTGGGCGGTACACAGCGCCAAAACATTTGAACAGCATACCGGCGGCACCTCAACGGTAACCAAGATTCAGTCAGAGATACTCCAAATCCTTGAAGAGACCGGGGGCCTCGAACCTGAGGCGCTATTGAAGCAACTCAAGGGGAAGCTCACCCAAGCTGAGCTGGAACGAGAGTTTGCCACACTCCGGCACATGGAAAAGGTAAGGGGCGAGAAGAGAGAAGGAAAGGTTTACCTCAGGTTGTGGTAAGCGCTATTCTGATTGGAAGCTGCTGGTAATGCGGGCAAGAAACTTGTGATCCGTACCATTAATTGCTGGACCGACAAAATCCGTTTCTAGACCCAGAGTCAAGCAAGTATTCAAATTAAATACATATCCATCAGTTAGACAAATGAGCTAAATCCGATTCTTCGCTGAAGCAGGAATTGTGTTGGTTATACTCCGTTCGCATGGAGGTCTTTGGCAAATTTGACTGCTCAAACAATTTACGGACAGAGGTCTTAAGTTGCTGCCTGAGTACTGCATAAGAATAATGCTTTTTTGCGATTTTATAATTATGACTTACCATTTTTTGTCTTCGAACAGGTGATTCAATAATTTCCCTCACGCTCTCAACCGTCTCCTTTGTCAAGTATCCATCAATTTTAACCAGATCAAAACCTTTTGGTTCGATATCTTTTACAAACGTCGCATAACGGTTGATGAGCATGGGCTTTTTAAAGTAGATGGCTTCGATTAAGGCATTCCCAAAACCTTCATAGAGACTCGGAAACGTAATGAAGTTTGCATAAGCATAAACATTCCAGAGAGAATATCTGTTCGAATTGTTTCCATTGCTAATCCATGGACTTGGTATTCGGTTGTTAGCGATGCGAAGGTCCACACCATGTTCACGGGCGTGATATTTTACCCATTCAGCATATTGGAATCCCTCATCTCCGGCCTCATGGGATATAATCAATTTGTAGTGAGGCTTATTTAGAGCTCTAATGAGTTCAATGGCATGCTCAATACCTTTCCGTTTGATGATCCGGGTCGGCTGTAAAATTATCACATCGCCATTATTTATGCCGAATGATCTTCGAAATTCCTTATCGTGATCTTTTTTAATGCAAGGTGAATTATTAAAATCTAAGACATTTGGAATAATGCTCGCCAGAATGCCCCTGCGACGAGCCAGTTCATCACGGGCGAGGGAGTTGATGACAACATGTTCAATATTCGCTAACTTTGGCGGGAAAGCCATGTGAAGGTATTCACCCACTGCGTTGACTAAAAAGTTAGACCTCTCCCAGTAAAAATCATGATGATGGGCTATGCTTGGAATTTGTGTTTCGGAAATGAGTTCTGTCAAAGCGATTCCAAGAGGAATGTTTAAAGGAATAGCAAGCACATTTTCAATAATCAAAAGATCAATGTTGAAATGATCAATAAATTTTCGAAGCTTGGCTTTTAAATGAGACCTTAAACTGTGAATCTCTCTCGTAACGTAAGGCTGTCTATTTATTTTTCCAAAAACGCGTTCATTGATCCAATTATTATGCGGATGTTGAAAATGAGCTTCGGCAACATGAAAGCATTTTTTTGGATCTTTATCCAATTCTCCGGCAAACCAATAACAACGATGCCCACTGCCTTCTAAAACCTCTGCCCATTTACTGGCTTCCAGAGAGACACCATCAATTCCTGCGAGACGAGTTGAAACAAAGCCGATGTTTTTGCCCATGCCCATATTTTACCTCATATTAGATTCCAAATTTATATGTAGAAATGATAAACGAGCGGTATTAAGCTCTGGCCCAATTCTATTATTTAAAATAAACTTAGTATATTATCGGTTTTTTTATGGAGATCCTTGAGAAAAAGTTTGATCAGGTGACTGATACGATTAGAGAAGAAAGGCCAGAGAAAATAAGAGGCAAAATTTTTTCGGAATATCTACCGTGGTTAAAAAAGAAAAAAATCCGAAATTCGAATTTCTATTTTGCATTTGCGTTTTTCGGGTTTCTGCCCTAATTTGTTATTAAGTTAAAAGATAGTTTGTCGGTGGTCCGTTGTCTGTAGGCTGTTGTTAAAATTTGTCCTTAAGCGTGAAGGATTAAAATTGAGCGGTTATGCTCAATTTGGGAAAGGACGCTTGTAAAATATACGTTTTGAAAACATAAAGAACGGAAAGCAAATGAAAATTTTGTCGGTCTCGGACGTGGTTGCGCCGATACTAGACCAGCATGTTCCGGCAGGCCCTTTTGCAGACATTGATCTCATTCTTTCCTGTGGTGATCTTCCGCCGGAATACCTTTCCCGTCTGGTCAATGCCTTAAATGCCCCTCTTTACTATGTGCACGGCAACCATGATATTCGTTATAAAGACAAGCCGCCGGAGGGCGGCTATAATCTGCACGCCAAGCTGGTAAAGATCAGAGGGATAAAAATTGTCGGTTTGGAGGGTTCTCACTGGTACAATGACGGCCCGCATCAATATAAGGAAGCACAGATGCGGTCCATCATCCGCCGGCTTCGTCCGACACTCTGGTGGCGGGGAGGGGTTGATCTGGTTGTTACCCATGCACCACCGCGACATATCCACGATGCGGAAGACCTCTGTCACAGAGGGTTTGAATGCTTCCGCTGGCTGATTGATAAGTATCAGCCACTTTATTTTATCCATGGGCATATCCATAAAAACTTTTCCGATCCCGCGCAGCGGGTTACGGTTGTCAATGCGACCAAAGTGGTAAATACGTATGGGTATTTTTTCCTGGAAATCGAAAATCATCCAAAGGCTTAATAGCTCCAAGAACTCTCGCAGGAAGGATACTGCGCCGTTAGAGTTTAAAAGCTTCACGGATCAGCAGAAAAAAGAAGCGGCTTTTGATACCAGAGATCGCGGAATCCGAACGGTGCCGTTGAGCCGGATTGTGGGCAGCGTCGGTCGCTATCAGGATTTCGACAGCCGGTTCAGGTTTATACAGAATAAGCCATCTGAACGGATGCAATGGATCAGAGAAGCTATGCAGCAGGGCCGACCGTTTAAGCCGGTGGTGCTTTACCAGATCAAAGACGAGTACTATGTTCTGGATGGCAATCACCGGATTTCGGCAGCCAAGGAGCTCGGCCACGATGAAATTTTGGCCCGCATTGTCGAGTTTATCCCCTCAAAAAATACGCTTCAAAACATTCTGTACCGTGAGCGGGCGGAATTTGCAGACCGCACCCAGCTCCCTGCTGAAATTAACCTGACGGAGGTCAGTCAATATGCTTATCTGCTCGATCAGATCTCTGAGCACCAGGAATACCTTCAGCGTGAGCAGGACCATACGGTTTCTTTTGCAGAAGCGGCTTTGGATTGGTACAGAACTATTTATCGCCCCCTAGATACGATTATCCAGCGGGGAAGATTAGTTGATTCATTTCCCGACCGCACCGTTGCTGATCTGTATGCCTATATTACACTTTACCAGTGGAAACAGGGCAGGAAACGAAATTACGGTGTTGGTATCAGTAAACTTATTGGGCAAAATATGGAGGAATTTCGAAAAAAAATGGCCGATTTAAAAAGCTTCGAATATCCGGAAATGAAGCGGGGAATAACCGTTTTCATCCTGATGAACGTTCAAGCCAAAAAAGAGGATAAGCTCATTGAAAGACTCTATGAGCTGGAAGAAGTAAGGGAGATCTACTCCGTCCACGGTGATGTGGATATTCTGGTGAAAGTCGTTCTGACACGCGATCTGCTCAGTTCGGATGCCGAAATCATCTCTCAGTTTGTGCACGAAAAGGTGCGTCAGCTACCGGGGATCAACAGCACCAACACACTGATCCCCGGCTTTTCAAAGATAAAGGAGCCTGAGACCAGTCATGATAATAACGGTTCATCGCAATAAAACAAGCGACCTAGCACCTGACATCCGCTATCTATCGATAGTACAGGCGGATATCAGCCCGTATTAATCTTTCACGATTTTTATAACCACCAACGTCATATCGTCTTCAAGCCTGGCGTCTTTCCGAAAACGCCCAACAGATTCGATGACAGTGCCTTGTATTTCCTTTGCAGCAGATGATGCATTTTGGCGGATGATTTTATAAAGCCTATCTTTTCCGAACATCTCGCCATTTGGATTCCGGGCTTCCCATATGCCGTCGGTAGCGATAACGATGAGTTGTCCGGGAGCAATGTCTCGCTGAACTTCCTGGAATTTGGCGTCTTCCATAACTCCCAAGGCTAAATTGCTACCACCATCGAGGTTATCAAATTCATCTTTAATTGGATCATATATAATGGCAGGATCGTGCCCGGCATTCACCCAGCGGATGATGTTGTCATGCCTGTCGATCTCAGTATAAAAAAGAGTCATAAACCGCCCTGAATCTATTACGTCCTGGGCGAGTTTGAAATTGACATCGGCAACCACTTGATCGATATTGCCGAAAGAAGAACAACGTTGCCGGATTTGGGCTCTAACTGTGGCCATAAGCAGAGCTGATGGAATGCCGTGATCCGAGACATCACCGACTACGATACCGATTTTTCCATCCTCGGGATTGCCGACCTCCAGAAAATCATAATAATCACCACCGGTTTCATCACAGTAAATACTTCTCCCGGAAATATCCAATCCAACAACTTTTGGATCAAATTTCGGTAAAAGATTCTGCTGAACCTCCATGGCCAACGAAAGTGAATGCTTTACGCGCTGATGTTCTTTATCTAGTGCGGCCATAACCTCCTCGCGCGCGCGAACGAAATATTTGAGAAGGAAAAAGACAATTGCAGAGACCCCACCGATGTTCATCACAAAGGAGATAATTACTAAATTAGGAGGTAATGCGGTCTGTGGCAAAGTTTTTCCGCTGATGACGCTGGAGAGGATCATCAAAACCGCGTAAGCCAAAAACCAGGGTATGGCACGCGTCGTGCCGGCAAACATCAACGCGCCGATAGGTGAAAGAATTGACCAGATTGCAACCGCACCTGAGGCGGTAAAGCCCCCTAAACTCCACTGCAGTGCAAATGGAAGGATAAGAATCAAGACGAGTTGGCTGCGGCAGAAAAATTTATAGCGTTTTGATCTGAAAAAGTAAATGAGGCTGATTACTGAAATTGCTGAATAGCCTAATGGAAAACTACCCGCCAGGGGACGACCGAGAGCTAAATACGCAAGTCCCCAAAATACCCCTAATATCGTATATATACAGGCTAAAAGTATTAATACCGCCTTTCGAAGTTGAAGCTCTTCATTGTCTGAAGGAAGACCGCCGGTATTAGACAGGCGATAAATCCAGAAATTGATAAAGTTTATAAATTTTTTCAAGCCGTTGCTTAATCCTTCTACTCTGATCATCAGATTCTGTGTCTTCGTTTTCACTCGCGCCATAAAAACTTTAATCTTTTAAAATAATTTTATCAAGAAATATCAGATGCTTTCTTATATTCATAGTAAGCTTCGCCCTGACAGGACGGGCATGTAGGACCATGGTCCAGCGGATAAGATTCCCCACACTTCGGGCATAGTCCCGTCGGCATAGGTTGCGAGTCCTTAAGGGCACGCTGAAGGCGTACTCGTCGGTAAAGGACAAGGTTTGATCCGGCAGACAGGATTTCTTTGGCTATTTCTTCAAAGGCGGGTTTTTGTCTGTTCTCAGTAGACCGGGCAAACCAACTGTTTATCAGCGGGTAATCGGCCATTCTTTCATAATTCAGCCATACGCGAACCCCATTAAGCGTCATCCGGTCATAAGCGGTGAGCGCAAATTTTCCCCAATCGAGAATCTGTAGAAATCCGTTGCCGATGGTGCAAGGAGTGAGCAGTTGGACAGCATCCGGCAGGCAGACTACCGTTTCTGTAACTACGTTTAGATAAGGTGTAGGACCTAATTCCCGGAGCGCATTTTCAACCATGATACCGCCCAGAAGTATCCCGGGAGATCGATATCCATGAAACTCTTCCACGCGAATTAAAAAATCATTATAGCTGATGCCGCATATGGTCGTCTCTGACATGATGGTTGCCTATGGCCTCGTCATGGGGCTGCCAGTCTTTTCATCGTTATGAAGAGTTCCCGAACCAGATCGTCACCGGTGTGAAAATGTGCTCGATCCGCCCAGCTCGCACTTATTTGATGCGCCCAGTAGACTGGGTTGGGTGGGGCCTCGATCCATTCACCAACTGTTTGATAGAATAGGTAAATATCCCACGCAACCCTACCTCCATAGCCTAAACTCTCGGCAATGGCTTTGCCTGAGCGCTGATCCGGATCATAAAACTGGCACACACGAGGATCATTAAACATGATTGATTTTTCTTTTGCAGTGGCCTCGGAATCACCCGTGAGCATTCGAATCCAGACGATGCTTACGGCGATCTCGGCTTCTGGGAATTGATCGATAATTGACTCGCGTACCGCCCGGGCACCCTGTTCACGTCAGCGCGGTCACATCGGTGAAAGCAATGCAAGAAATCGAACTTTGTGCTTGTTGCTGTTGAAATGATTTTTCAATGGCTGTAACGAACTGCCCAGTGAGTGCAATTGGGGAGAGATGTCGATATCCATAAACTTTTATTCCAAACAGTAACAGATGAGAATGTTTTTGGGGTATTCCCTCGAATTTTCGGCGAATTAACGGTGACAGGCATAATCACAGATTTCAGCCAATTTGAAAGCGATTTACCTGCGCTCGTTGCTCTTCAAAGATTATTTCAGCCTAAATAAAAACTCAATTGGCTTAGGCGGCCAATACATCCTTTTCTGATTCCGCTAAACAAAAGAACCTGCAACCCCAAAATTAAATAAATAATGTCCCGTATAAGCATCGGTTCGGCGGAAGATAAGTAGCCTGCTTTTTTCACGGAAAAGCAACCGCAGTCAAATTCATGGCCTCTAATCAAGTTAATCGATAAAACCAGGATAAAAGCCAAAAGCATCCCATTGATGATCAGCACAGCAGATCGAGGATAAATACCGACAATCAATGCAAGGCCGGATATCAACTCAATGAAGGGCAGAAATATGGCTATCAAATTGATAAAATCGTGCGGGAAAAGGTCATATCCATAAATAATTTTTGCAAAATCCGCAGGTGCAAGTATCTTATCATAACTGGCGTAGATAAAAGTTATACCCAGTATCCAGCGAGCCGCAAATTCAAGCCATCTGTTTGCCAAAGCGGTTTTCATTAAGTTATTCAATCGGATAACCCTCCGCTTCCCACCCCGGAAAACCGTCAATAAAAACTTTTACATTGTTGAAACCAAAGTCCAGCAGCAGCTGGGCTAAGTTGTGGCTATCCTCACATGTTCGCCCGGAGCAATACGTGACAATGGGCTGATCGGGGGAATGCTGATCGATAAAGGTGCCAATAAGTTCATCAAATTGTCCCACCGGCAGAGATGCGGCACCCCGGATGTGACCATCTTCATAATCTTCGCGGGAGCGCGCATCGACAAATAGGGCCTTGCCGCTATCATAGACTTGTTTGGCAATTCTTACGTCCTCAATTTCTAGCGCCTCGATGAAAACATCATTTTTGGCTCTGGCAGTAATAACGCCCTGTGATGTGTCCCACTGGCCTATCAGAGCGATTCCTGCAGGAGAAAAGTAGTTGACAATCAGGGCAAGACCAACCGATACACCGAGCAGAAGTGTAATTTCCTTAGTCAGCTTTTTATAATCCATTACTTTGCGTATATTCGAAAACTTCTATCTGTCGAAATGACTGCAAGCCATAAGTTTTAGCCAAAAGTTGGCGAACATCTCTGGCATGGGCCGGCTTTTGATGTCCTCCTAAGGTGATAAGGCCGATAATCAGAAAAAGTACCAGGAATAATTTTAATAAGGTGCGCATAACTTATCCCTCCTTTCGAAATCTGAGAGAACTGAAATTAGTTTTTCACGAAGGTACCATTTCTTAGATCCTCCAATGCCTGTTCAATTTCTTCCTGAGTGTTCATGACAAATGGACCATATCTGGCAATGGACTCATTTAATGGCTTGCCCGAAACCAACAGAAATCGAACAGAACTGATTGCGGCACTTGCTTTAATATAATCTCCGTCTCCAAAGACGACAAGTCGGGGTTGAGAAATTGTTTTTTCTATTTCTTCACCGTTAGCACCAAATATGCCTTCGCCTTCAAACACATAAGCAAAAACCGCATGTCCTCGTTTAACTGGATATGAAAATGATCTATCGGGTGGCAGCATGACGTCCAGATAGGTTGGATCGGCTACGATGTCGGTTACCGGGCCATGGACACCGTTCACTTCTCCGGCAATCACCCGTATGGTGACTCCATCCTCCCGATGAATTTTCGATATCTGCTCTGAGGTAATATTCTGATACCGTGGTTTCATCATTTTCAGCTTCGCCGGCAGGTTTATCCACAATTGGAACCCCTTCATTTCACCTTGTTGCGGTTGGGGCATTTCCTCATGCATGATCCCACTGCCGGACGTCATCCATTGAACCTCACCTGCTCCAATACTGCCTGAATTCCCAATGCTGTCTTTATGGTTGACCACACCTTCTATCATATAGGTCACCGTTTCTATTCCGCGATGGGGATGCATGGGAAATCCCTTGATATAATCGTCGGGATTGTCTGTCCCAAAATGGTCGAACAGTAAAAATGGATCAATATGATCAAGTGTTCTGGTAGCGATACTTCGCTTGAGCCTTACACCGGCACCTTCTAATACTGATTGCGGTTCAATTACTTGTAACACTTTTCTTGATTGGTGATTCATAAAAATATCCTCAAGTGGAAAAAAATCCGAATATTGAAATCCGAAACAATATCAATATAAAATCATTAATCTGCTAATTTTGAGGCAATGCTGGCCACATGCTTACCCTGAAACCGGGCCGCCTCCAATTCGTTTTCGCTTGGCATTCGGGAACCATCACCGCCGGCAATTGTAGAGGCGCCATAAGGCGAACCTCCCGAAATCTCATCGATTCTCATCTGACCCTGGAAGGCATATGGCAGGCCGACCACCACAAAGCCGTGATGAAGCAAGGAGATATGAAAAGTAAGAATCGTAGATTCTTGTCCGCCATGCTGGGTTGCACTACTCGTAAAAACACTGCCGACTTTTCCCACCAGAGATCCATTTGCCCAGAGTTGTCCGGTGGCATCCAAAAATTGACGCATTTGTCCGCACATATTGCCGAAACGGGTCGGCGTGCCGAAAATAATTGCATCAGCCTCTGCCAACTCATCCACCGTACACACCGGTACATTGGAGAAGGCCTTCTGGGCTTCAACGGCTCCCATCTTTTCCAAAACCTCCTGCGGAAGCGTTTCGGGAACGCGCCGAAGTTCAACTTCCACTCCGTCGACTTCCTTTACGCCTTCGGCCACAGCTTCGGCCATTTTATGAACATGTCCATATGTTGAATAATAGACGACTAATACTTTCATGATTGTATCCTCCTATATTGATTATTGCTATCAAATTTTAGTGTAAGTTTCGATTCGGTTATTTTCGTTTATTTATTTAAGGTACTCGTTGATAATTCTCACCTCTCAGCCCCAGTTTTTTGCACAAGTTTGCCAATGTCTCTTGTTCGGCGGCGGTAAGCACACTCATTTCATTTGAGATCACTGCGGCATGAGGCGGAAATATTTTGCTGATAATTTTGTACCCCTCGTCGGTTAAATGAATAATGAAAAACCGTCGGTCTGTCATATCTCGTTCACGTCTGACCAGACCCCGCTTTTCAAGGTTGTCGATGACCATGGTAATGTTGCCGCTGCTTCGAAGTATTTTTTGCCCAATTTCTGTTTGGGACAGCGGCCCTAAATGATGAAGCGCTTCAAGCACACCGAACTGGCTTACCGTCAATCCTACAGATGATAAGTGTCGGTGAATTCGAGCGGTCATGGATTCAGCGGCTCGCATCAGTTTTACATATGTGTTTAACGCTCTTATTTCTTTTTTATTGCCCTGATATCTTTTTTCCATATTTTGCTTCAATATTAATTAGTTTAATATTAAACTAAATCAAAATATAAAATTGTCAAGATATTATGGATTGACAATTTAAAGCGTGTGAAATAACGTGGCGCAAAATTCAGATTGCATGTTGCCAAGCCAGTTTACAACCCTGTCGGCGCTTGCTCGGTGAGAGGAGTGTCGTTCATGAACGTATCCAATATTATCAAACGATATGTGGCTGAAGATCCGCAAAAGACGGCCATTATTTTCGGTGATCATCGCATCTCCTATAAAGAATTGGATCGGCTGATCAACAGGATTGCCAGCGGACTGCTTTATATGGGTTTTAAGCGCGGTGATGTGGTTTCCCTTTTTCTGCCAAGCCTTCCGGAGTTAATTATTGCTTATTTAGGTACGGTTCGGGCCGGGTTAATCGTAAATGTTGTCAACGCGATGCTCAAGAAACAGGAAGCGACATATATTCTTAAGGATTGCATGACCCGTGCGCTCCTGGTGGATGAAAGCCGGCTGCCTATTGTGGAATCGATTAGATCGGAAGTGGAGTCGCTAAGTGAGGTGATTGTACTCGGGAAATCTGAAAGGGCTGAATCTGTCACATTTGAATCCGTGATAAAAAGCGGTACCGACGCTTTTGAACCCGTTGAAGCCAACGAGAATGACTTATGTCATCTGATGTACACATCGGGTACCACCGGTTGGCCAAAAGGCGTTATGGCCACCCATCGCAACATCTGGCACAATGCCACCAATTTCGGTAAAGTTCATTTCAAAGCCCAGGACACCATCATGGTGGCAACTCCCATTTTTCATTGCTGGGGGCTGGTCAACGGAACCTTTGGGATGTTATCTCGCGGCGGGACGGTGATCACGGTCGAGCGATTCTATCCCACACAAACGATAGAAGACATTAAACGATTTAAACCGACAATTTTCCAAGGGGTGCCGCCGATGTTCAATCTGTTACTCAGGCATCCGAACCTGCATACCCATGACATCTCTTCCGTGGTTTTTTGTCTTTCTGCAGCCACAAAGATGCCCGAAAACCTGATTCGCCAGGTGGAGGAGCAGCTAAAGTGGCGCTATGCTGAAGCCTGGGGCCTTACAGAAGTCTCCTGTGTCGGCACAACGGCTCCTTTTACTGAGACACGAATCGGTTCCTGCGGCAAAGGTATGGACGATGCCGAGATTAAGGTGGTGGATGAAGAAGGTAACACCTTGCCACCCGGACAACAGGGAGAATTGTGCATCCGAGGCACCTGTGTAACCAGAGGTTATCTCAATAAAGCGCAAGCTACCAAAGCGGCTTTCGATACCAAGGGATGGTTTCATTCCGGTGATGTCGCTTTTATCGATGATGATGGATTCGCTTACATTGTGGACCGCAAAAAGGATATGATCAATGTGGGCGGCGAAAAAGTATTTCCCTCGGAGGTCGAGGACATGATGCTTGCCTATCGGAAGATTAAAGATCTGGTTATTGTAGGAATTCCGGATGATCTAAAAGGTGAAGCCCCTAAGGCTTTTATCCAGCTCAAAGAGGGTGAGGACGCCACGGAACAAGAGATCAGGGATTATTGTAAAACAAAAATGGCGCCTTACAAAGTGCCCGTTGCAGTAGAATTCATAAAGGAGATACCGCGCTCTGCATCGGGCAAGGCATTAAGACGGATGCTGCGGGATAAGGAGTGGAACTAGACGAATTCATAATGCGGAATGTGGAATTCGGATTGATATACTAAAAAAAGTGGTGTTAAGTAAGAGCAGAATAGATTGGGATTGATTGTTGCGAAGGAGGTAAATCGGATGAAAAAGGTATTGACCGGTCTTCAGGAAGCTTCCGGACTTGTTGAGGATGGAGCTTTAGTAACCTTTGGGGGGGCGACTTTTAGTAGGGTCCCGATGGAGTTCGTCCGTGAGTTGGTTCGCCAGGGAAAGAAAGATCTAAACCTGGTAGACCGAGAGCCGGCCATGGATTTTGATTTGCTTATCGGCGCCGGTTGCGTGGCGAAAGTCCGGGCCGGAATGGTCGCCTTTGAAGTTTTTGGAATGGCACCCAATTTTCGCAAAAAGTCCGAAAGCGGTGAACTCGTCACAAAAGAAGGCGCTTGCCAGCCGATTATTGCGGGCTTTCGAGCCGCCGCTATGGGATTGCCCTCGCTTCCGGTGAAGGGCATGCTGGGCTCTGATTTGTTAACCATCAGCGAGGTGATCGGCAGCCAAAAGGAGATCCAGGACCCTTTCACCGGTGAGACGATGATTGCGGTCAGAGCCATAGAGCCGGATGTTGCAATCATTCATGCCCAGAAGGCCGATGAATTTGGCAACATCAGAATCGAAGGCCCTTTTTACGAAGACGTCATCAAAGCCAAAGCAGCCAAGAAGGTTGTGGTGACGGTGGAAGAGCTGATTTCCAACACTGAAATTCGAAAAATGCCGCAGGCCACAACCATTCCCCATTTCATTGTGGATGCCGTGGTTGAGACACCAAAAGGCGCCTATCCCTGTTCCTGCTTTAACTACTATGATGTGGATTATGATCATATTAAGCAATATCTCAAAGCCGCAGCCAAGGATCAATTCGAACACTATCTGGATAAATTTGTCTATGGGAGGGAAATTGAATGAATGATAAAATTGATACACCGGATATGATGATCTACGCCATGGCCTCGGAGATCGAAAATTTCGACACTGTCTTGCATGGGGTATCTTCACCATTGCCGATTTTAGCTATGAGTGTGGCCCGTAAGACCCATGCCCCGGATATGGCATATATTTCCGGCTCTGAGGGGGTGGACCCGGAGCTTGATCGAATTTATCCATCCTCCTTTGATGCCCGGCTGAATCGCAATGCGGTGGCTTACTTCGGGCTCCATGAAGCATTTGACCTAGCCCAACGGGGGGAATTGAATGTGATGTTTTTAGGCGCCGCCCAGGTCGATCTCTATGGAAATACAAATCTCAGCGTAATCGGGGATGTTAACCGGCCCAAAGTGCAACTTCCGGGGGGCGCAGCGTCTGCCTTTTTGATGCCGATCACACCCAAGGTGGTGATTTGGGTTACGCGACAATCCAGTAGAGTGTTTGTTGAAGAGGTGGATTTTGTAACCGGCCAGGGTTATAATCATCGCACCGATGAGCTTAAAAAAAATGAAATTGTGATCATATCCAATCTGGGGATCATGAATTTTAAAAACCCGGATCGGCTGATGCAGATTCAGTATTATCACCCCGGCCACAGTGTTGATGAGATTCAGGAGAACACCGGTTTCGATATTTTGGTCGCTCCGGATGTGAGTGAGTATCCGGTTCCTAGGCCGGATATTATTAAACTGATTAATCAAATCGACCCCGACGGCATTCGGCGCAGCGAATTTCGCTAGGGTCAAAATTTAACTTACATTTTTAAATTATATTAGAAAGGAGCGTTTTATGTCAGATCTTAAGGAAGTGGAACAGACCCTCAATACGTACATTCGACCGTTGACTTTTCCGGTGGCGATTAAGATGCTGAAATCAGAAGAAGAAATTCCTGAAAAAACCCGCCGTCCCTTTCAGCAATTGAAAAAAAAGGTGGCCATTTGCCAGGGCATTGGGATGGCCAGAAAATTGGGATGGGCCGTCGCCATGGGCAAGGAAGATATGCAATGCGCGTTGGGGGCAGCCCCTTTTGGATTTTTTAAAAACATTGACTTTTTCGATGAGGGCAATTTAGCCGCCGGCATGTTTACTGCTTCAAAGGAGGTTGGCAAGAAGGAAGAAGACCTGATTGACCGCTTTGAGCATGGTCTCTACAGCCATATTATGGTGGCACCTTTGAGTCGAACCGCCTTTGAACCGGATTTGCTCATGCTTTATGGAAATCCGGCACAGATTATGCGATTGATTCAGGGAGCCCTTTATAATGAAGGCGGCGCTATTCAGTCTTCGGCTATGGGAAGACTGGGATGTGCCGCCATTATTACGGTGGTAAAAAAAGATGAATGCCGTTTTCTGGTTCCCGGCAACGGTGACCGCATCTTCGGTATGACCCAGGATTGGGAGATGTCGTTTATGATTCCGATGTCTAAAGTGGATACGGTGCTGGACGGTTTGGCAAAGACGCATAAGGGCGGAATACGATACCCGATCACCAGTTTCTTTAATTTTGAAGCAACGTTCCCACCATCGTATCAGGAACAAATGAAAATTTGGGAGGAGGAAGGAGAATTATAAATGGAAACATACACTGGGCGAAAACGGGTTTCCGGGGCATTTAAAAAGACTTTTACCGATCAGGAAATCCAAACGGATCGAATCCCTGCTTATCCTATTATGGGTCAATGCAATGCCCAGCTTGTGGGGGCCTCTATCAAAGAATTTGTGCTGAATCCCGAAATTTTCGTAAAGGCCCAGGTGGCCGCCTATGAGCGATATAAACCGGATATCATCGTTATGCAGGGGGATTTGCTCATGGAGGTGGAAGCCATGGGCAATGAACTCAAATTTCCCGAAGATAGCCTGTGTATATCCAAAAAGGTCGCCCTGGAAGATAAGGGAAAATTGAGCAGCCTTGAGTTGGCGGATCCCCAAAAAGACGGTCGTATGCCCAATTATTTGGAAATACTGGCTGAGACCAAAAAAATTATCACCGACTCTGTTGTATCCGCCGTGATTGCCGGCCCCTGGACCATTGGTATCGGCCTCAGGGAGGCCAATTATCTTCTGCGGGATGCCATGAAGGACCCCGATTACGTTCACGAACTCATGGAGTTTGCCACCCAGATGTCCATCCGGTTCGGAGAAGCCGTATATCCTCTTAAAGTCGGACTCAGCTATTCTGAGGCTCCGGCCTCTTGCAGCCTCATTTCTCCGAGAATATATCGGGAATTTATCTTCCCTTACCATAAGCGAATTGTCGATCATTTTAAGGAGAAAAAGGTGGGTGTGGGGCTTCATATTTGCGGATTTGCGACACCTATTTTAGAGGATATGGTTAACACCGGGGTCACCAACATCAGTATTGATGCGCCTTCGGACCTGGCTAAAGCCGTGGAGGTATGCCGTGGCAAGGCCGTGCTCCTTGGAAACGTCAACACCAATATCTTCTATTCAGGCACCCGTGAGCAAATGGAACAGGCCATAAAAGATTGTCTGGATGTTGCACCAGAGGACAGCGGTTATATTTTAGCCTCCGGCTGCGAGGTGCCGGGGGTGGCGCCACCGGAAAAGGTGGACTGGTTTATGGATATTGTAAATGAGTTGTGTAAGGCAAACTAGCTTTTTGCATCTTTCCGGGATCGCTTGTATATAGGGAGGTTTACTGTTGACACATATCAACCGACCAAAACCTACGGGAAGCACAGCTGAATTTTGTAAACTTCAGGAAGATTTCAAGGATTCCGAGCGCAGGTATCGCTGTCTCTTTGAAGGTTCAAAGGACATGATCTTTATTACGTTTAAAGATGGCATGTTCAACGATGTGAACCAGGCCGCCGTTGACCTTCTGGGCTATGACAGCAAAGAAGATTTGTTGTCAGTGGGCTCAGCCGAAAAGGTATACCATAATACCATGCATTGGAAGGTGTTCCAGAGGCAAATCGACCGTGACGGTTTTGTGAAAGATTTTGAAGCCAAATTTAGAAAAAAAGACGGCAGCCTTCTCCACTGCTTGTTAAGCGGCAATGCTGTTTGGGGAAAAGAGGAAGAAGTCATCGGCTATCAGGGCATTGCCAAGGATATCACCGCCCGCATGGATGCCATTCGGAATTTTCGACAACGGCACCATGAATTGTTGGTTTTAAACTCGGTGGCCTTTGCCATGAACAAGACCCATGATCTGGATATCGTCCTGGAGATCGCCCTAAAAAAGGTGCTGGAGGTGTTGGGTCTAACTGCCGGCGCTATATTTTTAATTGACCACGATAAATGTGCGTTTATGCTCAAAAGTCAGCATGGACTTCCCGAAAATATTACCGCAAAAAGGAGTCAGATCCAGCTTTATGATAAAGCGCTAATGAAATCATTGCTGAAAAAAGATCTCGTTTTAACTCCTGAACCCATATTTCCGGCTTTCAGGGCCGTGTTGAGATTCGGAAATAATCAACCATCCATGGAGCTTACCTGTTTTTTGATCACCGCCAAAGAAAAGGCATCCGGATTTCTCGCATTGGACGTCCCGCCGGATAAAGACATAATAAGGGGCCATGATTTTCATCTGTTGGGCTCACTTGGAAATTTTTTGGGCGGCGCGATTGAAAATGCCAACCTGCTTCAAACAATTGATCGGCACCGCGAAGAACTCAAGGGATTAACTGCCAAGCTGTTTCACTCCCAGGAAGTTGAGCGCAAACGTATTGCACGTGAATTGCACGATGAAGCCGGTCAAGCCCTTACCGGAATCAATTTCACCTTGGAAACCGTTGAAAAAGAACTGTCTCCGGAACTTGACAGCATCAGGGAGCATATCTTTGACATTAAAAATCAAATCAACCGCACCTACCACGAAATGCGTCGCATATCCTACCGGTTGCACCCGGCCATATTAAGTGACCTTGGATTGGAACCGGCTTTGGATGCGTATTTGAGCGATATTTCCAAGCACAGCGATTTAAGGGTCGATTTTAAAATGGTCGGTTTTGAAGACAGAGTGGGTCCTGAAATTGAAAGTATTTTGTATCGTATCTCCCAGGAGGCCCTCACCAATACCCTGAAGCACGCGGATGCCAATCATTTTAAACTCTCTATCATTAAGAGTTACCCTCAAATTATTTTCCTGGCGGAGGATGACGGAGTTGGTTTTGACGTCGGTGAATTCAACGGCCACAAACAAGCCTTGGGCTTGTTGTCCATGAGAGAGCGGGCGGCCATGTTGGGGGGCAAATTCAAGTTGCGCACATCAAAAGGCAAAGGCACCCGAATTCGGATTGAAATTCCCATCAAAGAAAGCGCGCATGACTGATCGAACCATCAACATTTTTTTAGCAGACGATCACACCATCGTTCGCCAGGGGCTGGCCAAATTGATAGAGGCGGAGCCCAACTTTAAGGTAATCGGAGAGGCGCAAAACGGTCGGCAGGCCGTGAGCCAAGTGGAGCGCTTAAATCCGGATATTGTTATCATGGATATTGCGATGCCCTTGCTAAACGGTATTGAAGCCACCCGCCAGATCAAGAAACTATGCCCGCAAACCAAGGTCATTATCCTTTCGATGCATTCTCACGACCGCTACATCAGCGAACTGATCAGCATAGGTGCCTCGGGCTATTTACTCAAGGACTCAACCGGCGCGGAAATTATCAAGGCCATATCTGCCGCCATGAAAGGCGATGTATATCTGAGCCCCTCAATTTCACGACGGGTCGTTGAGGATTATCTCACGTTGAAGAAAACCTCTTCCCGTGAAGATCTGTACACCAAACTTTCCAACCGTGAGCGCGAGGTGTTCCAGATGATCGCAGAGGGCCACTCGACAAAGGAAATTTCAGACATTCTTTGTGTCAGCCCCAGCACGGTGAAAACCCACCGTGCCAACATTATGGAAAAGCTACAAATCGACAATATCTCCCAGCTGATTCAATTCGCCATCCGTCTTGGAATTGTCGATGTGCAATCTCAAGATATTGACACCTAAACATCTCGTCTCTATCATAAATTTGCTCAACAATTTTACTAAGGAAAGCCGATCTCATCCGGCAAATATAGGTTGATCATGAGATTTCAGGATGGATTTGGGCATTTCAACCCGGGCCGTTTTTTGAGGATCCACAATCTGGCATACCTTCAAATTTCCTACGGCACTGATCAACATAGCAATTTCTGCACGATTCATGCCCGTCTTGTAATGCACGAGTTCCATCATGTCGTGCAAGGCCGTTGAGGCAGCCTCATCCAATGAAGAACCGTGACCAATGGCGATAAAATGGTCGCCCAATTCCACCACAGGCCTGGGGGGCTTAAATTCAGGATTTTTGATGAGATCCACCCGAACTTGAACCTCAGCAGGAACTTCCACTCCACAGATCACAGCTTCCCCGTCTCCCATGCCGGCGTGTGCATCCCCCATAGCCAGCATAGCACCTTCTCTTTGTACCAGAAAATAGATTCTGGCGTCCTTGCAGATAACTTTGGCATCCATGTTTCCGCCGTGATCGCCGATTTCACCACAGGGCTTTGTTCCGCTGGCGGGAGCAACGCCGATGACACCAACCATCGGATTGATTGGAAAACTCAACTCTGGAGTGAACCAAAATTTACCATCCTTGACTGGGACCAGCTTGGTAACCGAATCTTTGATGATGTCACCGAAACCGCCCTCCTCAGGGATTGCAACCATAAAGCCCTTCGATTCCACCTGAATGTCCAAAATTTCGACGACGAGGAGATCACCAGGTGCGGCTCCTTTGATCTCTATTGGGCCTGTGGCAGGATTTACCTTGGAAAAATCGATTTCTGTGACCAAATCCTTTTCACTTTTAAGCTGGCTGCGGAAACAATCGTCCGTCTCGATGAGTAGCGTCTCTCCAGCTTCCACTGAAGCGACGGGCTGGTTTTCAGGGCTGAATTCAAAGATAACTTCTTTTCTAGAAATGGTTCTCATTGTATTTCCTCCTAGATAAAAGTAAGATCCCAATGAGCGGCAGTGCTCAATTTCTTTTTTCCCCACTCAAAATCCCTTGCGGGCGGGTAAGGACGGTTATGCCTAAAATGATGCCCACAAACAGCATCCGAATGAATCCGATTCTGGTTGCAACCGCAGCCGGTACAAAATCCGTCAGAAAATCACTGCCGACCCAGATGGCCCAGACCAGAAAAGCGCCGGCAATCACCCCCCTATTGTTGCCTGTCCCGCCGACCATGACCATTAACCAGACGATAAACGTGGACATTAGAGGATTGAAAACCTGGGGGCTGACAAAACCGGTGTAATGCACATAGGCAGCGCCGGCAATCCCCATAATCATGGAGCCGAATATAAAAGACTGCATTTTATAGCTCCAGCAGTTCTTTCCGGACATAGAGGTAAGATCTTCATCTTCTCCGATTCCCCGCAGGATCCGCCCCCAGGGGGAACGCACTGCCTTTGCGATGGCCAGGTAAATCAGAAGTAATAGGCCGCCAACGATGATTAAATAAATATAGCCATAGTGTTTCGGGTTGACCACTTCAAAAAAAGGTCTGGGAATGCCCCGAATCCCCCATACGCCATTGGTCAACCAGGACTCGTTTCTGACTACCAGCAGGAGAGTCTCGTGGATGGCAAGCAAGGCGATGGCAAAGGTGCCGCCTCGTAGTCTTAAGGCGGGAAAACCGATTAAAAAGGCAACGCCCCCGGAAACCAAGGCCGCACCGATAAAGCCCGCCACAACAGGCAAACCGAAACCCCCAATGTGCTCGGTGGTGGGACCGGAGGTCAGGATGGCCGATGTGTACGCGCCCAGCATGTAAAAGGCACCAATACCGAAATTCATGAGCCCGGTAAAACCCCACTGGAGATTTAAGGCCAGTGCCGCTATGGCGTATATACTGCCGATGATTAAAAACGATACAAAATAGCTGATCATGTTCCCCGTTCCTTTTTGCCGAAAATGCCGTGGGGTCTTACAAGCAGAATTACCACCACCAGTACAAAGGCCACTGCCGGTTTGTAGACTGACATGTCCGCATCAATCTGCAAAGAGTAAAGAATATTCTGTACGGTGCCGGTGATCATCTCTTCAGAAATGCCAATAACCATTCCTCCAACCAAAGCTCCCCAGAAGCTACCAACGCCGCCCATGATTACCGCCACAAAAAGAGGAATTAAAAAGTGCCATCCCATGATCGGACGCAATTGAACCTGAATGCCGTAAAAAGTTCCGGCAATCGTGATCAACGTCCCGGCTATGATCCACGTCCACATGATCACTTTGCCGGTTTCAATTCCCGAGGCTTTGGCCAGAACGGGATTGTCCGACATGGCACGCATGGCTTTGCCTGTACGAGTTTTCTTCAAAAATAGGTAAACCAGAAAAACAAGCACAAAGGTACATACGGCGATGAAAAACTCATCGGGTTTAACTCGAATTCCAAAAGAAAACTTTTTAGCGATCTGGATGGCATTACTGTAATAGCGAACCTCCGGTCCCCAGGCAATGTTGATAACTGCCCTCAGAATGAAGGCCAGACCGAGAGAGGCCAAGGAAGTAAAAAGGGGAGGAGCTCCCAGATATCTCAAGGGTTTAAAATAGAATCGATCAATGAGAAGCACGATAACCAGCATCACGAGAATGGAAAGCAGGGTGGCAGCCACCAGGCTCCATCCAAAGGACAGATTGAAAAAAGTGCCCCAGTCGCCCAGAAGGCCCAGGAAGAAAAAGGTGATAAAGGCCCCAAGGCTGAACAGATCGCCGTAGGCAAAATTAAAAAAATTAAGGATAGAGGAGATCAGGGTAAGCCCGATTGCTCCCAGAGCAATAATGCTGCCGTAAATTATACCGCTTGCCAGTAAATCCGCCATGATTCTTGACCAGTTTCAAATGGTAAGAATTGTCATTCCCGGGCTACCCCCCCAAAATAGAGTTCCCTGACTTCTTGACTGCTGAGAAGCTGATCCGTCGTGTCCGCATAAAGGATTTTGCCAGACGAAAGGAGATATCCACGTTGGCAGAGCCTTAAAGCGTCGAGGGTCTGAGTCACCAGAAGCACCGCCCTTTGGAGTTGATCGGTGACCTCCTTAATTTTGGAGAGCATCATCTGCACGAGGTTGGGGGCCAGACCGGCGGTGGGTTCATCTAAAAGCAAGAGATCGGGTTGAAGTATAAGGCCCCGAGCAATAGCAAGCATTTGCCGCTGACCGCCGGAGAGACTCCCGGCCGGTTGCCGCATCCTCTCTTTTAGAATTGGAAAAAGATTGTAGATCTCATTGAAACGATTATTGAGATTTCCTCGCAGGATATAGGCGCCCATTTCCAGATTTTCCGCTACAGTCATAGACGGGAAGATGCTTTCCTCCTGAGGCACCCAGCCCAATCCCATGCGAATAATATGCTCGGGCTCCATGCCGACAATAGATTGATCCTTAAACGAAATGTTTCCATTGTTGGGCCGGATGAAACCTAAAATCGCCCGCAGAAGCGTCGTCTTGCCGGCGCCGTTCGGCCCGATGATAGCAACTACTTCGCCCTCAGCGACATCCAGGGAGACATCAAAAAGAACGCTCTGAATTCCGTACCCGGCTGTGATATGTTGAATCGATAAAAGGCTCATTACGTGTGATGCTCGCTGGGATTTTGTCCCAGATAGGCTTGAATTACCCGCTTGTCTGAGCGGACTTCCTCTGGCGAGCCCTGGGTCAACACACTTCCGTCGGTCATAACAATTATCGGATCACAGAGATTCATAATCACGTTCATATCATGCTCTACAACAAATAGAGTCAGTCCCCTTTCCCGAGACATTTTTTTAATATAGTCAAGGACCTTATTTTGTAATATGGGCGGTATCCCGGCACCGGGTTCATCGAGCAAAACCATGTCGAGATCGACCATCATCATGCGACCTAGTTCTAGAAGTTTTTTTTCACCGCCAGGTAGATGTTTGGCCGGCATGTCTTTTTTAGATTTCATCTCCAGGAATTCAAGGATTTCCTGGGCCTTATTGAGATTCTCTTGCTCCTGTTCCGCTATCGTTTTGGCTTTAAACCAGACATTCCAGAGTCTTTCACCGACCTGTCCTTTGGGGATAAGAAGTAGGTTCTCAAGCACGCTCATTTCCTTATATTCCCGGGTAATCTGAAAGGTCCTGAAGAGGCCTCTGCGGAAGATTTGGTAAGGCTGAAGGCCTGTGATGTCTTCATCATTGAAGTGGATCTGTCCTGAACCGGGTTTGTAAAATCCCGTAATCACATTGAAAAGGGTGGTCTTTCCGGCGCCGTTTGGCCCGATGAGGCCTGTGATGGTTCCCTTTTCAACTTCCAGAGTGCAGTCACAAATGGCCTGGACTCCGCCAAAGTGTTTGTTTATTTTATTTACTTTCAGCATCGACGTATAAGAATACTGAGCAGATCGAATAGACGCCCGGAGGCGCTAACCCATCGTTTATGGATGCGCGCCTCCGAGTTTATAGGAATGTTACTCTGCAATGACCGATCTGACCGCAACGATCTGACGATTTTCAATCTTCCAGATGAGAATCGGGGTGATGGTGTCTCCATATTCGTCAAAATCAATGGAACCGGCAGCTCCCTCATAGTCAATGGCCTTGCCATCGGCTAGTAACTTGAATGCCTTCTGAAAATCCTCCACACTAGCATTGATCTTCTCACCCGGCGGATTGGCCACTTCTCTTAGCTTGTCTCGAATCGCTCTGCCCGGATCCGCCTTGAGGGCATCCTTGCCGGCTGCCTGCATTGCAAGCGCGATAACCACAACACCATCGTAGGCGTTTTCGCTGTAAGCTGTCGACGGCTTGGTTCCGTAGGCCTTTTGGAATTCAGCCAGGTAATTTTTATAAGAGGGATTATCGGCTGCGCCGGGACCGGTGCCGTGCATGCCCTCAAGATGGTCTCCACCCACGGAATCTATAATCTGCTGAGACTGCATGCCGTCCGGGAAGAGAAACTGGTCAAAAAGCCCTTCCGAAAGGGCTTGTCTGATAATGACGGTACCACTTTCAGGATATCCAATCAGGATCAAAGCATCCGGGGCTCCTTTGGCCAATTCTTTAAGCTGCATCTTATAAGAAGCCTTGCCCGGATCATAGGATGCCTGGCCGAGGACCTTGCCACCGCTTTTCTCAAACCATTCCTTACAGGATTCAGCCAAACCGCCGCCGTAAGGATCATTGATGTAGAGAATGGCGGCTTTTTTATAGCCCAGCTCCCAGGCAAGCTCTCCGAGTACTTTGCCCTGGATGGCGTCTGATGCGGTGGTTCTGAAGGTGAAATCATCATCTTTCAAAGTGGTTACCCATGTCGGAGTGTTGGAAGGAGAAATGATCACCACGTGGTTGGGCGCGGTAACCGGTGTGGCCACATCCGATCGGATCATAGGACCGACGATGGCCGGAACTTTATCCACATTTACCAGTTTTTCGGCTCCATCTCTTAAGGCCGTTGGGTCTGTCTGAGAATCCCGAAACACCACCTTCAGCTTCATCCCCAGCGGTCCCCCCGCCTCGTTGATGTGTTTTACAGCCAGATTAACCCCCTGTTGTACACATTTTCCATAGGGTGCCAGATCACCGCTCATGGGGAGCAGGCTCCCGATGGTGATCTCATCTTGCGCAAGTGCGGCCGCGCTGACAAAGACGAAAGCCAAGGTAAGAATTGCGACTCCCAGAACTGCTTTCATTTTATTTCTTGGACAAAATGTTGAACTAAACATCTCTGATCCTCCTTTCATTGTTATGAGGTTTAAAGATTCGAATAAGTCCTTCATGTCCCTTGAAAGCTGCTATCTTAATTTAAGTAAAATTCATCTTAAATAATGATTAAAGAATATCACGTCACTTCGAATTGGGTGTCATCACCCAATAGGTGCGTTAAGATGCTTTGTCAGGAGAAAAAAGGTTATTTATATGAGCGATTCAAAGGGGTTGTTTAAGCTTTTATAATGAAGTCAGGCTTTATTGTCAACATCGATTCTTTGTACTGTTAGTGAAACGGTCGCCACATTCGAGCATGGTTGGGCGCTTTGCCTTCAGCCGGTTTTTTTTACCAGTAAGTTTAGCATGAATCGATCAGGTAATATATCCGTATCTGCAGGACTTGTCCGCCGGGGGATCATTGGCGCGGGATTATCGTGAATTGTTATAAATGATGAAGGCCTCAATCGGCAGGGGCTTCCTAAATTTCCTGATTTTTGAATTAGCTCAGCGTTCCATCGCCTGCCGGCAGCGGGCAAGGATGCTTAACACTTCAAAGGGTTCTTCAATCAAAGGAAAGGTGGGCACCCCTTGAGGCTCCAGAAAAGCTTTAGCGGCGTCCATATGCTTCTTTTGGCCTGTGAAGGTCACATAAAGCGGTTTTTGCGGATAGCGGCGGGCCAGCTCAACGATAAAATCTAAAGGCGGTACCCCGGTTTCATCGGTAATCATCAGAATCATCACGACCGCATCGATGTTGTGGTCTCTCAAGACCGCCTCGGTTCCTTTCCTGTAACCGAACTCCACACCTTTTACTGTAGCGGCCGGCCAGATGTCCACGGGATTTCGCATGCGAATAAAGGGCGGGCTGATGTCCTGAAGGTACCGTCGGGTCTTTTCTTCTACATCCGGTACACTCAGCCCCCACTGCTTGCGGCAAAGATCCGTCAGACATACGAGCATGGCGCCTGAAGGTGCCAGAAAACTCACGCGGTTCCCCTTTGGCAAAGGCATGGCTGAAATCGCTTTTGCAGCCAGGAAAAGATGAGAGTAATTGTATACTCTGACCACACCGGCCTGTTTTAAAACTCCATCGATGATTCGGTCGTCTGAAGCCAGGGCCGCGGTATGCGCCACAGCAGCATCAGCCCCTGCGGCGGTTGCCCCTCCTTTGAGAAGGATCACCGGTTTGGATCGGGTCACCTTGCAGGCCACTTCCAGAAAACGCCGGGGGCGCTTGAAGCTTTCCAGATAGATGAAGATGGCCTTGGTTTCCGGATCCTGGGCGTAATATTCCAGCACTTCACTCTCTTCGACATCCAGCTTGTTGCCCATCCCCAGCACCCGGGCCACTCCAAAGTTTTCGCCGGTCTTGATATAGCGCATGGTGTGGGTGGCGAAATTCCCGGTTTGTGCGATATAGGAGATGTTTCCGCGGGGAATTTTGCCAAGAGGAAAGAAAGTGGAAGTAAATTTATGAGGGGTAGAGGTATGTCCGGAAGTGTTGGGACCAATGGCTCTGATGCCTGTATCGCGAATCGCTCGCAGCGTTTCTTGCTGAAGCGATTCTCCTCGCTCGTCTACTTCTGCGAATCCACCGGCCGACAGAACGACGGCCTTCACTCCTCTGGCAGCGCAGTCTCTGATGGCCTGGGGTGTTACTGCAGCCGGTAATATAATAATGGCCAGATCAATTTCGTCCGGCAATTCATTAATGGAAGGATAGACTTTATGTCCCAAGATCTCCCCTCCTTTGGGATTCACCAGATATAGGTTTCCGTCATACTCATTGGCCAGAATGTTTTGGATGACGTCGTTGCCCGCTTTGTGAGGAGTCGAAGATGCTCCAATAATGGCAACGCTTCTGGGTTCGAAGAATTTATCCAAACCACCCCTGGATTTCGCCGTTTCGGTTTGTCGGTGCTGCGGTTTTTCCAAGACAATTAATGCGTCCACCGCCAGCGGCCTGTCATCTCGAACGATGAGGGGATTAATATCAATTTCACGAATGGCTGGATAATCAAGGCCTATCCGGCCTAAGCTTTTGAGGCAGTGGCTGAGTATGTCCAGGTTGACGGGTTTAAGGCCGCGAATGCCTTCCAGAATTTTGCTCCCTTGAATCTCGCCGCACATTTCCCGGACATCATTGTCATTTAAGGGCGCCATCCGAAAAGACACGTCTGCCAGAGCTTCGGTGAAGATACCGCCCAGGCCGAACATAACACAGGGGCCCAACTGGATGTCTCGGGTCAGACCTATGGCCAGCTCACGGGAGCCCTTTACCATTTCTTGGACCAAAACCTGTCCGCCAAACTCATGGGCTTTGGGAGACAGGCGCTCAAAGGCGCGCTTTAATTCAGCAGCATCCATAATTCCCAATTCAATGAGTTCCTGTTCAGTCTTGTGAACCGCTTCGCCGGCGCACACTTTTAAAACCACCGGGTAGCCAATCCGCTTTGCAGCAGCTTCGGCCCCAACCAGATCACTCACCAGAGATTCCTGGGTCGTCGGAATTCCGTAGTCCGCCAGAATCAACTTGCT
>Ga0209536_100000787_pt1 | contig 52378 bp, 49 predicted proteins | sample DeeMarSeWOR28_12_FD_187461 | JGI IMG/M metagenome (GOLD analysis project Ga0209536, IMG submission 187461) | Marine sediment microbial communities from White Oak River estuary, North Carolina - WOR-2-8_12 (SPAdes) (version 2) | ecosystem: Environmental > Aquatic > Marine > Intertidal zone >... | reverse complement strand
CAGAAATTTGGGATAGTTATAAAAATGAACACCACCCTTGCGGGCAATCTCAGTTGTAACAGGCAGATGATGTATATAAACTGAAAAACAATGCTTTCGTATCATAGAGATTGCAGAAAGTCCTGGAAAAGCAAACCTCGGCGGGAATTTGATAGGTATGCTCAACCCTATCTCATTATAAGGTCCGATTGATGTGTCGCGGTATTCAAAGGCTGCAATAATAACCATACCGGTTCCGGGAAAAATTTCGATTGGTTTGAAATTAGGGTGAGGAAGGAGTTTTTTTACCTTGTTGGTTTTTGCGGTAAAAGTACCGCTAATTATGCGAAAATCATAGTACAGAACTGGAAACCCAATAGATTCACCTTCCATCTCTAAGACTTTTCTCTGAGTGTCTTTAAAAAATGAGTCATCTCTCATTTCTCCTCCTTTATTCTTAAATTGTCAGCGAACAAAGAAAATGGGGAAAAACTGCTGAAAGTTGCCACTCACATGCGCGTGAACAAGTAGAATTGAGATTAAGTGTCAGATCAGGAGTGATTTAAGTATGTTTTATTTTATAAACGATTGGGCGCAATGGGTCAAGATACAGGCTATTGCCTCAAGATGTTTTTTAAGAATTTGAAATGAAAAAAGGATAAACGCGCTTTGCAGATACATTGAGATGAGCACACGAATCCACTATTTTCAATAGCGTGTGATATACACCGATCTGAAATTTCCCGATAAATACAGAAATCATGTTTCACCTGCACCTATCAACTTTTATATTGTTGCAGATCTCCATTTGATAACTTGACGCCGGCACGCTATAACTGCCCGCCTTTATCTCGAGCTTACATAAAAAGCTTTTGTGTTTTTATAATATAATTAAATGGCTTTTCGACAACGCATTGTCCAAGACAAAGGTTAAATCTGGAAGGACTGAAAATTTGTGGGGCGTGGTAAGACAATATGGAAATTCTTAAGAAGTGCATTACTGGGACGATACGGCTTCGGGGAACCCGTGTCTTAATGCGAGCTTGCCGAACATCTGGGCAAGCCCTGCCCCCAGTGTGAAGACCGAACCGATCTCAAGATTTTGATCGGCGGTTTCATCGAAAAAAACATTGAGGCTGGATTCGAGGCCGTCTTCGGGCAGCCAGTAGCATATCATGATGGGGACTTTAGGCAGGGGATGCAGGACAACCGATATATCGGATTCAAATTGCTGTTCAACCTGTTTTCCGCTGAAGATGTGAACCAGGTCATCGAAAAGGTTGGTATAAGTGTCCGCCACCCGTTTCATGGGCTCTTCACAGCGCTTCTGAAAAAGCGGATAGCGTTCGGGGCCGTCTTTCAGCTCCCGGAACGAAACCCAGTTTTCCGCAACCGGCAGCCCCTTACCATGAAGAACGTAGCTTAAAAACGGGACGACCACCCACGGATTGATGTGAATGTCCGCATAAAGATTCCCCTCCGAATCGACACCGAAATCCTTGCCGAGCACCTTGAGGGTCAGCCTGCTGTCTGAAAATGTGGCCCCTACCCGCTTCGCTGCCGCAGCCAGATCACAGCCGGCGATCTCGCCTTTTAGCTGTTGCAGATACTCATCCCGGTTTTGTTCGGCTGTTTTCCGTTCCGGGGCTTCCCCGGAAAAACGTTCGATTATTTCGGATTTCAGTTTGGGGCACTCCGCCAGTTTTCTTCGACCCTGAAAGACGGCCCCGGCAAATGCCAGGCATGTCTTCTCACCGCATTCGCGGCAATTAGATTTGTCGAGCAGCTGGAAAATTTCCATGGCGTTTTTAGGCGGCGGCATGCAAGTCCCCCTTCATATTTGCGCTTTTATAATCTGATACCCCTAAAATGAGCTCATCCAGAAATATATATACGACTCCAGTATGTCAACCCCTGCTGCAAAACGTATTGCGCTTACCCTACTGGACGGCATTAATGGGTCTTGAGGTCAGGGATAGGGACGCCTGTACTTCATTGTCGATATGCGAGAGGGTCAATAAAAATTTAACATAAAATCTAATAATCTATTTATTTTCAATATGTTATTAATGCACTAGCTGACAATAAATTAACAATCTGCATGAAAATATTCTGCTTATCTGGAAAGAAAAGTTGTATCGGTTTGTGGGAGCGGCCTCCGGCCGCGATCATTTAAGTTCGCGGCTGGAAGCCGCTCCCACAGGGGTTTTTCTAGCAACTTTGACTTTCCGGATAAGCGCCTAAAATATTTAACATTCGGCTGTTTCACCAAAAAAGCGGTGGCCCTGAATTCAGGTCCCCGCTTTTTTAAGGAGTTGGAACCTAACATTGTGTTGAAAAAACGTCTTTAACCTGTAACCCGTTCCAGCTTAGCGATTAGCGCTTCTGAAGTAGCAACTGTGCCGAAAAATTTGCGGATATTATTGAGCGTGGCGGCATGTTCGTCTTTATCATAGGCACCGCAGCAATCCTCGATTAAAATCACATTGTAATCGCGATGATACCCGTCTCTGGCGGTCGATTCGACACAGACATTGGTGGCCACGCCGGTGACAAGTATGTATTCTATACCCCGGCTTTTCAGAATAAGATCGAGATCCGTCCCGATAAATGCGCTGTAACGGTGTTTTGTTACAATGCAGTCGCCCTCCTTTGGGGCCACTTTAAAGAAATTGCTGCCCCAACTGTCCGGCCGGCAAATTCGCATCTCTTGGCCGGCCCCTTCCAGCCGTTTTAGCCAGGAGGGCGAATCCGTCCAGCTACTGTGGATGGTCCGGATGAAAATGATCGGCAGATCAAACTTCCGGCATTTTTCGATCAGGGCGGAGAGATTCGACATGGCCTGCTCGATATGGTCGAGGGTCACGGATTTGAATTTTGAAAAGACGCCCTTGTGGTGACAAAAGTCATTTTGGACGTCGACCACAAGCAGGGCGGTGTTTGAGCTTTCGAGCTGCAAAGATTCCAACATCGTAATACCCCTGATGGTTTCAGGTGTCAGTTAACCGTAAACAGAGGTCAGAGGACAGAGGACAGAGAACGGCAGTGGTGACTCGAAATCAACAAACATCCTTCGGTTTTCTGCATACGGTCATCTGTCCTCTGACATCTGACCTCTGTCATCTGAAGCCTGACACCTGACACCTTAAATAGAACCGTGTTTTGCAAATTGCTTACGGGACACGACACTTTAAAGGGTTTTGAAACCACCCTTAGGTTTAGTCGGTCCCCGGATATATCCCGCCTGACATGAAGGTATTCAAAATATTGCCTTTCGTGACCGGCAGATTCAGGCAGGAAGGATAATCGGCATTGCGATACACCGTAATCCGCGATACCGATTGCCGCTTGAGACTGCCGGTGCCGACCAGTTCCATTGCATTTCGGGGTTCATCATCCACCGAGCTGATTTTGAGCCCGATCCGGGACCCGGCCTTAAACAGATTGCCCGTCGGCATGATCTGGATGTCGAATTCATAGATCTCGCCCGGCGTCAGGGCCTGCGCTCTGGTGTGCGGGTGAAAGGGCTGCCACGGTTTGGAGCGCTTCGCATCGACTTCTCTGTGGCAACCCCGCAGCCACCCTTTGGTCAGGATTCGGCCGTTTCCGTCGGGATCGATATCCAGCAGGGTCACAATCCAGAATATGTCGGTATCGGTGGTGGAAGCATAGAGCTTCAGTGTAATCGGTCCGGCAATCTCGGTGTTTTCCACGATGGGCGGTGTGCGGTACTCCAGAACTCCGCGCATCCAGGGCGAGTCTTCAAAGGAATCGCTGCCTTCATTGGGCCAGTGCTCATGCTCGGAAAGCAGGCCGTCTTCATGCAGATAAAAGGGTGTCCACCTGGTTTCCGGCAGCGGCCATTCCTCGGCCGCCTTCCACTCACCGCTCCCCATGATGAAGAGCCGCACGGGCGGTTCATCCATAATCCCGGTTTCTTTTCCCTTAAGCCAGTGATCAAACCAGCGGACGGCCTCATGCTGGAGCTGATACAGAGGCCGATCCAGATAAATGGGTGGGCCGACGATCATTTTCTTGGGCACATCGAGGTTCTCCCAGCTGCGAAAAGCACCGGCCAGATGGATGCCGTAGTTGGCCCAGCAGGCACCGATGTAAGCCGGGATTTTAATGCTATCGTAGTTTAAGGTGCGCTCTTCCCAGTATTTGTCATAGAGCGGGTGCAGGAAAAGATCGACCACAAAAGGATTAACACCCGCCTCGGGGTTTCTCAGAACCGCTGCGATCTCCGGATTGGTGCGGAAGTCTTCATCCTGCAGCAATTTATCCACGGCCTCGCGGTACCCCTCCTCCCCCAGTTCGTTTTTGGAGTAATTTGCCGGCCGGCAATTGGCATACGTCAGCGAGGTCTGACTCCACCCTAAAGGCCACCGATAGGCAAGGATACCGCCGCGGTAAAAGAGATCCCGATAAAAATCGGTCGCCCCCCAGGGACAGAATATGGTTTTAAGCGCAGGCGGATTCAATGCGGCCACAAACAGCTGGATCCATGCAAAGTAAGAAACGCCGAACATGGTGACATTGCCGTCGCACCAGGGCTGAGCCGCCATCCACTCAATGACTTCATATACATCCTGAACCTCCCGGGGTCCGCTGAAATGCCATTCGCCTTCCGACAGTCCGGTCCCGCGCGCATTGCAAACCACGTGTACGTATCCCCGACGGACAAAAAAGTTGGGATCGCCGCTCTCCAGCGAGGCGTTGGTTCTTTCCTGCCCCGGATTGCGCCATTGGGCGGTGGATATGGCCGTCGGTTTTATCTGGCTCGTCTGGGCGGCTTGATGATAGCAATGGAAGCCCAGAATCGCCGGAAATTTCTTTTTGCTGTCGGGCCGAAAGACATTGCAGCTCAGCTCGACGCCGTCGCTTATGGGGATTTTGACATCCTTTTCGGCGACAACCGCATATTTGCGGGTCGAGGTTCTCCATTGGGTCGTAAACATGGTTCCATTGTATTCTTCAAATGCCATTTGCAAGGGTCCTTTCGATTTGCGTAAAATCAGTACACCCAAGCTGAGTGATTCATGAAATCGAAAATCCGCCTTTGATGGATTGCGGCAGTTGAAACGCTCAGCTTCAGGCAAAGAAAGATTGGGGAACTCAGAAGCGCATTTAAAAACTGCCCTGAATAGGTGCGATGGCGATCCGGTTTAAAATTTCATCGTATTGGGCAAAAAAAGGGCAACTTCAGGAAAAATCGTAAGGATAATCAAGCAGGCCAGCATGGCGATCCAAAAGGGCCATATCCCCCGAAAGATGGTGTACATGGGCACATCCTTGGCCACCCCTTTAATGACGAACACATTTACGCCCACCGGCGGGGTAATCAACGACATCTCCATCATGATGACGACCATTACACCGAACCATATGGGATCGAAACCCAGGCTCACCATCAAAGGATGAATAATAGGGACGGTCAGAACCAGTATGGCAAAGCCTTCTAAAAACATCCCCAAAATCGTATAGAGAAACACCACCGCAGCCAGAATGACGTACTTGGAGACGGCCAGCTCGAGCATGAAGTCAGCCAGCCCGGAGGGGATTCGGGTCACGGCCAGAAAATAACCGAAAATATGGGCGCTGATCACAATGATAAATATCCAGGCCGTCGTTTGGGCCGTCATGCGCAGGGCGCCGACAAAATTTTTGCGGGTGATTGCTTTTTTGCCCAGGGAAAAAATAAAAGCGCCGAACGCCCCGATCCCGGCGGCTTCGGTGGGCGTAAATATACCCGTATAAATCCCGCCCATTACCACCAGAAAAAGAACCAGCATGCTCCAGACACCCTTGAGTGCAATTATTTTGTCCTTCAAGGCAACCTGCTCACCCTGGGGGGCAATCCCCGGCCTAATCCGCACCTGCAGATAGATGGTCAGCATAAAGAGCGCCGCCAGAAGAATCCCCGGTAAAATGCCGGCAATAAAGAGTTTGCCCACAGACTGTTCGGTCAGAATGGCATAAAAAACAAAGGTGGCGCTGGGCGGGATCAAGATTCCGAGCGTTCCGCCGGCAGCAACCGTGCCGGTGGCAAGCGATTGACCGTATTTATATTTTTTCATCTCCGGCAGGGAAACCGTACCCATTGTTGCTGCGGTAGCCACACTGGATCCGGAAATGGCGGCAAAACCCGCACAGGCGCCGATGGTTGCCATGGCAAGACCGCCCCGACGAGACCCCAGCCAGCGTTGCACGGCATAATAGATCTCCCGGCTCATTCCCGACTGGGCCGCGAACTGCCCCATGAGGACAAACAGCGGGATGACACTCAGCGTATAGGAGGCGCCACCGGCAAAAAACGTCAGTCCCAAGATGTGCAACCCGGCATCCAGGCTCACCAGATAGACATACCCCAGCCAGCCGACGAGGGCCATGACAAAACCGATAGGCATACCGGCGGCAAACAATATAAAGAGAAGGGCTATACCGGCGACGCCTGCTACAATAGGACTCATTTCTTTAACACCCGTGATAAGGATTGAAAAAATTGCACCAGAAGAATCAGGGAAAGCACCGCCAGGCCAAGCGCAACAAACAGTACAAAGGGGCTCACCGGTATGAACAGTTCAGCCGAAACATCATGCCTTTCCCAGGTGGTCCCGGCATGCAGCACATTGCGCCAGGCTGCCAGGCCAAAAAGACCGAATGCGAGCAAACAGGTAATAGCCTCCAGGAGTGCCCGCACCCGGTCCGGAAGTTTGGTGATCACCAGATCAACGGTGACGTGGTCTTTGACGCTCTGGGTAAAGCCCACCGAGGCAAAAACCAGAACGGCCATCATAAACTCGGTGAGCTCGTAGCTGCCGACAATGGGGTTGTTGAAAATATAGCGCAGGCAAACGTCTACAACGGTCAACAAGACCATCAAGACAAGGACGATCTGTGCAAACCGGTGGAGAAAGCGGCTTGTCGGATAGAACACCTTCTCTAAAATATGTCCTACATTGCTCATCCAACCATTCATCATCAACCCCGACCTTTGCGATTACTTACCCTGGAGCTGGCGGACCGCATCCAGCATTTCTTGGCCGGGCAGGCCCTTTGACTCCATATCCTTGGCCCAGTCATCGTAAATCGGTGCAAAGGTCTGCTCCCATTTCTTTTGTTCGGCGGCTGAAAGCGTATAGATCTCTTTGCCCAGCGATTTCCCTTTTTCGATCGCCTTGACACGATCTTTGTCATATTCCCGGGCGCTTACAAAAGCATATCTTTCGTTTATCGTTTCCATTATCGTCTGGATATCCTTCGGCAGGGAATCCCATTTTTTCTGATTCATGGCAACGGCCATCGGCGTCGCCGTAAGTCCTGCATTAATGGAATATTTGCTGACATCGTAAACTCTGAAGGAGACCATCGCCGTAAAAGCGGTCACGACCCCATCGAGCACCCCTTTTTCCATAGAGGTATAGACCTCGGTAATGGGCATGGTTACCGGACTGCCACCCAAGGCTTTTACAGTCGCGGATTGAACCGCTCCCGAGCTTCTGATCTTGAGACCTTGCATGTCGGCCATGCTGGTGACTTTCTTTTTGGAGGTGTGCAGCGTAAATGGCTCGCAAACAAAAAAGAACATCATCTTGGCGTCTTTGTAATCCGGCGCGATATATTTCTCGTAAACGCCGCTGCCAATGGCCGTATTAACCTCGGCCGAGCCACCCAGGAGCAACGGCAGGTCGAAGACCGTCGAACGCGGGAATCTTCCGGCCGTATAACCCGGCATAAAAAATGTAAGATCGGTAATACCGCCGAGGGCCATATCCCATTGTTGCGGGGGTTTTCCCAGGGCGCCACCCGGATAGAGCGTGATCTTTACCCGGCCGCCGGTGAGTGTTTCCACCTCTTTGGCATAGCCCTCGAATACGCGATGGAGCGTATGTTTCGTCGGCATCCAGTAGGCGAATTTCAATTCGATCGGTTTATCGGCCGCCGAAACAGCTTCCGGCAGGACAGTGGCAGAAACCATGAGAATGAAAAACACTGCGGTAAGCCAAAAAGTCAATTTTGTAAGTCTTTTATTAGTCATGATTACCTCCCTTCGGTGTGTTAACGATTGACGTTATTTTGCTTCCTAATTTTTGGTAAGAGCTTGCTTTGGGAAGCGGATTGATGAATTTTTTGAAAAACGGAACGGATTCAGCCACAGCCTGGCAACTGGAGAGATCGAGTCAGTAAATACGACTCGGAGTTAACTATCGAAGTCGGGCTTGGCTGTCAAGACCGTTTGTTCTTTCAGGTTTCAAATGATTCACCCAATTGCAGAACCGCCAAACTTCTGGCCCGGTTTGGTCGGGTCTACTGGCCGTCATGCGTCCAGCTCAATCAAATCCGAAACATTTAGTTCCAGCATTTTAGCACTGGCCAGAATCCGGACGGTATTACGGGCAATCGCCGGAAAATCCTGACATTGCTGATTTAGCTCTTCCGCGGTTTTTTTCAGAACCTGGATTTTCTCATCGATCTTCTTTATGTCCATTTGCTGCTCCATCAAATCTTCTTATTTCTATTTCATTATGAATTATTTTAAAATCTTAGTTTTTGTTCGAGGGCAAGGCGTGATTCGATTCAAAAGCGGAGCGTACACGTTAGTACGTGAGCATTTTGAAACGGATCACAACGCAGGCATCGGACAAAAAATAAGATTTTTATTCTTTTTTGCGTAAGTCTTTAAAACGCTTGGCCTTAACCTCATACCGCGGCAAGGTCTCACAACCGCAAATCTCAATATCATAGCGCAAATTAGTTTTGAGTCTGAGCTGATCGGCCAGATGGTCCTCGATCAGCTGACATTGATCTTCTGCTTCGGGCAATACCTCTACCCTGAGTTTGATGCGATCGGCATCGCCGTCTTTTTCCACGATGACTTCATACTCGTCCCCCAGCCCATCCAGATCCCGAACGACTTCTTCGATAGCAGACGGCGCCAGAAGCACGCCTTTTACCTTGGTAATATCATCGGCCCGGCCAACGACGCCGCCCTTGATCAGTCGGGTGGTCCGGCCACATGGGCAGGGCTCATCATCCCATTCAATCACATCTTTGGAATCAAACCGGACACAGGGCTGGGCCTGGCGATCAAGCGCGGTAATGATCATTTTGCCCCGGCGTCCGGGTTCATCTATGATCTCGCCGGTCTCCAAATCCTCGATTTCCACCAGAAACAGGGCTTCATTGACATGCATACCGCCGGGCTGCTCGGTGCATTCAAACGACCAGGCCCCGATTTCAGTGGCCCCGGCGTGATCATAGACCTTTGCACCCCAGGCGTTTTCCATTCTTCTTTTGGTGCTGGGGATGCTGGCGCCGGGTTCGCCCGCACAGGTGATCTTTTCGATGGTCATCCTGGAAGGGTCCAGATCCATTTTTGATTTCGCCGTTTCAGCCATTCCAAGTACATAGGTGGGTGTTGCCATCATGGCGGTGGCCTGCAATTCCTGGATTTTTAAAATCCGGGCTTTGGTATCCAGCACCCCGCCCGGTACGACCTCACAGCCCAGCTTTTCGGCCGCATAATGACCGGCCCAGAACGCCACAAAAATATTATAGCCAAAGGGAATAAACACCCGGTCCTGCGGCCGGTATCCCTGGGCCCAGAGAATATAGGACCAGCATTCAGCCCACCACTCCCAGTCCTGCCAGGTATCCGGCTGATAGACCGGCTGCCCGGTAGTCCCGCTGGTCTGGCGGAACACGACCACATCTTCAAGGGGCACACACAGTGCATCCCCATAGGGGAACGGATCTTTGCGCTGTATATCCCGCATCATGGATTTCTCGACTTTTGGCACCTTTCTGATATCCTCAAAAGACCGGATATCCTCCGGTTTTATTCCAGCCTGGTCATATAGTTGCCGGTGAAATTTTGAGCGACCATAGGTCCATTCAAAAATCCGTTTGAATTTGTTCAATTGCAGTTGGCGGATCTTTTCATGCGGGAGCGTTTCCAGAACAGGATTCCAATATTTTTGTCTGACATCCATAAGCAAACCTTTTTTGTGGTTGTGATTTGAATTAGATCACAGGGGTGCACTTATCTCATTATTGTAGGGATATACAAAGCTATATTTGCAAACATCACGCAAGATTCAAGGATGAAACGCTTTAAAGTGCGCCCACTTGGGAGCCGGCCTGGCTTTCGGGCGTTTGCCGTAAAAAATATCATCCATGACCGCAAAAAGATGTCTTGAGAGCCGGTTGCGGCTCACCAGCAATTTGATCAATTGATGGGGTATTGTGTTCGCATGGCTCCAGGGGCACACCTTCATGCAGACATTGCAGTCGGTGCCGACTTTGCCCCAGTAGTCAAAGCAGGTTTCAGCATTTATTTTCCAGCGCAAGGTTCCGTTAACCTCCTTTTGTTCATCCAGCGGTATGGAGTTTGAAGGACAACAGACGGCACATTTTTTACAGATTTTACAAAAATGTTCAACACCAATGTCGATCGGCTTGTCAGGGACCAGCGGCAAATCGGTGGTAACAGCGCTCAACCTCACGCGCGGGCCATATTTTTTTGTCAATAAATACCCGAGCCGACCCATCTCTCCCAGGCCTGCATCCACGGCCAGGGGGACCAGCAACTCTTCATAGTAACGCAGTTGATCTGCCGTTGCCGAATACCCCAGATTGGCAACAAAGCTGGCCAGTTGGGCTGCAATAAATGCGCCCTGGGCATAAGCGCCCATGCTTTCCATGACCGTCGGTGTATGGGGAGCTGAGCCGATCATTTCAAAATCCATCTCCTCGGCAAACACAATGGCATATTTATGCCCGGCCTCGAGGGGTTTACCCCAATCCTCCCAATTTTCGTGGAAAATCTCGCCTTTGTGCGAAAAAACCCACAGGGGATTGATCTCGGTTACGCCCACCAGAACAGCCCCCCTGCTTTTAGCAAAGCCTTTGACCCGCACGGTGGCTTCTTCAGGGGTCATTTCGACCTTTTTGCCTTTGCACTCCGGATGGGCCTGGGGCTTAACCTTATCCAGGGATGAAAGCCACAGACAGACCGACAGCGATGCCAGGGTGGCGGCCACATTGGGACCTTCTTGGGGCCTGTCTATCCGTCCCGGATGGCCCATGGGCCCGCCTTTTTCTCTGCGGGCGGCATCCCCCGCTTCAAGTTCAGGGTATTCTCTGTAAAACGCCTCGTACTGCTCCGATCCCGGTTTAAGAGTCCGATTTCTGGCAAAAACGTGCCTGCGCTCATCAAATCTTTCGACTTCACCGACTATCAATCCCTTTGTGCCTTCCAGAGCGCGTTGATTCACCGGTGTCTGCCGTACACACAAAAAGACGGCTAAAATGCCGACGACAAAAGAACCGATTAAGATGGAAATGCCGGCTCCGGAATCGAAAAATCCACCCGCCTGCCAGTAGACAAAAAGAATCAGGAGACCGAACATACCTAAAAACTGAATACCGCCAAAGATCGAGGCTCGCTTCTCCTTTTCCCAGATGGAGGAAATCAAAAAAGCGAGCCCGATAAAAGCCTGGAACGCGAGTCCCAGGATGACGATATAACCTAATAAATTGATCATTAATCTTTACTCCCTTTTCAAATGTCAAGCTATTGGCTACCGGCTGCTTGCTGCTGGTCTGCGATTTTAGTCAACTCGTTAATTGGTCGAATAGCCAAATAGTTTAAAATGAATAGAATCCTCTGAAAAATTAACTAATCAACCAATCAACTAATTAACTTCACGCTCTCATCTCTGAATTCAGTTGCCAGAAGCCAGTAACCAGAAGCGGGTGGCCAGAAGCGGGTGGCCAGCCCTTAGCTGGCTCTATCCCCGTTGTGTTTATTGAATTTTTTGAGGGCCTCGGTCACATCCATGATATCCTCCCGAATAAGCCTGCTGGTCTCTTCGGGTTGACGCCGGGTAATCACTTCGAATATGGCTTTGTGGATGTTGAGAAACTTTCTTTCCAGTGCCAGATCGACAAAACTCAGGGTTCGTTCGGCCAACAATTCAAATAAAGATTCCAACATTACCGCTAAAACCGGATTGCCGGAGGCCCGGGCCAGCAATAGATGGAATTCAAGATTGTTGCGTTTAAGGCGCACAGGGTCATCAAGATGGGCGGCTGAATCCTCAAATAGTGCGCGAAACCTTTCAAGATCCGCTTCACTGGCATTCAAGGCAGCCTGCCCTGCGATGTGCGGTTCGATCAACAAGCGGGCATCATAGAGATGGTCGACCGTAACTTCACCGGAGGTAATCAGGTTATTAAGCGATCTTTTGATGGGCGCATGATAGACATTGGAGACAAAAATCCCTCCGGTGGGCCCTTTTTTAATATCGACAAGACCCGAAATTTCCAAAATCCGCAGGGCTTCCCTGATAACGGAGCGGCTGACCTGAAACTCATCTGCCATTGCCTTTTCCGAAGGAAGGCTGGTGCCGACCTCAAGGCTGTCCTCGAAGATTTTTTTCTGAATCAGATCCGCAATCTGATCGGAAAACCGCTTCTTTTTCAGGGGTCGAAACATGCCTTCCCCCATACTTTTTTGCTTGGATGCTTCAGTTTCCATGTGGTTATTTTCCGCTTAAAATTGATTTTTTTACCTGTGTTGAGCGATTGTCGAGGTTGCCACAGCTACAAGGAAGATGTCGTTCCGCTTCTAAAATTTAAAACGCTCAACATAGGTTTATTTGGGTTCCTTGAAATTACCCCGGGAACCGGCATGGGCCGGAACCACCAGCTCGCCATCCACATCCTCCAGATCCAGCCACCACTTGTTTTTAAGATTGGGCTGATCATACCCGAAAAGTTCATCTCCCCGCACGGCAAAGTTGCGGGCCACGGGGAGGTTGCGCATGGTCCATTGCACCAATCGGTGAAACGGCGTGTAAGGCTTATTCCAGGGACAAACGCAGACGCATACACCGCAGCCGGACCCCAGCTTGTTTCCGACTCGCTGTTTGGTACATTTTTCCACATTGTTGGGCCATTTTTCATAGCCGTTATAGATAATCTTGTCGCCAAAAGGGATCGCCCCGGAGGGACAATAGCGTGCGCATTGTTTGCATTTGGCGCAGAAGTCCTGAACACCGAAATCGATGGGCTTATCCACCTCAAGGGGAAGATCGGTGGTAACGACTGCGGCTTTAAACCGCGGTCCCACAAAGGGATTGAGGACCACATCCCCGATGCGACACATTTCACCCAAACCGGCCCAGAGCAAAATCGGCGGAAGCACGATCTGATAATTGCGGGCATGATGCGCGCGGGCCGGATATCCCAGCCGGCGGATATAGTCGGCCAGGACACAGGCGATAAATCCCGAAGTCGAGTACGCCAAAAAACTCATTGAATTGCTGATCCAGTCGTTGCCAACGGTGGCATTTGCGGTTTTAAAATCCTGATCGATCAATATGGCAATGGCATATTTATGATCCAGCTCGACCGGTTCTCCGGTTGCCATACTGTTCGAGTAAACCGCATACGGGGGTAGTCGGCAGATTCCAACCTGATCCGCGCGCAGAAAATAGGCCGTCTCTTTTATGTGACGCGCCATTTTTACGGGGTCGTCTGTCCCGGGCGCTTTTTTGTCTGCAGCAATACCGTCCACAACTTGGCTGAGCGTAAACTGCATATTCACCAGGGCGCCGGATAGGGGGTGTTTGGCCACAAAGCGATGTCTTTCCTTGGAAAGCTGGGGACCCCAATCCCCCCGCAGAGCCCGATTAAAGCCGCTTTCACGCTCATCAACTCTTTTGATCTCATCTTCTTTGACCTGGGTGGTGGGACGGTCGACCCTTTTTAATATCTCCATGGGATAAGGATCTGGTTTTTTGATTCGAAACGATCTTTGAAACGTCGCGGCAATACTCATAATACCCCTCTCCTTTAGCGTAATGCGCTATAGATATGATACAAAAGTCTTAAGGGCGATGGTTTCAGGGCTCAGAGGCTCAAAGTCCTGTTAAATTAGTTTAATTTGTTGCATTGGTTGAATTAGTTGGTTTAGAGCGATCCAATTGGGATTCATGGGACATAAACTTAGATAATAAGTCAGACTTATTGAAAACATTACCTATTAAGCACCACCCGCTTCGTCTGTCAAGATAAAATCGATTGCACTTTTGCAATTTGTTGTTAGATTAGTCTCATGACTTGGGGAGGACCCCAAGATCAAAATGATTGCTGTGGAGGATGAGATGCATTTTAAAAATATAACCTTAATCACCACCCGGTTATTGACGTTGTTTGTGTTTATCAGCCTGTGCATTGCCTGTGCGGGGGTTAATCCTTTAAGCCCCGGCGCATGGGTTGCAGAAGAAGATCGGATATCACTAAAGGATGGCGGACCGCATAAAGGTACCTGGAAGACGCGCGACTTAAGCGTTCATTATGAGTATCAAGAAGCGGCACCGGGCTTGCAGGTTAAAGGCGTTATAGAATTAGCCAACTATATACCAATGGGCTATGACTCGCTGGAATATTTCCATCTCTATATTCATTTTCTGGAGGACAACGGGACTGTTCTGGCCACCCAGAGAATCAAATCTTCCGGTTATTATCACTCTTTTCGTCTGTCCGGGGAGAAGATAACCTTCAACGGGCGATTTGATTTGACTCAAGATACCGTTGCGCTTGCATTTAGTTATACCGGCAAAGCCGTCTCCGCCGGTGGGCCAGGTTCTACAAATGCGAATTCAAGTAGCGAAGGTAGAACAGATTGGGAATTCTGGAAGATTCCGCGCCGCAGCCCCCCCAAGTAAGGCCATCCAAAATCATGTGATAATGGAATATTGGAATGATGGAATAATGGTTTACTAAAGGATCTTCTCTGTTTTAGATTTTATCTTTCAGAAGATTTTGCATTAGCCCAATATGCCCTCTAAGCATAGGCTTTAAGGGCTGGGTGTCCCTACCCATATTTCCAAAATTCCATAATCCCAGCATTCCAAATGGGGGGAAGCCCCTAACAGATTGGCTTTAGCGGCCTATCTGTGTGGCGCGATCTCGACGACCACGTGCGCCAGGCGATTAACCGTCCACCTTCTCTGGACCCAGCGCAGGGTAATCTCCCCGGCAATGGCAACCGACATCGTGCCGCCGACAAGTGTAGATTTTCCGCCGGTGCTTTCCATTGCCTCGAAACGCTGCTTATAGCCTTCGGTCGTGTTTTCCAATCGAGTCTTTCTTTTGCCGCAGCCCAAGAAGTCGATGACCCAGGCGCCGTTGTTTTTGGTGGTGATTTTGGTGATGATCTCCTTCTTGCCGCCCGGATCATTCTTCTGGTTTGTAACCAAATTCACCGGGGCCTCCTGCTTCGTGTTGAAGAGCGAGATAGCCCCTACATTGGCGCTCGTCACCGGACCGGCATAAGTGACGGTAATGTCGTGATTGCCGGAAGGCGGATCGAGGAGATAATAGAGCGCTACTTTGAGAAAGTATTCTTTATTATCCTTAAACCAGATCGATGAAACCTGAATCTCGGAGTTCGGCACCAGGGTCAGGGCATGACCACCATAGGTAACGCTTGAAACCTTCATGTCACCCTCGTTATCTTTGCCCCCTTCCTCAGCCTGGACACCAACGATCAGCATTCGGTTTCTGCCGGTGCCGACCTTAAAATCCCTCAGCGTCAGCACTTCCTTCTCCACCGGGCTGATTACCGCCAGGCTTGCCGAACCGGTATAATCGAACTGGATTTCGCTTGACGCCGGTACATCTTTTGTTTCCTCTCCTGTGGGGGTTGGGCCCGAATGTATACATGCCATCAGCCCAAACAGGCAGATGCCTGCAAGAATAGTGACAAGAAATTTTTTGGAGTTCACGTGATACCATCCTTTATTAGGAGTGTTTAAGCCGGGATTCATTCGAAGGCCGGCAATTCGCTCATAAGATACCACCTGTCTTTTTCTTGGTTATATTCCCATCGCTGACGATCGATGAACGTTTTCACCGTGACGTTATTCATGCGATAGTACTGGATGTCGACAATCCGCATGACTTTTGAAAAACCCTCCTCATCAACGATGGTCTTTTTTACCTTGTAAGACGTTACCCTTATTTGACGGTATTCTGCGAAATCGGGCAAGTTTTCATCTTGATCCGACAAATTTATAAAAGCATACGCCTCCTCGTAATCTCCCCAGCGAATCGCCCGGTCGTATGCCCTGGATGTCTCATCAAACAGGGCCATTTGTTGACCGGTCTTAATCCCCGCACATCCCAAGATCAATAAAACCAACACGTATACGGTGTATTTTAATCTACGCATATCACCTTCCTCTTTCTATTTTAAATCCCAGATCATGCCAGGGTGTACTCACTGTCATGGTCCGCGTCATTTGCTTGTGGTCAGTATGGCGTCTAAATTTACCTGTCTGCGCTTAAGGATGCAAGCATAATATCTGCTGATTTATTTTCCGATCGTATTTGGGTCGCCGAAATAAATACAGTGCGCCAGGCAGACATTATCCGCGCAGGCCGGGATCAGTCCCCGGTCCACCCGATGGTGGCAAAGATTGCACTTCTGGGCGATCCCTTTCTCGTCGTCAAAGTCAATGGCGTCATAGGGGCAAGCTTCGATACAGGCCTCGCAACCCGAACACAGCTCATAATCCATAACCACAATGCCGTCAGAGCGTTTGGCAATCGCCTCTTCGGGGCAGACGCCAATGCAGGGCGCCTCATCACAGTGCCGGCACAAATTCACCCGGAAAATAAAATTGAGCTTTCCGTCGATCATCTCGGGCTTTTCTTCCGAGACCGAAATGAGTTTGACGCCGTCAGCTGCCCGATTCTCCTGCTTGCAGGCAACTTCACAGGTCAGGCATCCCCAGCAGGCTTGGTGATTAATATCCAGTACATAGGTTTTCATGAATCACCTCCCTGATCTTCGGGATATATTCGGCAGAGGAGTGTGCGAACATGGGTGGCGCCCATGGCGGGATCGCAGGTTTCATAGGCATTGTCGGTCAAGATGTTGATGTTGGATTCATCCCATCCATGGCCAGGACCTTCTTTCTCGGGAAACCACCAGGCGTGCTCCGCAGAGACCACCCTCGGATCCATGCCCTCAAAAAATTTGGCCCTTTGTCTGACCTTGCCCCGGGGAGATTCAATCACAACCCAATCCCCTTCTTTGATCCCTTCCTTTTCAGCGGCCCGGGGATGGATTTCCACGATGGGGTCCCGGTGGAGCTCGCGCAGCCAGGGTATCTGCCTGTTTTCGGTATGGAAAAGCCCGGGCAACCGCCTGCCGGTAATCAGCGTGTAAGGGTAATCCTGGTAACGCTCCGGGGTACTGTACGGGCTCTCAGGCGGTTCGCGATAGTGTGGCAGCGGGTCATATCCCCAGGTTTCGAGTAAACTGGAATAAAGCTCAAACTTCCTGCTGGGCGTGCTGAATCCTTTGACTTTATATTTCTGGCTGATAACCTCGCCACGAATGTAATCCATCTCTTTAAAATTCTGCCAGGTGATTCCCATGGGCTCCAGGATCCAGTCCAGCGCCTGCTCGAAGTCTTCCCACCAGTGCTCACCCTGACCGACGCGATGCGCGAGATCATTGAGCATCTCATGATCTGACCGGCACTCACCTACCTGAATGACTTTGCGCCTGGGAAAAATGTAGCCGTGCCGTTTCCAGAAATCGGCAATATAATCCATTTCAAGCCAGGTGGCCGCCGGCAGCACAATATCCGCCAGCTGGGCTGTCGGGGTTATAAAGAAATCAGAAACAGCCATGAAGTCGACTTTTTCAAGGGCCCGGTAAACCTCCCGTGCGTTGGCACGCGTCATAACGGGATTCGAGCTGATAAAAAACAGCATTTTGACCGGATAGGGTTTTTCTTCGAGTATCGCATCCCAGACGCATTTGGGATTGATGATGGCAAAATTGCCGGCCAGACGAAATCGATTGCCGCCTAAACGTTTCTCGCGCTGGGCATCGGGCAGCATCCGGTGGGCACCGAAATAGCCCACATTTCTTATCCTGGGGGTCTGAAACAGGACCTGGCCGCCGGGCACGTCGATGTTTCCGGTAAGGCCCATCAGGAACATTAGCAGGCGGTCATTGTCGGCACAGTTGATCTGCTGCTCGATGGCAACCCCCCACTGCACCGCCGCCGGCTTGGTGTTCGCAAACAGGTGCGCGGCTTCCCTGATTTTCGCTTTGGGAACCCAGGTGATTTTCTCTACCTTTTCCAGCGGGTATTCATTGACCCGCTCGACGAAAGGGCCCCATCCATACACATGATTCTCCACAAACTCCCTGTCATAGAGTTCTTCATTCACAATTACATTTAGCATCCCCAATGCGAGGGCGGCATCTGTTCCCGGTCGCAACTGCAGCCAAACATCAGCACGAGCAGCGATGCGTGTCAACCGCGGATCAACTGCGATGAGCTTCGCGCCTTTATCCAGGCTGACCGAAAAAGGTTCGCCCTTGTAGCAGTCCGGATTGCTGATGACCAGATTGTTACCCCAAACCATGATGCACTTGGGGTCGTTCTCATAATCCACAATAGGGTTGGTACCGCAGGTAATAATACTGGTGGCAATGCGCGGCCCGTAGCAAAAGTGACCTGCGGTCAGAACGTTAGGGCTTCCCAATAGGTTGGCGAAACGATAAATAACCGCTTCGTTCTCCCTACCCGTCCCGTAGCCCAACACGATAGATTCAGCACCAAATTCGGCTTTGTAATCAAGCATTTTTGCGGCGATGTGATCCAGGGCCTCATCCCAGGAAATTCGCTCCCATTTTCCGCTCCCCTTGGGTCCGACCCTTCGAACCGGATAGGTCAATCGATCGGGATGATATATCAGCTGTACGGAGGCAATCCCTTTGGTGCAAAGGGTTCCGTGATTAATGGGGCAATCCGGATCACCGGCGATCTTGGCAACTTTACCGTTCCTGGTATAGACCAGAACACCGCAGCCACCATGGCACATCCGGCAGTGGCTTTTGACAACCTTATCAAAGCCATAGGTCTCCATCTCTTTTTCAATATTTGAATATTTAAAATCGGTCATGGTATATATCTTTCACATCCAATTAATGGTTCACGATTCAAAGGTTCTTTGCTCTGACGTCAGGTTCCTCGCTTCTGGCTCCTGGTTTCTGGTAACTGACCACCGGCTGATAGTTGCCGGCTTCTGGCCACTGTCACCCGACCAGCAGCCAGGGGCCAGCCACCAGCAGCCAATGACGACTAAAACGCTGACACCTGAAACCTGACACCCGAAACCCGTGGTTTTCCTGTAAAGATAGAACCAGATTCTTAAAATAGGTCCTGAATGGCTGTCAAGGGTTTTTAATTTCCGTAAAGCCGGACATATTCGATCGGAAATCACTAAAAAAGCTTGCTAAAATGCTTCGGGTTATTTTAAAAACGTTCTATTTTAAACCAGAACCGTATTTAGGAAAGGCATTATGTCAAAACATATCGGAATTGTCGCCTGCAGCGCCGAAGGTGCTGCCCTCTGTTACCGCACCATCTGTACCGAAGCCCCGTCAAAAATGGGCGCGCATATGCATCCCGAGGTAAGCATGCATACGCACGCTTTAGGGGAATATATGGTACCGATTCGAAAGGGTGACTGGAAAAGCGTTGCGGATCTGATGCTGTCATCGACCCAAAAAGTTTCTCACATCGGAGCCGAATTTGCAATCTGCCCGGACAACACCATTCATCAGGCATTTGATTTCGTAAAAGCGAAGTCTCCCATACCCTGGCTTCATATCGCCGAAGCAGTCGCCCAAAAGGCCCTGGAAGAAGGATTTAAGCAACTGGCGGTTTTAGGAACAAAATACCTTATGAGTGGGCCGGTCTACCCCGACACCTTGGAAAAATTTAACATCACCCGCCAGATACCTGATGAAAAAGACCGCGAGCGAATTGACGATATTATCTTTAATGAACTTGTAAATGGTATCTTCACAGAAAATTCAAGACGTTATTTTAATGAAGTCATTCAGAATCTGAAAAACCGGGGCTGTGATGCGGCCGTGCTGGGGTGTACGGAGATCCCGTTAATTGTTGATCCGCGTGACTGCCCCCTGCCGGTGTTGGATTCTACGCGATTGCTGGCCCGCGCTGCGATAAAAGAAGCTTTGGCGTAATCCCATTGAACCACATAAGGCGCATACGGGAAATTATGTATTATCCAAAGGGGGATAGTTCATGGTGCATTCCATTTTGAGAAACAAACTGAATTGGCTGATTGGCGTTTGGATTCTGGGGTCATTTTTTGGTTGTGAGTCCGCTTATTACAAGACCATGGAGACAATGGGATACCACAAGCGCGATATCATGGTGGACCGCGTTCAGGATGCCCGCGATGCCCAGGAAGAGGCCAAAGAACAATTTGAATCGGCCCTGGAGGAGTTCAGCAGCGTATTGGGATTTAAGGGTGGGGACCTGGAAGAAAAATATGAACAATTAAAAGCAGCGTATGAAAAGAGCGATGAAAAGGCAGCTGCTGTGAGCAGCCGCATAGAGGCGGTTGAAAACGTGGCTGATGATCTGTTCGTGGAATGGGAAGAGGAGCTAAATCAGTATACCAGCAGCAGCCTAAAACGGTCAAGTGCACGCAAGCTAAGGGACACCAAAAAGAAATATGCCCAGCTGATCGGCGCGATGAAACGTGCGGAAAAAAAAATTGATCCGGTCCTGGCTGCTTTCAAAGATCAGGTCCTGTACCTGAAGCATAATTTGAATGCCCAGGCAATCGCGTCTTTGCAAAGTGAGCTGGCTTCGATTGAAACCGATGTTGCCCAACTCATAAAGGAAATGGAAGCTTCGATTAAGGAGGCCGATAGTTTCCTTAGCTCCATGGAAAAAGGCTAAGAACTTGTTTCAGGCTGCCTATCTTCTGCCCGGGGGCAATGCTACAACGCCGTTCGTAATGCTTTCAAAAACAAGTGAACTAAAGTTGGAAGTGAACTAAAGTGATCCCGCTATAGCGGGATTAAGAAATTCTATCGATTTTATTAAAAATGATGGATGAATTTAAAAAATGTACATTTTGCGGCCATCGCTGGCAATCACGGAAAGATTTTCTGGAAGATGCCGCAACGGAAATGATTGGCTATCAGGTGAATTTTGATAATTTAAGCCTGGGCTTTTTTCTGTTCAATCATTTAGAATGCGGGACAACGCTCGGAATTCCTGCCGGTGTTTTCAGAGACCTTTACAATGGCCCCGTATATTCGGAACGGCTTACAGACACAGAAGAGTGTCCGGCGTACTGTGTGCATGCAAACCAGCTGGACCCCTGCCCGGCCAAATGCGAATGTGCCTACATCAGAGAGATTATGCAGACAGTCCGGAATTGGCAAAAAAATGTTTGATTTTCTGACTGCCGGGACACTCCTGGGCCTGGCGGCCGGATTTACACCCGGACCGCTCCTGGTGCTGGTTATATCGGAAACCCTGCGACACAACATCAAGGCCGGAATAAAGGTCGCCATCGCGCCGCTGATTACAGATATACCCATTATTCTGATTTCACTGCTGGTTCTAAACAGACTGGCTAATTTTAAATTCATATTAGGCCTTATCTCGATATTCGGCGGTTTGTTTATACTTTATCTGGGCTACGAATGCCTTAAAACCACAGGAGTTGAGTTAGATATAGCTTCCCACAGCGCTGATTCTCTCAAAAAAGGCGTCATCACCAACGCCTTGAATCCACACCCTTACATATTTTATATAACGGTGGGCGCACCCACCATCTTCAAAAGCTTAAATCAGAATATCTTGTCTACGGCATCGTTTGTCGGCAGCTTTTTGTTTTTCCTGGTCGGCTCAAAAGTCCTCCTGGCTATGGTAGTTGAACGCTCGCGCTCGTTTTTACAGGGATCGGTTTATATTTGGGTTTTGAGAATCTTAGGAATCCTTTTACTGTTTTTCTCTGTGGTTCTCTTTAAGGACGGGTTGAAATTATTCGCTTCAACTTGAGTTGCGCGCTTTAAATTTAAAAATCTAAATCCATGAAATTCTCTCATGCCATTACCAGAAAACCTGGAAAAAATCTCGGCCAGGGTCTCACAACTGCAAATCTGGGCCCGCCAAGTTATAAGCGCGCCTTACAGCAACACAGCGCTTATGAAGAAGCCCTGAAGTCGATTGGTCTCAAGATCATCGCACTCGATGCGCAGCCGGATTATCCGGATGCGCATTTTGTAGAGGATACTGCGGTGGTGACACCGGAGGTGGCAATCATCACCAATCCCGGGGCGGCTTCCAGACAGGGTGAAGAAGAGGCCGTTGCCGGAAATCTTGGACCTTATCGTGCGATTGAACGAATACGAGCGCCCGGCACTTTAGACGGCGGGGATGTCCTTATGATCAACGGCCATTTTTTTATCGGGCTCTCTGAACGCACGAATCCGCAGGGCGCTGAACAATTGACCAGGATACTGGATAAATATGAAAACACCTGGACGACGCTTCAGGTGGGTGCCGGGCTGCACTTTAAATCCAGCGTCAATTATGCCGGGCATAATACCCTGCTTGTCACCGAAGACTTTGCCGGCCATGAAGCCCTCGGTGATTTTGACCAGATAATTGTAAACAAAGAAGAAGAATATGCAGCCAACGTGCTGTGGGTAAACGACCATTTATTGATTCCCAAAGGATTTCCCGATACAAAGAAAAAACTTAAAACATTGAATTTGAGCATGATCGAACTGGATGTAAGTGAGATGCGCAAAATGGATGGGGGCCTGACGTGTTTGTCCATTCGGTTTTAGAAAGGACATGCTGTTACGCGGAAACATGGACAATGTGAATTGGTATTATAGGAACTCGCATACGATATGGGTTCGCCGGTTGAGCCCGTTAGCTCGTTAACTGTTGAATCAGACAATATATTTGTTTAGCGGGTATAACATCCTCAATCCGCGGAGGCGGGCCAACCAGAAAAGAAAGGAGAAGCCATTGTTGCCTGAAACACAGAAAAACAAATACAGGGAATTTTATAATTCGGCTCGCTATAATGATATTTTAGAGCCAAAAACCACTTTGATGCTGCACATAGCGGCTGCTATGGCAATCGGATGTTATCCGTGAATGCAAAACTACCTTGGCGTGGCCAAGGAAGAAGGCCTTACCGACGATGAAATTGGAGCCGTTCTCTCTGTTGTCATGGCCGTATCGGCGGGAAGGGTGAATGCCCAGTTCAGAGACGCATGTGATATCGATAACTGATTCAAAAACTTCATCTACTGCCCTCGAACAAGATCTAAAGCTTTTTGAATCAGTTATAACTGTTATTACCTGACAAAAATAATTTTAGTCACTAAAAGGTGCTGAATGCGCACAATAGATATCGGTGAATTGCGCCGGTTGGCAGAGGAATTTGTAGCAGCCGAAGCGGATCGGGCGGGCAATGAAGGCTTTTGGCAGACACCGCTTTTGGTCAGCGCTGTAATCGACAAACGTTTCGATATTCTGCCGCAGATTGCATTTGATGAGCATCTACACCCGCATCAATTGCTGCCGACAGCCAGGTCGTTGGTGGTTTTCTTTATTCCGTTTAAACGCGATCTCGTAAAAGAAAATAAAAAAGGAGACCGTCCCTGCCGGAACTGGGGGCTGGCCTATGTTTATACCAATGATTTAATCAACCGTTTAAGCCGGGCAATAGAAGAATTTTTCGCCGACAAAGGCTTCAAATCCGGATTAACACCGGCCACCCACAACTTCGACGAACACATTTTAATGGCTCGCTGGTCGCACAAGCATCTGGCGCATCTGGCAAATCTGGGGCGCTTCGGAACACATCATATGCTGATTACCCCGGTCGGCTGCACCGGCCGCCTGGGGAGTCTGGTGACCGAGGCCGAACTGGGAGACCATCCCCTCATTGAAATCGTTGAGGCCTGTTTGCTGAAAGCCGGAAAAAAGTGCGGAAAATGCATCGAGGCCTGTCCGGTGGATGCGTTAAGTGAAACCGGATTTGAAAGACGCAGTTGCTGGAATCGGCTCAATCAGAATCGCGATACGCTGGCGTATTTTTCGGATTTACCGGACAGCACCCATGTCTGCGGCAAGTGTGTCGCATTGATGCCGTGCAGTTTTCTGAATCCGGTTGCCAAACTATAAGGCGCCTGTCAAACGAGAACCTATCTGAAAAATGAGTCTATGCGTCCCATTGGTCCCGCCTCTGGCGGGATTGCGAATCGGATCAAAATGCTCACATACTGCCGTGTATGCTCCGCTTTTGAGCCCCTTAATGTGTTAAGATCAGATGTGAAATCCCGCCATTTGCGGTAGTATCTGACTGAATTCTTTGGCACAACTGCTTTTCAAAGAGAATCAATAATTACAATCCCCTCGGTTCCTTGGGGGGGAGGTAATATACTGAAGGTTTTGTCCCCGCCTCCGGTTTCAGACAGAAGGCACTCTCAGCACCTGATAATTTTGACACGACACTGCCGGGGTCGTTAAGGTCGCCAAAGTGTATCGCCTGGCCTTCGCAGCAAATGACACAAAAGGGTTCAAGGCCGGCCTTGATACGGTGAAAGCATAGGTTGCATTTTTCGGCAGTGCCTTTTTCGTCATTGAATTCAATAGCGCCGTAAGGGCAGGCATCCAAACAGGCCTGACACCCGTCGCATACTTCCTCAAGCAGAATGATGATTCCACGGTCCGATTTTGTAATCGCTTCCAGCGGGCAGGCATCCGCACATGACGGCTTTTCACAATGATTGCAAAGGGTTGGTAGAAAATGCATGCTGACATTCGGAAAAGTGCCGACCGGCGTATCCTTGAAGGGAGAATTCTGAGTCTTAACTCGGATCCAAGCGGATTGACCCTTGTTTTCTTTTCTGCAGGCAACGGTACAAGCCTCGCAGCCGATGCATCGTTCCTGATCAAAGATTAGTCCCAGGCGCTGCTTCACTTAGCTAAACCTCCTTCTCCGATGTATATTTTGCAACCTCAACGGCCACATCATTCATGTGCATATTGGGTTCATATACTTTTTCCTGAATGGGATTGATGACATCATGGGTCAGGTGATTGACACTGCCTTTTTGGAACTGATCGATCCACCACCCCTGGGTGATGTTGATGACGCCGGGCCGGACACCTTCGGTCAACTTGGCTTTTAATATGGTTCGTGCGCGATCGTTAAAGACAACGACCTTTTCTTCATTGGCAATGTTTCGTCCGGCGGCATCCTGCGGATTGATCTCCACAACAGGTTCCGGATTCATTTCCAGCAGTGATTCGACATTGGCAAACATGGAGTGGGTTCGGAAACGGCTGTGGCCCTGAATAAATGCCAGGGGATACTTCCGAATTTCCGGTCTGACGGGTGTTTCCAGGGGTTCAGCGAAGACCGGAAGTGCCTGCCCTTCTTCGTACAGGCTTTCGGAATACAACTCAATTTTACCCGACGGTGTCGAAAATGGCATATCGATTTCCTGATCCATCTCGGGTATCAACATTAAAGACATAGCCCCTTCTTTCAATTTTTCGCGGGTGATACCTTTGATGACTGCGTCGTAAAGCTGCAGAATTCCAAGACGCTTATAGGACGGTTCTCCCGATTTGGCTTTCAGAAAAGAACGCCAGTTTAGGACGGCCGGCAAATAACCACCCTTGAACGTGGCTGTGATGTTTCCGGTCAGCGTGGCAACAGAGGCCAAACCTCTAAAGGATATGTCGCCGTGAAAGGTCCGGGTCAATCCCATATGAGTGACAAATATAACAGCTGATGAACGCCCGATTCTCTCGGCCAGCTTAGTTATGAGGGCTGCATCCGTGCCGGCTTTAATCCCAACATACTGGTCGGCTTTGGATGCTGTGACCGTGTAACGCGGATCGATAACCACCAGCCGAGCACCTCGCTCCTTGGCATCCATGATTGGACGCATCAGGTTCAGATGCTGGGATTCGCCGGGATTGGCCCCCCAGACGAGGATCATGTCGGCATCGGGAGAACCGAACCAGAGTTGGCTGAACAGAAAACCAAAGGGAAACTGGGTACCGAAAATTACCCGACTGCCGCAGGGCAGACCTGCATCGCCATATCCCCAGGCGCTTACTCGGGTCGAACGCGTGAGGCTGGCCAGACGCAGGTAGGCACCAAACTTTGTTGTTCCGGCCCCCGGGCTCCCGAGTACCCAGGCAATTGCCGGCCACCCGTGTTTTGCTGCAATCTTTTTGAACCTGTCAGCAATGAAGTCGAGTGCTTCCTCCCAGGAGATGCGTTTAAACCCTGCACATAGGCTGTTATCGCGCAGGCATCGATACCGCAGTGGGCGGGGCAAACAGTTCGTAACAATTTTGTATTCATTGTCATATATTCGTCTCTTTAAGTTACTTCCGGAATGCAAGCTGCTCTCTAAGGTGTCAGAACCCGCACCGGACGGCCTTCCAACCAGGCGGTCACGTCTTCCAGCGCCTGGCTGAAATAGGTTTTGAAGCTTTCTTTGGTCACATATCCGACATGGGGGGTAAGCACCGTGTTGGGAAGTGAAACATACGGATGATCGGATGAAAGCGGCTCTTGATCGTATACATCCAGCCCGGCTCCGGCAATGGATCCTTTTTCAAGGGCCTCGATGAGGGCCGTCTCTTGAATGATCGGCCCGCGAGAGGTATTTACAATATAGGCCGAAGGCTTCATCAATCCGATTTCATGCGCGCCAATCAATCCTCGCGTTCGCTCGCTCAAGACCAGATGGATCGAGATGACGTCGGATGCTGAAAACAGGCTGTCTTTTTCCACACGAACCGCACCGACCCCCGCTGCTTTTTCCGAAGTTAGATTCTGGCTCCAGGCAATGACCTGCATGCCAAACGCCAGGCCTACACGGGCCACCTGGGTTCCCAGTTTGCCCAGGCCCATTATCCCGAGGACCTTACCGTGAAGCCCGTTTCCGATACCGTCGCCCCATCTGCCTTCTCGTATAGAGCGGTTCGCTTGCGAAATTCGCCTCATGAGTGATATGATAAGCCCCCAGGTAAGCTCGGCAGGTGCATTTTTTGAAGACTCGGTACCACAGACGACAATTGCGTTTTCTTTGCAGGCCGCGAGATCGATGGCGCGATTGACCCGGCCGGAGGTGACAAGCAATTTCAAATTAGAAAGTCGCTTTATCAGGCTTCGGGGAAAAGGCGTTCGTTCCCGCATGATAACCACAATGTCATATGGCAGAAGACGATCGACCAGTACATCCTCTTTGACGAGATGGTCCTTAAAAACATCGATCTTTATTTTGGGGTCCAACTGTTCCCAGGGAGCCAGTTCTAAGGCAACATTCTCAAAGTCATCTAATATCGCAAGCCGCATGATATTCCTTTCTTTAAGATGATATAAAACCCGATAAAGCCGCCCATCGCCTTTGCTGCATGCTGTTTTTTAAAAAAGGGGAACCTTATCTGGTTTGCATTTAAAAATGATAGCCGGCTTAACTTCGGCATCGTAAATAAATCCCCTGGCATTTTGGTTGCCTCCGAATATATTTTTAATTTCACTCAGCCAACCGGCATCCAAAGCCCTGGTCGGGCAGGATACAACACAAAGGGGCTTTTCATCCATTGCCATTCGTTGCTGACAAAAATCGCACTTTTCGGCTTTGGCATCCGGTTCGTCTTTAAAACGGATGGCCTGATACGGACACGCGTCAAGGCACTGGCCACAGGCATCCTTGCCCAGGCAATTGTGCGCATCAATAAGGACGACGCCGTCTTCCCTTCTCTTCCATAGTGCATCCGCGGGGCATGCGGAAATGCACGCCGGCGTTTCGCAATGAAGGCAGCTCAGGGACAGAAAAGCGACCGTCACTTGGGGAAACGCCCCTTGTTCCAGGGTATCAACCCTTCTCCAGTTGATCGCGGTGTCATGCCACTGCCGGCAGGCCAGGATGCAGGTGTAACATCCGCTGCATCGGGACTGATCGAAGAAAAACCCCAATTGCTTTTCGGCTGGATCTGGTTTCATGTTTTTTCAACCTCCACCAGACAGGAATTTGTGGCCAGCGCGCCGCCGGGAGAAGGTCGGTCCCGCGTCAGAACATTGGCACACGCATTTAGATCGAGCCCCTGGTCGTCGGGACTGTACCAGGCCCCTTCTCCCATCGATACCACACCCGGCAGAATTCGATGGGTGACATAGGCACTTATTTGGACTGCCCCCCTTTGATTGAAAACCCTTAAGGTATCGCCGTTTTTTATGCCTCTTTTGTCGGCATCTAAGGCATTTATCCATAACCGGTGCGGTTCTAACTCCCTTAACCAGGGGACATTGTCGAAACAGGAATGCGCCCGGGTCTTAAAATGAATGGTGATCAGCTGGAGCGGATAACGTTCGGCCAGCGGATCCTGTTTTCCTTCCCAGCCGTCAATGAATTTAGGGATTGGGGGTATTTCAGGGTCATTCAAATCCGCCAGCCTCCGGGAAAAAATTTCTATTTTGCCGGACGGCGTTGCAAAGTGGCCCAAGTCAGGATGCGCGATTTCTTTCTCGAAAGCCACCCGTTTTTCAGCACCTTTAAAGTGATGGATCTCGCCTTTTTTGAAAGCCGCGTAATCGGAAATTGCATCCGCCGTATCCGCGCAAGAGCGAACGATCCGCTCGATCCATTCTTCTTCAGAATTTTCGCTATAATTTTTCAGGCCCAGTCGATGAGACAGTTCATTGCATATCTGCAGATCGCTTTTGCAGTCATTCAGGGAGTCGATAACTTTTCGGGTAGAAAAGAAATAGGTCCCGCCCAGCCACGGTCGCATCAAATCATTGCGTTCCCAATGGGTGTTCACCGGCAGAATAATATCGGCAAATTTTGCGGTTGCTGTCATGAATTGCTCGTGTACAACCATAAAATCGATCTGTTTTAAAGCGGTTACACCTTTGTTAACATTGGGGTACTGATTGAGCGGGTTTCCGCACACGACGTAAAGGAATTTAAAGTCAGCCGGAAATCCTTTTTTCTTGCCATGCAAAATTGCATCCCAGAGATGAGAGGTATTTACCCGGAATTTGGAACGGCGCCGGGGATTTAATGCCCGGCTTTCCCCTTTGAGGGCATCGGTGTCCAGCGGATTTGTTCCAATGGGAATAAGGGTGTTGGACTGAATGTTGGCACCGGGTGTGACGCCCACAGCCGTAATCTCACAACAGGCCGGACTGCCACCGTGCATGCCGATATTTCCCGTGATGGCGGCAAGAACTGCAGTTGCCCTGTGGAACTGTTCGCCATAAGCCGTTCGGCCGGGGCCAAAACCGGGGATCAGAGCAGCCGGCTTGCAGGTGGCGTATTGGACGGCAAGATTCTCTATGACGGCAGCGGATACGCCCGTGATCGATTCTGCCCAGGCAGGTGTCTTGGCGATCTGGTCTTCTTTTCCCAGCAGATAATCCTTGAAGGCTTCAAATCCGACCGTATGGGTATCAATGAATGCTTTATCATGCAGACCCTGTCGTGCGATCACATAACTCATCGCCAAAACCAGGGCCGTATCCGTTCCCGGCTTGATGGGCACCCATTCATCTGCCAGCAATGCGGCGGTGTTGGTATACCGCGGGTCGATGGATATAAACCGGGTGCCGTTTTCCCTGGCCAAGACCAGCTGGTAGGTCGTATCACTTCCCTGGACGGTCTCGGCAGGGTTCCAGCCCCAGAGCAGCACGAGCTTGGAAGATACGAAATCATCGCGGGTGTGCGCCGTCGGCTTGGTTCCGTAGGTCGCCTGCGCGGCAAAATAGGCGCCTTCCGCAGAGGCGCTGCCCCATCGGCCGGTATAACCGCCAAACATGTTGAGCAACCGGAAAACAGATGCGGCATTATGCAGCCTTCCCGGAGCACCACTGGATCCTATGCAGAAAATCGATGCGGCACCGTATTTCGATCTGGTATGCAACAGCCTGTCCGCAACGATATCCAGAGCTACATCCCAGGAAATGGGCTCAAACCTGCCGGCGCCTCGCTTACCCGACCGTTTCAGCGGGGTTTTGAGGCGTTCGGCAGAATATACCCGTTTGAGGTAAGCATATCCCCTCACGCAGGGCCGATATTCTGCATACGGCTCGATACGAACGGCCTTTCCATCTTTCGTCCAGACTTTATAGGGGCACTTGCCCCCGCAGTCATGGCAGCCGCCGCTTGCAATCCAGTCGGCATTCATATCCTTCATTTATCCACATCTCTTTTTCTATACCTGTCTGAATCCAAATCTATAACGCCCCGGAAATTAAACCTCCTCATCCGGTGGATTCCAACCAATGGCCCGGTAAACATCGGCGGCATATTCGGCGGATGTCGAATACGTCTTGGCGCCCTCAAGGGAATTAATGGCTGTAAAATTGTCCATGATATCTTCCGCTGAGGCCGGTTTGCGGCCCTTGCCCAGCACCACTCCCGAAGCGGCAACCAAAGCGGCTCTTTTATAGACGCCCATACCGGCATAGTATAGGTTTCCGGTCACCTCGGACTGCTCGGAGCACAGAAACGTGACCATGGGAACAACATGGTCGACACTCTGTCTTTGAACCAGGTCCGCCGGGGTCAATGCTTCTGTCAACCTTGTAACAGCGGCCGGTGCAACGGTATTGACCTTGACATTGTGCTTGGCGCCTTCAATTTTAAGGATATTCATCAAACCGATCAGGCCGTGTTTGGCGGCGGCATAGTTCGACTGGCCAAAATTTCCGTAAAGCGCCGCGGCCGAAGAGGTCAGGACAATCCTGCCATAGTTGTTTGCTTTCATCACCCTGAACGCCGGTCGGGCAACGCAATAAGCACCCTTTAGATTCACCTCTATTACGACATCCCAATCTTCGGGCTCCAATTTAATTAGGCTTCTGTCTCTGAGAATTCCCGCGTTGTTTATCAGGATATCCACCTTGCCGAAAGCGTCTAGGGCAGTTTTGACGATCTGCTCACCGCCTTCGGGTGTCGCCACGCTTTCGTAACTGGCGACCGCTTCGCCCCCCGACTGCCTGATCTCGTGGACCACATCGTCCGCCGGTCGTTTATTTCCGCTGCCACTGCCGTCCGGGGCGCCCCCCAGATCATTGACCACAACCCTGGCGCCCCTTTTGGCAAGCTCGATGGCATAGGCACGGCCGATCCCGCCACCTGCACCGGTGATAATCGATACGCGATCCTTAAAGGACAACCGCAGGTCTGACATATTATTTCGCCTTCGAACAAACGGTTTCTCAGCAGCCCCTCAGGGCTCTATTTGAGGATGCCGGCTTTGATGGCCTGAACTTCATCCCCCGTCCGCGACTATAGCCGTATCGGCACTTTTAACGATATCACGCATGAGATTGTGCTCCCCATAAATTCAGCAAACTGCGATGAAAAGTCTCAATTTCTATAAAGACACCGCGGCTCAATTGTCAAGGTTTACAGCATTTCAACCCATCAATGACGGCAGATATAGAGGTATTGCGGGATACATGACCAGAAGCGTCAATGTAAGAAAATCCGCAATAAGAAATGGGGCCACGCTGGCAAAAATCGTTTCGAGCGATTCATTGGTGACGCCCTTAAGAATATAGACATTCAGGCCCAGGGGCGGTGTTATCAGACCGATTTCGGTGGTCTTTACGACGATAACGCCAAACCAGATGGGATCGAAACCCAGCGTTGTCACCAGCGGAAAGGTGATAGGCAGGGTGAGAACCTGTATGGCAACCTGATCCATAAAGGTGCCCAAGAATACATAGATCAGGAGGATCAGCGTTAAAATGGTCCATTTGGAAACCGGCAGGCCCGCGACCCAGTTGATCATCGACTGGGGAATTCGACCGAGGCTCAAAAAGTAACCAAAAATAAACGCTCCGATGATAACGATAAAAATCATTGAAGACACGGAAACGGATTGTTTTACACTCTCCCGGAATGAGGCAAAATTCAACTTGCCGGTCAACAGACTTATAAAGAATGCCCCCATCGCACCAATGGCTCCGGCTTCGTTGACGGTCATAATACCTGAATAGATACCGCCCAGAACAAGCAAAATGAGAAAAAACATATGCCATATTCCTTTAAAGGCGTAAAAACGATCTTTCCACCTGACGGTCTCCTTCGGTGCAAGCGGCGCCAATTTGGGATCCATTTTACAGCGAATTACAATAAGTACCAGATAGACGACCGCTGATATGATACCGGGGAAGATGCCCGCAATAAACAGCTTGGCGATGGATGTTTCCGTCAGGAGACCGTAAATGATGAAGGTGATACTGGGCGGGATCATGATCGCAAAGGTCCCCGAAGCGCCGATAACGCCGAGCGCGAGCTTTTTGCTGTATTTGAAACGTTGCATTTCCGGAATAGAAATCGGGGCAATGGCGGCCACCGTCGCGCTTGTGGATCCGGTCAGGGCGGCAAACCCCGCTGAAGCCATGCAGGTTGCCATGGCAAGCCCGCCGGGAAGCCTGCCAAACCATTTGTATGCCAGGGAAAACAAGGAGGTGGAAAGTCCGCCATGGTGGACAAATCGGCCCATCAACAGATAGAGCGGTATGGCCGCCAGGGTATAGTGTGCGGCCTGGCGGTAAGGCGTCATTTGCAGGTAATTCAAGGCGATATCGATATCCCAGCCCACCCAGATCCCTACAAATCCTGCAATCCCGAGTGAAAATGCCACGGGTAGGCCGATGACCAGAAGAAGGAAGAAAAGCAGCAGAAAGCTCAATACGCCAAGTAAGAATACATCCATCTATTTACGGCTCCCTTGAAGCAGTTGAATCAATTCGATCAACTCATTGACGGCGAAAGTCATAAGACCGATCACCACCGCCACGCGACCCGGATACAGCGGAAATGCCAGATACGACTCCGACATTTCTTCCTGTACAAATGAGGTCCATGCCATTTCCCCGGATTTCCAGGCGGCCAGCGCCAGGAAGACCATACCGAGAAAATGTTTCGCAAACTCGGTCAGCTTTTTCATCCTGGGAGGATAGCGTGAGGCCAACAGGGTCACATTTATGTGAAAGGCGGAAGGAACAGCAAGGAAAATGAATGTCACCATCAGCAGGTCTTCGGAAATTTCGTATACCGACGGCAGGGGCGCATTAAAAAAATAGCGGCCGATCACATCGACGAAGATTATCAGAACCATGCCGAAGCACAACCACCCCCCGATCTCACAAAGCATATTTTTAAAAGACTGAAATGCAGCGGTAAACTTTTCCCACATGGCTTGTTCCTCTTAAATCTTTGAGTTTAATATATCCGCCTGAAAACGTTCCGGACTTTAAAATCAAGGGTATTTTTTACCGGGTTTTGACGCCCCCGATTTTCCCATCGGTCGGTATTAACATTCATGCGTCTGATTCAAGTAGGTTTCTGATAAAATCGATTATATCGGAGGTGGATGTTTCCGGAAGAAAAACTTCTTTTACGCCCATCTCTTTTAACGTCTGAATATCTTCGGTCGGGATAATCCCGCCTGCAACCAAGGGGATATCGTCTGCATCGTTTTCTTTAAGCGCTTTCATAATTGCAGGAAAAAGGGTCATATGAGACCCGGAGAGAATACTTATCCCTATGAGATCCACGCCTTCCTGTATGGCGGCGTGGGCGATTTGCGCGGGTGTCTGGCGAACGCCGGTATAGATAACCTCCATGCCCGCATCAGCAAGCGCCATAGCGACGACCCTTGCACCCACGTCATGCCCGTCCAGTCCAACCTTGCCGATCAGTATCCTGGTTCTTTTATCCACGCAACGGCTCCTTTACCGGTTTGCGGAAAAGAATTCCTTGGCCTGGTATTCTCCAAAAACGCCTCTTAATACATCGCTGATTTCCCCGATAGTGGCGTAGGCCCGCACCGCTTCAAGCACCGCAGGCACAAGGTTCTTTTCGCCTTCCGCGATTTCCCTCACATATGACAGGGTTTCTTTTACGACTTCATTGTTACGTTCCTGTTTAACTTTCTGAAGCCTTTTAAGCTGGGCATCTTCAAGCGCAGGATCAATTCTGAAAGCGCCGCTGGGAGCCTGGGATTCGGTTCTGAATTTATTGACGCCCACGATGATCCGCTCTTTGTTTTCTACGGCCTTTTGTCTTTTCAGCGCCCCTTCGGTAATCTTTCTCTGATAATATCCGCTTTCGATGGCCTCAATCGCGCCCCCCATATTCTCGACCTTGGTCAATTCGGTGTAGATATCTTCCTCGATTCGGCGGGTAAGGTTCTCTATGAAATAAGATCCGCCGAGAGGATCGGCGGTGTTGGTGATGCCCAGTTCATAGGCAAGGATCTGCTGCGTCCGCAATGCAATTTTTGACGCCTCCTCCGTGGGTGTCCCCAGGACTTCATCATAGGAGGCGTTATAAAGAGAGTGAACCCCCCCCAGCACATAGGCCAGGGAAGCCAGCGTGATTCTGACGATATTGTTTACGGGCTCCAGCAGGGTTTCACCACCGTGAGAATAGGCGGTGATTTTAAGAGCGAGCGACTCGCTGCTGCGTGCGCCCAGCATTTCCTTCAGAACCCGTGCCCATATTTTGCGGGCGGCCCTCAGAAGTGCAATCGTAACGAAAAAATCAGAGCGCTCATCCATGAACATGGAGAACAACGGTGCAATGTCATCGATGGCATGCCCCTTTTCCATAAGGTGTCGCATATAGACGAGGCCGTTGCAAAGCGCAAATGCCATCGCATAGCTGGAACCGGCCCCTGCGGCATTAATATGATTTGTGCAGATCGTGCATGGGTACCAATGCTTCGCATTCAGCGCACAATATTCGATCGTGTCGGTTGTAATTCGAATGGATGGCCGAATGGGATAAATGTAGGTCCCGCGTGCCACATACTCCTTAAGGATATCGTTTTGAAGATCCACCACGAAATCGTCGGGTGTCAACCCCTGCTTCTCTCCTAGTGCAATAAAGAGAGAAAGCGCAGTGGGGCTGAATGAATTTCCGAGCATGCTCACCCGTTTCAAACTGTTCAGCGGGATGCCGTCGAACAGTATTTCCATGTCCCGCAACGTGTCGATAGCGACCCCCACCTTGCCGACTTCGCCTCTGGCCATGAGATGGTCCGAGTCATATCCCACCTGCGTCGGGAGGTCCACCGCCATGACAATTTCGTCAGTACCCTGTCGAACAAGCTGACGGTATCGATTGTTACATGCCGAAGCCTCCCCGAAACCGGAGTACGATCGCATTATCCAGGGCTCATCGGTATACATGTTTGCCGCACTCCCGCGTGTGAACGGGAACTGTCCGGGAGAGCCGATCTCAGCCAGGGCGGCTTCACCCTGGGGACAATCTGCAGCGGTATACAGCCTGCTGATTTCCAATCCGGTATCGGTAACCACTTTATCTTTACGGTTGTGGTGTTCTGTTGAATCGGGCGTTGTTGTTTTTTTCGCTTTCAATGCCTTTTCAGGTCTCTTTATTTCCCCTTCACGTGAATCTGCCATATGTTGCACTGCTCCTTTTAAACACAAAGTTCGTTTGCCGCCGATTTCCGCCACATAAGGCCGGGCCCTCATTTGCAGGCTCTGACCTATGTGGCGGAATATAGAGGATAGAAATCACTGTACGGCATTTACCAGAACCGGAGACAGCTCGATTCCCTCTTCGGCAAGGGCTTTTTGCCAGTCCATGACAAGCGCCTTCATGGGATGGCCTTTTTCAGACATGGTTTTTGTCCAGGATCCCCAAACCGGCGCAAGCAACTTGGCAGCTTGTTCGGCATCTTCCTTCGGCAATTTGATTACTTCGATGCCCTTCTTTTGCCACTCATTAATATCGCTCTCCACCCGATCAACACCGATTTGAGTAGAATTGGAAACCGTTTCCAGCGCCATATCCTCAATAACCTTTTTCACATCATCCGGCAGGGAATTCCATTTTTTCATGTTCATAGCAAAATAGGAAGGATAGCCGCCCATATTGCAGTTGACAGTGGCGTATTTGATGATTTCGTAAAAGGCGTAGGCCTTTACACTTGGTACCGAGAGTGCAATACCGTCAACGACGCCGCGTTCCATGGCTTCATACACTTCACCCATGGTCATACTTACCGGAACGCCACCCAGCCCTTTGATGCTGTGTGGCAAAACCGAACCGGCGACGCGAAACTTCATCCCTTCGATATCCCCGATTCTTCTAATCGGTTTTTTGGTTGTCATGATCTGATAACCGGTAGTCGAATTTACATAAAGAAGCTTAAGACCCAATTTTTCGAATTCCGGTGCCACGTATTTTTCACGTATTTTCCACATGGCACGGGCGGCGCCTACAGTTTGTTCATCCGAAAACACCCCCGGCAGCTGCTGATAAAAAATCAGGGGAATCCGGGAGCCGGCATAGGTCATATTCCCGATATCGGCAACGCCGCTTATGGTTGCATCAAGAATATCTTTGGCTTTAACCAGAGATTCATGACCATAATAATCAATTTTTACCTTACCGTTGGTCCGTTTCTCCAAAGGGGCCGCAAACGCCTCGAGAAAGCCTTTTCGGATGGGGTGACCCGGCGGATAAAAATCGGCCATACGCAAGCTGATTTCGCCGGCCGCCGCTGCCGGTGAGGGTGTTCCCAAAATACCTGCGCTTAAAAACAACACCAGTGTTAAAAAAAACAAGAAATGCTTGAGCGTCTTTGTTTTCATTGTTGCCTCCTTTGCTTTGTAAACGTTTGAATGGACAACGTTTGGGTGTTTTTTGATATCCGATTTTGCTGCTGGATTTACTTCATACGGAAAGAAAACCGGTGACTTCAAGAGCGTAAACGTGCCTGATCACCTCCTTTCATTTCATTACAGTGGTTGCGGTCAAAACAGCGGGACTCTCTTCAACCTACCACCCCGCTGTTCTGTGCGAGTCCCACTTTCGGGAAGGAACTGCTTCGACCATTGAAAGTGCTATAATGAGCGCAAAAACATATCTTATGGACGCAAAGCAAATTTATGGGATATGCGTGCAGCACTTTTTTTAAGATCTTCCAGAAAATCCAACATCTTATCCCGAAAACGGTTTTCGGTTCCCATGATGCTAAGGGCCACCGGACAGAGATAGTTTCTGATGGGAACCGATATGGATGCGGCATCGGCAATTCGTTCACTTATGCTTGTGGCGTAACCGTTCGCTTTTACCCTCTCCAGTTCCAGCAGGAGATCTTTTTTGTTCGTAATTGTATTTTTTTGTATGGCAATGAAACGAACATTTTTTAATATAATTTCTAATTGTTCGGGATCCAATTCGGCCAGAAGCATCTTTCCTGCAGATCCCGAATATATCGGCGCAATGGAACCCTTGCCCGATACGCATTTGATATTTTCGGGGGACTCCACTTCTTCCAGACACATGCGCTCTGTGCCGATGGGGATATTCAGGTTTATGGTCTCCCGGGTAGCCAGCATTAACTGCCGCATTTCTTCATATGCTGAAGCAATAAGGTATTGATGGGCAATTGTCGGTTGAGAGGCAAGGCGGTGTACGAGTGGCCCCAGACAGTAACGATGGGTAACCTCATTTTGACTGGCAAGTCCGGTTACGATCAAGCTTTTCAGCAGCCGATGGACGGTGCTTTTGCTCATCAGTGTTCTTTGCGAGATGTCGCTGAGTCTATCAACACCCTCTGACAGGCATCTCAAGATCTCAGCCCCGCGCATAATTGAATTAACCGGTATTTTTTTCTGCATAATATTGTTCCGTTATACGGAATTATTTTTCCATTAGTTGATATTGTTCTTTAAGGAAATTGTCAAGAGAAAACTAACGGATCATGAGTGCCAGGGCGTTTTTTATCGGTAATAAAAATGCACTTTCCAAATTGCAAATAACCCTTCCCGTATCTGTACAAAATTTGACTTCAAAAAATTACGGAATGCCTCGAGGCCTTGTGACTTGAAAATGCAATCAGAATTCGCTATGTAACTTCTCAAATTTGGAAACGCTTTATAAGGCCCTTGGCCAAAACAGTACAAATCAAGGGAGAAAATCTATATGGGTAAAGGTGATAAGCGCACGAAACGGGGAAAGATCGCTCGAAAGTCTTATGGTGTCAAAAGGCCGCGCAAGAAAAAGAAAAAAACAGAAAAGAAAAGCTAAGCTGCCCCGGAGTCAACGACCACCCGCAAAGCGGATGGCTTGGATTTTACCGCCATAGGCGGTAAAAGACAGGGGCGCGAAGTGCCCCAATCGTTGCGGGTGGAACCGGGCGCGAAGTCCCGCCGTGGCGGGATTTGAAAAACCCAATAAAGTTTAAACGCCCCGTCGATACGCCCACGGTATCGAATTGTGCCTTTCGATATTTAAGGTCCCAGGGGGCATTTTTTCGTGGGATCCCACAATAAGCCAGCCATCAGGGGCAAGGGCTTTGAGAACCGTATTCAAGCCCTCTTTTTTTTGGTGCGTCTTGTAGTAGGTCAAAATATTGTTTCGTAAAAAGATGATTTCAAATGCCGGCCCGGGCGGATCAGCGAAGATATGCTGAGTCTTCCAATCAATGCCCTTTTTCAGAAACGCCTTTACCGCAAAGCGATGACCGCGTTTTTTAATATCAAAATAGTCTTCCAGAATGTCCGGCGGAACCTCCTTCAAGCTGCTTTGGGTGTATATCCCCTCCCTGGCATTTTCGATATAATCCGGATGCATGTCGGTGGCCGTTATCGCAAGATCAGGCGCATGAGCACATTTTGCGATGAGGCGATCCCAGACAATCTTGAAACTGTAGACTTCCTCTCCCCGGGCACAACCCGCTGACCATACCCGCACTATTTTTCTTTCAGCTGCGATCATCGGGGGCAGGATGTCTTCTTCCAGATCATGCCAGAGCTGGCGATCACGAAAAATCCGGCTGATGGAAACGGTCATGCGCCTTTCAGCTTCCTGCCGGAACACATCGCTTTCTTGTAACAGACTTAAATAGGCTTTAATACTCGGGCAATTCAACTCCTGCATATGCCGGGATATGCGTTTTTTAACGCCCTTTCTGACTTTGCGGTAGCCGGTCCATGAGAAATTGAACCAATCAAGAAGCTGTCGGAATTGATCGTCGTGCATGGGTATCACTTTAAAATGTCAGAATCGGTTATTCAAGAGAATAAATCAGGGCCAGGAGTGATTATTACTGGAGTATTGGAGTGTTGGCGTAATGGGGTGTTGAAAGGACTTGCGCGAAAAATCTGATCCCGCTAATAAGTAGTCGGTGCTTTTTTTGAAAAAGTGGAATATACGCAAATATCGTATTTAAAAGCCATGAAGTTTATAGGTGTGGATGCCTGCAAAAAGGGGTGGTTTGCCGTAGCGCTTGATCGGAGCGGCAATTGGGATATTGGTATTTTTAAAACCATTGTCGATTTTTGGAGCGCTTTTCAAAACGATTCCTTAATCTTAATCGATATACCGATTGGCCTGCCTCATGCGGGCAAACGCAGGTGTGATACTGAAACACGGAAATTACTTGACCGGAGAGCTTCCAGCGTTTTCCCTGTACCCTGCCGGGAGGCGCTTCAGGCGAAAACCTATGACCAGGCTTGCCGGATCAATCAGCGGTTGGTGGGCGTTAAGCTTACGATCCAAACCTGGAACATTTCCGCCAGGATTCTGGAGGTCGACCAATTATTGCGCGACAACGAACAGGCACGGCGCCGGATCAGAGAATCGCATCCGGAACTTTGTTTCAGGGCTCTCGCCGGTGGACGCCCGATGGCCCATTCCAAGAAAATGTCACAGGGCTTTTCGGAAAGGTATTCAATTCTCAAACCAAAGACTCGGTAGCGAGCCTCAGAATAGGAATGGAGACCAATGATGGATCAAAAGGTAAAAAATGCGATTTATAGCGCTGCAAAAGAAGAACCTTTCGCGAAAGTAATGAAGATAGAGTTGATGGAATTAGAGCTGGGTTATTCTGCAGTAGAGATGATTTATGACCCGACCCATATGAACAATATCTATGAGCGGGCCCATGGCGGCGCTTTGTTTGCACTTATTGATGAAGCATTTGAAACCGCCGGTCAGACCGACGGCACCATTGCTGTAGCGCTAAATGTCAATGTAACCTACGTTTCCAGTCCTGAGCCAGGTATACGGCTGAGGGCGGAGGCTAAACGTGTCAGCCAGACCAAAAAGACCGCCAGCTATGATATACGCGTCACCGATGAAATGGACCGCTTGATCGCGACCTGCTCTGCGCTGGCATACCGGACCGGAAAACCGATTCCGTTTTTATGATAACGACTGGACTGTAATTGCGCTTGATCATTGTGATTAATTGCTGATAGCCTAAGTTTTTAGAATGGTAATCATACAGTTGCCGCCGGCACCCAAGCAATGGCACATACCCAATTTGGCCTTTGGAACCTGCCTGGGACCCGCCTCGCCTCTCAGCTGCCATACCACTTCGGCGATCTGAGCTAAGCCTGAGGCTGACAGCGGATGTCTTCTGGATAAAAGCCCCCCGCTGGTGTTAATTGGCAGTTTTCCCCCTAAATCGAACATACCCTGATCCAGGAGCGGACCATATTCCCCCTTACCGCATATACCTAATTTTTCAGCGTTGATGATTTCGGACGAGGCCATCGTGTCATACACTTCGATCAAATCCATATCTTCCGGGCCATACCCGGATGCTTCATATGCCTGTTGGGCAGCGTGTTCGGTCCTATCCGGATTAGAATACTTTATACTCCCCGCCCCTTTTTCATTCCCGTAGTTTTCAGAAACCAGAACCGAAGCAGCCACATTGACGCTTTTACCTTTTTTCTTAATTTTGTCCGAACTGCATACGATCGCCGCTGCAGCCCCATCTCCATTGGCACAGCACATTAACAACCGGAGGGGGGTGGAAATAATTCTAGAATTAAGGACCTCCTCCAGTGAGACCTCTTTTTGAAATCCGGCATACGGGTTTAGAACACCATTTTTTCTATTTTTCACTGTTACACGCGCCACTTGAGCCAGCGTCGTTCCATGGGATGTCATATGTCTTTGTAATTCGAGTGCATAATTTGCAGGCTGAACGTTAAACCCCATTTTCCTTTCGTGTTCAGGCCATGAAGTATCATTTAATAAGCCGCCGGGGATCTTTTCGACCCCGATTGCCAGGCAAACGTCACAGAACCCGGCAGCCACGGATTGATAGCACAGTCGAAATGCAGACGCACCACCTGAACACGCATTTTCGATATTAACGATGGGTATACCTGTCTTCCCGATTCTTGCAGCGATATTATGCCCGACAGCCATCCCGGCATACGCATTTGCGCAGAAAATTGACTCGATGTCTTTCCATTGCATATCGGCCTCATTTAACGCATTTATGACGGCATTAAAACCGAGTTCCTGGTATTCTTTATCGGGGTGCCGACCGAATTTATCCATCCCAACACCCGCCACAATCACATCCCTCATATTTAGAGCTCCTTTAAGGAAATATCATTAGAACCCATCTCAAAAATGCGTTTAAGTGCCCATGGCGGCGTTGCAAACCGATTCAAAATAAACGCTCATCCCGCCCCCCGGCGGGACTCCGCTTTCGAATCGATTTGCGCCTTGCCCTGAACCCTGATTCACATTTTTGAGATGGGTTCTAGTTCCGTTTAACGATAGGTCTGAACATATGGCAGACAATTTCTCTGCCTTGATCATCGACATCAATTTTTTCGAGTACCATCTCTACCGCTAAGCCTATTTCAAGCGTATCCGGCTCACATCCAGTATAGAGCGTTTCAATTCGCACTTCTTCCGGCAATTCGACCCACCCGAATGAATACGGCACCGGCCCCTTATAATGGCTGGCGGGTCGCAGCATAACTGTGGTGAAACTGTATATCTTACCCCGGGTGCTCAATAAAATTTCATCGAGCTGTCCATGCTGGCAGTTTTGGCAGATGTGCCGCTTGGGAAAGAATATCTCCTGACAAGCGGAACATTTGCTCCCAATCAATGCGGCCCGGCCATCCTGGGAATCTGGTAATAAGTAGAGCCCTTGCTTGAGGGGCAGGATGTTTTTCGATCGGTCGTCTGTTTTCATTTTTTTCTCTTAAAAAGCCAATTTTAATGCGAATGGGTTTTGCTGAATTTCTGCTTCAGATCTTTGCGCAATATTTTGCCAGCTCCACTTTTGGGCAATGATTTCAAAAAATGTATTCGTTGGGGCTTTTTGTAACTCGCCAATTGATTTTTACAAAAGGTGATTAACTCATTTTCAGATACTTTAATTTTCGACTTTAGCGCAACCGCAGCAACAACGGCTTCGCCCCATTTTTTGTCCGGTATTCCAAATACGCAGGCTTCCGCAATCGCCGGATGTTGATAAAGAACTTGTTCCACTTCTTGGGGATATATATTTTCAGCGCCGGAAATTATCATATCGTGGGTGCGTCCACCCGTCAAAAAGATGTAGCCGTCCTCATCAAACATGCCCAGATCCTTTGTATGGAGCCATCCATCGACAAGAACCTCGCGGGTTGCTTCAGGATTGTTTAGATATCCTGTCATTAAATGATCGCCGGTAACCACTATTTCCCCAATCTGGCCTGGGTTAACCTCCACATTGTTGTCATCAACAACTTTAACCTTAACCAATGTTGCCGGCCGTCCTACTGATTTCAGTAGGCGATCATGGCGATAGTCTTCTTTCTTCATTACCGAAATGATCATCGGTGCTTCAGTCTGGCCATACAGCTGTAAAAAAACATGGCCAAAAATTTCAATGGCCTCTTTGACTCTTTGAGCCGGTAATGGTTCACCGCCATAAATGATTGTCTTTACACAACTCAGATCACGTTTCCTGATACTTGGAGAATCTAATAACCTCATTAAGACGGTTGGGATGGTTTTTATGGCTGTTATCCTTTCTTTTTCGATAACCTCTAATGCTGAATCGGCGTGAAAATCATTTACAATATATTGTGTCATACCTTTTACCCAGGCGGGCAGAATATACCAGCCAGCACCGTGAAACAGGGGTTGGATGGCCAACCATTTATCCTCAGTGGTTAAATCTCCTAAATACTCCAAAAGAAGGTCTCGGGTAACGGCTGCAGCGCTTTTAAACGGGAGCATTATTCCTTTGGGAACTCCCGTGGTTCCGCCAGAGTATCTGAGTTCGCCCAAACTGTTTGGATCTAAAATAATTTCTGGTTCTTGGCAATCAGCAGAACTTAGAATCGCTTCATAGTCAAGCATGTCTGGTGATGTTCCATCAAAGCAGATAAAATGCTGCACAAGAGGAAGCTTTTCCCTGATAGAATTGATTAATTCTGCGTAGCGTTTCTGAAGAATGAGGACCGAAGAATTTGAGTTATCAATCTGAAATTGTAATTCATTTGCATTGAGCATTGGATTCAGGACAGTCTGCGGAAAACCACCTTTCATCAGACCAAATTCAATCTCGGCATATTCCAGGCAGTTGTGAGCCAGAGTCGCAACTAAAGTGCCGGGTTTATGACCCAATGCTTCCAGCGCATGGGATAAGCGATTGGCGCGTTCGTTGACTTCATTGAACGTTATCCCAACGCCATCAAGCAAATCCGGCTTACCTGCTTTGTATATAAAAGCCTTTTTATTGCGAAAATTCCTTGCACCCCGTCGAATAAACTCTTTTTGATCGACAATCATAAGGTTCCTTCTGTCTTGGCATCATGTTCCGCATTACGGAACAGTTGTTCCGAATTTATTGAGTTTAGAAATGGTTGTCAACAAAAAATTAGCTTGATTTAACATGATTCTAGACCATATCCGTATTTTCCCCATGATAGATCTCGATGCCCCCGAGAGTATAAAAATCTGCCACCCAATTGGCAAACCATTGTGGGAAAAAATCTTCCTTGAATTCCTTTACCTCTCTCGGACAATGCCGGCATTCGGCGGATAATCCATATTTCGGGTTGACAAAATAAGATCGCTTCGCGGATTATATCGTAGAAGAAATATCAAATCATGTCAAAATACCTCTGTTACAAAACAAATATTTTATTAGGTGAGTACAACATATGCAAAAATCTTAAGCAAGGTCGTATCTAATGCTTAAGCAGGGGAGAAAAATGAAACTTGCCCGCATTGAACACGATGGCCGGTTGGCAATAGGGAAAGTGGTAGGAGAAAAGATTGTTGTTCTTGATGGTTCCCTATTTGATATTCAAGGTGAAACGGACATCCAGTATTCATTGGCTGACGTTAAATTGCTTCCCCCAGTGATACCAACAAAAATTGCCTGTATCGGATTGAATTACCGGGAGCACATTGAAGAAGTCGGCTTAAGTACCCCCGAAGCACCTCACCTTTTCCTCAAACCACCATCTTGTCTCATCGGTCATGAAGAGGCGATCATCATACCAAAGGGGGCCGAAAGAGTGGACTACGAAGGCGAATTGGCGGTGGTAATCAAGAAAAAAGCGAAGGCAGTGGCCGAGGAGGAAGCCTTGAATTATGTTCTCGGATATTCTTGTTTCAACGATGTCACCGAAAGATCCATCGTCATGAAAAATATGGGAGACCTCACTCTCGCAAAATGCTTTGACACCTTCGGCCCGTTCGGGCCTTACATTGTGACAGATTTGGATATAACCAACTTGACGATCAACACCTATCTAAACGGACGACGGGTCCAAAACGATAACACCAAAAACTTTGTATTCAGCATTCCACACATTATTCATTATCTTAGTCAGGCGATCACTTTCTATCCGGGTGATATTATTATAACGGGGACACCACGCGGTATTGGACCAATAAATGCGGGTGATGTGGTTGAGGTCGAAATAGAAGGTATCGGGCGACTCCGGAACCCGGTAAGGTCGTTCGAGGACAGATAATGCGTATCCGCAAACGAGCCCATTTGCGGAGATCATGTTAAGATCGAATGATACCGATCGATGGTTTGAAACCTATTCGGCTGCGAGTTTGAGCGGCAGCTTTAATCGAAAGGTAGCGCCCTTGCCTTTCTCGCTTTCCAGCTCGAGGCTGCCCCCCAGACAGCGGGAAATAATATTGGCTCCGGCCAGCCCGAGGCCGTGTCCTTTGCGGGGCACAATCGAGCACTCTTTGACCTGGGCATAGCGTTTGAATACCATTTCGTGATTTTCCGGCTCGATACCGGGTCCATCATCACTAACGGCGATCACCAGGTTATCTCCATCCACCTCCAAGCGGACATCCACCTTCTCATGCCGGTGATGAAGCGCATTTTTGATGAGGTTGCCGACAATCTGGCGAAATTTGACCTCGTCCTGAAGCATCTCCAGGCCATCTGCAGACGATGAAACTTCATAAGAAATACCGCTGGTTGCCAGAAACTCGAAGGCTTCAGTTTGGTTGTCATATGTGCTGAATTTCTCAAATACATTCCAGGCATAGATCTCGAGTGCGTCTTTTAGCGCCTCAAAAACGGATTCTGCCGGGTGAAAGCGCTCACCGATAAAACAGCCCGATTCGGACCGTCCGATCTCCAGCAGGTTGTGAAGCAGCTGCCGGGCTTTTTTGGAATTACGCAGGCTGCGCTTCAAGGTCTTTTCCTGGCGCGGGGATAAGGTCCCAAATTTATCCTGGCGTTCCAGCATCGTCCGCAGGCCGGTTTCGATGATTGCGATGGGGTCCTTGAGTTCATGCACCAGAAATTCGATTTCAATGTCCCTGAAAAATTGCTCCGCATTCCCTTCAGCGGGTTGTTTATTTTCTCTTAATTTGTTTTGTTCGCTCATGGTCTTTACCTGTCTTTGCAAATCGTTGGGCCGGAAAAAACTGGACCGTCACGGTGGTTCCGCCGACATTCTGGCAATCTTGCGTGTTGTCGGGAGGGGTGCAGTCTTCAAGATTTCCCGGACATTCATGACCCGCTTCGTCGATAAAACGGCAGGGCTGGGATGTCATCTTGATTTTAAAGTTATACCTTTCGGAAAAAATTTTTATGCGCAGCAAATCAAATCCCTTGCCGCCGGCCTTGAAATCATATGGCTGACGGGTGGAATACTGCATGGTATCATAGGAGGTAAAATAATTTTCAAAGATTAACCGCAGATTTTCTTCACTAATGCCGATTCCGTTGTCTTTAACCTCAAATTCGGGGCCAATTTTGCCCCTGCGGACCTTTACGGATATTTTACTCCCGTCCGGTGTATTTTCAACGGCATTGCGAACCAGGCCTTCAACAACCTTTCCCAGAACTTCCGGAGGGATATATATCGGAGGCGTTTTTGATATATACGTGCGCAGGCGGCACTTTCGATGGGCAAATTTTGGGCGCAGCGCTTTTGTTTTTTCCCGCACGAAGGATCCCAGATCAACGATCTCTGATTTTGACTCGCGGGGTCCATAGGTTTTTTCGATGTGCTGCCGGATTTTGCGGATAATATCTTTTTCTCCCAAACCCAGTGAAATCAGCACTTCCAGCTCGTCCACGGACGCATCCAGCAGTGCGGAAAACATATAATGTGTTTTATAATCCTTTTCACGCAGGATGTCTTCCAATTGATATTGCATTTCAAGTAGCCGCTGCAGATTTCTCTGGGCGCGGTCAATGATCGTATTCCAGCCTTTATCCTCAATTTCAGAAAGCCGCTTTTCCAAAAGACTTAAGGACGCGGATAGAATCGAGACCGGAGTTTTCAGTTCGTGGGACAAATGGTGAATGACGCGGTCTTTGGTGCGGTTGAGACTCTTGACATCCTCGTAAGACCGCTTCAACTCTTCATTAATGCTGGCATTTTCAATCGGCAGTGCCACCAGGTTACCAATGGTTGTCAGCAGTTCGATATCGCTCTGATCGAACTGGCCTTCTTTTTTGTTGACCGCGCACAACACACCGATTATGCGTCCCTCAATTTGTAAAGGCACGTCGGCCATGTTGCGCGTTCGATGCATGGCCTTTCGGTCAACTTCGTGAGCAAAATAAGGGCTCTTGGAAACATCGTCAACGATTTGCGGTTGGCCGGTGCGGTACACCAGCCCGGCAATGCCTTTGTCCACCGGATAGCGAAGTTCTTTGAACTTCTTACCGGTTTCGGTTTTATCAAATACGGCTTCGCGAAAATAGAATTCCTGATTTTCTTCGTCGAGCAAGATTACCATAGCGCCCTCAAGGCCCAGCAGATCCCGCACTTCCCTGGTAATCAATTCCAGTCGCTGATCCAGGCCCCGGTATTGATACATGGCGCGGGCGATATTGAAAAGCGCCTGATTAACGCGGGCACTGCGTTTTTCGCGGGTCACATCGCGCAGGGTGACAACCTGACCTGCCGGCCGGCCGTCTTGATCATAAAAGATGGCGCCATCAACAATAATATCCAGCAGCCGACCGTCCTTGGTAAACCGTTTGGTTTCAAAACCGCGCAGAACTTTTTCTTTATGGAGACGCCGGATGCCCTCTATGGTTTGCTGCTTAAAATTTTCAGGGACAAATGGAATCTTTTTGCCTTCCAGTTCTTCAAGGCGCCAGCCAAAAACACTCTCAAAGGCCGGGTTCAGATAGGATACCGTATTGTCCAGGTTAAAGACAAATACCGGGATGGGTATGAATTTCAGAAATGCCTGGTAGCGCAGTTCGGCCTGGCGGCTTTGGTGGGACAGCTCCAGTGCGCAGGCTTCGGATTCACTCAGCGCTCGCTGAGCGATAACCTTATCGGTAACATCCCTGGCAATCCCCCTGAAACCGGTCGGCTCAACACCGTTGTCGGTTATTAAATTTGCGGAAATTTCCAGATAGCGCCGTTCGCCGTCCTTACGAATAATTTCCCAGCTGATATCGACAACACCCTTTCCGGTGCGAAAAATTTTATTAAAGGCTTCAAAGGCGATGTCCGCATTTTTTTTATCCATGAACTCCGTAAAATTGGCGTTCTGGATTTTTTTACGTGAATATCCAAAAATCCGACAAAGGGCATCATTAAAGAATTTGAAATTTCCTCTTAGATCGACTTCATAAAAACCATCAGCAACATCCTCAATCAAAACACGATAACGCTCTTTCTGGATTTTGCTCTGCGCCCCTTTCACAGCTGCCCTGGTTGACTTATCGACGGCGAGGCGCGCTGAGGATTTCTTTGAAGATCTTGTGCCTTTCTTGGGTGTCATTATGGCGTTATCAACTTTTTGAAAAAAAATTGCAGCGATCCCATCCACCTTGAAAACAGCAGCGTTTAACTTCCTGTTTCAAGAATCCCGAAGGCCTTGGCGTCTAATAAATTAATGCCATTTGCCTGCAAAACTTCGATCGCCTTATCGTTATCACTAAACCGAAAAACCATAGTGGCATTTCCATTTGTAAATGTGATAAAAGCATACATGAATATCACCGTCACACCCGCCTCGGTCAGCGGTTTGAGCAGTCTCGCCAGACTGCCGGGTTTATCTTCGATTTCGGCGGCCACGACTTCATTGACATAGGCTGGAATCTGCATCTGCATTAGGATTTTGCGGGCCGTTACAACATCTGATACAAGCAACCGCAGCTGGCCAAAGGCGCCCGTATCCACCAGGTTAAGCGCCCGCAGATTAATGCCGGCGTTGCCGAGTGATTCGGTGACTTCCGATAAACGGCCGGGTTGGTTTTCAATAGATACAACAATCTGTTTTAATTTTAAGCTCATAAAGCCTCCAACGGATGCGATTCGCCAAAAACAAATAGCGTCCCCCAACCGAGCGAACCATCTCGCCCGTAACGCTTCCGGTTTATCGCATAAAGATATGGATTAAAAGGAAATTTCCAATTTATAAAGGGGCATCTGAATACGACAGGTTGAAATTAAATATAAGTAACGGGATTCCAGTGTCAACTCATGGCATCGCTGTTGATCGGCTATCAATAAGCACGCAAATATTAAAAATTGACATCAACTCAACTAAATAGGAAAAATCCGACGCCTGTGTCAAGCAAGAAAGCAAACCGACTTGAAAAGTTTGAATTTTGCACGATTCAAACAAATCAGCCCTGCCGTAAGACAGGGCTGATGAACAATCAACATCTCCAAAACCCGCCTGGTTTGCAGGCGGATACCCGACGAATTGCTTATCCTTTTAATTTTTTGACTTCCTCGGTGATCGCCGGAACGACTTCAAACAGATCACCGGCAATACCCAGATCTGCTTTTGAAAAAATCGGTGCTTCTTCATCCTTGTTAATCGCCACAATATATTTAGAAGTGGACATACCGGCCAGATGCTGGATGGCTCCTGAGATGCCGCAGGCAACATATAGGGACGGAGATACGGTTTTGCCGGTCTGCCCAACCTGGTCACTGTGCGGTCGCCATCCTTCATCCACTGCCGAGCGCGACGCGCCCACAGCAGCACCCAGTAATTCGGCCAGCGCTTCTATTGCCGCATAATCGCCGCCGGTACCACGTCCGCCGGACACAATAATATCGGCTTCGGTCAATTCGACCTTGTCCCCGGTTTCCATTTTCATTTCTACAACAGCTGTTCTTACGTCCCCGACTTGAACAGCCGGCTTTTCGATCGAGCACTCTTTGGCGTTTTCGGTAATGCTCATTACGTTAGGTCGAACGGCAACAATCTGAGGGGAACCTTCAATTTCCACACTGGCGAGAATTTTTCCGCCGAACATCGGCCGGGTATATGTCAAGTTTCCGTTGTCCAGTTTTAGGTCGACGCAATCCATGGCCACGCCGGCATCCAGCCTGGCCGACAAACGACCGACAAGATCCTTACCCTGAGCCGAAGCGCCGGTAATAATGACCGCCGGGTCCGATGATTTGATCAGGTCGGCCAGTACATTGGTGTACGCATCGGTGGTGTAATCGGCCAGAGCCGGGTCATCACCAATCAGAATTTTATCAGGACCGTACTTTTTAAGTGCTTCGGCAAGGCCGTCTATACCCGATCCCAGTACTACGGCTGTGAGCTCGGATCCCAGGCCATCGGCCACGCGCCGGCCTTCGCTAACCACTTCAAAACTCACCTTTCGAAGCTCACCATCTCTTTGCTCCGTTATTGCAAACACACCTTGTGCCATTTTATTTCTCCTTTAGGATCGATTCAGGTCATTAAATGACTTTGATCTCTTCGTGTAGAATTTTTACCAGCTCAGCGGCCTTACCGGCAGCTCCTTCAGCTTCGACCATCCGGACCGCTTGCCTTTCAGGCGGGAGATTAAGGGCCTTTATCTTTACTTTACGGTTGGCGGCCCCTACAGTTCCGGCATCAACGCCAAGGTCCGCAACGGTCTTAACCTCCACGGGTTTTTTCTTGGCCTTCATGATACCGGGCAAGGAAGCATAACGAGGCTCATTGAGTCCGCGCTGCGTGGTAAACAGGGCCGGCAGTGTCGCTTCCATGACCACGGTGCCCCCTTCGATCGTACGATGACAGATGATCTTGCCCTCGGAGACTTCGACTTTATTCACCATGGATATCTGAGGGAGGCCCATTAATTCCGCAACAGCGGCTGCAACCTGATAATTATCTTCATCCACGGCCCGATGACCGGCGATAATCAAATCACACGGAAAATCCTTTAGCGCGGCTGCAAGCAATTTCGCGGTAGCCAGTGGATCGCTGCCTAGAGCCGCCGGATCACAGATATGAATACCCTGATCAGCACCCATTGCCAGTGCGGTTCGAATCGTTTCAATGGCTTTTTCAGGTCCGAGGGATAAAATCGTTACCGTACCTCCCTGCGCTTCTTTGATCTGCAGTGCTGCTTCCACCGCCAGTTCATCGTAGGGATTCATGATCCACTTGATATCCTGGGTTTTAATGGAAACCCCGTCATCGGCGATCTGAACCAGCGATTCGGTATCCGGCACCTGCTTCACCAAAACAACTATATCCATAATCGACTCCTTTCTTATTGAAAAATCACTATCATCCCAAATGCAAAATGCATTTTAATATAAATGTTAAACTGGCCTAGCGATTGGCCTTGCGCACGCCCAATTGATCCAGCGCAATGATCCACTTACAAATGTTGGAAGACCCTTCCACGATGTAATAGGTTGGCGCATCACGGAAATAGCGCGCCACCGGATATTCGGTCGAATAACCATAAGCGCCCAGAATCCGCATGGCATAGTTGGCGCATTTGGTGACCACCTCGCCCGCTAAATATTTGGCCTGAGCAACATCGAGGCCGTTGTTTAATCTTCCCTGATCCTTCGCCCAGGCGGCCTTGTAAACCAGCAGCCGGGCGGCTTCTATTTCCGCCGACATCTGGGCAATGAGATCCTGATTCATCTGGAATTCACCGATCGTCTTACCGAACTGCTTACGTTCAGTCGCATATTTAATGGCTTCATCCAGACAGGCCTGTGCCACACCGACGCCACCGGCCGCAGCGGAAAGCCGGGTCTGATTCAACGAGCTGAAAAGTATTTTGGCGCCGTCTCCCGGTTTGCCAAGAATGTTTTCTTTGGGAACCCGGGTATCGGTCAGGTAGATTTCTCCTGTGGGTGAAGACCGTGATCCCATCTTATCCAGATCGGTGGTGCGCACATCGTTGAAATTTTTAAGCTCCACGACAAATGCCGAAAGTCCCTTTGAGCCGGCATCGCGATCGGTATAGGCATAATAAATAACGATATCCCCCACATCGGCATTGGAAATCCAGGTTTTGGATCCGTTTAGAAGCCAGTGATCGCCCTTATCTTCAGCCCTGGATTTCATGGCCATTACATCGGAGCCCGCATCGGGTTCGGTCATGGCAAATCCGCCCATGTATTCGGCACTGACCAGCTTGGGAATATATTTTTGCTTCAATTCCTCGCTACCATATTTTTCTATGGTGAACGCACATCCCAGGGTCTGCATGTTGACCTGGACTCTAAGGGAGCTGGATGCCCGGGCAATTTCTTCGGTAATAATCATGGCCGCCAGCCAGCCCATTTCGGATCCGCCGTATTTCTCCGAAATAACCGTACCGAACAGGCCGAGTTCGCCCATCGGCTTGATGGCTTCCTCGTAAGGGAAATAATGCTTTTCATCCCACTCATCGGCAAATGGCGCAATTTTTTCAGCTGCAAAATCACGTACCATGTTTCGCAGTATTTCAAGTTCTTCCGGGAGACTAAATTCCATTTTATTCCTCCTAAGGTTAATTTTCTTGTGGCAAATGGCGTACTTTGGCTCGGTCATACGCCTGAAGTATAAGTGGTGAAATATAGAGGAAGGCAACGTAGGTGTCAAGAAAGAAAGCGTTGGGGAATGAATATTGTAGATTGAAGATTGAAAATTGTTTCACATACGGGAAGCATTTGTAATCTTTCTTTATTCAATATTCAATCTGCAATTTTCACCGGAAGGGGTCTCCCTTTTTGGGCGAGAGGGAAAATCTCAGCTCTCCAAAAACAGGGTCCGTCCCCAGGCCCTATTTAATAAAGCTGGGCAGGAAAAGGGCAACCTGGGGGAAAACCAATAGGATGAGGCAGCAAAACCACAGGCCGATCAGGTAAGGCCATACCCCCCTGAAAATATCCATGACCGGTGTATCCTTGTCCACGGCGTACACGACATAGACATTGGCGCCCACAGGGGGTGTCA
>Ga0209536_100000786_pt1 | contig 52412 bp, 43 predicted proteins | sample DeeMarSeWOR28_12_FD_187461 | JGI IMG/M metagenome (GOLD analysis project Ga0209536, IMG submission 187461) | Marine sediment microbial communities from White Oak River estuary, North Carolina - WOR-2-8_12 (SPAdes) (version 2) | ecosystem: Environmental > Aquatic > Marine > Intertidal zone >... | reverse complement strand
ACCTCCTTGACTTCGATACCGTAGACGCTACCAACCTCGGCCGCCAGGTGCTGTTCGGCCCCGGCGACATCGGCAAGGCGAAAGCCGCGGTAGCGGCCGATAAACTGGCGCAGCAGAACGCCGCAATCCGCATCCGGGCCCTAACCGACCGGCTGGATGACAGCGCGCTCAGGGAAGCTGTAGCGAATGCGGGCGTTGTTCTCGACTGCACGGACAATTTCGCGACGCGATTCCAGGTCAGCGACGCGTGTGTCGAGACACGGCGATGCCTGGTGTCCGGCTCAGCGATCCGCTTCGAGGGACAGCTTGCGGTCTTCGGGCCGGACTACGCCGCGTCGCCCTGTTACCGCTGCCTGTACACCGAGGCCGACGAGTCGCTGCTGGATTGCGCGGGTAACGGCGTGTTCGCGCCGGTGCCCGGCGTCATCGGCACCATGATGGCGGTAGAGGCCTTGAAGTTCCTGGTCGGCATCGACTCGCCGCGCGGCGTCCTGCGCCTCTACGAAGGCGACAGCGGCAGGTTTCACTCGGTGAAAATACCCAAGCGGCCGGACTGCCCGGGCTGCAGCTGATCAGGCCGCATCGGCGGCGGCCGGATCGTAGCCCAGAATCGGCGACAACCATTTCTCCGCTTCAGCCACGCTCATGCCCTTGCGGGCGGCGTACGACTCGAGCTGATCGCGATCGATCTTGCCGACCGAGAAATAGCGCGCCTCGGGATGCGAGAAGTAGAAGCCGCTGACCGCGGCGGTCGGGTACATCGCGTACGAATCGGTCAGCCTGAGCTCGATGTTCTTCTCCACGTCCAGCAACGACCAGAGTTTCCCTTTCTCGGTGTGGTCCGGGCAGGCGGGATACCCCGGCGCGGGCCGGATGCCGCGGTAGCGCTCGGCGATCAGCGCCTCGTTGCCCAGGCGCTCGTCTGGCGCGTACGCCCAGTGTTCTTTGCGCACCTGTGCGTGCAGGTACTCGGCCAGCGCCTCCGCGAGACGGTCGGCGAGCGCCTTCAGCAGGATCGCGTTGTAATCGTCGTGCGCCTTTTCGAACTGCGCGACCCGCTCGTCGATACCGATGCCGGCCGTCACGGCGAACGCCCCGACGAAATCAGCAAGACCGGACTCGGCCGGCGCGACGAAATCGGCCAGGCAGTTCTGCGGCTGGCCTTCCGGTTTTGCGCGCTGCTGGCGCAGGTGGCACAAGCGCTCCAGCGTCTTCTTGCGCTCGTCATCGGCATACACCACGAGATCGTCGTGATCGGTGCTGTTGGCGGCAAACAGGCCGAGCACGGCGCGGGCCTGCAGCCACTCCTCGCGCACGATGCTTTCGAGCATGGCGCGGGCATCCTTGTAGAGCGCCGTCGCCGCCTCGCCGACGGTGTCGTCGCTGAGTATCGCGGGATACTTGCCGTGGAATTCCCAGGCGTTGAAAAACGGCATCCAGTCGATGTAGTCGATCAGCAGCGCGAGGTCGATACGGTCGTAAACGCGCACGCCGGTAAACGCGGGCTGCGGCGGCACATAGCTGCTCCACTCGATCTCGTGGCGGCGCTTGCGCGCCTCGTCCAGCGACAGCTGCGGCTTGAGGCGCGATTTCCCCGAGTGCTGCTCACGGCGGCGCGCATTCTCGCGCCGCGTCTTCTCGACGAGCGCCGCGCGCGTATCCGGTTCGACGAGCGCCTGCGCCACGCCGACGGAGCGCGACGCATCCTTCACGTAAATCACCGGCCCTTCATACTGCGGCTCGATCTTGACGGCCGTGTGCGCCGGCGACGTGGTGGCGCCGCCGATCAACAGCGGCAGCTCGAATTTCTGCCGCTGCATTTCCGAGGCCACGTGAACCATTTCGTCGAGTGAGGGCGTGATCAGCCCGGACAGGCCGATCATCTGCGCCTGCTCACGCCGCGCGGCCTCGAGGATCTTCTCGCAGCTGACCATCACACCGAGGTCCACGACCTCGAAGTTGTTACATTGCAGGACCACGCCCACGATGTTCTTGCCGATGTCGTGCACGTCGCCCTTGACGGTTGCGAGCACGATCTTGCCGTTCGAACTTACCTCACCACCCTGCTCGGCCTCGATGAAAGGAATCAGGTGGCCCACCGCCTTCTTCATTACGCGCGCCGACTTCACCACCTGCGGCAGGAACATCTTGCCCGCGCCGAACAGGTCGCCGACGACGTTCATGCCGGCCATCAACGGTCCCTCGATAACGGCCAGCGGCCGTTCCGCCGCGAGCCGCGCTGCCTCGGTATCCTCGACAACGAATTCATCGATACCGTTGACCAGCGCATGCTCGAGACGCTTCTCGACCGGTGCTTCGCGCCAGGAAAGGTCTTTTGCCTTCGCGGCGCCGCCGGACGCCTGGTCCTTGTATTTCTCCGCAATCTCGAGCAGCCGCTCGGTCGCGTCTTCCCGGCGGTTGAGCACGGCGTCCTCGACCGCATCGCGCAGGTCTGAGGGCAGGTCTTCGTAAATAGCCAACTGGCCGGCATTGACGATGCCCATGTCCATACCCGCACGGATTGCGTGATACAGGAATACGGAGTGAATCGCCTCGCGCACGACGTTGTTGCCGCGGAACGAGAACGACACGTTACTGACACCACCCGACACCATGGCGTGAGGCAGCTTTGACTTGATTTGCCGTGTCGCATCGATGAATGCGACACCATAAGCGGAATGCTCCTCGATGCCGGTGGCGATGGCGAAGATGTTCGGGTCGAAGATGATATCGGCAGGATCGAATCCCAGCTTCTGCGTCAGGATGTCGTAGGACCGCTTGCAGATGGCCACTTTACGCTCGACGCTATCGGCCTGACCCTGCTCGTCGAACGCCATGACGATCACGGCGGCGCCGTAATCCCTGACGAGTTTCGCCTGCTCGATGAAGCTGTCCTCGCCCTCCTTGAGGCTGATGGAATTGACCACGGCCTTGCCCTGCACGCAGCGCAGGCCCGCCTCGATCACCGACCACTTCGACGAGTCGATCATGATCGGCAGCCGCGAGACGTCCGGCTCTGACGCGATCAGGTTGAGGAACGTCACCATTGCCTGCTCGGAGTCGAGCATGCCCTCGTCCATGTTGACGTCGATGACCTGCGCGCCGTTCTCCACCTGCTGGCGGGCAACCTGCACCGCCTCGGCATAATCATCGGCCTCGATCAGCCTGCGGAAGATCGCCGAACCGGTGACGTTGCAGCGTTCGCCGACGTTGACGAACAGGTCGTCGGGACCGATGTTGAGGGGTTCGAGACCGGACAGGCGGCAGCGCACGGGGATGTCGGGGATGGCGCGCGGGCGTTTGCCGGCGACGGCTTCCCGCAGGGCCGCGATATGCGCCGGCGTGGTGCCGCAGCAGCCGCCGACCAGGTTGACGAGCCCGCTCTCCGCGAACTCGCCGATGACTTCCGCCATCGCCTCGGGTGTCTCGTCGTATTCGCCGAACTCGTTCGGCAGGCCGGCGTTCGGATGCGCGCTGACCCGGGTATCGGCAACGCGCGACAGCTCGTCGACATACGGACGCAGATCCTTCGCGCCCAGCGCGCAGTTGAGCCCGATCATGAAAGGATCGATGTGGCGTATCGAGTTCCAGAAGGCTTCCGGCGTCTGGCCGGACAGGGTGCGGCCGGATGCATCCGTTATCGTGCCGGAAATCATCACGGGCAAGGTGACGCCGGTTTCCTCGAATGCGCGCTTCACGGCAAAAATCGCCGCCTTGGCATTCAGCGTATCGAAAATCGTCTCGATCATCAGGAAGTCGGCGCCGCCCTCGATGAGCGCACGCGCCGCTTCTTCGTAGGTTGCGGCGAGACCGGCAAAGCGGATGTTGCGGTAACCCGGATCGTTCACGTCGGGTGATATCGACGCCGTGCGGTTCGTGGGCCCGAGCACGCCGGCGACGTAGCGCGGACTGCCGGCCTTCTCTGCATGCGCGTCGGCGCACTCGCGTGCCAGTCTTGCCGCCGCGAGATTAAGCTCCGAGACCAGCGACTCCATGCCGTAATCCGCCATCGACGGCGCGTTGGCGTTGAATGTGTTCGTCTCGATGATGTCCGCGCCTGCCTCGAGGAAGCCCGTGTGGATCTCGCGGATCACCTGCGGCCGCGTAATCGACAGCAGGTCGTTGTTGCCCTTGAGGTCGCTCTCCCAGTCGGCAAAGCGCTCGCCGCGGTAGTCGTCTTCGGTGAGCCCGTAACCCTGGATCATCGTGCCCATGGCGCCATCGAGCAGCACGATGCGCCGCTCGAGCAGCGAAAATAACGATTTGATGCGTTCCGTGCGATTCATGAAAAGTCCTCAGGCTGCAACCTGTTTCGACCTGATCCCCAGCGCATGGCAGATGGCCACGGTCAGCTCGGAACGGTTCAGCGTGTAAAAGTGAAACTCGTCGACACCTTCGGCCTGCAGACGGCGCACCTGCTCGATGGCGACGCTCGCCGCGATGAGATTGCGCGTCCCGGGATCGTCGTCGAGCCCGTCGAAGCGCTCGCGCAGCCAGTCCGGCACGCTCGCGCCGCACTGGGCCGCGAATTTCGTCATTTGCGCAAAGCGCGTGATCGGCAGGATGCCAGGCACGATCACCGAATCGATGCCGGCGGCGGCGCAGCGCTCGCGGAATCGCAGGAACAGTTCGGTGTCGAAGAAAAACTGCGTGATCGCGCGCGAGGCGCCGGCGTCGAGCTTGCGCTTCAGGTTGTCGAGGTCGAACTCCGGGCTCGGTGCCTCGGGATGAACCTCGGGATACGCCGCCACCGAGATGTCGAAGTCGGCAACCTTCCTGAGCCCCGCAACGAGATCCGCGGCATAGGCGTAACCGCCCGGCGTCGGCGTATACGTCCCGCTATTTGCGGGCGCATCGCCGCGCAGCGCAACCAGGTGCCGGATACCCATGTCCCAATATTCGCGCGCAATGTCGTCGATCTCTCCGCGGCTGGCGTTGACGCAGGTCAGGTGTGGGGCAACGGTCAGGTCGGTTTCATTGACGATGCGCTGGACGACGTCGTGCGTACGTTCACGGGTCGAACCGTCTGCTCCATAGGTCACGGATACGAAACTCGGAGCGAGCGGCTGCAGGCGCTGGATCGATTCCCAGAGGGTCTCCTGCATCTGCTCGGAATGCGGTGGAAAGAACTCGAACGAGACCTGCACGTTGTTGGTGGTGGAGGATGTCATGATCGGCTGTCAGGCGGCCGCGGTGGCCGCGTCCTGTTTGGTGGCAACGGCGAGCAGCCACTCCGGCTGTCTCGCAGGGACTGGGCGCGCGCGTGCAAGCCGCAACTGGCTGCCCGCGCACCAGCTCGCGAGCCGGGAGGCGTGCTCGCCGAACTCGCTGTGCCCGGTGGCAGCGAGCAGCAACAGTCTGCCGCCGGGCCTGAGGACGCGAGCGGCTTCGGCAATTGCGTCCCTTGGGCGCTCGGCGTCGAACAGCACGTCATCGAGAATCGCGGTATCGAAATCGTCGTCGCGTAGCGGCAGCCGGTACATGTCACCCTGGCGCAACGTGCAGTTGGGCAGGCCGGCAAGCAGCAGCTCCGCCCGCGCGAAACGCCGCGCGTCCGAATCGATGTCCACGCCTACGGCGCGGCGGGCGCGTGACGCCAGCAGTTTGAGAATGCGCCCGTGCCCGCAGCCGATGTCGACGAGGTCGCCGATCGGCGCCGCCACGGTGAGTTCGACCAGCGCGCGATGCAGGCGGCGATTCCCGCCGCCCCGCTCGTCCGAGCCAGCCATACCGGTGCCGCGCAACTCCCTGAGCCTGCCGATATCCGCCGCAAAACTCGCATCGTCCGCGGGAATCAGCGCGAGCAGCTGCCGCCGCAATGCGGCCTGCGGTCCTCCCGATATGACCCGGTAGTAGACGAAATGGCCGTCCCGGAAACGCTCGAGCAGGCCGACATCACAGAGCTGCTTCAGGTGCTGGGACACACGCGGCTGGCTTAGGCCGAGTATCTGCGTGAGCTCCGACACGCTGCACTCGCCCTGTGCGCACAGCATGACGATGCGCAGCCGCGCCGGATCGGCGAGGGCTTTCAATCGTGCGACAAGGTCTTCGGTGGCATAGCTCATAAAAATATAAATATTTCTTTATATTTATGCCCAAAGAGTGTAGCAGCCTTCGCCCCGCGGTGGCAATCGATGCGCTATGCTTAACCCCGACTATCCGAACCTGCCTCCGAGCGCTGATGACAGACGAGCACGAATCTGCACCCGACGACGGCGACACGGCGCCGCAGTCCGAACCCGACACCTCCGTCAGCGAGCGAGCCTTCGTCCGCCTGACGTTTTGGCAAACCGTTCTCTCGCTCGTCGGTGTCTTCATCGCGGTCGTCGCGCTGTATGCGGCGCTTGCCGAGTCCGACGCCGCCCGCAAGCAAACCGCCGCTGCCGTCTGGCCGTTCGTGCAGTTGACGCTCCACGATCACCTGTCCGAGACAGCGGCCGAATTCAGAATTTCACTGACCAATGCGGGCGTCGGCCCGGCGCGCATGCGTTCGATGCGTGTGCTGCTGAGGGGTGCGCCGCTGCGCGACTGGCACCATGCGATGGAACTTGTCGGCGAGACCGGCACGCACCGACTGGGACAGAGTTACGTCAGCCGCCGCGTGCTGATACCGGGCGAGACGATCGACATGGTCTCGACCATGGACCGGGTGCTCGTGCAGAAATTCCTCGGTGCGCTGGCGCAGCCGGACAACTCGATCACCTACTGTTATTGCTCGATTTTCGACGCGTGCTGGGTCGTTGACAGCGAAAAAGACCTGCAGACGCCGGATCCCGTCGAAGCGTGCCCGGATTTCGGCGCGGAAGCGTTTGGTAGCTGAAGCGCGGCGGGACTACTGCACTGAGTCGGGACCGCTGACCGCGTTGGCGGTAAACAGCCGCGACACGTCGATCGGATCGAACGTGCGGCGCCGGCCGCAGTACTCGCAGGTCACGTCCACCTGGCCCCGCTCGGCCAGCACGTCCCGGGTCTCGACCTCGCCCAGCATGCGCAGGACCTCTTCCGTGCGGCGGCGCGAGCAGCGGCAGCGAAACACGACCGGCCTGGGCTCGAAGACACGCACGTCGTCCTCGGCAAACAGCTTGCCGACCAGCTCCATGCCGCCGGCAGTATCGAAATCTGCGGCTTGCAGCGTAGCGGCCAGGAAGCCGAGACGCTTCCAGTCGTCTTCGTCGAGCCCGTGCTGTCCGGGCATCTGTTGCAGCAGGATGCCGCCGCTCAGGGAAGCATTACTGACCAGCGCAACGTGACTCGGCACCTGTACGGACCGGGAGAAATAGTTTTCGAGGCTGTCGGCGAGCGAAGACCGCTCCATCTCCACGATGCCCTGGTACGGACGCTCACCCGCATCCACGGTGATGGCGCAGTGCGCATTCTGCACGAGGTCGCCGAACGACTCCGCGGCCGCGTCCTCGCGTGCGCTCGCCATGCCGCGCAGCTCGAGCTCGCTGGTGCATTGCATGACCAGCATTCGCAGTCCTCCGCCGCCCTGGATCTGCAGCGTGATCGCGCCGTCGAATTTCAGGCTTTGTGCAATGAGCCCTGTCGCGGCTGCGGCATGACCGAGGGTCTCACGAACAAGCGCGTCGTATTCGTGATCGCGCAACATGCGGCGCCACGCTCGGGACATGCTGATCAGCGCGCCGCGGACCGGCAGCGAATCGAATACGAACGGCGTGATGTTGTCGGCAGCCATGGCGAAATTCCTGTCAGGCGGACTTTGACTAGGATTTGCCCAGCCGGTTTCTCAGAATTTCGTTGACCTGGCCGGGATTGGCCTTGCCGCCGGTCTCTTTCATGACCTGGCCGACGAAAAAGCCGATCAGCTTGTCCTTGCCGGCCCGGTATTCCTCGGCCTGACCCGGGTTGGCAGCGATGACCTTGTCGACGATCGCTTCGATCGCCGAGGTATCGGTGATCTGCTTTAGCCCGCGCGACTCGATCACCGCGTCCGCGGTGCCCTCGCCCGCCCACATCGCCTCGAATACTTCCTTGGCGATCTTGCCGGAAATCGTGTTGTCCTGAATGCGGTTGATCAGTCCCGCCAGGTCCGCGGCCGGGATGCGGCACGCTTCGATCTCGAGCCCGTCCTTGTTTAATGCGCCCGAGAGATCGCCGATCACCCAGTTCGCCACGACCTGGGCGGGAGCATCTGCAGATGCCGAGGCTTCTTCGAAATAATCGGCGGTAGCCTGGTTCACGGTCAGGATCGCCGCATCGTCCTGCCTGATCCCGTAGTCGTCGACGAACCGCCGCCGCTTGTCGTCCGGCAGTTCGGGCAACGTCTCGCGCACGCTCTCGATGAACTCTGCGCTGATCTCGACGGGCAGAAGATCCGGGTCCGGGAAGTAGCGGTAATCGTTGGCCTCTTCCTTGGAACGCATTGAGCGGGTCTCGTCACGAGCCGAGTCGTACAGGCGCGTTTCCTGGACAACCTCTCCGCCGTCCTCGAGCACGTCGATCTGCCGTTCGATCTCGAAGTTGATGGCTTTTTCCACGAAGCGGAACGAGTTGAGATTCTTGATCTCGGTGCGCGTCCCGAACGCATCGTCGCCGCGCGGCCGCACCGATACGTTCGCGTCGCAGCGAAACGACCCTTCCTGCATGTTGCCGTCGGAGATGCCGAGGTAGCGGACGATCGTGTGAATCTTGCGCATGTAGGCGACGGCTTCCTTCGCCGACCGCAGGTCCGGCTCGGACACGATCTCGAGCAAGGGGGTGCCTGCGCGGTTCAGGTCGATACCCGAGTAACGGTCGAGGCCTTCGTGAATCGACTTGCCGGCATCTTCCTCGAGGTGCGCACGCGTGATGCCGATGCGCTTCTCCTTGCCCTCGTCGTCCGTAATAAAGAGTTCGCCGTGCTCCACGATGGGCAGCTCGTACTGGCTGATCTGGTAGCCCTTCGGCAGGTCCGGGTAGAAGTAGTTCTTGCGGGCGAAAACCGATCGTGGCGCCACCGTTGCGTTGACAGCGAGGCCGAACTTGCAGGCCATGCGCACGACGTCTTCGTTGAGCACGGGCAGCACGCCCGGGTAGCCGAGATCGACCAGGCAGGCCTGGGTATTCGGTTCGGCGCCGTAGGCCGTGGCTGCGCCGGAGAAAATCTTGCTGCTCGTCGCAAGCTGCGTGTGGATCTCCAGGCCGATGACGACTTCCCACGCCGCGCTCACGCGTATCCCTCCGGGCAGCGTGTGTGCCAGTCCGTAAGCAGCTGGTACTGGTGCGCCGTACTCAGGAGCCGTTCCTCGCCGAAGTGCGGGCCGACGAGGTGCAGGCCGACGGGAAGCTCGCTTGCGAACCCGCACGGGATGGAGATACCGGGAAGGCCGGCGAGGTTGGCGCCGATCGTGTAGATGTCGTTGAGGTACATCGTGATCGGGTCGTCTGTCTTGTCGCCGAGCCTGAACGCCGGCGCCGGGGCGGTCGGGCCCGCTATGACGTCCACTTCCGTGAACGCCTTGCGGAAATCGTCGGCGATCAGCTGCCGGACCTGCTGTGCCTTGAGGTAATACGCGTCGTAGTACCCCGCGGAGAGCACATAGGTGCCGGTCAGGATGCGGCGCTTCACCTCCGCGCCGAAACCCTCGCCGCGGCTGCGGCAATAGAGGTCCAGAAGGTCGTCCGGATTCTCCGCGCGATGACCGAAGCGCACGCCGTCGAAACGCGACAGGTTGGACGAGCACTCGGCGGGCGCCACCACGTAATAGGTCGGCACCGACAGGTCGAGGTTCGGCAGGTCGACTTCGGTGAGGCTGGCGCCCTGCGCTTCGAGCACCGCCAGCGCCTCGCGCACCGCGGCAGCCGTCGCCTCGTCGAGCCCCGCGTCGAAATGCTGCCGCACGATACCCACCCGCAGGCCTTCGAGGGACCGGCCGAGCCCGGCAACGTAGTCGGGAACCGGATGGTCGATCGATGTGGAATCGCGCTCGTCGCAGCCCGCCATCACGCCGAGCAGCAGCGCGGCATCCTCGGCAGAGCGGGTGATGACACCCGCCTGGTCGAGGCTCGACGCGAACGCGATCATGCCGTAGCGCGACACCCGGCCGTACGTCGGTTTGAGTCCGGTGGTCCCTGTCAGCGCCGCCGGCTGCCGGATCGAGCCGCCGGTATCGGTGCCGGTCGCTGCCGGCACGACCCGTGCCGCAACCGAAGCCGCCGAGCCGCCCGATGACCCTCCGGGCGAGCACGCAAGGTCCCAGGGATTTCTGACCGGGCCGAAGTAGCTGGTCTCGTTCGACGAGCCCATCGCGAACTCGTCCATGTTGGTCTTGCCGAGCATCACGGCGCCGGCGCCGGCCAGCCTCTCGACGACCGCCGCGTCGTACGGCGAGACGAAATTCTCCAGCATCCTCGAACCGCAGGTCGTCAGCACGCCGCGCGTACAGAAGATGTCCTTGTGCACGATCGGCAGGCCATTAAGGACCCCTGTTTCGCCTCTGCTTCTCTCGGCGTCGGCACGTTCGGCCGCCTTGAGCGCGCCATCCGCGGTGACGGTAATGAAGGCATTGAGCGCGGTGTCATGGGCCTCAATCCGGTCCAGCAGAGCGCGAACAAGCTCCACGGAGCTGAATTCGCCGCTGTCCAGCCCCCGCGCGAGCTGCGCCAGGCCCTGAGTGTGAAGATCGCTCCCGCTCATTCGATGACTTTCGGCACGAGATAGAGGCCGTCGGACACGGCCGGAGCATTCTCCTGGAATTCGTCGCGCCGGACAGTTTCCGTCACGACGTCGGGACGCAGACGCTGGGCGGCATCCAGCGGATGCGCCATCGGAACCACATCCGTGGTGTCGGCCTGCGACAACTGGTCCACGAAATCGACGATACGCGACAATTTGTCGACCGTATCGGCAATCTCTTCGTCCGCGACCCGGAGCCGCGCCAGCATCGCAATATGCTGTACCTGATCCTTGTCCAGTGACATCGATTAATCCGCGATTCGAGAACCTGCAAAATCGCCGCCCGGCGACGCGCACGCAATGATACACGCCGCCTTGCGCTATGTCGTGGGCATTGCTAGATTGCACCGTTAATCTCGCTTCGGGCTGCGTTCCACCATGTTCAAAAACATCCTGGGTTATTTCTCCAATGACCTGTCGATCGACCTTGGAACCGCCAATACACTGATTTATTCACGGGGCCACGGCATCGTGCTCGATGAGCCGTCGGTGGTGGCGATTCGCGAGGATTCGGGTCGTGGGGGCCGGGTGGTCGAGGCCGTGGGCGCCGATGCCAAGAACATGCTGGGCCGCACGCCCGGCAACATCACCGCTATCCGGCCGCTGAAGGACGGCGTCATCGCCGATTTCACGGTCACCGAGAAGATGCTGCAGCATTTCATCCGCAAGGCGCACGGCAACCGTTACTTCCGGCCGAGCCCGCGGGTGCTGGTGTGCGTGCCGTACGGGTCCACGCAGGTCGAACGGCGTGCGATCCGCGAATCGGCCGAAGGTGCGGGCGCCCGCAAGGTACTGCTGATCGACGAGCCCATGGCGGCGGCGATCGGCGCCGGCATGCCAGTTCACGAAGCGCGCGGCTCGATGGTGCTCGATATCGGCGGCGGCACGTCGGAAGTCGCGGTCATCTCGTTGAATGGCATCGTGTATGCCGCCTCGGTGCGTATCGGCGGCGACCGCTTCGACGAGGCGATCACCAACTACGTGCGCCGCAACTACGGGATCCTGATCGGCGAGGCGACGGCGGAACGCATCAAGCACGAGATCGGCTCCGCGTTCCCGGGCCAGGAGGTCCTGGAGATCTCGGTCAAGGGCCGCAACCTTTCGGAAGGCGTGCCGCGGAGCTTCACGCTCAACAGCAATGAAATTCTCGAAGCCCTGCAGGAACCCCTGCAAGGCATCGTCGGCGCCGTCAAGGAGGCGCTGGAGCAAACGCCGCCGGAGCTGGGTGCGGACGTCGCGGATCGCGGCATCGTGCTCACGGGCGGTGGCGCGCTGCTGCGCGACCTCGACAAGCTGCTCATGGAAGAGACCGGGCTGCCCGTCGTCATCGCTGACGACCCCATGACCTGCGTTGCACGCGGCGGCGGCCGCGTTATCGAACTCATCGACGAGCACGGCCCGGCGGTCTTCGGACTGGAGTGAGTCCGAAGTGCGAACAAGCGGCTAACTGTTGATGGTCGGTTCGCAAAGCAACAGCAACCCCGCAAGAATTCCGGCACTGGGTTTTCGGGCACTCGCCCTGGTCACCCTGAGCATCCTGCTCATGTGGCTCGACCACCGGGAGCACCACCTCGACACCGTGCGGCGCGCCATCGGCGTCGCCGTGTACCCGGTGCAGATCGTGGTCGATACGCCGGCGCGTCTCTGGTCCTGGCTGCGCGAAAATTCCGCGAGCAAGAACCAGCTGCAACTGGAAAACAGCCGGCTCCGGACGGAGGCGCTGATAACACGTGGCCGCATGCAGGAACTCGCGGCGCTGAAAGCGGAAAACGACCGTTTGCGAGCCATGCTCGATGCGCGCGAACAGGTGCGCGGCGAGGTTCGCGTCGCCGGCATTATGGCCGTCGACGCAAACCCCTACCGGCACAATATCGTGCTGGACGTGGGCAGCCGCGAAGGTGTTTATGACGGTCAGGCGATCGTCGACGCCTCGGGGGTCGTCGGCCAGGTAATCGAGACCGGGCTTACGACCTCGCAGGCCATTCTCATCAGCGACCCGGATCACGCGCTGCCGGTCGTCGTTAACCGCAACGGCTTGCGCACGGTCGCCTTCGGCACGGGCGAGTACAACCGGCTCAGCCTGCCGTTCCTCGCCAACAACGCCGACATCGAGGTCGGCGACCTGCTCGTCACCTCGGGACTCGGCGGCGCATTCCCCGCGGGCTACCCGGTTGCGGTGGTGGAAAATGTCACGCGACTGCCCCAGGAATCTTTCGCCGAAGTCACGGCGACGCCGGCCGCCGCGCTGGACCAGGTTCGCGAAGTGATGCTCATCTGGACGCGCAGTCAGGACGACGGAGCCGGCGATGAGTAATGCACGGGCTCTGCGGCAGCTGCCGGTGCTGACAACGCTGCTCATCGCCTTCATGCTGATGATCGTGCCGATGCCGGCCGCCGCCGAGCCGTTCCGGCCGGACTGGCTCGCGCTGGTGCTCGTGTTCTGGGCCATGACCGTGCCGCGCAGTTACAGCGTCGGTATCGCCTGGCTGATCGGCATCGTCCTCGACGTGGCGCAGGGAACGCTGCTCGGCCAGCACGCGCTCGCGCTGTGCATAATCGTCTACATCACGGCCAAGTTTCACCTGCTCATGCGCGTTTTTCCGCTCTCCCAGCTGACGGCAACGGTATTCGCACTGCTCTCCCTGTACCAGTTCCTGCTCTTCTGGATTAACGGCGTCGCCGGCGTAACCGCGCCCGCTATCGACTACTGGGGCCCCGTCGTCTCGGGAACCATCGTCTGGCCATTCCTGTCGATAGTGTTGTCCGGCTTGCGTTACCGGGTGCAAACGGGAGGCTGAATTGGGTCTGCTGTCTCCGATCAAGGATCATCATTCAGAGCGACGCCTCTTCCTGGGCCGCGTCATTCTGTCCGGCGTGGTCGGCATCGTCCTGCTCGGACTCGTCATTGCGCGTCTCGTCCAGCTGCAGGTTTTCGACTACGAGCATTTCGCGGAACGTTCGCTCGGCAACCGGATCCGGATCGAGGCGGTGCCGCCAATTCGGGGGCTGGTGTTCGATCGCCAGGGCCGCGTGCTCGCCGAAAACCTGCCCGCCTACCAGCTCGAGCTGATCCCCGAGCAGGTACCCGACATCGACGCGACCCTGCAGCGGCTGGTCGAGCTCGAACTCATCGACGCGAGCGACATTCCGCGCATCAAGGATCTCAGCGAAAGCGGTCCGCGTTTCAAGCCGGTGGCGCTCAACCCGAGGCTCGACGACGAGCAAATCGCGAGGTTTGCGATACAGCGACCGCGCTTCCCGGGCGTCGACTTCAGGCCGCGGCTCGTGCGTCACTATCCGCAGGGCGAGTACATCGCACACGCGGTCGGCTACGTCGGGGCGCTGTCCACCGCGGACCTGGAGAGGCTGGATACGTCACGCTACGCCGGCACCACGCAGACCGGCAAGACCGGTATCGAGAACAGCTACGAATCCCGGCTGCACGGCGACTCCGGTTTTCGTCACATCGTGACCAACGCACGCGGCCGCCGCGTTCCGGCAGAGTCGCGCGACCTGCAGGAGACCCTGCCAGCCGACGAACATCCGACACCCGGCAACAACCTGTATCTGAGTATCGATCTCGAACTGCAGATACTCGCCACGGAGCAGCTGGCCGGGCGGCGCGGCGCTGTCGTCGCGATGGACCCCTGGAGCGGCGAGATACTTGCGCTCGTCAGCACACCGTCATTCGACCCCAACATTTTCGCCGTCGGCATGAGCCAGTCGCAGTTCTCGGCGCTGCAACAGGACATGGACCGCCCGCTTTTCAACCGTGCCGTCAGGGGAACCTATCCGCCGGGTTCCACGATCAAGCCTATGCTGGCGCTCGCGGCGCTCGAGACGGGCGCGACCAACCTGGAACGCAAGACGGTGTGTTACGGGTATTTCATGCTACCGAACACGACACACCGCTACCGCGACTGGAAACCGGAGGGACATGGCGAGGTCGATATTCACGATGCCATCGCGCAGTCCTGCGATGTGTATTTCTACGAGATCAGTAACGATATCGGCATTGATCGCATACATGACTATCTTGCACGTTTCGGCCTCGGCAGCGACACCGGCATCGACGTCGTCGGTGAGCGTTCCGGGCTGGTGCCGTCCACGGAATGGAAACGGAGCGCGTTTCGTGATCCCACCGACCAGCGCTGGTACCAGGGTGAGACGGTTATCGCGTCCATCGGCCAGGGGTATATGCTGGCCACGCCACTGCAACTCGCGACGGCGACCGCCGCGCTTGCGACACGCGGTGTCCGCTACGAGCCGCATATTGTTGCCGCGTGGGAGGACCCGTTGACCGGCGAGCGCACGCTTGCGGCCCCCGTGAGACTCGACGACATCGAACTGGATGACGATACGAATTGGGACGCGATCATCGGCGCCATGAACAGCGTGATGCAGGGTCCGCGTGGCACCGCGCGCGCCGTGGGCAGCGGCGCACCGTACAACATGGCCGGAAAAAGCGGCACGGCGCAGGTGTTCTCGGTGGGCCAGGACGAGGAGTATGACGAAGATGAAGTCGCCGAACGGCTCAAGGATCACGCCTTGTTCATCGCCTTCGCGCCGCTGGAAAACCCGCAGATAGCGGTCGCCGTCATCGTCGAAAACGGCAGCAGCGGCAGCGGCGTCGCGGCGCCGATCGCGAAAGCCATCATGGACAACTACCTCGGATACGATGATGCGGCTGACTGAGACTCAGCGCCTCGGAACGGGCAAAGCCGAACCGCTCAGCGACTTCACGCGGGCGCTGCGACGACTGCACCTCGACGGTCCGCTCCTCGGCGGGCTGCTCCTCATCTGTGCCTTCGGCCTCATCGTGCTGTACAGCGCCGTCGGGGAAAACATGCGGCTGTGGCTGAACCAGGTGGTCCGCCTCGGCGTCGCGCTGGTCGCGATGCTCATCGCTGCGCAATTCTCGCCGGACTTCCTGCGACGCTGGACGCCGTGGGCTTACCTCGGCGGCCTGGTGCTGCTCGCACTCGTGCTTATTACCGGCGAGGTCAGCCAGGGCGCGCAGCGCTGGCTGGATCTCGGTATCCGCTTCCAGCCATCCGAAATCATGAAGCTCGCCGTGCCAATGATGGCGGCCTGGTACCTGCACGACCGCCAGATTCCACCGCGGCTCAGCCAGATCATGATTATTGCCCTGATCATCATAGTGCCGACGATTCTCATCGCCCGCCAGCCGGACCTCGGCACCGCGTTGCTCATCGCCGCGTCGGGGGTAATCGTCGTCGTGCTCGCCGGCCTGCCGATTCGCCTCATGGTGGCCCTCGGGGTGATGTCGGTCCCGGGCGCCTACGCACTCTGGAATTTCATGCAGGACTATCAGAAGCAGCGCGTGCTGACCCTGCTGAACCCGGACAGCGATCCACTCGGCGCCGGCTACAACATCATCCAGTCGAAGATCGCGATTGGCTCCGGCGGCCTCTTCGGCAAGGGCTGGACCAACGGGTCGCAGGCACAGCTCGAGTTTCTCCCGGAACGCGATACCGACTTCATTTTCGCGGTCATGGGCGAGGAACTCGGCCTGCTGGGCGTCCTGACGCTGTTGAGTCTTTACATGTTTGTCGTCGCGCGCGGGCTGTTCATCGCAATCCAGGCTCACAGTACCTACGCGCGCCTCCTCGCCGGCTCCATCAGCCTGACGTTTTTCGTCTACGTGTTCGTGAACACGGCGATGGTTACCGGGCTCGTTCCCGTCGTAGGGGTACCGCTGCCACTCGTTTCGTTCGGTGGAACATCGATGGTGACGCTGATGGCCGGTTTCGGTATTCTCATGTCGATCCATTCGCACCGGAAATTGTTGCCGCAATAATGACTTTACGAATACTCGCGGGCGTTGCCGCCTGCTTCTTCCCTGTTGCCAGCGCGCTGGCCGTCGATCTCGATCAGCCGGAGGTGGAGGCATTTATCGACACCATGGTCGAGGAGCATGACTTCGATCGTGAGCAACTCCGGGACACGCTTGATGCCGCCGAGGTCAAACAGTCGATCCTCGATGCCATTGCCCGGCCCGCCGAAAAGACCAAGAGCTGGGCAGAGTATCGCGAGATCTTCATTACGCCGGAGCGCATCGAGGCCGGCGCGCAATTCTGGAACGACAACGAGGACGCGCTTCGGGAGGTCAGCGAATCGAGCGGCGTGCCCATCGAGATGCTCGTCGGCATCATCGGCGTTGAAACCTATTTCGGCCGCATAACCGGCAGCTTCCGGGTGCTCGATGCGCTGGCAACGCTGGCCTTTTCCTACCCGCCCCGCGCGAAGTTCTTCCGCCGCGAGCTCCAGGAGTACCTGTTGCTCGTGCGCGAGGAAGGCATGCAGGCCACCGACGCCACGGGATCCTACGCGGGCGCAATGGGACGTCCGCAGTTCATGCCGTCGAGCTTTCGAGCGTATGCCGTCGATGCGACCGGCGACGGTAAACGCGACATCTGGAACAACTGGACGGACGTTGCCGGCAGCATCGCGAACTATTTCCTGGAACACGGCTGGAAATCGGGCGAAGACGTCGCGGCACGGGCGTCGCTCGGGGACGACTGGCAGGGACCGGCGCCGGAACCCAAAAACACGCTCAAACCCAGCGACACGATAGCGTCGCTGAGCCGCAAGGGTGTGATGTTCGTGACCGATCTGCCCGGCGACAGCCAGGGCGAATTGCTCACCTATGAAGGTGCCGACGGTCTCGAGCACTGGGTCGGCTTCCACAATTTCTTCGTCATCACGCGTTACAACCGCAACGTGATGTATGCGCTGGCCGTGCACCAGCTCGGCGAGGAGATCGCGCTCGAAGTGGGCCGCAATGCACTGTAGCCACGTCGCAACCGGCTTCCTCGCGTTCGCCGCGCTGTCGCTGGCTGCCTGCGGCGGCAACGTGCACGACAGCGCTCCCTCCGGGAGCGTCTCGATACCCGACCTTCCCGCGGACCCCGTGCCGCGCCCCGAGCCCCGCAGCCGCTACGGCAACGGACCGGTGTACGAAGTGTTCGGCGAAAGCTACCGCGTCATGGACAGTGGTTCGGGCTACACGGAGCGTGGCGTCGCATCGTGGTATGGCAAGAAATTTCATGGCCGCCTGACGTCGAACCGCGAGCCGTACGACATGTACGCCATGACCGCGGCCCACAAGACGCTGCCGCTGCCCACCTACGTGAAAGTGCGCAACCTGCGCAACAACAAGAGCATCGTCGTGCGTGTCAACGACCGTGGGCCGTTCGTCCACAATCGGATTATCGACCTGTCGTATGCCGCCGCGCTAAAACTCGACATGGTCCGCGATGGCACCAGTCTCGTCGAAGTCACGGCCATAACGTTCGACGATCCACCGGGCGACAGGCCGGTGCGTGTCGTCGAGCCCGCCGAGCCGCCCGCGCCGAAGCCGGCACCGGATACGCAGCCCGCGACGCAACAGGAAAACGACATCTTCGTCCAGGTCGGTGCATTCGGCGATCGCGCGAACGCCGAACGCCGCCGCTCGGTTCTAATGGCCGGCGGTATCGGCGGTGCCTTCATTTTCGCCGATGAGGCCGCCACACCGCCAATCTACCGCGTCAGGATCGGGCCGATCTCCGGTGTCGACGATTACGATGCGCTGGTCCTGAAGCTCGAAACGCTCGGCGTCACGGACCCCTACCTGGTCCCGCTGTAGACGCAGTTCACATCATCAGGCTCCCTCCCATGCGAAAATCGGATTGATTCGCGCGGGAGACTGCTATGAAACAGGCACTCAGGAATTTTTGTATCGCTGCGGCAAGCATCACGTTACTCGCGGCATGCGGCGGCAGCAGCGACGATAGCGGTGGATTGACCGGTGGCGTGCCCACCAGCGAGCCAGCCACGATCACGGCGGAAAATGCGCCCCTGATTGCGGGCACGGTTGCCGAAGTGGCCATGGGCCAGGGCGTGTTCTCGTCGATCTTCACTCCGGATATCCCGATCGGGTCGATCGGCGGCGACGCTGCAGTTTCCCCCGTATTGAAACCGGTATTCTCGGCGGCCATGAAAACGGCCAGCCCGTCACGACTGTACGCCACGAGCTCGGGGCGTGAGTCCTGCGCCGTTTCGGGCACTGTTGACGTAACGATCAACATTTCGAACCCGGAGCAGCCCTCCGTCAACGACAGCTTCGACTTCCAGTTTACGGACTGCGACGACGGCTCGGGCGTCGTTGTCAATGGCGGCATGACGATCACGATCGCCTCTATCGGCGGTGACGTCGCGTCGGGTAACTTCTTGCTTGGCATGCGCATCGAATTCTCGGCATTTGCGGTCACCGAGGGCGGTGAGACCACCAGCGCAGACGGCACGATGACCTTCGAAATCGATACGTCAGATCCGACGATAACGACGATCACCGTCTCGAGCAGCGCGCTCGTGACGACATCGGCCGGCACGGAAGAGGTCCTCACGAACTTCACCGTCCAGATCACAGAAGACGCGTCGATGTTCCCGACAGCAGTAACGGTCGAAACGTCGTTCACGATCTCGAGCCCGCGCATCGGCGGCGAGGTGACAGTGACGACGTCGCTGGCGCTGGAGTCGATGGGCGAAGATTATCCGTTTGTCGGCGAGCTGCGTATCGAAGGCGCTGGTAACGCCGTCATCGTCATGATTGCGCTGGACGCCAATACGGTCCGGCTGGAAATCGACATCGATGGCGACGGAGCCACCGACGAGACCGTGGACATGACCTGGGATGAATTGATGGCCGCCGCCGCCTGACGGCCCGCCTGCCGGAACGGAAGAGGCCCTCGGTCGAGGGCCTTTTCTTTGGGCAGGCTGATTCGCGCTTCCAGAAGCGCGCCTGCAGGTTGCCACAGGCCCAGCAGGCGCGGGCCTGGGCCCGCGACCCCGACTCGGCTGACACATGCGCCGGTCAATAGGGTTAAAATAGCGACCCGTTTGGATTCCCCTTTGTGATCGAATGAAGCGTCTCGTCCCTGTTCTATGCCTTTTGCTCGCCGCCGGCACGGTCTTCGCCCAGGCACAGCCGGTCCCCGCTCCGCCGATTATCGGCGCCTCGAGCTACCTGATGATCGATGCGAAGTCGGGCCACGAACTCGCTTCGCTGAAACCCGATACGCCGGTGCCTCCCGCCAGCCTGACCAAGCTGATGACGACCTACGTTGTCTTCCATGCCATCGAGGAAGGCCAGATCAAGCTCGACGACGAAGTCACGATCAGCGAGAAAGCCTGGCGCATGCAGGGCTCCCGCATGTTCATCGAAGTTGGCAGCCGAGTCCGCGTCAAAGACCTGTTGCTGGGTGTCATCGTGCAATCGGGCAATGACGCAAGCGTAGCGCTTGCCGAGTACGTGGCCGGTTCGGAAGCGGTGTTCGCCGAGATGATGAACCAGTACGCGCAGGCGCTCGGAATGACGTCCACGCATTTTGTCAACGCGACGGGGTGGCCGGACGATGATCATTATTCGACGGCGCGCGACCTCGCGATCCTTGCCCGCGCCCTCATCACCGAATATCCCGATCACTACCAGTGGCACGCGATCAAGGAGTTCCAGTGGGGCGACATCAAGCAGCCGAACAGAAACCGCTTGTTGTGGCGCGACGACTCCGTGGACGGACTCAAGACCGGCCATACTGAAGCGGCTGGATACTGCCTCGTTGCTTCGGCGGAGCGCAACGGCATGCGCGTCATCTCCGTCGTGCTGGGCACCGGTAGCGACAAGGCGCGCATCGACGGCAGCCAGGCCCTGATCAACTACGGCTTTCGCTTTTTCGAAACGCACCTCCTCTACAAGGCCGGCGAGGAAATCACTCGCGCTCGCATCTGGAAGTCGGCAAACGAGTACTCGCCCCTCGGCGTGATGGAGGACCTCTATATCACCGTGCCGCGCGGCACCTACGACTCGCTCGAGTCCGTGCACAACATGCCCGCCGTGATCGAGGCGCCCGTTGCCGCCGGTCAGCCGCTCGGGGAACTGAAAGTGAGCCTGAATGACGAGGCCCTCGTGCAACAGCAGTTACGTGCGCTGGAAGACAACCCCAGCGGGACACTCTGGCAGCGCACGGTCGACACCGTCATGCTCTGGCTCGAATAACGGCGATGAGCGACGAGTCGGTCATGACCTTCCCCTGCTCGTTCCCCATCAAGCTGATGGGGCGCGAGAGCGCCGTATTCCGGCAGACCGCCAGGGAACTCGTCGAGAAGCACACGGGCCCGCTCGAAGACGGCGCTATCGAGAGCTCTCTGAGCCGCAACGGCCGTTTCGTCTCCGTCACGATAACCGTCGTCGCCGAGAGCCGCGAACAGCTCGACAATATCTACCGGGACGCGACGGCGCACGACGACGTCATAATGGCCCTGTGAGCAGGCCCGCACAAAACCTTGCTTCGGCGATCACCGTCCGCAACCTGGGGCTGCAGGACTACGAGCCCCTTTGGCGTGCGATGCAGCGCTTCACCGATACACGCACGGCCGAGACTGTCGACGAAATCTGGTTCACCGAACACCCGCCGGTGTACACGCTGGGCATCAATGCAAGCCGCGAGCACCTGCTTGCCACGGGCGATATCCCGGTCGTACAGATCGACCGTGGCGGGCAGGTCACCTACCACGGACCCGGCATGCTCATGATCTACCCGCTCATCGACCTGAAACGACTCGGCCTCGGCGTGCGCGACCTCGTAACCGCCCTCGAGCAGAGCGTGGTGGACCTCGCGGCCGGCTACGGCATAGCCGCGAGAGCACGCCCCGATGCGCCCGGCGTGTATGCTGGCGACAGCAAGTTTGCGAGCGTCGGTCTGCGTATCCGCCGCGGCGCCAGCTATCACGGCATGGCGCTGAACGTCAGGGTCGACCTCGAGCCGTTCATGCGTATCAACCCCTGCGGCTACGCGGGTCTGGAAATGACCGATCTCGCCACGCTCGGCGGCGACGGCGACCTCGCCACCGTAACTCGCAAATTCCTGCCGCACTTCCTCGAACACCTGGGTCTGCAGAATGCCGATGTGATCACCGGCGCTTCGGAGTTGTAGGGGCGGTTCTCGAGCCGAGAACCATCGCGGGCCCGGGCCCGCTCCTCTACCGGCGGTTGAGTTCGGCCAGGCGCTCCGGCGTACCGACGTCCTCCCACAGCCCCTCGTACAGGCTGCCGGCCAGTCGCCCGGCCCGAGCGGCTGCTCTCAGCATCGGTGCGAGCGGGAATCGTCCCGCCTTGCAGCCGGCGAAAAACTCCGGCCGGTAAACGGCGACCCCGGAAAACGTATACGCGGCATCGTCACTTTCGCAGACGCGGCCGTCGCACAGATCGAAGTCGCCGCGCTCCTTGTGTGCCGGACGCGGCACCAGCACGAGGTGGCCCATATCGGCTCCGGCCAGGCCGGCCGGCGGCAGCGGCATGTCCGTGTAGATGTCGGCATTGACTACCAGGAACGGGTCCGGCCCGAGCAGCGGCAGCGCGCGGTGTATGCCGCCACCCGTTTCGAGAATGTCGTCGCCTTCGGGGCTGTAGATCACGTTCAGTCCGTACTTATTGCCCGATCCGACTCTCTCGGCAATCCGGTCTCCGAGCCAGCCGAGGTTGATCACGACGGTTTCTATACCTGCGGCAGCGAGACGGTCGAGATGCCGTTCGAGCAGGCTGCGGCCCCGTACTTCCACGAGCGCCTTGGGCGTGTTTTCCGTAAGCGGCCGCAGGCGCTCGCCACGCCCCGCGGCGAGGATCATTGCGATCATCCCCGCGACTCCAGCTGCGGCAGGCAACGGTCGGTTATGAGCTGCGCCAGGAATTCGAGTTCGTCATAGCGCGGCGACACGTCCACGATATAGGAGAGCGTGCGCGGTATGTCCTGCAAATAGCCCGGTTTGCCGTCGCGGTGATTCAGCCGGCAGAAAATACCGGCGGCTTTGAGGTGACGCTGCACGCCCATGAGCTCGAACGCACGCACAAAGTCCCGCTCCGTGATCGACGCACGCATGGGCTCCTCGAGAAGCCCGTAGTACTCGCGGAGCCACTGCGTTATGCGTTCTGCCGGCCACTTGATATAGCAGTCCTTCAGTAACGACACCAGGTCGTACGTTACCGGCCCTTCGACAGCGTCCTGAAAATCGAGAACGCCGGGATTGTCGCCGCTCATCACCATCAGGTTCCTCGAATGATAATCCCGGTGCACGAACACCTGCGGCTGATCCAGCGCGTTACACACGAGCATGTCGCAAAGCGACTGCCACGCAGCCTCTTGTTTTGCCTCGAATTCCATTCCGAGGTGGGTGCCACACAGCCAGTCGTGGAACAACGACAGCTCGAAGCGCAGCAAGTCTTCGTCGTACGGTGGCAGCAGCGACTGGTAGGCGGCGCCGCGTGTCTGCATGGCGGCAAGCGCGCGCAGCGCATCGCCGTACAGCCTGTCTGCACGCGAAGCATCGGCCTCGAGGCTGTCCAGGTACAGTGTAGAGCCGAGGTCGGTCAGAAGCAGGAAGCCCTGGTCGAGGTCCGCTTCAATGACGCGCGGCGCATTGATCTGCATCGCCTCGAGATAGCCGGCCACCCGGATGAACGGCAGGCAGTCTTCCTGCGGCGGGGGCGCGTCCATGACGATGAAACTTTCACCCCCCTTCTGCAATCGAAAGTAGCGTCTGAAGCTCGCGTCGCCAGAAGCGGGTGCGAGAGTGCCGCCGCGGGTCGCGTCGATACCCGCGACCCAGCGTTTCAGGGCTTCCAGGCGGGCATCGGCCCCGGTTTTCGACTGCTTAATCGGTGTCTCCGTAACGCGTTGAAGCGCCTGACAAACTGTGCGAAGGTTGCAAACAAGGTAACAAATAAGAATGCCTGTTAACATCCCGGTGTCAGCGCTTCCTCTCGAGCATTGGGTTCGATCGCAAACTTGTTCTCCAGATACCTGATCACATCGGTCTGCCTGTTCGGCCTGTCCGTGGCCCATGCCGCCGATCCGCTCGTCTGTGAAAACACACTCGACGTGCGGCTGTCCGACGATGCGCCGAGAGCGGTCCCGCTCGACGATCCCAATGCAATACAGCTGGAGGCCGGCCGCATGGAGGCGCAGCTGGGCGAGCACCCCACGGCGTCGCTCAGCGGCGGCATCGTCCTGCGGCGCGGCGACAAGCTGGCGGGCGCGGACAGCGCCCGGTACGACCCGCAAACGCTGTCCTTGTATCTCAGCGGCGACGTGCGCTACGAAGATCCCGGCACGCAAATTCGCAGCGACAGCGCGGAATTCGAATACGACTCGGGGCGGATCGGTTTCACGGGCGCCGAGTTCTGGATGGGCAGCAACAATTCCAGGGGCGCGGCCGACCAACTGCAGATAAGCCAGGACGGTTTGCTGCAGCTCGACAATGTCAGCTACACGACCTGCCCGCCGGGTTCGAACGACTGGCTGTTGCAGGCCAGCGATATCGATCTCGACAGCCGCAGCGGCACCGGAACGGCGCGGGGCGTCAAGCTGCGCTTCCAGGGCATTCCGATACTCTACGCGCCTTACCTGTCATTCCCCATCAGCGATGCGCGCAAATCAGGCATGCTGACGCCCGAAATCGGCAGTACGAGTCGAAGCGGCAACGAGCTCGTCGTGCCGCTGTACTGGAACATCGCGCCCAATTATGACGCGACCTTCACGCCGCGCGTTCTGACCGACCGCGGCGTTCAGTTACAGACGCAATTCCGCTATCTCACCGAGACCCACAACGGCGTGGTCGACGCGGAGTACCTGAACGACGACAGCATCACCGGCGAATCACGCAGCTATGTCGGGGTCGACCACACGAGCCTGTTCCGGAATCGCTGGCGCGGCGCGGTCGAGTTTCGCGAGGTATCGGACAACCAGTACTTCGAAGACCTGGGAGGCAGTCTGAGTGCATCGACAATTACGCACCTCAACCGGGCTTTGCGCTTCGACTATCACACGGACAAGCTATCGCTTTTCGGCCAGCTGCAGGACTACCAGACAATCGACGACGCAATTGTGGCCGAGGACGAGCCTTACCGCCGCCTGCCGCAGCTGCTGGCGCGGGGGCGCTGGCCCGGACTGTGGCTGGGGTCTACCATAAACCTGGACGGCGAGGTCGTGAAGTTCGACCGCAACGTCGGTGTAACCGGCTGGCGCTTCAACGTGGCGCCGGAGCTAGCGCTGCCGCTGGAGCGTCCCGGCCTGTTCTTCACGCCAGCCATCGCCCTCGACTATACGAGCTACGACCTCAGCAACACGGAACCGGGGCAGCGCAACAATCCCGAACGCGTGCTGCCGATTGCGAGTGTCGACGCCGGCATGGTGCTGGAACGCCTGATCAACAATTCCAGCAGGAAGCGCATACAAACCCTCGAACCGCGCCTGCTGTACGTGCATGTGCCGTTCGAGGACCAGTCGGACCTGCCCGTTTTCGACACGATCACGCCCGACCTCAACCTCGTCCAGCTGTTCCGCAAGAACCGCTTCCTGGGCGTGGACCGCATCGCCGATACGGACCAGCTGAGCGTCGGTATTTCGTCACGCGTGCTCGACGTTGCTACCGGCGAGGAACTGATGTCGGGCACTATCGGGCAGATTCGTTACTTCAACACGAGCAACGTGTCGCTGCCCTCCGCGCCGGAATTCACGGACGAGTCATCGGACTACATCGCCGAACTGCGCTTCCAGCTTCTCAGGAACGTGAATTTCGATCTCGGGCATCAGTGGGGAACCCGCGACCGGGGCACGACCCAATCGCAGGCGCGTCTGCAATATCGCCCTGCGAGGAACCGCATCATCAACCTGGCCTACCGTTTCCGGCGCGACTCGCTCGAGCAGGGCGACCTGTCCTGGTCCTGGCCGCTGAGCAGAAAGTGGAATTTCGTCGGCCGCTACAATTACTCCTTCCGCGACGAGAAAGCCCTCGAGGAGTTCTACGGGCTCGAATACGAGAGCTGCTGCTGGGGCCTGCGGCTCGTGACCCGTCGCTATATTTCCACCCGCGGCGGAACTCGCGACACGACCTATGGTCTGCAACTCGTATTGAAGGGCATGGCCAGCGTCGGCACCGCCGCTGACAAATTGCTGGAACGTGGTATTCTTGGCTACTCTGCAGAGCCCCGGTAGTAAATAGTGTTAAAAATCAAATACTTATACGCGGTCGTCGCGCTTGCCGCGGCGCCATTGACGCTCGCCGACGAGCTCTCCGAGACCGGTGAATTTCTCGACGGCGTGGCGGCCATCGTCAACGAGGGCGTCGTGCTGAAAAGCCAGCTGCGCGACGAAACTTCGCTGATCATCAAGCGCGCCCAGGACCAGGGCTTTCAGCTGCCGCCGGCCAACGTACTGCAGGAACAGGTCCTCGAACGCCTCATTCTTACCGAGATTCAGCTGCAGCGGGCCGACCAGATAGGCCTGTCGGTGTCGGACCAGATGCTGAACGAATCGATCGCGCGCATGGCGCAGCAGGCGGGCATCCCGTTCGACCAGATGCCGGCCGCACTCGCGTCAGACGGCATCGATTACGCGGACTTCCGTCGCGGCATGCGCGAGGAGATCACGCTCGAACAACTGCGCCGTATCATGGTCGGCCAGGAAATCGACGTTTCGGATCGGGAGATCGAACAGTGCATCACCGATCTCGAGGACAACGTGGTCGTCAACTCGGGCTGGAACCTGTCGCATATCCTCATCAATCTGCCGGATGGCGCTACAGGTGCACAGATCGAGGAGACCCGCAAGGAAGCGCAGGACATCTACCAGCAGATCATCGATGGCGCCGACTTCGGGGAAATGGCGATTCGATTCTCGCAAAGCGATACCTCGCTCCGCGGCGGGTCGCTCGGCTGGATCGAAGGACAGCAGATTCCGTCTTTTTTCGTGGACGTGCTCGCGGACATGGAGGCTGGTGACATCTCGGAGCCGTTCCGTACCTCGAGCAGCTTTCACATTGTGAAAGTGAACGAGCTTCGTAGCGCGGTGCAGCGTAGCGAAATCAACCAGACGAAAGCGCGCCATATTCTGATCACGCCCAACGAGATCATCGACGACGCGACGGCGAAGCAGCAGCTCGAAGATGCGCTCGAACGTATCGAGGAGGGCGAGGATTTCGGCGAGCTGGCGAAACTGTTATCGGACGGACCGACGGCACCCGTCGGCGGCGACCTCGGCTGGTCGGACCCGGGCTCCTTCGTGCCCGAGTTCGAACAGGTCATGAACGACCTCGAGATCGGCGAGATCAGCGAACCGTTCCGCAGCCCCTTCGGCTGGCATATCATCGAGGTGCTCGAACGGCGCGTCTACGACAACACCGAAGACCTCAAGCGGCGCAACTGCGACGCGCGCATTCGTAACAGCAAGATGGAAGACGAAACGCAGCTCTGGATGCGCCGGCTCCGCGACGAGGCTTTCGTCGTCAAGCGGATGTAATCGCCAGCGTCTTGTCTGTATCGGCACCTCTGGTAATAACGGCCGGCGAGCCCGCCGGGATCGGGCCGGAGTTGTGCCTTGCGCTTGCGGTGCGCGACGATCTGCCCGGTTTCGTCGTGGTCTCGGACCCGGCACTGCTGCGCTCCCGCGCAGCGCAGATCGGGCTCGACGTCAGCATCACCGAAGTGGCCAGCAAAGGCGACCTGCCTGGCGCCGCTGCCGCAGGCGAACTGCATGTCGTCCCCTTTCCCTTTCCAGTGGCCGCGAAATGCGGGCACCCGGACACGGCGAACGCCCGGACTCTGCTGGATGGCTTGCGGCACGCAGTCGATGGCTGCCGGGAGGGGCGCTACCGCGCACTCGTAACCGCACCTCTGCACAAAGGCGTAATCAACGACGCGGGCATTCCGTTTAGCGGGCACACCGAATTTCTCGCCGAGTGCAGCAACGCACCGTTGCCCGTGATGATGCTGGCGGCCGGTGAGCTGCGCATCGCCCTCGCGACGACACACTTGCCGCTGCGCGACGTGCCCGATGCGATCACGCCCGACAGGTTGCGCGGCGTGCTGCGCATCCTGCTGCACGACCTGCGCAGCCGTTTCGGCATTGCCGAGCCCGACGTCGTCGTATGCGGACTCAACCCGCACGCCGGCGAAGGCGGCCATCTCGGCACGGAGGATGCGGAGATCATTGCGCCGGTAGTCGCCGAATTCGCAGCCCGGGGCGAGCGGGTGCGCGGACCGCTGCCCGCCGACACCGCCGTCACGCCGGCTTCCGGCCACAAGGACGCGATACTCGCGATGTACCACGACCAGGGGCTTCCCGTGCTCAAGTACGCGGGCTTCGGCGAGGCAGTCAATATCACGCTGGGGCTGCCAATCGTCCGCACCTCCGTCGATCACGGCACGGCGCTCGACCTGGCAGGCACCGGCAAGGCCGATGCGGGCAGCCTCGTCGCCGCCATCGAGATGGCCGCACAGCTGACCGAAACACGATGAATGCGCACCGACCGCGCAAGCGCTTCGGCCAGCACTTCCTCAGCGATCCCGGAGTCATCGATGCGATCGTGCAGGCGATAGACCCGAAGCCGGGCGATACGGTCGTCGAAATCGGCCCCGGCCAGGGCGCCATCACGGAACCTCTCGCCAGGCGCGCCGGGCACCTGCACTGCGTCGAGCTCGACCGCGACCTGGCGGCGACGCTGCGTCGCCGGTTCGGGAGCCGGGACAACGTGACCATCCACGAGGCCGACGCGCTCACATTCGATTTCTGCACGCTCGGCGATTCCCTGCGGATTGTCGGCAACCTGCCATACAACATTTCGACCCCGTTGCTGTTTCACCTGATCGAAGGCCGCGACTGCATCAGCGACATGCACTTCATGCTGCAAAAGGAAGTCGTGGACCGGATGACCGCCGGCCCAGGCAGCAAGACCTACGGGCGGCTCGGCATCATGCTGGGCTGCCATCTCTCGGTCGAGGCATTGTTCGACGTCGGCCCGCAGTGCTTCGATCCGCCACCCGCGGTAGTGTCAGCGGTGGTCAGGCTGATGCCGCTGGGAAGCAGCCGGCCGGCGATAGACGACGAGAAATTGCTCGGCCGCCTCGTGGCAACCGCGTTCAGTCAACGCCGCAAGACCTTACGTAATGCCCTCAAGACGATGCTGGACGATTCGGAACTTCGTTCGCTCGGCATCGACCCCGGCAAACGCCCCGAATCGATCCCGGTTTCTGCTTACGTGGCGCTGGCCAATTACGTTTCGCGGCGCGACGACGATTCGGGATAGAATAACAGGGGTAACTGGACTCACGGGATTCCCATTGAACGAGAACAACTGCGAAATTCGCATCCAGGTCGCGACCAACTACGTCGACGAACAGTCGGAACCCGACGAGGGCCGTTTCGTATTCGCGTACACGATCACGATTACGAACGAAGGCGACGTTCCGGCACAGCTGATCAGCCGTCACTGGGTAATCACGGACGCGAACGGCAAGGTCCAGGAAGTCAGCGGCGACGGCGTGGTGGGTGAGCAGCCACACCTCGATCCCGGCGAGGTCTTCCGCTATTCGAGCGGCGCCGTGCTCGAGACGCCCGTGGGCGCAATGCAGGGCCTGTACCGCATGAAGACCGACAACGGCATCAGTTTCGACGCGCCGATCGCACCGTTTACGCTCGCGGTTCCGGGCGTACTGAACTGAGCTGAACGGCCGGTCATGGCGCTCTACGCTGTCGGAGACCTGCAGGGTTGCTACGACCCGTTCCGGCAGTTGCTCGACGCCATCGCTTTCGACCCGGAAAAAGACACGCTCTGGCTGACTGGCGACCTCGTCAACCGCGGGCCGAAGTCGCTCAAGACCCTTCGTTTCGTCAAATCGCTAGGTGACTCGGTTGTTACGGTACTCGGCAACCATGACCTGCACCTGCTGGCACTGTCGCAAGGCGCTGTACCGCTCTCCGGTAAGTTCGACACGCTGGCGAAAACACTCAATGCTCCCGACATCGACGAACTCGTCGAGTGGCTGAGGCATCGCCCACTCGCGCACTACTCCGAGGAAATCGACACGCTGCTGGTGCATGCCGGAACGCATCCCTTGTGGAGCGTGAGCAAAACGCTGAAGCGCGCCGCCGAGGTCGAAGCCGTTTTGCAGGGCCCGAAGTTCGGGTCTCTGCTTGCCAAAATGTACGGCAACCGGCCGAGCTACTGGTCGGGTGATCACAAGGGCTTCGGGCGGCTCCGTTTTATCATCAACTGCCTGACGCGCATGCGCATGCTGACACCGGACATGCATCTCAACATGCGCGCCACGGGCGCGCCGTGGCGCGCCGGCAAGAAGCGCATGGCGTGGTTCGACTTCCCGGAGCATGCCTGGGGTGACACGCGCATCGTGTTCGGCCACTGGTCGCAGCTCGGACTGATCGTCTTGCCCGGGCTCGTCAGCCTCGACACGGGTTGCGTATGGGGCCGGCAGCTGACGGCCGTGCGGCTCGACACTCCTGTAGCGCGCGTGTACCAGGTTCCCGGCCAGGACTGATGCACTTCGAAGATTCCGCCGAATTCGCGGCCCGGCTCGACAGGGAAGATCCGCTCGCCGGTTTTCGCGACCAGTTCGAGTTTCCGAACGAACGCGGCGGCCGTAGCGTTGTTTACCTCTGCGGTAACTCGCTCGGCCTGCAGCCGAAACTTGCCGCGCAGTACGTCACCGAAGAACTCGCGGAATGGGCGCGGCGCGGCGTGGAGGGCCATTTCGAAGCGGCGCGCCCCTGGGTCTCCTACCACCGCAACGCGACCAGTGCCCTGGCGGCGCTGACCGGCGCGAAGGCATCGGAAGTCGTCGCGATGAACACGCTGACGGTCAACCTGCACCTGCTGATGACGAGCTTCTACAACCCGGACGGTCGGCGCCGCAGGATAGTGATCGAGTCGACGGCATTCCCGTCGGACCGTTACGCTGCCGCATCGCAGATCCGCATGCGCGGTCACGATCCCCACGAGGACCTGCTGCAATGGCAGCCGCGCCCCGACGGCGTTCTGCACATCGACGACCTCGCCGCCCTGCTGGAACGCGAGGGCGAGCGAACGGCATTGCTGCTGCTCCCCGGCGTGCAGTATTACTCGGGCCAGGTTCTCGACATGCCCGGGATTTGTGCCCTTGCCCGTGAGCATGGCTGCAGGGTTGGCTTCGATCTCGCTCACGCGATCGGCAACATCGAGCTGGATTTGCACAAGTGGGGGCCCGATTTTGCGGCATGGTGCAGCTACAAGTATCTGAACGCCGGCCCGGGCGCGATTGCCGGCGCTTTCGTGCACGAGCGTCATCTCGCGCCCGGCAGCATCGACCAGCTGCATGGCTGGTGGGGCAACGACGAGAGAACACGTTTCGCAATGCACCACGAATTCGATCCGGCGCCGGGCGCAGACGCCTTTCAGCTCAGTTGCCCGCCGGTGCTGTCGTTCGCGCCGGTGCTCGCGTCGCTGGAGATCTTCGCGGAGGCAGGCCTTCCAGCGCTCGTCGACAAATCGCGGCGCCTGACCGGCTACCTGGAATGGCTGATCAGGCACCGCTTTGGCGAGCGTATCGGCATTATCACACCGGCACAGGCGCGCGGCTGCCAGCTTTCGCTGGTCGTACGCGACCCGGGCGTGGACGCGAAGCAGGTGTTCCGCAAGCTCACAGAACTCAATGTCATTGGCGACTGGCGCGACCCGGACGTCATCCGTATCGCACCTGCCCCGCTGTACAACGGCTACGGCGACGTATTCGAGTGTGCCAGCCGCCTGCAGCAGGCGCTCGACAACGCCTGATTCATACGGGCCGCGGTTCGAACACCATCACGTCGAACGCGTAGCGATGCTTTTCATCGGCAGGATGATGCTCTGAAGATACGAGGCGCCACGCCTCTTCGTCGATGTCGGGAAAGTAGGTGTCGCCCTCGATGTCCGCCTGCACGCGGGTCAGGTAGATGCGATCCGCGTGCGGAAGGAAGTCACGATAGACCTGCCCGCCACCGATGATCATCACTTCATCGGCGGCGCCGACCAGATCGAGCACCTCGTTGACGGACGAGACGACGTCGCAATCCGTTGCGGCGTATTCCGGATCGCGCGTCATCACGATATTGCGCCTGTCGGGCAGCGGCCTGCCGATAGACTCGTAGGTCCTGCGCCCCATGACGACGGGCTTCCCCGTCGTCAGTCGCTTGAAATGCCGCAGATCGTCGGGGAGGTGCCACGGAAGCCCGCCGCCGGTCCCGATCACGTCGTTGATCGAGGCCGCGACGACCAGGCTGATCGTCATACCGCTACGGCCGCCCGAATGTGCGGGTGCGCTTCGTAATTGAGGATTTCGAAATCCTCGAAGCGGTAATCGAAAATACTTTCAGGCCGGCGCCTGATCGCAAGACGCGGCAACGGCAGGGGCTCGCGCGACAACTGCTCGTTGGCCTGCTCGAGGTGATTGGTGTACAGGTGACAGTCGCCGCCGGTCCAGATGAAATCGCCAACGCCGAGATCGCATTGCTGCGCCAGCATGTGGGTCAGCAGCGCGTATGAAGCGATGTTGAACGGCACGCCGAGGAAGATATCGCAGCTCCGCTGGTAGAGCTGGCAAGACAGTTTGCCGTCCGCAACGTAGAACTGGAACAGGCAGTGGCACGGCGGCAGCGCCATATTGTCGATCTCACCGACGTTCCACGCGCTCACGATGATGCGCCGCGAATCCGGGTCTTCTCTCAGCTGCTGCACGACCTGGCTGATCTGGTCGATCGACGTGCCGTCGGGTGCGGGCCAGCTGCGCCATTGCACGCCGTAGACCGGGCCCAGGTTACCGTCCTCGTCCGCCCACTCGTTCCAGATGGAAACGCCATTCTCGGTCAGGTAGCGCGTGTTCTGGTCGCCGCTAAGAAACCACAACAACTCATGAATAATGGACTTCGTGTGCAGGCGCTTGGTCGTAACGAGCGGAAAACCTTCAGCGAGATCGAAGCGCATCTGGTAGCCGAAAACCGACAGCGTGCCCGTGCCGGTTCGGTCTTCCTTCCGGGTGCCGGTATCGCGGACGTGCTGCATGAGGGACAAGTACTGTTGCATCTCAGGTAGTTGCCTCCTTGTTCGCCTTCGGCCGGTACGCAAGATAAAGAAGCACTGCACCGGCGATGATCATCGGTGTGCTGAGTATCTGGCCCATGGTAACCCAGTCGGCAACCAGGTAGCCGATGTGCGCGTCGGGGACGCGATAGAACTCGATGTAAAAGCGGAACAGGCCGTACAGCAGCAGGAACAACCCGGATACAGCCATATACGGGCGCTGTTTCGACGAAAACCACCACAGCACGGCGAACAGCACGAACCCCTCGAGAGCGGCTTCATACAGCATGGTCGGGTGCAACACTTCGTCGCCGACGCGAAACCCCGGGAAGACCTTGTCGGGCACGTTGAAGCCCCACGGCACGTCGGTCGGCTTGCCCCACAATTCGCCATTGATGAAGTTCCCGATGCGCCCGAACCCGAGCCCGAGCGGCACAAGCGGCGCCACGAAATCGGTCATCTGCCACATCGTATTGCCGAGCTTCCGTCCGTACAGCCACATCGCAATGAGTACGCCGGCGAGACCGCCGTGGAAGGACATGCCGCCCTGCCAGATCTTGACGATGTAGAGCGGGTCCTCGGCCATGTTGGCCCAGCCGTAAAACAGGATGTAGCCGAACCGCCCGCCCGCGATGACGCCGAGCATCACGTAGAACACGAGATCGTCGACCTGCTGCGGATTGACGGTCGACCACGGCTGCCGGCTGCGGCGCCGCGCAAGCCACCAGCCCACGAGGAAGCCGAGGACGTACATCATGCCGTACCAGCGTATCTTGAGACCGAAGATCGAGAAGATGACCGGATCGATCTCTGGGTATGTCAGCATGCGGCGGAGCCCGGGCGTGGATTGGAAGGCCGCTAGTCTAACAAGTCTCGGCGATGCGCTATAGTGGCCCGCCGTCAACGATACACCGACATGCCGAACCGACTCGCCAGCGAAACCAGCCCCTACCTTCTGCAGCACGCCGACAACCCCGTCGACTGGTATCCATGGGGCGACGAGGCGTTTGCCCTCGCCCGCGAGCAGAACAAGCCGGTGCTGTTGTCGGTCGGCTATTCGGCATGCCACTGGTGTCACGTCATGGCGCACGAATCGTTCGAGGACGAAGCGACCGCCAAGGTCATGAACGAGCTGTTCGTGAACATCAAGGTGGACCGCGAGGAGCGTCCCGACGTGGACAAGATCTACCAGACCGCGCAGCAGCTGCTCACGCAGCGGACCGGGGGCTGGCCGCTGACGATGTTCATCGATCCCGACGACCGGCGGCCGTTCTTTGGCGGCACCTATTTTCCGAACGAGGCCCGCTACGGCATGCCGGCCTTCAGCGAGCTACTCAGGAGCGTCGCCACGTATTTCCGCGAGCAACGCGACGAGGTTCGGCGCCAGGGCGCCAAACTCACGGAGGTCCTCGGCCGGCTGGAGCCGCCGGCGGCAGGCGATGAAACGGCCATCACGTCGGAACCGTTCGCCAAACTGCGCAACGCGCTCGGCCGCAGCTTCGACCAGGAATACGGCGGCTTCGGCAGCGCGCCCAAGTTTCCGCATCCGACGACGATCGACCGCCTGCTCAGGCAGTGGCGCGACTCCGCCAGCGGCGACGACCCGGATCTCGACGCGCTCTACATGGCGACGCTGACGCTCACGCGCATGGCGGACGGCGGCCTGTTCGATCACGTGGGCGGCGGATTCTGCCGTTACTCGGTGGACCGCTACTGGCAGATCCCGCATTTCGAGAAGATGCTGTACGACAACGGCCCGCTGCTGGCGTTATACGCCCAGGCATCCCTTGCAACCGGCGACGAACGCTTCGCGGCCGTTGCCCATGCGACCGCGGGCTGGATGCTCGATGACATGCAATCGCCCGAAGGCGGTTTCTACGCCACGCGCGACGCCGACTCCGAGGGCGAGGAAGGCCTCTACTACCTGTGGACGCCCGAGCAGGTCCGCGAACTGCTCGACGAAGCAGACTACAACGTGTTCGCCAGCCGCTTCGGCCTTGATGAGCCCGCCAACTTCGAGGGACGCTGGCACCTCACCGTGCATCGGCCGATCGAGGATGTTGCGGCGGATGCCGGCATCGCGGAGAGCGACGCGCTCGCCGCAATCGACCGGGGCAGGCGGGCACTGCTCGCCGCGCGCGCCGGGCGCGTTCCGCCCGGGCGCGACGAAAAACAACTCACTGCCTGGAACGCACTCGCGATCCGCGGCCTGGCCATCGCCGGAGCCGCACTCGAGCGGGACGACCTGCTCGACGCGGCTGCCGGCGCCGTCGGCTTCATACGCGAGACGCTCGTTGCCGACGGCCGGCTGCTCGCAAGTTACAAAGACGGCGAAGCACGTTTCCCCGCCTACCTTGACGATCATGCATTCCTGCTCGACGCGCTGCTGGAACTCCTGCAGGCGCGCTGGTCGACGGAGCATCTGCAGTTTGCGATCACGCTGGCCGACACCCTGCTCGAACACTTCGAGGACGCGGAGCACGGCGGATTCTTCTTCACTGCCAACGATCACGAGGAACTCATTCACCGGCCGAAGCCGCTCGCCGATGAATCCGTTCCCTCGGGCAACGGCATCGCCGCGTTTGCGCTGCAGCGGCTCGGGTTCCTGCTGGGCGAGACGCGTTACCTCGATGCCGCCGAGCGCACGTTGCGGGCCGCCTGGCGGGCCATGGACGAATACCCGCACGGCCACGTCACGTTGCTGACCGCGCTCGAGGAGTACATCGATCACCCGGAGATCATCGTCATCCGCGGCGACGCGGACGATGTCGGGCGCTGGCGCGACGCCGCGGCAAAGCTGTACGCGCCGCGACGCCTCGTGTTCGCGATTCCCCGCGACGAGCAATCGTTACCCGGCGCCCTCGCAGATCGCGCGGCCATGGCCGACGAGACCGTCGCCTACCGGTGTCTCGGAACGCACTGCGAGCTTCCGGTCACGAGCTGGGAAGCGCTGGCCGCCAGCTTTTCCTAGATCTGCGGACCTCCAGCCGCGACCTATTCCGCGTAACCGGTCAGTTCGACGTAACCACGCCCTGTGACGGGATTACCGTCGCGTTCGCCCTCGACATCCACCGCGCCTTCCCAGTAACGCACCGTCGTGAAGAGTTCCTGGTCGGCCATGACCGGCCGTATATCCAGGGACAGGTCCTTTTGCGGCAACCGTAGCGTCCACGCCGACGGATAAACCCCGCCTTCGGGACTTTCCCAGGTATCCGTTACCGTGATCTCCACGTCCTCGCGATCGAGATGCAGCGACGCACCGTCCGCGTCGATCCATGTGCCTGCGCTGTGCTCGTCCTGGCTACCGTCCAGCTTTCTCAGGTTGTAGAACATCAGGTCGCTGCCGTCGGACAGCTGCAGCGCGAACCAGTCCCAGCCGAGCTGGTCCGCACCGAGCGCGCTGGTGCTCCATTCGCGATCGAGCCACGACAGCCCGGAGACACGGAACTCATCCTCACCGATCCGCAGCGAACCCGCAGTCAACCAGCGCGTGATCGAATAGTAATAGGACGCGTTGCCGGGCTCGGCCGATTTCTGCGAGAGCCCGGCATTACCGTTCAGGACCGGCGGCTTCGCCGCCGCAAGCTCGAGATCCAGCGAGAACCCGGGATCCGACGCCCGCAGACGCCAACGCTCCGGCGTGCCTGCCTCCTCCGCCGCGATTTCCCAGTCCTCGATCCAGACCCTGAACGGCAACGCCTGCGCGCCGGCGAGGCCGAGCGCGCCGCGCGAGAAGCGCTCCGCGGCAAGAAACCGCTCACGGTCGGCGTCCGTCACCGCAAAGTGCGCGATATACACCTGGTTGCTGCGCCATCCCGACTCCGTCGCGGGCAGCGAGGGCGTCAACGCAAAACGAAAGATCGTGAGTTCGAAACCGAAGCGCCTGCCGCCATCGTCGTCGAGGTTGCCGGTGATGTACCACCACTCATTGCGGAAGCCGGGATGCGGTCCATGGTCTTCCGGAAAAACGAAGTCGCGTGGTTCGATGGCTTTTTCAAAACCGGCATCGCCGTCGCCGCTCAGCAGTTCGGACAGCCGGGACTTCGGCGCTGCCGTTTCGTCGCCGGTTACCGCGAACGGCAGCAGCAGGACCGCAACAAAGACAAAACGGTTGGCGCGCATAACGGACACCTACTCCTCCCGCATCGCCGCGGCCGGCTGGCTCCGGGCGGCACGAGCAGCCGGGTAAATGCCGGCCAGCAGGGCTGCGCCGATAGCGAACACGATCGCCGACAAGAGGATCCCGGGCGCGATCGACATGTCGATCTGCCAGCCGAAGGCGCGGCGATTGATCACCTCGATCAGCACGTACGCCATCATGATTCCAAGGGGCACGGCGGCAAGGCCGCTGAGCAGGCCGATCACAGCGGTCTGGGTCGTGATCATCGAGCCGAGTTGCGCCGGCGTCATGCCCAGCGCCCGCAAGACCGCGAGCTCACGGCCGCGCTCGAGCTGCAGTGCCAGCATTGCACCCAGGATGCCGATGAACGCGACGCCGACCGCAAGCCAGTAAAGGACGTCGGTGATGATAAACGTGCGATCGAAGATCTCCAGCGACAGCTCGCGTATGCGCGCATTGGAATTGAAACGGATTTCCTGCCGGCCTTCGCTGATTTCGCCGATGCGCGTCATGAGCGCCTCGGGATCAGCGTCGTCGGACAGGTACAGGCCGATCGAATCCACGCGGTCGTCGTCGAAATGCCGCTCGTAGACGCTGCGGCTCATCAGCATCGCACTCGCGTTGATGTCGTAGCTCTGGTAAGTGGCCGCAACTTCGAACGCGCGCGGCCCGTCATCCGTCGGCAGCTGCACGACGTCGCCGCGCGAGACCTCGTTCTGGTAAGCGTAAGGCTCAGATACGAACACCACGTCCTCGCGCTCCCATCGCGGCCACACCTCGTCCGGAGCCGCGTCGATGATCTCGGTGCCGGCATAACCGCCCGGCGCCATCCGGATCGCGATCAGCTGTGTGCGGCCACCGGCGTCCTCGAGCTGCACCCGACGACTGGTGCTGAAGGACTCGACGCCGTCCAGCGCGGCGATATCTTCGAGCAATCCCGGGTCGAGTGTTCCACGCTGCACGCCCGCGTAGATGTCGGCCTGCAGGGTCTGCTGCAGCCACCTGTCGACGGAGCCGCGGAAGCTGTCCACCATGACGCTGACACCGATCGTTGCGGAAACCGCCACGGCCAGCGCGACGATCGCGACGCCGGTGCGGCTCAGGCTCTGGCCGATACCGGCGACCGCCATGCGCGCCAGCATGCCGCCGATACGCGACGCCACGGGCGCCAGCAGCGCCGAGGCGGTCCGGACGGCGAGCGGCACGCACAGCGCGAAACCGAAGATCAACAGGAAAACCGCGAACAGCCCCGCGACGAGGCTGCGGCCCGACAACATCAGTACCGCAACGGCAACGAGCATCGTTGCCAGCCCGGCGAGAGCGACGCGCGGCAACAGCTGGCCCGTGCGGCGTTCGAGCGACGAGCGCGTCATGGTGAGCCGCGGTGGGAACGACATTGCTTCGATGGCCGGCACCGCCGCGGCCGCGAGCGAGGCGCCTACGCCGGCCGCGATCCCCTTTGCGATCGACACCGGGCTGACCATGACGTCGGTGACATTGAGGCGGAAATACAGGTCGTTGATGGACTGTGAAACAAGCAGCAGCAGGCGCTCGCCCAGCAGCATGCCGGTGGCGACGCCGAGCACCGACGCGATCGAACCGACCACCGCGGCCTCTAGCAGGATGAGCGATAACATCCGGCCGCGTGTTACGCCGAGCGCACGCAGGCTGCCGATCAGGGAGCGTCGCTGCAGCACGGAGAAGCTAACGCTGTTGTAGATGAGAAACAGGCCGACGAGCAACGCGAGCAGGCTCATTGCGGCCAGGTTCGTCATGAACGCAGCACTCATCTCGGCCGTCGTCCGCGTCCGGCCGGCGGCGGTCAGGACACGGTGTCCGTCCGGTAATGCCCTCTGCAGCCGGGCCAGCCCCGCGTCGTCGCCATCCGCAATCCGGGCGTCGATGCGCGTCAGCCGCCCGATGCTGTCGAGCCACACTTGCGCCGTTGCGATGTCCGTAACGAGCAGGTTCTGCAGCCCCGTATCGTCATCCTCGCCGAACGTGCCGATCAACGTGGCAAGGTGCGAGCGGCCGCCGGCGCGTACTTCGAAGTCCTGCCCCATCTGCAGGCCGAGTTCGCCGGCCGTGGACCGCGACATGGTGACGGCACCGGGCCGCGTCAGGAAATCGCGGAACAGCGACTCGCCCGGTGTGTCGTCATCGCCGGCGGTCTGCGCCTGCCCCGTGAACGCCCGCATTTGCTGTTCGGCGAAGAGATCGACGCCCATCACTGTAAACGAGGCTTCGTCCACGACAGCCGTTCCTTCGACGATCGGCGCGATATCCCGGATGCCCTGCTGCGCCCGAAGCCGGACGTATACGGACTCCCCGACGCCGCGCGGGCCGCCGATAACCTGGTGCGTTGCCTCGCCGGTCACGGCATCCATCGACAGGAGAAACGCCTTGCGGGCGCTGGCATTCGCGAGGTCGACGGCCACGATGACGGCCACGCCGATGCCGATACCGAGCAGCGCGAGCGCAAGCTGCAGGGGATGCCTGAGCAGGTAGCCGATGTTGGCGCGAAGCGTGGCCGGGATCATTGGCTCTCGCGAACCCGCGCAGGCGTCTCCAGCTTGCCGCCGTGGATTTCGATTTCCCGGTCGCATACCGAAGCAACCCTGGCGCTGTGCGTGGCGATCAGCATGGTGCCGCCACGCTCACGCACCAGCGTGTCCAGCAGGGCGAGCACGACCTCGGCGGTGCTGTCGTCGAGGTTGCCGGTTGGTTCGTCTGCGATAACGACCGCCGGCTCGTGGCACAGCGCGCGCGCAATCGCGACGCGCTGTTGCTCGCCGCCCGACAACACGTCGGGATAACTGTCCGCGCGATCGGCGAGGCCGACGGCATCGAGCAAGTTTTCGATCCGCTGTTGCGCCTCGCTCGCGGGCACGCGATTGAGTTCGAGAACGAGACGAATATTGTCCGCGACGTTCAGTGTGGGGACGAGATTGAAGGCCTGGTAAACGAAGCCGATATGCTCGCGTCGGAACAGCGTCCGGTCCCGCTCGCTCAGGCCCGTCAGATCGATACCGGCGACGATGACCCGGCCGGCATCCGGCGTGTCGATGCCGCCGATGAGATTCAGCAAGGTCGACTTGCCCGAACCGCTCCGGCCGCGGACGGCGATCGTCTCGCCACGCAGGAAATCGGCGCTGACGTCATTCAGAACGTGATGCTGTCGCCGTCCCTCGGTAAAGGACTTGCTGAGGTGCTGCAAGCAGATTTCGCCTGTCGACGTCATTTCGCCGTGCCGCTGCTCATTTTGTCTATCCCTTGCAGGCCGCAGTGAACCGATAGCATATAGTTTTGGCCCGGAATTGACGCAATTTCCTTGAAATAGCTGTCCAAACCCTCTATCAAGTACCCTCGGGCGGAAAAACTCCGCTCATTGCGGAAAGCGATCATCTTGAAGACGGCGTCTCGTAACAGCAAACGATCACGGACGGCAACCGGCCGGCTGCTTGGCGTGCTCGGCGTATTCTGGCTGAATCTCGTCGTCGCGCCGTGCGCGCTCGCGTTCGGCGGCGAGCACGACTGCCCGCACTGCCCACCCGAGCAGGCCGCGGCAATGGCTGCGCATCACGGACACCATGAGGATACGGCAAGCGTGGGCTGCGACTCGCTGGTGTCCGACTGTGACGATATCGGAACGTTCGCTCATGAGGGCCGCAAAGCCCAGCTTAAGCTGAAAGACAAGCCAGAGCCCGTACCGATGGCGCCGCCACCCATGCCGGAGGCGGCCGTCGTTATGCCCGGCTTCGTGACGACCGCGGCGGACCCTCCCGACCCCGGCTGGCGGTCACCCGCGCTCCACCTGCTGAACTGCGTATTCCTGGATTAGACAGCTCCTCGTTGTAGACCGTTTTCGTTTCGGTTTCCACCGCAGGAGTTTGTCTGATGTTCTTTCCATTCGGGTATCGACCCGACGACTTGTACTACCGCGTTGCCTTCATCGCGCTGCTGGTTTTGCCGTTCGCACCTGCGAGCGCGCAACATGATATTCCGCTGACGATCGCAGAGGCCGAGAAACTCGCGCTCGAGTCCGAGCCCGGCCAGCAGGCCTTGCGTGCGCGCGCTGCGGCACTCGAGGAGCAGGCCGTTGTAGCCGGCGCCCTTCCGGACCCCATGCTGCGCGTGGGCCTCAACAACTATCCGATTGAGTCTGGCGGCTTTACGACCGAAGGCATGACGAGTGTCGGCGCCGTGTATCGCCAGGCCTTTCCGCGCGGCGACACGCGTTCGCTTGGCAACCGCAAGTTCATGCGGCTCGCCGAGGCGCAGATGCAGGAGGCCCATGCGCGCGGCGACGACGTGCTGGCAGCAACGCGTCTCGCGTGGCTGGATCTTTACTACTGGAGCAAAGCGCGCGATCTCGTCCGTGAATCACGGCCCTTCTTCGACGACCTCGCAACGGTCACACGCTCGCTATACGCCGTCGGGCGCCGCAACCAGCAGGATGTGCTGCGCGCGGAACTCGAGCTGAGCCGGCTGGACGACCGCCTGATCGATATCGAGCGGCAGCAGCTTCGCGCCCGCGCAGAGCTTCGCGAATGGATTGGCGAGGATGCCGACCGCCGCGTTGCCGACAAGCTCCCGCAGTGGAACGATGCGCCGCCGCTCGAAGACCTGCTCGCCGCAATGCGTGAGCACCCGGCGCTGCAGGCGGCGGATGCGCGCATCGCGGCACAGGACACGAGCGTGGAGCTCGCGGAACAACGATCCAGGCCGGGCTGGGCACTCGACGTGGGCTACTCGCACCGCAACGGCTCGCTGCCGAGCGGCGACCCGCGCTCGGACTTCGTCACGGTCGGCGTCACCGTTGACCTGCCGTTCTTCAGCAAGAAATCGGTGGACAGCACGCTGTCCGCTGCCCTGCAGGAACGCAGCGCGGCACGTGCTGACAAGCAGCGCATGCAGCGGTCTCTGGAGAGCCGGCTCGCCGCGGAATATGCGCGCTGGCATGAGCTGTCGCGGCGCCTGGCCCTGTACGAGGAGCGCATCCTGGTGCAGGCGAGAGACCACGCCCAGGCGTCCCTGCTCGCCTACCAGAGCGATAGCGGCGATTTTGCCGACGTCATGCGAGGCTATATCGACGACCTCAACACCCGTATCGACTATGTACGACTGAATGTCGAGCGCGAGCAGGCCTATGCCGTACTTGCGAACCTCGGAGGACTTCCCCGATGAACAACAAGATTCTCTGGATCATCTTCCTGCTGACGGCAACTGTCGTCGGCTACCTGGCCGGTCGCGTCTACGCGCCCGTCGACACTGGCAGCACCGCGGCATCGGGCGGCGACGGTGGCGAACGCGAAATCCTCTACTGGGTTGCGCCGATGGACGCGAATTACCGGCGCGACGTGCCCGGCAAGTCGCCGATGGGTATGGATCTCGTTCCGGTATACGCGGACGAGGTCGACAGCCAGCCCGGCACCGTGAAGATCGACCCGACCGTCGTCAGCAATCTCGGTGTTCGTGCGGCCAAAGCGCAGCGCGGCGCACTCGCGCGGCACATCGATACCGTTGGCTACGTGCAGTTCGACGAGGACACGCTGCATCACGTCCATACGCGCGTGGACGGCTGGATCGAAAAACTCGCAACCAAGGCGACCGGGGATCCGGTCGAAAAGGGGCAGCTGCTGTTCGAGCTTTACTCGCCCACGCTGGTTAACGCAAAGCAGGAATTCCTGGCGGCATTGCGCAGCAAAAACACGGTTCTGCTGCAGGCATCCCGCGAGCGGCTGACGGCGCTGGGCGTCACGGAGAGCCAGATTGCACAGCTTGAAAAAGACCGCACGGCCGGGCAGCGTGTGCGCGTTTACGCCGAGGCCGACGGTGTCGTGGCTCATCTCGCCGTGCGCGAGGGCATCTTCGTCACTCCGGCGAACGAAGTCATGTCCATCGCGGAGCTGGACAAGGTCTGGGTGCTCGCGGAAGTTTTCGAGCGCGAGGCGGCCTGGGTCAGGCCCGGCCAGATGGCCATGGTGGAACTCGACTACCTTCCCGGGAAGATGTGGCATGGCACCGTCGATTACGTGTACCCGGAACTGGATCCGAAGACCCGCACGCTCACCGTCCGCATCCGGTTCGACAACGAGGACGAGATGCTGCGGCCGAACATGTTCGCCCGCGTCACGATCCACGCGGAGGATACGGGCGCCGTCGTGCACGTGCCGCGTGAAGCCGTCATCCGCGGCGGCAACATCGACCGCGTCGTGGTCGCGCTGGGCGAAGGCCGTTTCCGGTCCCGCCCGGTCACGCTCGGCATCGAGTCGGGCGATCGGGTCGCGATTCGCTCGGGCCTTGAAGCGGGCGAAGAAATCGTGGTGTCCGGCCAGTTCCTTATCGACTCCGAATCGAACATCGAGGCTGCGCTCGCACGCATGGACGCAGCGGATGCCCAAATGCAGCAGGACCACAGCGAGATGGACCACGAAACCATGGACCACAGCCAGATGGATCACGAGACCATGGACCACGGCCAGATGGACCACAGTGACATGGAGCACCCGCAATGATCACGGCCATCATCCGCTGGTCGATCGCGAATCGTTTCCTCGTCGTCCTGCTGACCGGGCTACTGACCGCCTGGGGCATCTATGCCGTGCGCCAGACGCCGGTCGATGCACTACCGGACCTGTCCGACGTACAGGTCATCATCAAGACCTCGTTTCCCGGCCAGGCGCCGCAGGTGGTCGAGGATCAGGTGACCTACCCGCTGGCCACGGCCATGTTGTCCGTGCCCAAGGCGCTCTCGGTGCGTGGTTATTCTTTTTTTGGCGATTCGTACGTGTACATCATTTTCGAGGACGGCACCGATCTCTACTGGGCACGATCGCGCGTGCTCGAATACCTTAGCCAGGTTGCGGGGCAGCTTCCTGACAGCGCGAAACCGGCACTGGGGCCCGACGCCACGGGCGTCGGCTGGATATTCCAGTACGCGCTCGTCGACCGCAGCGGCCAGCACGACCTAGCGGAACTGCGCAGCCTGCAGGACTGGTTTCTGAAGTACGAGCTGCAGACGGTGCCGGGCATCGCGGAGGTCGCGACGGTTGGCGGCATGGTGCGTCAGTACCAGGTCGTGGTCGACCCCGACAAGCTGCGCGCTTTTGGTATCCCCCTGTCGCGGCTCAGGAACGCGATCCGCAGCGGCAACCAGGAAACCGGCGGCTCCGTCGTCGAAATGGGCGAAGCGGAATACATGGTGCGCGCCACAGGCTACCTGCAGAACGAGGAGGATCTCGCCAATATCCCGCTCGGCGTGAACGAACAGGGAACGCCGCTGGTGCTGTCGGATGTCGCGGAGATCAGGCTCGGTCCGCAGATGCGACGTGGCATCGCCGAACTCGACGGCGAAGGCGAAGTGGTCGGCGGCGTTATCGTGATGCGCTGGGGCGAGAACGCGTCGAAGACGATCGATCTCGTCAAGGCGCGGCTTGCAGAGCTCGAGCGCAGCCTGCCGGACGGTGTCGAGGTCGTGGTGACCTACGATCGCTCGGACCTCATCGAGCGTGCCGTGGACACGCTGCAGGGCAAGCTCGTCGAAGAGTTCCTCGTCGTCGCACTCGTCTGCGCCGTATTCCTGTTCCACCTGCGCTCGTCGGCGGTGATCTTCTTCAGCCTGCCGGTGGGCATCCTGGTGGCGTTCATCATCATGCACCTGCAGGGCATCAACGCAAACATCATGTCACTCGGTGGAATCGCCATCGCCATCGGCGCGATGGTGGACGCGGCGATCGTGATGATCGAGAACGTGCACAAGCACATCGAGAAGGAACCGCTCACGGATGACAACCGCTGGCGCATCATGCAGGAGGCGGCCACCGAAGTCGGTCCGCCGCTATTCTTCTCCCTGCTGATCATCACGCTGAGTTTCCTGCCGGTATTCACGCTGGAGGCGCAGGAAGGCCGCCTGTTCGCGCCACTGGCGTTCACCAAGACCTACGCAATGGCGGCCGCCGCCGGCTTGTCGATCACGCTGGTTCCGGTGCTCATGGGTTACTTCATCCGCGGCAAGATCGTTCGGGAGGAGAAGAACCCGATCAATCGCGCCCTGATCGCCGCTTACCGGCCGCTCATCAACATGGTCATCAGGGCGCCGAGGGCAACCCTCGCGGTCTCCATGCTGATCCTGGTCGTCGGCCTCTGGCCAGCGACACGCCTCGGCTCCGAGTTCATGCCGCCGCTCGACGAAGGCGACCTGATGTACATGCCTACCACGTATCCGGGCGTCTCCATCGACAAGGCGCGCGAGATCCTGCAGCAGACCGACAAGATGATTCTGTCCGTGCCCGAGGTGAAGCAGGTGTTCGGCAAGATCGGCCGTGCGGAGACCGCGACGGACCCGGCGCCGCTGACCATGATCGAGACGGTCATCCAGTTCAAGCCGCGCGAGGAGTGGCGCGACGGCATGACGCCGGAAAGCCTGCGCGCCGAACTCGACCGGGTCGTGCAGTACCCCGGACTCACCAACGCCTGGGTAATGCCGATCAAGACCCGCATCGACATGCTCGCCACCGGCATCAAGACGCCGGTCGGCATCAAGGTGGCGGGGCCCGATCTCGAAGTCATCGAAGGCATCGGTCAGAAGCTCGAAGAGGTGCTTGCCAACGTCGAAGGCACCGCGTCGGTCTACTCGGAGCGCGTCGCAGGCGGCCGTTACATCGATGTCGACATCGACCGCAAGCGAGCCTCGCGCTTCGGCCTCAACATCGCCGATGTGCAGGACGTCGTGCGCTCCGCCGTTGGCGGCATGAACGTCACGCAGACCGTGGAGGGCCTCGAGCGGTACCCGGTCAACCTCCGCTATCCGCAGCGCGTGCGAGATTCGGTGGAGCAGCTGAAACTCCTGCCTATCGTGACGCCGCAGGGCGCGCGTATCGCGCTGGCCGACGTTGCAGAGGTCAAGGTCGTTGACGGCCCGCCGGTCATCAAGAGCGAGAACGCGCGACTCAACGGCTGGGTCTACGTGGACATCAGCGATCGCGACCTCGGTTCCTACGTGGCCGAAGCCCAGCGCGTGGTTGCAGAGGAGCTTGAACTGCCGACGGGTTATTCGCTCGCCTGGTCCGGCCAGTACGAATACATGGTGCGCGCGCAGGAGCGCCTCGCCGTCGTAGGGCCGGTGACGCTCGCGATCATCGCCCTGCTGCTGTACATCAATTTCCGCCGCTTTGCGGAGGTTGCGATCATCCTCGGCACCCTGCCCATGGCGCTTATCGGCGGACTCTGGCTGCTCTACTGGCTGGGATACGAACTCTCGGTAGCCGTCGGCGTCGGGTTCATCGCACTCGCGGGCGTTGCCGTGGAGATCGGGGTGGTAATGCTGGTGTACCTGAACCAGGCGATCCGGCGGCACATGGCCGACGCACGATCCGAAGGCAGGCCGCTCAGCGTCGCGGACGTGCAGAGGGCCGTGATCGACGGTGCGCTGCTGCGTGTGCGGCCTATCATGATGACCGTTGCGGCGATCATCGCGGGCTTGCTGCCGATCATGCTCGGCAGCGGGACCGGCTCGGAGGTGATGCGCCGCATCGCCGCGCCGATGGTCGGCGGCATGGTCAGCGCGACTGTATTGACCCTGATCGTGATTCCCGCATTATTCCTGTTGTGGCGCTCGCGTCACCCGGAGATCATCAATCCATGAGCCATAACCCGAGTAACGAACACTCCTGCTGCCACGGCGGCCATGCGGCGAGCGAGCCACCCGCCGAGAAGGAAGAGCATCCGCAGGACCACAGCTGCTGCCACGGGGCCGCCGCCGAATCGATACCGGCGGGCAAGTACGACCTGGTGCCGCCAGGATACGAGGGCACGGTCTACATCTGCCCGATGTGCCCGGGGGTTCGGGATGTGCGCAATTCGGGTTGCCCAATGTGCGGCATGGCGCTCGAGCCCGAGGGCATCGTCGTCGGTGAGGAGGACACGTCCGAACTCGACGACATGCGGCGGCGCTTCTGGATCAGCGCGGCGCTGACCCTGCCGCTGTTCGTCTACGCAATGGCTGAGATGATCCCCGGCGCGCCGCTTGCGGGCATCGTGCCTGTTCGCTGGGGGCAAGTGCTCCAACTGGCACTCGCAGCCCCGGTCGTTCTCTGGGGCGGTTGGCCGTTTTTCGTGCGCGCCGTGCAGTCTATCCGCACCTGGAATCTCAACATGTTCACGCTGATCGGGCTCGGGGTGACCGTTGCGTTCGGCTACTCACTGGTTGCAACACTCGCGCCCGGCATCTTCCCGGATGCCTTTCGCAACGCGGACGGACACGTCGCCGTGTACTTCGAAGCGGCCGCCGTGATCACGACGCTGGTGTTGCTGGGCCAGGTGCTCGAACTGAAGGCGCGCAGCCAGACGTCGGGCGCTATCCGGGCGCTGCTCGAACTCGCGCCACCGACAGCGCGGCGTATCGCCGACGACGGCTCGGAAGAAGAAGTCTCGCTCGACGACCTCGCGAGCGGCGATCGGCTGCGCGTGCGGCCCGGCGAGAAAGTGCCGGTCGACGGCGAGATACACGACGGCAACAGCAGTATCGACGAATCGATGATCAGCGGCGAGCCTGTCCCGGTCGAAAAAACACCGGGGGACAAGGTGATCGGCGGCACGGTGAACGGCACGGGCAGCTTTGTCATGGTCGCCACCAGGGTCGGCGACGACACGGTGCTTTCACAAATCGTGCGCATGGTCGCGGAAGCGCAGCGCAGCCGCGCCCCGATCCAGCGGGTCGCCGACGTGGTCGCCGGCTGGTTCGTACCGGCCGTCGTCGTCACCGCGATCATCGCGTTTGTGATCTGGGCGCTGTTGGGACCGGAGCCGGCCATGGCCTATGCCATCGTCAATGCCGTCGCGGTGCTGATCATTGCCTGCCCGTGCGCGCTGGGACTCGCAACGCCGATGTCGATCATGGTCGGCACAGGCAAGGGCGCGCAGAACGGCATTCTCATCAGGAACGCCGAAGCGCTCGAGGGATTCGAGAAGGTCGACACGGTCGTCGTGGACAAGACCGGGACGCTGACGGAGGGGCACCCGGAACTCGTCATGGTGACCCCTGTTGGCGATTTCTCCGACGATGCGCTGCTTGCCCTTGCCGCTGCGGTCGAGACGGACAGCGAACACCCGCTTGCAGCGGCTATCGTCCGGGGGGCGAAGCAGCGCTCGCTGGAACTGGAAAACCAGGAAGGATTTCAATCGGTTACCGGTCAAGGCGCAAAAGCCGAGGTGTCCGGGCGCCAGGTCGCGGTCGGCAATGAGAAGCTCATGCGCGAACTGGGCGCATGGGACGACGCGCTCGGCGCAAAGGCCGACGAATTCCGTAAACAGGGCCAGACGGTGATGTTCGTCGCGGCGGATGGAAAGTTGGCGGGACTGCTGGGTGTCGCCGACCCGATCAAGGAAACGACCGCGGAGGCGATCAGGCAACTGCACGCCGCGGGTCTCAAGGTCGTGATGATGACCGGTGACAATGCAGCAACAGCCGAAGCGGTTGCCCGCGAGATCGGTATCGACGAGGTACACGCTGGCGTGTCACCCGAGGACAAGAGCCGCGTGGTGCGTGAGCTACAGGAGGCAGGCTCGATTGTGGCCATGGCCGGCGACGGCATCAATGACGCCCCCGCCCTTGCGCAGGCCGATATCGGCATCGCGATGGGCACCGGAACCGATGTCGCAATCGAAAGCGCAGGCATTACACTGGTTCGCGGCGACCTGCTGGGGGTCGCGAAAGCGCGCAACCTGAGCCGCGCGACGATGAAGAACATCCGGCAGAACCTGTTCTTTGCATTCGCCTACAACACGGTGGGCGTTCCTATCGCAGCCGGAATTCTCTACCCGTTCTTCGGCTTGCTGCTCAGCCCGATGCTCGCTGCGGCAGCGATGAGCCTGAGCTCGGTGTCCGTTATCGGCAATGCCTTGCGGCTGCGAAACACGGAGCTGTAGAAATGGTGGGCGATACCGGTCTCGAACCAGTGACCTCCGCAATGTGAGTGCGGCGCTCTCCCAACTGAGCTAATCGCCCTTCGTAGCCTGAGTCTAGTCGAACCCGCTACTGCAGGATTATCCGTATTTTCCCCACTGCGCGAACCGCGAGACCTGTTTGTCTGCTTTTCTCGGCAGCGGCCGCTCGATTAAACGACTATCCCGCAAGTTCGCCAGCGGAACGACCTGCACCATTCTCATACCGTCTGCCCTCGTGCGATAACTACGTTACGTTCTCGAGACGGCTGTCTCGACCGCAGCAATCAACTGCAAAATCTCCACGTCGTCAGCCAGCAAAAGGGACCTAACCACCGTGTACCTGCCAGGCGCTGGGCAGCAGTGTCCCGACGGGTTATGCTCCATCCGCATGAAGATCGCGCGACCGAACTGGCTGGCCCCCTTGCTTTGCGGGCTGCTCGTCGCTGCATCGACCTCCGCCCAGGAATCCGACGAGAGCACAGCACCAGAGTTCCCGGAGGTAGCGTCGCTCGAGCAGGACTGGTGGAGCTACTTCGAGGGCTCTCCGGAGGAAATAGCAGCACGCATCGAGACTTTCCTCGGGCAGGTCAACGAGGGGATAGCCGATCTTGGCGCCCGGAACCAGGAACGCGCGCCCGCCATCGTCGACGCTGTCCGGGATAATTTCGAGTTGTACCTGTCGCTGCTGGGTGAAGTCGAGGCCCAGCCGGTACGGTTGCCCGAGCCGCAACCCACGTACAGCATCGACGACTTGCTCGAAATCGCCGCGACTGCCCGCGAAGCGCGCTTCGACGCCGCGGCCGCGGCCACCGAAGTCGAGCGCGAGCGACGTATCCTCAACGGTTCGAGTGAGCGGCGCGATGCGTTGTTCAAAGAGTACCTGGACGCCGCCGACGGGGATGACCGCTGGCTGACGGGGTTGCGGCTCGTCCGCGCCAGATCCGCGCAGGCCATCGCGTCCCGCCGTCTCGAAATACTGACGCAAAGCGCCCGGCTTGCCGGCAATTACGCGGAGGCGGCGGCAGAGAGAGTTGATCTTGCGCTGACTCGTCTCGGCACGGATGGCGACGAACAGACTCTCGACAAGCTCAGTGAGATCATCAACGAGCGGCGCGTCGCGGTAGACGCGGCGATCGAACGCGAACGCGAGACACAGATAGCAGCAAGCAGCATCGGTGCTGACACCGTTCAGGGTCGCTCGAGGCAACGCGAGGCGCAGCAACGAGCGCTGGATGCCGAAGTCGAACTGGGGCTCGCACGGACCGTGCTCGCCAACGCGCAGGCACGTCGGTTCTGGACCGAGCTTGAGCTGAGTGCGGATTTCGACTTGTCGGATATCGAGGATACATCCGTCGAATGGTCGGAGCTCGTGCGCAGCATCGAAAATTACCTGCCGGACTGGAAGCGGCAGACCGAGGACGAACTGCTGGCCGTTCAAGGCATCGACCGCGACGGCCTGGATCGGGACACGCGTCGTGTACTCGACCAGCGGATCGGCACGGCGCAGGAAACGCTCGCGCACATAGGCGAACTCGAAAGCGCCATCGCCGATCTGGATCTGCTGATGACGGCCGTCGACGATGCAATTGCGGAAAGTTCGGGCACGCTACGGCAATGGTCGAGCAATGCCTACCGGACGGTGAGAACGACCTGGATTCGCCTGACCGAGGTCTCCGACACCACGCTGTTCTCGGTCAAGGAAACGCCCGTCACGCTCGGCGACATCGTACGGGGAATCATAATACTGATCTTCGGCTGGCTGCTTTCGCGCGGCATCCGATTCACGATCAACCGTGTCGGCCGAAAAGAATCGGTTGGCACACAAGCGTCCTTGTACACGATCAGCCGCTTGACCCACTATACGATCATCATCGTCGCCGCTTTGATCGCGCTGAGCTCGATCGGTCTGAGCTTTACGAATATTGCCATCATCGCCGGTGCTCTGTCGGTCGGTATCGGTTTCGGTCTTCAGTCGATCGTCAACAACTTCGTTTCCGGGCTGATCATTCTTTTCGAACGCACGCTGCGCGTTGGCGACTATATCGAACTCGATACAGGGCTGACCGGCACGGTCAAGGCGATCAATGTGCGCAGCACGTTGATCAATACGAACGACAACATCGATATCGTCGTGCCGAATTCGGAGTTCGTTTCGACGAAGCTCACGAACTGGACCCTGGGCGAGCACATTCTCCGCGTACGAATTCCTTTCGGCGTTGCTTATGGTTCCGACAAGGAGGTGGTCCGGAAGGCGGCCATTGAAGCCTGCGAGGGGGTGCCCTATACGTTGACTCACATGCGCGGCCGCGAACCCGACGTCTGGCTCGTCGAATACGGCGATAACAGCCTCAATTTCCTGTTGCTCGTCTGGGTGAACCGGCAGGGCGCACGCCGCCCGACGCGAACCCGGGCCGCGTACCTGTGGGCGCTCGAGGACAAGCTCAGCGAATACGGCATCGAGATTCCTTTCCCACAGCGGGACCTGCACCTGCGCTCCGGATGGCTGCCGCAAGCGACAACGCGAGACGATTGATGCGCTGAGGGTTGGCGAAAGTCCGGGCCGGCATCACAGCACGGATGCGATGGCGGACGAAGTGAACGAGCACGGGGGCGCTATTGGAGCCCTGTCAGACATCGAGCATGGCCAGATTCCCGGACGGGCTACCCTTCGAACGCTTCGCGATGCTGTTTGCCCGAGTCGCCGATCTCGTCCCACGGCGCTTTCGAATCCACCCAGATATGGTGAATCACCTGCAGCGACTGGCCACCCTCCACGATCAGCCCGGCCGGAACGAATATTCGCGCTGCGTCGTTCATGCCCGGCACCGGGGAACCGCACGTTGGGCAGAACCACATTTCCCAGTCAGCATCCGGTTTCTTCCAGCTGCTAATCCGGTCTTCGCCCCGTATCCACCGAAATGCCTCATTGGCGACGACAACCACAGCGATCCCGTTGCTGCCGGTTGCCCGGCGACAGATCGAGCAATGACAGACAAACACCCCGGGTAGTTCAGAGCTGACCTCGAATGCGACCGCGCCGCAATTGCATTGTCCCCTGACCATTAATCCGCCTCCCGAACAGATTCCGCTATTTTTGGATTCCATACCGAGCTTTCCGATTGTAGGCTAGATAGCGCAATGATCTACCTGTACGCAACGCTAATCACTCTGCTGAACCTCGTATTCTGGGCCAGCATCCTGTTCGGCTTGCCCGGCATCTGGCTCATGGTGCTGTTGGCGGCGATTATCGAGTGGCTGCAGCCCGGCGAATACATGTTCAGCCAGACGACGCTTTACGTGTCAGCGGGCCTGGCACTGCTCGCCGAGATTCTCGAATTCCTGATGGGCGCGGCCGGGGCACGCCAGGCCGGGGGCTCGAAGCGCGGTGCCGCCCTGGCGATCGTGGGCGGCATTGCCGGCGCCATTCTCGGCACTGCGCTTCCTATACCGGTGCTGGGCACGCTGATCGGCGCCAGCGCGGGCGCATTCGCGGGCTCGCTGGTCGGCGACCGCATGGCAGGGCGTGCAATGGATGACAGCGTCCAGGCCGGGCGCGGCGCGGCCATCGGGCGCTTCTGGGGAACGACAGCCAAGATGATCATCGGCGCCGTGGTGCTCGTGCTGCTGGTGGTTGCGGCGTTTTTCCCCGACTGACCGGTCAGTACGCAGTAAGGACCTGCCCGGTCGCAGGCGCGATCGACGCCGAATTCGCACCTGCAAACGTCACCG
>Ga0209536_100000785_pt1 | contig 52419 bp, 45 predicted proteins | sample DeeMarSeWOR28_12_FD_187461 | JGI IMG/M metagenome (GOLD analysis project Ga0209536, IMG submission 187461) | Marine sediment microbial communities from White Oak River estuary, North Carolina - WOR-2-8_12 (SPAdes) (version 2) | ecosystem: Environmental > Aquatic > Marine > Intertidal zone >... | reverse complement strand
AATCCGGGTGGCGACTTCACGCTCACGCTGTTCCTGCCGAACGAAGGCGACAATAGTTTCGCCGGGCTGACTGACGACGAGGATGTGACTAACTTTTTCGCGGCAAATTTCGTGGACGTCCTGCCACTCATCGACGACCTGCCCGGCACCTGGCAGAGGCACCCGATCGGCATCCTCGGCACGGTTCGCAGCCGTCACTGGCACGACGGCGGCAAGGTGTTGCTGATCGGCGATGCTGCCCATGCCATCGTCCCCTTCCACGGCCAGGGCATGAACCTGAGCTTCGAGGACTGCATCGTTCTGGATGAGGCCCTCGTCTCTCGCCATCATGCCCTCATCGACGAGGTGGACGATGCTCTGGTCGTGATCGATCAGGGCAGCCGGAACGGAGTCTTCCTCAACGGCGAGAGAGTCGGCGGAGAGAGGACCATCTCCGCGGGAGACACCCTGCAAATCGGTACCGCTCAACTCCGACTGACTCTCGTATCCAGGCCGGCCATTCCCAACGCCGCCACTGGCTCGGAGACCGTGAGCTTTGTTCTGCCTCCGACATCGGCGCATCCCCTCGAGACGCTGTCGCGTGGCCGTGCCCGGCATGATCCTGGCGGGACACCCTGGGCGATCGTCGAAGATCGCCGGGTGTTCGCCTGCGATATGCAGGCCGAAGCGCGGGGCGTGCGCAGCGGAATGGGCGTGGCGGTCGCATGGGCGCTGGCACCACGTCTGCAGCTGCGCGAGCGAAACCCTGCGGCCGAACACGCCACGCTCGAGGGCATCGCCGCCTGGCTCTGCCGTTTTACGCCTGCCGTTTCTCTCGAGCCGCCGCACGGCGTGCTGGCAGAGGTGCAAGGCAGCCTGCGCCGGTTCGGCGGGCTGCGGGCACTCGCCGTGCAGATCCGCGAAGGCATCGCGGCGCTCGGCTTCAGTGCCCATCTATCGTCTGCACCGAGCGCGCGCGGCGCATGGCTGCTCACGTTCGGTGAGACGGACACGCTGCTCGAGGATTTTTCTGTCCTCAGGCGCGCGCTGGGACGCCTGCCCATCGAGGCCGTCTGCGCGACCGACGAGGCGCGCATGCTGCTGAACCGCATCGGAACAAGAACCCTGGGCGAGCTTCTCGAATTGCCGCGCGCGGGGGTGGCGCGGCGCCTCGGGCCGGAACTGCTCGAGGACCTCGATTGCGCGCTCGGCATCGCGCCCGAAGCGCGGCGCTTTTTCTTGCCGCCCGAGCGTTTCGCGGCCACGCTCGAATTGCCGGCCGAGGTCGAGCATGTCGAGGGGGTGCTGTTCGCTGCGCGCCGACTGCTTTCTCAGCTCGAAGGCCTGCTGAGTGCCCGCCAGTCGGGAATCCGGCAATTTTGCGTCGCGCTCGAACACCGGCACCGGTCGCCGAGCCGCATCGAGGTCGGACTGGCTTCGCCGGGGCGCGAGGCAGAGCGCTTGCTCGAACTGCTGCGCGAGCGGCTGTCAGGCTATGCGCTGGCCGCACCGGTCGAAGCCATTTGCATCGAAGCCGATGGCTTCGTCCCGCTGGCGGGCCTGACGCAGAGCCTGTTCGGGGACGCGCGTACGGATGCGGAAACCTGGCATCGACTCGTCGAGCGCCTGCAGGCCCGTCTCGGCGAGAACGCCGTCAGCGGGCTCGGCCTCAACCCGGACCACCGCCCGGAGCGGGCTTGGCGGCCATGCCCGCCTGATGCGGGAGGACCGGGTGGGGAGAACCTCGCCTTCGGGCCGCGACCGCTCTGGCTCGTCGAGCCGCCGCAGGCGCTCATCGAGCGCAATGGCATTCCCCAGCAGGATGGGCCGCTCGTCATGCTGGCAGGGCCCGAGCGCATCGAATCGGGCTGGTGGGATGGCGCAGAGGTCAAACGCGACTATTTCATCGCCCGCTCGACGGACGCGGCCTTGCTGTGGATTTACCGCACGCCGGGCGGCGGCTGGTACCTGCACGGCCTGTTCGCCTGAGGGCTGCAGCGCGCAGCACAAGCCGAGCCACAGGACGCGCACGCATGTCGTTCGCACTTCCCCGGTACGCGGAGCTGCATTGCCTGTCGAATTTCACCTTCCTGCGTGGCGCTTCGCATCCCGAGGATCTGGTCGAACGGGCTGCCGCGCTTGGTTACGCCGCGCTCGCCCTGACCGACGAATGCTCGTTCGCAGGGGTCGTGCGTGCGCATGTCGCAGCCAAGCGGTGCGGCTTGCCGCTCATTCTCGGCACCGAGCTGCGGCTCGACGATGGCATGAAGCTGGTGCTTCTCGCGCCCGATCGCCGGGCCTACGGCGCCCTTGCGGCGCTGATTACCCTGGGGCGACGGCGGGCGAAGAAGGGTCACTATGTGCTTTCGGCGGGCGATGTCGAGGCGATCGCCGGCAGCCATGCGCTGGCGTTGCTCATTCCCGGAGATAACGCCGATCCGGCGCAGGCGCGCTGGCTGGCCGAGCGGTTTGCCGGACAGGCTTGGATCGCCGTAGGGCTGCACTGCGGCCCCGGGGAGCGAGCCCGGCTCGAGCATCTGCGTGAGGTCGCGCGCGCAGCGAACCTGCCGCTGGTCGCTGCCGGCGATGTGCACATGCACCTGCGGTCGCAGCGGCGGCTGCAGGACACGCTGACCGCAGTTCGGCTGGGCAAGCCGCTTGCGCACTGCGGTCATGCGCTGTACCCGAACGCGGAGCGCCACCTGCGCCAGCGCATGCGTCTGGCACAGCTCTATCCGCCCGAACTGCTCGCCGAGACCTGCGCCATTGCCGAACGCTGCCATTTCTCGCTCGATGCGCTGCGTTACGAGTATCCCGAGGAGCTGGTTCCCAAGGGCGAGACGCCGGCCAGCTGGCTGCGCTGGCTGGCTGCGCAGGGCCTCGCCTGGCGGTTCCCGGGCGGTATCCCCGACAAGGTCGCACAACTTGTCGAGCACGAGCTCAGGCTGATCGCCGAGCTCGGTTACGAACCGTTTTTCCTGACCGTGCACGACATCGTGAGCTTTGCGAAGCGCCGCGGCATCCTCTGCCAGGGGCGTGGCTCGGCGGCGAATTCGGCTGTGTGCTACGCGCTCGGCATCACCGAGGTCGATCCGAAGCGCATGAGCATGCTGTTCGAACGCTTTGTGTCGAAGGAACGCAACGAGCCGCCGGATATCGACGTCGATTTCGAGCATCAGCGGCGCGAGGAGGTGATTCAGTACATCTACCAGAAGTACGGGCGTGCGCGCGCGGCCTTGGCCGCGACGGTGATCTGCTACCGACCGAAGAGTGCCGTGCGCGACGTCGGCAAGGTGCTCGGCCTGTCGCCCGATCAAGTCGGGCAGTTGTCGAAAAGCCTGGCCTGGTGGGACAACCGGGCACAACTGCCCGAGCGCGTGCGGGACGCAGGGCTCGATCCGCAGAGCCCGTTGGTCGAGCGCCTGCTGGAGCTCAGCACTGCGTTGGTCGGGTTTCCACGCCACCTTTCGCAGCATGTCGGCGGATTCGTCATTTCACGCGGTCCGCTCGCGGAGCTTGTGCCGGTGGAAAACGCAGCCATGCCCGAGCGCAGCATTATTCAGTGGGACAAGGATGATCTCGAGGCGCTCGGCCTGCTTAAAGTCGACGTGCTGGCGCTGGGCATGTTGACGGCGATCCAGCGGGCGCTCGAGTTTGTCGCGGCGCGGCGCGGGGTCGCTTTCACGCTGGCCGACGTGCCGCCGGAGGATCCGGCGACCTACGAGATGATCGGCCGCGCCGACACGATGGGGGTTTTTCAGATCGAGTCACGCGCGCAGATGTCGATGCTGCCGCGGCTTCGGCCGGAGAATTTCTACGATCTCGTGATCGAGGTTGCGATCGTGCGTCCGGGCCCAATCCAAGGCGGCATGGTGCATCCCTATCTGCGGCGGCGCCAGGGACTGGAGCCGGTGAGCTACCCGAGCGAGGCGGTACGACAGGTTCTCGAGCGTACGCTCGGCGTGCCGATCTTCCAGGAGCAGGTGATGCAGCTCGCCGTCGTCGCCGCCGGATTCACGCCTGGCGAGGCAGACAATCTGCGCCGCTCGATGGCGGCCTGGCGGCGCAAGGGCGGGCTGGAGCCTTTCGAGTGCCGGCTGATCCGTGGCATGCTGGAGCGCGGCTATTCACGCAGCTTTGCCGAGAGCATCTACCGCCAGATCCTCGGTTTCGGGGAATATGGATTCCCCGAGTCGCACTCGGCAAGCTTTGCGCTGTTGGTTTATGTCTCGGCCTGGTTGAAGCGCCACGAGCCGGCGGCTTTCCTCGCAGCACTGCTCAACAGCCAGCCCATGGGGTTTTATGCGCCTGCGCAGTTGGTGCGCGATGCGCAGCATCACGGCGTGACGGTACGGCCTGCCGAGGTCGGTGCGAGTCACTGGGACTGCACGCTGGAGGCAGGTGCGGTGCGATTGGGCCTGCGCATGGTGAACGGGCTCAGCGAAGCGGCCGCCGGCCGCATTGACACAGCGCGCGCGGCACAGGGATTCACATCGGTCGAGGATCTCGCCCGGCGCGCCGCGCTCAGCCGGCACGAGCTGAAATGCCTGGCGGCGGCAGACGCCCTGCGCCCGCTTGCCGGCCACCGGCGACAGGCGCATTGGCAGGTGGCCGGTGTCGAGACAACGCCGGATCTGCTGGGGCAGATGCCGCAGCGCGATCCCGAGCTTGTGCTCCCCGCGCCGGGCGTGGGCGAACAGATCGTGGCTGATTATGCCAGCTTGGGATTCACGCTCGGGCCGCATCCCCTCGCGCTGCTGCGCCCCCGCTTGTCGCGGCTGCACGTGGTGAACGCCGAACGCTTGCGCAGCTGCGCACACGGTGCGGCGGTGCGCGCGGCAGGGCTGGTGACCTGCCGACAACGCCCGGATACCGCGAGCGGCGTCGTGTTCGTGACTCTCGAGGACGAAACAGGCACTGTCAACGTGGTGGTCTGGCGCCACCTGGTCGAGCGCCAGCGCCGCGCGCTCCTCGGTTCCAGCTTGCTTGCGGTCCGGGGCGTTATCGAGCGCGATGGCGATGTCGTGCACCTCGTCGCACGTCGCCTAGACGATTACAGTGCGCTCCTCGGCCGGCTGACTGCGCGTTCACGCAATTTTCGTTGAGCCTGCTACTATCGATCTCGGGATGACGCTCTATGCGAACACCCTGAGCCTCATTGCCGCGCGGCATCAGCGCAGGCCGGCCTGCACCACCCCCGCGCTTGATGCCTTGTTTCAGCGGCTCTCGGCCTGCACCTCGGAGGCGGATGCACTCGCTGTCGAGGAGCGTATCTGGCATATCTGGATGCACCATCCGCACCGCATCGCCAGCGAGGCGCTCGATCGTTCTGCCGATGACATCGCGGCGCGCCGCTTCGATGTCGCGGAGACCCGGCTGACCCGCTTGCTGCGCTGCCTGCCGGGTTACGTCGAGGCCTGGCACAAGCGCGCGACGCTGTACTACCTGCTTGGCGACGACCTGCACTGCGTTCAGGACCTCAGTCGCACCCTGGAGCGTGAGCCGCGCCATTTCGGCGCGCTGTGCAGTTTTGGGGAGATCCTGCTCGGCGAAGGGGATACCGAGGGCGCCTGCTTCGCCTTCTCCGCCGCGCTCAGCGTTCACCCGCACCTGTCGCGCGCCCGGGCGATCGTGGCCGACAGCCAGCGCTGACGACTTTTGACGGCCGGTAAACCGTTGACACCCCATGACAATTCGCGCCTGCAGGCAGAGCGAAAATCCCTATAATCCAAAGCTATTCGACCACCCTCGGCGGCGCACGCGTGGCCGCACCGCACAGAACAAGACATCGATATGACGCAGAGTGGCTACACCGTGACCGTGGCGAAAGATCTCGCCGACCTGATCCCCTCGTTCATGAGCAACCGGCGCAAGGAGCTCGAGACCCTGCGCACGGCACTCGCCGCCTCCGATTTCGAAGAGCTGCGCCGGCTCGGACACCGAATGAAGGGCGCCGGCAGTTCGTATGGATTCGATCTGGTCTCGACGATCGGCAAGACGATCGAGGATGCCGCCAAGGCAAGCGATGCCGCAACCATCGGCTCGAACCTCGATACCTACGAGGACTATCTCGCCAAAGTTGAGATCGTGTATGAGTGAAGCGGTTGCGCGGTCGCGCGTGATGGGCCTGTCCTCCGGGTTCCGCGTGCTGGTGGTCGACGACGACCCCGACATGTCGGAGTTTCTCGCGCACATGCTGCGTGCCGAGGGCATGGACGCCACCACGGCGACCGACGGCGAGGAGGGGATCGCCAAGGTGCACGCCGAAGCGCCCGACCTGGTGCTGCTCGATGTGATGATGCCCGGCCTGAGCGGGTTCGAGGTCTGTGCCCGGCTGAAGTCCGACGAGGCCACGGCCATGGTGCCGATCGTGCTGGTGACGGCGCTCGACGACTCGGCCAGCCGGGTCCGCGGGATCGAGGCCGGGGCCGATGACTTCCTGTCCAAGCCGGTGCGACGCGAGGAGCTGGTCGCGCGCGTCAAGACCCTGCGCCGGCTGCACGAAACCCGACGCGAACTCGAGCGGCGGCGACTGGCCACGGAAGTCGAGAACCGGGAAGCCATCCGGCGTGCCTTCTCACGCTATATCTCGCCGCGCCTCGCAGAGCGCATTCTCGAGGACGACGGCGCGGACGGCGAGCTGTTTTCACGCCGCGCGCAGCGCGTCGAGGTGGTTGCCCTGTTCGCCGACCTGCGCGGATTCACCAGTATCACGGAGCGTACCGAGGTGGTCGAGGTGGTGGCCATGCTGAACGAATACTTCAGCATCCTGACCGATGCCGCGTATCACCATGACGCGACGATTTTCAACATGGCCGGCGACAGCCTGCTGGTGGGATTCAACGTCCCGTTCCCGCAGGAGGATGCGGCAAAGCGCTCCTACCTCACCGCCGAGGAAATGGTGTCGCGGTTTGCGCCGGTCGCCACGCGCTGGGAGCAGCGTTACGGCGTTGCCACTGGGGTCGGCGTCGGAATCTGTATGGGTGAGGCGATTCTGGCGAACGTCGGCTCGCCTCACTACACCAGCTACACGATCATCGGCAACCCGGTCAACACCGCCGCGCGGCTGATGCAAACGGCACCCGCCAACGAGGTGCTGATGTGCCGCAGCGTGTACGACAAGATCAGCGATCTGGTGCCGTCCAATCGAGTCGAGCCGCGCGGCGAAGTCACGCTGCGCGGCAAGGAAGAACCGATCGCTATTTATGCCGCGCGCGTCGTCGTGCCGGACTAGTCATGCGCGTCCTGATCATTGACGATGACGAGGATTTGCGCAATCTCCTCGCGCACTATCTGAAGCAGGAGTTCCCGAACATCCAGGTGGAGCTGTTCGACCCGCTGGTCCGCGACATCCCCGACAAAAGCTTCCCGCTCGGCGACTACGATGTCCTGATCCTCGATTACATGCTGGGCCGCGGTGACGGACTGGACTGGCTGGCAACGTTCAAGAAGCGGAACGACTGCCCGCCAGTCATCTTCCTGACCGGCGCGGGCAACGAATCCATCGCGGTACGCGCGATGAAGGCCGGCGCCGACGATTACCAGCGCAAGCAGGAGCTCACCCGCGAAAAACTGGTGGCCTCGGTACGCGAGCTGACGCACGACGAGCTCGTGCAGACGGCCTCGCCCGAGGTGGCTGCGCGGATGGAGGGCCAGCAGCTCGGCTCGCGCTTGCGTATTCCGGGCGTGCGCGTGTTGCGCCTAATCGGCGAAGGCGGCATGTCTCGCGTCTACCTCGCCTCGCGCGAGGGAGACGATGACCCGCTGGTCGTGAAGCTGCTGCGCAGCGAGGTGATGCAAGATCCCACGGCGCTCGAGCGCTTCATGGAAGAGTACGAACTCGTCGAGCGCATCCAGAGCCGTCACGTCGCGCACATCGAGGGACACGGCGTCTCCGAGGACTACGCCTATCTCGTGATGGAGTTCTTCGACGGCGGTGATCTCAGCAAGCGCCTCGGTGGAAAGGCGATGCAGCCGGAGGAAGCTCTGCGGATCTTTCGTGAGCTGATGTTTGCGCTGGGCGACATCCACGAGCAGGGCATCCTGCATCGCGACCTGAAGCCGCAGAACCTCATGTTCCGGGCAGACGGCAGCCTGGCGATCGTCGATTTCGGCATTGCCAAGCACATCGATTCGGTCGATCGCACGAGCCACGGCGAAGTGCTCGGCACGCCGCGCTATATGAGCCCCGAGCAGGTTGCCGGGCGTGCACTCGATCTGCGCACGGACATATACAGCGCGGGCGTGCTGCTCTACCAGATGATCACCGGGCGCCACCTGTTCGATGGCGAAACGGCGGTCGAGGTCGCGCTGCACCATCTCAACACGCAGCCGCCTTCATTGCCGGAACCGCTGGAAAGCTACCAACGCCTGCTCGACAAGTTGCTCGAAAAGGATCGCGACGCGCGCTTCCGTAATGCCGACGAGGTGATCGGCTTTCTGTCGCGCAAGTTCTACCAGGGTAGTGGCGCGTTCGGCGCGGAAACGACCGTCAAGCTGCAGTCGTAAGAGGGAGGCGGGGCGGCGCAAGCGGTCGCCGCGGTGCGGCGGCTTCAGTCCGGCAGGGCGTGCCACAGGCCCCGTAGCTGGTCCGGCAGATCCTTGGGCGAAAACGGCTTCGAAATCGTGCCCTTCGCACCGAGCCGGACGAGTTCCTCCAGCTCGCGCGGCGAGGCCTTGGCGGTGATGAAAATGACCGGCAGGCTGGCCACTTCAGGGTCCTGCTGCATCGCGCGAAACAGCGTCGGCCCATCCATCTCGGGCATCATCCAGTCGAGCATGACGAGGTCGGGCTTGAACGCCTTCATCCGGTCGATCGCCTGCGAGGAGTTGCTGACGATCTCGACGCTCATCTTGCCGACACGCTCGAGCGACATGCGCACGATGCGCTGAATGTCCTCGTCATCCTCGACGTACAGGACTTTCTCCAATGGGCGTGTGGGCATCAGTTTTCCTTGTTTGTCTGTGATACGTCCTGCATCGGTATCTCGATCCAAAAAATGGTACCGCCACCTGGCCGGTCCTGAAACCCGATCGCCCCGTGCATCAATTCGATCAGGTGCTTGCAGATCGCCAGGCCGAGTCCCGTGCCACCCTTCTGCCGTGCCGTCGCGGCATCCGCCTGCGAGAACCGGGTAAAGATTTTCGCACGGAAATCCGCCGGAATTCCGGGGCCACGATCCTGCACGCTGACCCGTACGCTGTGGCTCTGCTGCTGCAGTCCGATGTCGACCGTTTCGCCCGCGGGTGAGAACTTTGCCGCATTCGAGATCAGGTTGGTCAGGACCTGTAGCAGGCGCTTGCGATCTGCGCAGACGCACGCGGCGGGCAGGCTATCCGCCGCCTTCAGCTCGACCCGATAGCGCTCGGCGAAGGCACGATTCAGCACCAGCGCCTCTTTCAGCACATCGTCGATCGCCAGGGATTCAAGGGTGATGTCGAATTTGCCTGCGCGGATCTTTTCGACGTCCAGAAGATCATTGATCAGATCGAGCAGGCGCTGTCCATTGCGCTCGGCGATCACCGTCAGCTCGAGCACGTCCTTGTCTACGCCACCCATTACGCCCGAGTTCACAAGCTGCAGCGAGCCAATGATCGAGGTGAGCGGTGTGCGCAGCTCGTGGCTCAGCGTCGAGGTGAACTCCTTTTTCATCCGCTCGGCTTCGAGCTGGCTCGACATGTCGCGCCCCTGCGCCACCACGGAAAGGACGCGGCCATCGGGGTTGACGAGCGGCGTCACGGTCCACTCGCACACGACCTCCAGGCCGTCGCGCCGCAGGTTGCGCATCAGTTGCGCCAGCAGCGGGCTGCCCGTCTCGACCAGCGTTTGCCACTGCTGCTGGAACGCCGCCTGTGCCGCCGGCGCGACCAGCGTCTGGATCGGCTTGCCGAGCAGCTCGGCGGGTGCGTAGCCAAACAGCGCCTCGGCGGACGGGTTGAGCTGCTGGATGCAGCCGTCGGTACCGATCTCGATCACCGCGATCGGAGCGCGATCGGCGAACAGCGCCAGTTTGCGGCCCGACTCCTCGACCTGTCGGCCGGCCTCCTGCAGCTCGAGCAGCTGGTCGCCCAGGCGCTTGTTCAGTATGCGGTAGTCGTCGGTCAACTCGCTGTAGGCGTAGCGCAGGCGATAACCCGTACTGAACACACTGGCCAAGCGATACGCGATGGCGACGTTGACCGCGTAGAACACCGGCGCCAGCGCGGCGAGTTCCATGAACAGGCGGTTGCCGAAGGTGGCGAGAATGTAGGTGAACGGCAGCAGCACGCTCGCCGCAAAGACGGCGAAGATCGGCCAGGATCCCGAGAACACGGGAATGCCGCCCGTCACCACGCCGGCAAGCAGAAACGCGAGAAACACCTGTTGCTCGCCGGTATGCGCGGGAAAGAAGACCGCCCCGGCGAAACCCCAGACCGACCCGATTGCGAGGGCCGCGAGGCCATGCCAGCGCAGCCACTGTTCGGCCTGGTCGAGTTTGTTGGGACTGCGCCGGTAGCTCACGAGCAGACTCGTGCTCGCCAGGGTCGTCAGCAGGACCAGCCCCCACCAGAACAGCATCAGGCCGCGATAGCGGGGCTCCCAGAGCTCGAACGTCGCGATGCCGCCCACCGCGAACGCCCCCAGGATCGCAATCCACAACTGGGCGTAGAGCTGCTCGACGCGGTCTGCCAGGATCTTGCGCGGATCGGCTTGCGCGCGCTGCTTTTCGAGCAGTGCGAGGTTGGGTTCGTCCCGTAGTGACCGCTCGGGGGCGTTGAGTAAGTCCATGGGCAGAAAAAGAAAACTGCCCGATTGTAAGCGGATTCCCGGATAAATCGGAACGCGGCGCAGGCCGCAATGCGCGCGGCTTACAGACTTTTTCCGTTACGCACCACGCCGACGGCAATGCCTTCGATCGCGAACGGCTCGCGACGCAGATCGACCTCGATCGTCTCGAAATCAGGATTCTCGGGCAGCAGCTGGACGACATGGCCGCGTCGCCGGAAGCGCTTGACGGTGACCTCGTCGCCGATCCGCGCAACGACCATCTGACCGCTGCGCGCTTCGGTCGTACGGTGCACTGCGAGAAGGTCGTCTTCCAGGATGCCTGCATCGCGCATCGACAGCCCGCGCACGCGCAGCAGGTAGTCGGCGCGCGGCGTGAACAGATTCGGATCGAGCTGCACGCGCGATTGAACGTTCTCCTCGGCGAGGATCGGGCTGCCGGCAGCGACCCGGCCGACGAGCGGCAGCTCCATCAGGCGGCCGAGGCGGGCCGCGCCGCGCGTGCGCAGGCGGATACCGCGCGATGCGCCGGAGGAGATTTCCAGCACGCCCTTGCGCTCGAGCGCGCGCAGATGCTGCTCGGCGGCGTTGACCGACCGGAACCCCATCGAGCGTGCGATCTCGGCACGCGTCGGCGGGTAGCCCGTTTTTTCGGTCAACTCGCGGATCAGCTTGAGGATTTCGGTCTGGCGCTCGGTCAGGCTGTCCATGGCATCGTCCCGCCCAGTCACTGGGCATGCTTACAGTGCTGGAATTATATCCAGTACCGGTCAAATCGCAAGCCCGCAGCGGCTTGCGGCGGAACCGGGGTTGCGGCATCGTTCGGCGTCGCAAATCCCACGCACTCGCCTGGAGCAACACATGAGCACGTCACGGCCTGCAGCGCTGCACGATGGCTGCACCATGGGCGATCTGATCCTGCGGGCGATCCGCAGGGGCGGCGAGCGCATCGCCTTTGCGCTCGACGACCAGGCGATCAGCTACCGTGAATTCGGCGAGCAGCTCAGCCGCATGGTGCAGGCCCTCGAAGCGCGCGGGCTGCGCCACGGTGACGCAATCGCGGTGCTGTCGTCGAACCGCCCGGAGGCGTTTCTCGTGAGTGCGGCAGGCTACCTGATGGGGCTGCGCGCCACCTGGATGCACCCGCTGGCCTCGGAGGATGACCATGCCTACCTGCTCGAGGACTCGGGCGTGCAGTTCCTGTTCGTCGACCCGGGCATGTTCGCCGAACGCGGCAAGGCGTTGCGGGCACGGGTGCCTGGACTGAAGCGCATCTTCGGTCTCGGTGCCATCGATCTGGGCGAGGACATCCTCTCTGCACTTGAGAAGTTCGTGCCCGGACCGCTGCTGTCGAAGGCCCATGCCGACGACATCTGCGTGCTGATCTACACCGGCGGCACGACCGGCAGGCCGAAAGGCGTGATCCACACGCACCGCGTGCAGGTGACGATGGTGGTGACCGAACTCGCCGACTGGGACTGGCCGCAGGAGGTGCGCTTTCTCGCCATGACGCCGATTACGCACGCGGCAGGGGCGATGATCGTCGCGGTCATGTCGCGCTGCGGCAGCTTCGTCATGTCGAAGGGCTTTGAGCCGCAGCGCTTCTTCGACCTGGTCGAGCGCCACCGCATTACGGCCACCTTCCTGGTGCCGACCATGGTTTACGTGCTGCTCGATCACCCGGGTATGGCGCAGGCCGACCTGTCGAGTCTCGAACTGGTGATATACGGCGCCTCGCCGATGTCACCGGCGCGCCTGATGGAAGCCATGAAGCGCTTCGGCCGCGTGTTCATGCAGCTCTACGGGCAATCCGAGGCGCCGAACTGCGTGACGGCACTGCACAAGCACGAGCACGACCCGGAGCATCATCCCGAGCGCCTCGCCTCCTGCGGCACGCCGAGCGGCTCGAGCCAGGTGGCTTTGCTCGACGATGACGGCAACGCGGTGCCGGTCGGCGAGGTCGGCGAGATCTGCGTACGGGGTCCGCTGGTGATGCTCGGTTACTGGAACAAGCCGGAGGAGACCGAGCAGGCGTTTCGCCACGGCTGGCTGCACACGGGCGACATGGCGCGGTGCGATGCCGACGGCTTCATCTACATCGTCGACCGCTCAAAGGATCTGATCATTACCGGCGGCTTCAACGTCTTTCCGCGCGAGGTGGAGGATGTGCTGACCCGCCATCCCGCGGTCGCCGCCGCTGCCGTGATCGGTGTGCCGGATGAAAAGTGGGGCGAGGCCGTCAAGGCCGTGGTCGTGCTGAAAGCCGGCGCGGCGGTTGCGCCCGAGGCGTTGATCGCACTGGTGCGCGAGCACAAGGGCCCCGTGCAGGCGCCCAAGTCGGTCGACTTCGTCGACGCCCTGCCGGTCACGGGCCTGGGCAAGCCCGACAAGAAGGCGCTGCGGGCGCGCTACTGGGGCGGCCAGCAGCGTGCGGTCCACTAAGGGCGGCGCTCATGACGCGGAGGCGTTCCTTTCCACCGTGCGTGTCTCGCGGCGTGCGAGCCACAGCGTGCTGACGAAAATCACCATGCCGCCGATGACGGTCCAGAAGCCGGGCACGGTGCCGAAGACGATGAACCCCATGATGGACGCCCAGACCAGCTCAAGAAACTTGACTGACTGGACTGCGGAGATGTCGGCAACCCGGAAGGCGCGCGTCATGCAGTAATGCCCGGCCGCGCCGAGCACCCCGCAGACGACAAGCAGTCCCCACTGCGCCGGTGAGGGCATCGTCCAGTAGGCGATCGCGACCGGCAGCAGCAGTAGCGAGACCCACAGGTGCTGCCACAGCACGACGACATCGGATCGCTCGAACCGGGTGAGCGCCTTGGCCGTCAGGAAGGAGCCGGCGAAGACCGGCGCGGACGCGAGCATCAGCAGCACGCCGGCCGAAACGCCGCCGAATCCGTCGCTCTGCCAGGGACTGACGACCAGCAGCACGCCGCTGAAGCCGACCAGGACCGCGGCCCAGCGGGCGCCGGTCATGTGTTCCTTCAGGAACAGCACCGCCCCGATACAGATGAACAGCGGGCCGGTGAAGCCGATCGCCGTCAACTCGGCCATGCTGACCATGGGCAAGGCGGCAAACCACAGGGTCATGCCACCCGCATGAAACAGGCCGCGCACGAACTGCAGCTTGGGCGCACGCGGCCACAGGGCGCGCAGACCGAGACGCAGCGCCGGCGGCAGAATGACCAGAACGCCCATCAGGTAACGCAGGAATCCGACCAGCCAGGGATCGAGGTCGTGGGCGAGTCGCTTCATCGTGGTGTTGAGCACGATGAACAGCAGGCCCGTGGCGACCATCCAGAGCATGCCGCGGACCGTCGGGCTCAGGGGCGGCGTCACGCGCTAGGCCTGCTCGAGCGGCTCGATCAGCTCGCGGACGTCATTGCTCGCGCGATTGACCGCGGTGCTGACGGCGTGCACGCGGATCACCTCGGCGCGACACGGGACCAGCAGGTCCGTGACTTCCGCGTCGGCGCTGCAATCGAGCCAGCGCGCGTAGTCCCGTGGCGCGAGGATGACCGGCATGCGGTCGTGGATCGCCTGCATCGGCGCATTGGCTTGCGTGGTGACGATGGCGCAGGTCTCGAGCGGTCCGCTGGCGCCTTCCCAGCGCTCCCACAGGCCGGCGAAGGCGAACAGTTCGCCCTGCGCCGGGTAGACGTAGTAGGGCTGCTTGCGTGACTCGACGCGCTTCCATTCGTAGAAGCCGTTGGCCGGCACCAGGCAACGGCGTCTGCGATAGGCGTCGCGAAACGACGGCTTCTCGGCCACGGTCTCACCGCGTGCGTTGTTCAGCTTCGCCGCACGCTTCGGGTCCTTCGCCCAGCGCGGCAGCAGCCCCCAGCGGACGAGAGCCGGGCGGGGCGCGCCACCGGTTTCCCGGCGCACGATGAGGACCTCTGCCGCCGGTGCGATGTTGAAGCGTGGCACGAGCGTGGCAGGCGCCTCGCTCAGCCCAAACGCGAGCGCGATCACTTCGGGACGACTGTGCAGGGCGTAACGGCCACACATGGCCGCAATGTACAATGCCCGCGGCTCCCGGCGCGAATCCGCGATGATCATTCAGTCGCTGCTCGACACTGACCTTTACAAATTCACCATGATGCAGGTGGTGCTGCATCATTTCCCGGGCGCGCAGGTCGAATATGCGTTCACCTGCCGCAATGAAGGCGTCAATCTGCGTCCCGACCTCGGGCGTATTCGCGAGGAAATCGCCAGCCTGTGCGGCTTGCGCTTTACCGAGCAGGAGCTCGGCTACCTCCGCGGTCTGCGCTTCATGAAATCGGACTTCGTCGACTTCCTCGGCCTGTTCCAGTTCAATGCCAAGTACATTCAGATTGCCGAGGGTGGGCCGGAGGGCGGCATCGACATCAAGATTCGCGGCCCGTGGCTGCACACCATTCTGTACGAAATTCCGGTGCTGGCGATCGTGTCGGAGACGTATTTTCGACGCACCCAGCTACAGCCCGACTTTGCCGAAGGCGCGCGTCGCCTGCAGACGAAGATCGATCTCGTGCGCAAGGTCGAGCCGGCGCTCGATTTCAGGATCTCCGACTTCGGTACCCGGCGTCGCTTCTCGCGCGACTGGCAGGAGCGCGTACTGCGGACCCTGAAGCAGGAGGTGCCTGAGTACTTTGCCGGAACGTCGAACGTCTGGTTCGCGATGAGAAACGATCTGACTCCGCTCGGCACGCTCGGGCACGAGTACATGCAGGCCTGCCAGGCGCTCGGCCCGCGCCTGCGCGACTCGCAGACCTTCGCGATGGATACCTGGGCCAAGGAATACCGCGGCGACCTGGGAATCGCACTCTCGGACACCTACGGGCTGGACGCCTTTCTGCGCGATTTCGACATGTACTTCTGCAAGCTGTTCGATGGCGCACGGCATGACTCCGGCAATCCGTTCGATTGGGGCGAGCGGATGATTGATCACTACCAGAGAAATCGGGTCGACCCGCATACCAAGACGCTGATTTTTTCTGACCAGCTCTCATTTCCGCTGGCGATCGAAATTGCCCGGCGTTTTCATGGACGCGCGCGTACCGCCTTCGGCATCGGCACCAATCTCACCAATGACCTCGGCCACGAGCCGCTCAACATCGTGATCAAGATGATCGAGTGCAATGGCCAGCCGGTGGCCAAGGTGTCCGATTCGCCAGGCAAAACCGTCAGCAAGGACCCGCGCTACCTAGCGTACCTTCGCCAGGTGTTCGGTCTCGAGTCGCCGGAAATCTGATGGCAACGCGGTGAGCCGCGAAGCCACTGACAGCGCGCAGTTGCAGCGCACCGCGTTCGCGGTGCTGGCGACCTGCTTCCTGCTCAACATGCTCGGGCGCGGAATCGGAGACACGTATTCCGTATTTCTGAAGCCGCTCGAGGCCGAGTTTGGCTGGAGCCGCTCGAGCCTGACGAGCGTCTACTCCCTCTATCTGCTGATCAACGGTTTTGCCGCGCCGTTCGTCGGCATGGCCTTCGACCGGGTCGGGCCGCGCTGGGCCTACACCACCGGGCTGGTGGTGCTCGGTGGGGCGTTTCTGCTGGCCGGCAGCCTCGATCGCCTTTGGCAGTTTTACCTTCTGGTGGGCGTCTCCGTCGGCATCGGGGTGAGCTTTACCGGCATGGTGCCGAGCTCGGGCCTGCTCTCACGCTGGTTCCGCGCCCGGCTGTCGACCGCGCTTGGCGTGGCCTATTCGGGCTTCGGCGTCGGCTCGGTCGTGTTCGTGCCGCTCGCGCAGGTCCTGATCAATCGAATCCAGTGGGAGAACGCATACCGGGTCCTCGGCGGCATCCTGCTCGTCGCCGCGCTGATCGTGGCGCTCGGCCTGCCTTGGACGCGGTTCCGGGCCGGCCACCCGGCGTACCGCATCGATGCCCAGCGCGGCGAGGGCGCCGCCGGCTGGACGCTGCGCAGCGCATTGAAATCGCGCATGTACTGGGCCCTGGCGCAGGCGTTCTTCTGTACCTCGGTGGCCATGTTCATCATTCTGGTGCAGCTCGTGGTGTTCCTCATTGACGCCGGCTTCCCGCCGCTCACCGCGGCGACCGCAGTCGGCTTCGTCGGCATGCTCTCGGCGATGAGCGTCATGGGCAGCGGGTTCCTGTCGGACCGCTTTGGCGTTCGACAGACCGTGAGCGCGAGCTTCCTCGGTACGGCAACCGGCATGCTGCTGCTCATCGCGCTTGCCGGGTCCCCGTCGGGGGTTCTGCTCGTCGCGTTCGTACTGGTCTTCGGTCTGTGCATGGGCGTGCGCGGTCCGATCATCTCCTCCGTGTGCGCCAAGCACTTCGCCGGTCCGCGCGTCGCCACCATCTACGGCACGATCTATGCGACCAACGCACTCGGTGCCGCCTGCGGCTCGCTGCTCGGCGGCGTGCTGCATGACCTGACCGACGGCTACCGTACCGGTTTCATGTGCTCGCTCGGGTTCATCGTGCTGGCCGCGGCGCCGTTCTGGGCCGTCAAGGCGCTGCGCAACTTCCGCTGATCAGCGGTTCAACCAGCCCCCAGGTCTAGCATCCCCGCAACAACCCCAAGCCATGCGCCTCGCGCTCGAGGGATTCGCGGAACATCGGGTGGGCGATGTCGAGCATGCGCGCAACGCGCATCCGCAGCGGCTGGCCGCGCAGGTCGGCACGGCCATGCTCGGTCACGAAGACGCCCGCCTCGCTGCGCGGCGTGGCGACCGGCCCGCTGAGGCGGGCGACGATGCGCGAGGCCTTGGTGCCGACGGAAGAGGGCAGGCAGACCAGGGAAACGCCGCCGGGGGAGGCATTCGCCGCGCGGATGAAGTCCAGTGCGCCGCCAACTGCGCCGACATAGGCGCCATTGGCGAGTTCTGCGTTGACCTGTCCCGTCAGGTCCACTTCGACCGCGGAATTGATTGCCACGAAGTTCGGCAGCCGACCGAGCACGCCTGCCGCGTGGGTGTAGTCGGCGCTGCGCAACTCGAGCGCGGCGTTGCGATGCGCGAAGTCGAACAGTTTGCGCGAGCCGAGCAAAATCCCGCCGATCGTCTTGCCCGGGTCGATCGGCTTGCGCGCGTTGGTGATCACGCCGGATCGCATCAAGTCGACGATGCCGTCGCCGAGTGAGCCCGAATGCACGCCGAGGTCGCGCCGGTCGCTGAGCGCCGCGAGAATCGCGTCGGGCAGGGCGCCGAGACCGAATTCGAGTGTGGCGCCGTCGGGGATCAGCGGCGCCGCATGCGCCGCGATGCGGCGCTCAAGATCGCCGGGTCCGGCAGCCGCCGCCGTCGCGGGCGCGCGCGAGGACTGGATGCTGAGAGAAAAATCGCCGCTTCGCAGCGTGCGTTCGGTGTGTGTCCAGGGTACCTGATCGTTGATTTCGGCGATGATCACGCGCGCCTGCTGCAGCGCCGGGACGAGGTACTCGGCGGACAGGCCCAGGCTGTGCTCGCCACGCTCATCCGGCGGACTGACCTGCACCAGCACGACATCGGTGCGGATCCGGCCGGTGCGGATGAGGTCGCCAAAGCGCGAATAGGGGTGCGGCTCGACGTCCGCCAGGCCTGCGTCGATCAGCCTGCGGTTGTGGCCCGCGCCGCAATAGGCCGTGAAGCGGAGGCGATCGGCATGCTCCGCGCGAACCGCACCCGAATAGTTGATGCCGAGAAACACCGAGGCGCCCGAATACGCGCCGCGCTGGGCGAGAAAAGCCTCGACCAGCGTCTGCGGTTCCGCCGTGGCCTGGCCCCAGAGTACGCCATCGCCGGGCCGTATCAGCTTGGAGAGATCCAGCATGCGCGCGCGATGCTACCATCGGGCCCGGTTCAATCCCCCGCAGCGAAGATTCCATGCTGAACGATCAGGCACTCGACATCCTGTTTCGCACCGCGCGCACACAGAACGGTTTCCTCGACAAGCCGGTGAGCGACGCGCAGTTACGGGCGCTCTACGACCTGATGCAGTGGGGCCCGACGACCATGAATACGCAGCCGGCCCGGCTGGTGTTCGTGCGTTCGAAAGCGGGCAAGGAAAAGCTCGCGCCGGCGCTCAGTCCCGGCAATCTCGAAAAGACGATGAAGGCACCGGTCACGGCGATCATCGCCTACGATCTGCGGTTCTACGAAAACCTGCCGCGCACGTTCCCGCACAATCCCAATGCGAAGTCGATTTTCGAGGGAGAAGAGAAAAAGGCGCATGTGCAGACCACGGCAATGCGCAACGGCTCACTGCAGGGTGCCTACCTGATGCTCGCCGCGCGCGCTTTGGGTCTGGATTGCGGGCCGATGTCGGGATTCGACAATGCCAAAGTCGATGCCGCGTTCTTTGCCGAAGGTCGAATCAAGTCGAATTTCCTGTGCAACCTCGGCTACGGCGATCCGTCGAAAGTCTTTCCGCGCAGCCCGCGGCTGCCGTTCGACGACGTCTGCACGCTGGCCTGACACCCTGGGGCGGGGATGGCGGCCGGGTTTCGCATTCGCCAGGCAGCGCCGGCGGACGTCCCGACCCTGCTCGAGCTGATTCGCGGGCTGGCGGACTACGAGCGCCTGTGCGAGCAGCTGCAGGTGACCGAGGACAGCCTGCGCAGTCATCTGTTCGGCGCGCAGCCGGCGGCGGAGGCCGTGCTCGCCGAAGAGGGTAGGGCGGCGGTCGGCTTTGCCGTGTTCTTCCACAATTTCTCCACCTTTCTGGGCGTGCCGGGCCTGTACCTGGAAGACCTGTTCGTGCGCCCCGAGTACCGTGGCCGTGGCTACGGCAAGGCGCTGATGGTGTTCGTCGCGCGCCTGGCGCATGCGCGCGGCTGCGGGCGTCTCGAATGGAGCGTGCTGGACTGGAATACGCCGGCCCGCGATTTCTACCGCACGCTGGGCGCACGTGCGCTGGACGACTGGATCGGTCAACGCATGACCGGCGAGGCGATCGAGCGGCTCGCCGCGCAGCGCCTGCCGGACGAAATGCCATGAGCGCGCGGCTGCTCTTCTGGCGCGAGCCTTTCCGCGCGAGCGGAGGCTGCAGCGCGGACACTGCGGCGCTGCGCTTGCAGTCGCTGCTGTCGACGACCAGCCGCTTTTCGGCGGAAGAGCGCCTGCTGGGGCGCATGGAAGGGTCGCGCTTCCGTGTCTGGAAGCGCACGCTGCTGGGCACCTCGGCGGATGTGGTGCAGCTGGAGGGCAACATCACGCAGGGCGCCAACGGCGCATTCATCGAGGGCACGTTCTCCTACAAGCTGGCCACCAAGATCCAGTTCATCGGCTTTCTGGTTCTGGGCCTGTTCATTGCGGCGAGCGGCCTGTTCCAGCGGCTCGGCGGTGCAGCGACGGCGAATGGCGTCATTCTCCTCGGCGCTGGGCTTGCAGGGCTCACCGCGATCTGGATCCTGGGGGCCTACTGGATGAAACATAAGCAGATCGAGTTCCTCAAGTCGCGCATCGCCGAAGTCCTCGTGCCGGAGGCGACGTGAGGGCGCGGCGCTTCAAGCAGGTCGATGTGTTCACGCGGGTGCCGTATCTGGGGAATCCGGTTGCCGTGGTGCTGGATGCCGAAGGGCTCGGCGATGCGCAGATGCAAGGCATCGCCAGCTGGACGAATCTTTCCGAGACCACCTTCGTGCTGCCCCCGCGATCGCCGTCGGCGGACTACTACCTGCGTATCTTCACGCCGCGCGCGGAAATTCCTTTCGCGGGCCATCCGACGCTGGGCAGCGCGCACGCGGTGCTCGAGGCGGGGGTCGCGCAGCTACGCGACGGTTGTTTGCGGCAGGACTGCGGCGCAGGGCAGGTGACGATTGCCGTGGAAGCGGCGAGCGAGGCGCGGCTCTGGCTCGCATCGCCGCCGACCGTGCTGCGGCCCATGGACCGCAGTCAGTTCGAGGCGCTCGACCATGCCCTCGCTGCTGCCGTCGAGCGCGACCCGCCACCGCAGATCGTCGACGTGGGACCGGTCTGGCTGGTCGCGCGAATGACCGATGCGCGGGCGGTCGCCGAGCTGACACCTGACCTGGCTGCGGTCGCCGCGCTGAGCACTGCAATCGGTATCACCGGCATCGTGGTGTTTGGTCCGTCGGACGACGGGGTCAGCGCGCTCCATCTGCGGGCCTTTGCGCCGGCACACGGCGTGCCAGAAGACCCCGTCTGCGGCAGCGGCAACATCAGCGTGGCGGCGTTCCTGGCAGGCACCGGGTGGATCGAGCACATCGGGCCGCAGTACCGTGCACGCCAGGGCATGCAGCTCGGCCGCGATGGCCGTATTGCGCTGCGAATTGCCGAGGCCGACGGACAGATCTGGCTGGGCGGCAATGCGGTGACCTGCGTAGACGGAACCCTGCAGGCCTGAGTTGTCGGCGCGTCGGGGCAGGCCGGGCATTTCACCTCCCGGGGTTGTCGGAATACGCCAAGGCGCTAGGATTCCTACCATTGACCGGCCGTTGGGCCGGCGCCGACTTGATTCGAAAAAGGGGGCGGCAGCGTGTTTCCGGTGATCGAAGTCGAGGGCAAGGCGTTCCTGCGCGGACGCATGCATGGAACACTGGCCCGGTCGCAGATCGAGCGCTCGATCGCGACTTACGCGCGTCTGTTCGCCTATTGCGGAATCGACTGGCAGGACGCGCAGCGGCGCGCCTTGCGCTATCGCGACACGATCGGCCACCTCGACGCGGAACTGCTCGAGGAGATCCAGGGCATCGCGGCAGGCGCCGGGCGCCGAGCGGAGGAAATCCTCGCCTTGAACGCGCGCACCGAAATCCTGCCGCCGAGCTACCCGGGCGAGGCGTCGCCGCACTGGCAGCAGGTTCAGGAACTCAACCGCGGAGCCGGCATCCCGGACTGGGGCGAATGTACGGCGCTCGCCGTCCAGCCGGGTCGCAGCGCGACGCAGGAAACGCTGTTGGCGCAGAATTGGGACTGGCTGGGGATGCAGCGCGACGCCGTCGTCCTGATCCGCGCGCGGGAAACCGACGGCTCGACCTGCCTCGCGTTCACCGAAGCCGGGATGCTCGCCAAGATCGGATTGAACGCGCATGGCTTCGGGGTCTGTCTCAATCTCATGCGCTCGCGCGATGACGGTCAGCGCCTCGGCGTCCCGGTGCACGTGCTGCTGCGTGCCCTGCTCAAGCGCAAGACCGTGTCCGAGGCCATCCAGCTGGCCGGCAGCGTGACGCACGGCGGCTCGTCGAACGTGCTGTGTGCGGATCGAACGGGTGATGTCGCGAGTCTCGAGCTGTCGCCCGCCGGCGTGGAGATCGTTCGTCCCGAAGACGGCGTGGCCTGCCACACGAATCACTTTCTGATGCCGACGGGACGCGAGGGGGAGGCGCCGCGGGCACCGACCCTGTCGACCGAGCAGCGCCTGGAATGCATTCAGGCGCTCGCCCGCAGGCATCGGGCGCCAATCGATATCGAGGCGTTGCAGACGATGCTGCGCGATGAATCCGAGGACCTGATGTCGATCTGCCGTCATCCGGACGTGCAGCTGCCGCGCGAGGCGCGGGTCGAGACGGTGGCCTCGGTGATCATGGAGCTCGCGCGCGGCGTCATGCACGTCGCGCCTGACGTCCCGTCCAAGGTGCCGTACCACGCGGTGGCGCTGGCCGCCGCGGTCGCCGCCTAGGATCAACGATCGAGCGTGATGTCGTCGTAGGAGCTGGGGTGTGACACCGGCTCGATGTGACTGAACGTGGATGCGTTGGGTACCAGCGAGCGAATCCGAGATTCGATCTCCTCGGCCAGCTGGTGTGCGTGCGCCACGGTCCAGTCATCCGGCACCAGCAAATGGAAGGAGATGAAACGCCGGGCGCCGGCGTGCCGCGTGCGCAGGGCGTGGAATGACACGCCGTACCGGCGCGAGTATTCCATGAAGATGCGCGTGATATCAGCGCGTTCGTCTTCCGGGATGGCGGGGTCTAGCAACCCGGCAATCGAACGACGCATCAGTTTTGCCCCTGTCCAGAGAATGTTGGCGGCGACCGCCAGCGCGATCAAGGGGTCGATGCGCAGCCAGCCGGTCACTGCAACGAGGACCACGCCGACGATCACGCCGGCGGATGTCCACACGTCGGTCATCAGGTGACGGGCATCCGCTTCCAGTGCAATGCTGTGAAATTCCCGGCCGGCGCGTAGCAGGACTCGAGCCGCGCCGAGATTGATTGCGGACGCCGCGGTGGAAAGGGCAATGCCCAGGATGGGCAGACTGATCGGCTGTGGGGCGATCAGCCGCGGCGCCGCTGCCCAAATAATGCTGAGCGCGGCAACGACGATCAGTCCACCCTCGGCGCCGCTCGAAAAATATTCGGCTTTCGAGCGCCCGAAAGGATGCGCTTCGTCCGGCGGCATCGCGGAAAGGCGCAGCATCCACAACGCCATGAGCGCGCCCGCCAGATTGACCCCCGATTCAAGTGCATCCGATAGCAGGCCGACCGAACCGGTCAGCCACCAGGCCAGGATCTTGAGGGCGATGGTGAGCACGGCGGCGGCCACCGAGAGCAGCGCGTAGCGCTCGAGCGTCCGATTGGGGCCGGTCATTCCGCAGCCAGTATAGTGCGTCGCGCAGGCAAACCCGCCTGTGTCGTTCAGTCTTCGTTCAGAACGTCGACGATCTCGGTGACCGGCAAGGCCGCGATCTCGCGCAGTTTGTCGAAGCGGGGTTGCGCGGGATCGAGCAGGCTGCCGACGCTGACGTAGGTCGAGCCGACGAAAACCATGCGCCCGCCGTCGCCCGGGCGGCGCACGCCGAACTTGATGCGCCGGCGCTCGTCGGCGTCGAGCTTGCCCAGCATGTTCTTGGTGGCCCAGATTGCGCCGTGGCGTGCAAAATCAGACAGGCGTGCGCAATGGTTGATGGTGTCGCCGAGCACCGTGAACTCGACGTGGGTGGCGGTCTGGAAGGTCCCCAGCCATTCCTGCCCTTCGTTCAATCCGGTGTTCAGGTAAAGCTCGTTCGACCAGCCCTTGCGCAGCTGCCATTCCTTGCTGATGCGGCGCATCGCCGCGTGCACCTCGTGCGCAGTCGCGAGCGCATTCATCACGTAATTGCAGTCCGGCTGGGGGAAGAAGTAATACACCATGCCGTCGCCGGCATGCTTGCCATAGGTCCCGTAGTGGCGGCGGAAAATCGGCTCCATCGTCGACCAGATCTGGTTGACGAGCTCGAAATACTCGTCGGGCGGCAACTCGGCGCAGATCTTGACGGAGTCCTGCAGGTCGGCGACCAGGACCGCGACATGGGTGAGCACGGGCAGGCGCTTGCGAATGAGGTCGCGAATGACTTCGTCGCGCCGGGCGAGCAGCGCGAGGAGGCTATCGGACGCAGGCTCGCCCGGCACGTAGGCGAACAGGATGCCTTCGCGAAACTGGGCGGCATACACGGTGTGCGCCTCGCACTGGCCGCCGGTCCCGGGTGCGCTGGCCGTCACCTGCGAAATCGCCTGCTGGGGCAGAGGCTCCGCTTCCTGGTAGAGCCGCTCGAGGGTTCCGAGGTGCTCGGCGGGCGCATCCTTGCAAAGGGCGAAGAAACCCCCTTTCGTGGAGCGCCGCTTGGCCACCGAAAAGTGGAAGCGGAGCAGCGCCTCGCAGGAACCGCAATCGGCGCAGGCTCTGCCGCGCTGGAGGAAGGCGAATACGTTGCGCGACTCGCTGCTCGAGGGCAGGGTTTCGAATCCGCCGAGCACGCTGCGGCGCGCGGACTCGTTGTGCCAGATGATCTCGAAGTTGTAATTCACCATGTAGCACGGGGTTGGCAGGTCGCCGAGGGTGAGGCGCAGCGAGCTTTCGTGCATCGCGCCGAAGGGCGCGCGGTGGACCTCGGCCGCAGCGGGGGCGGTGGGGCCGGGACGCGGGCTCGCCTCGGTTTCGCGCGGGGCGGGGTCCGAGAGCCCCTGGGCGGCATAGCGCGCGACGATCTCGGCCATGCTCATGCCCTGGTCCTTGAGCCGTTGAATTTCGTCGATGCGGCTGAGCGCGTCTTCCGGGAAGTAGCCGAGGCGGCGGGCATCACCGTCTTCTGGACCGGGAAATCGGACATCCGGCTTGGGGAGCAAGCCGAGATTAATGTAATTGTTTAACGTTGCCCTTGAAATACCTGTTTTTTCTATGATTTCCTTACTGCTTATCATTCTGCCCCCTTGTTTGGACTGCGTTTCAAGCTATTGTTTATACAGTCCAAGGTGGCTTTATATACTGTCCAACCATAAAGTCAAGAAAATCATCTGGACAGTACAACATCGCTTCCGACCGAGCGCCCCAAGGGCGAGCGCAAGCGTGTCCCGAGCGGAACCGCTCCCTGGCGCGTGGGGGTCAGACGAAGCTGCGCTGGCGCCGCAGCGCCGGCAAGCAATGCCGGATCCACTGCGCAGTGAGCTTCTCGGAGAGCGAGTTTTGCTTCAGGCGCTCGTTGAGCGTGCCGAAATCGACCCAGTCGAGTGGCTGGTCTTGGTTGAAACAGGAAAACACGTAGCGGGTCTCGCCCGTCACCGGGTCGCGGTGCGGCTGCAGGCACTGGGCGCAGATTTCCTTCATCATGCATTGCATCGGCGAGTTGATCGAGCCGATCGCAACGTGGTCCTCACGCAGGTAGGGCTTGAGCACGTCGTGCCGGGCACGGGCGATCGCGGCCATCATGCGGTCCGAGCCGATAGCGACGACCCGGTCGACCTGCTGCATGGCGATCGGCGCCTCGCCCAGGCGGCCCGAGGCATAGGCGTCCATCGCCTGGACGATGTTGCCGAGAAAACTGCGGTCCTGGGGGCGGCTGGGGGTGAATCCGGGGGCCTCGTCGCAGCACCAGACGACGGCGTCGGCGGCCTTTTCGATTTCCTCGACCTTGTAGCGGTCTTCCACCTTCTTGTAGCCGGCGAAATACAACACCTTCGAGCCGGCGGCGCGAAACGCCTGGCCGATCGAGAACAGCACGGCATTGCCGAGCCCGCCGCCGGCCAGCAACACGGTTTCAGCGCCGCGGATTTCGGTCGGTGCGCCCGTTGGGCCCATCAGCACGACCGGCTCGCCGGGCTGCAGCTGGGCACACAGGTCGCTCGAGCCGCCCATTTCGAGGACGATCGTCGAGACCAGTCCGGCGGCGCGATCGACCCAGGCACCGGTCAGCGCGAGACCTTCCATCTCCATGCGGGTGCCGCCGACCGCCGGCGCGAGGCTTTCGTAATTCTGCAGGCGATAGAACTGCCCCGGCTGGAAGCGCTGCGCGGCGAGCGGGGCGTGGACCACCACCTCGACGATGGTGGGCGTCAGGCGCGCGACGGAATGCACCCGGGCGCGCAGCGCGCCGTTCAGACGCGCGAAAAAGCCGGCGTCATCGAGCGCCAGGGCCGGGGGGCGCCCGGCCAGCACGCGGCTCACCCTCGGATAGCCCTGTTTCGCCGAGCCCATGGCCTTGACCACGTTGCCGAAATAGGAGGGGTGAACATCGCCGAAATAGCTCACGTAGCGGCCATCCGCGCTGCGCGCGAGCAGGACCTCGGCCGCCGCCGGCTTGGACGAGGCGTACTCGGGCGTGAGCGGCTTGCCGTCCTCGTCGCAGGCCGCGAAGTAGCGACCTTCGAGCGTGAAATGGGCGGCGTCTTCGCGTGCGAGAACGGTATTCGGCTGCGTCCCAGCGGCGACGAACACGGTATGCGCCGGCAGCCAGCACTCTGCCGCGCTCTGCCAGCGCCCGTCGGCGTCCCGTCGCTGGACACTGAACTGCACGCCGCGCGTCGCGCCGTAGTTGTCGATGTCGACTGCGCGCGGTGACAGTCCTTCGGCGAACACGACCCCTTCCTCGAGGGCCTTTTCGACCTCCTCGTGGTTCAGGGTGTACGACGGGCTGTCGACCAGGCGCCGGCGGTAGGCAATCGTCACACCGCCCCAGCTCTGCAACAGCTCGATGATGTGCGGCGCACGCTCCTCGGCCGCGGCGGCTGCGCGCTCGGCGCGGATGGCGCGCGCATGGGCGAGAAACTCCTCGGCGATCTCGCGTTCCTGGTCGTCCCAACTTTCGCGCACCGCGTCCTCGCCATGCTCGGCGGCCAGGATCTCGAAGCGCGTGAGGAACTTTTCGACCTGCACCACATAGTAGGCGAGCGACTCGGTGGCGGTATCGATCGCGGTGAGCCCGCCGCCGACCACCACCACCGGCAGACGCAACTGCATGTTGGCGATCGCGTCGGCCTTCGCCGCGCCCGTGAGCTGAAGCGCCATGAGGAAGTCGGACGCGGCCCGTACGCCGCGCGCCAGTCCGTGCGGAATGTCGAGCACCGTCGGCTTGCCCGCGCCGACGCACAAGGCGACGTGATCGAACCCCATCGCCCAGGCTCCGTCCAGCGTGACCGTGCCGCCAAAGCGTACGCCACCGAACATGGCAAACGCGGCGCGGCGCTCCAGCAGCAGCCGGATCAGCTTGAGGAAATTCTTGTCCCAGCGCACCGTGATGCCGTACTCGGCGACCCCGCCGAAGCCGGCCATGACGCGCGCATCGAGCGGTTCGTACAGGCCGCGCACGTCGCGTACCGGAGCGAAAGGCTGCCGCTGCCCGTGCGCATCGACGCCCGAGATTTCGGCCGGCAAGGGCTCGATCTTGAGACCGTCGATGCCGACGATTGCATGGCCGTCGTTCATCAAGTGGTGGGCGAGGGTGAAGCCGGCGGGTCCGAGGCCGACCACCAGCACGCGCCGCCCGCTCGGCGCGCGCGGCAGCGGCCGGCGCAGGTTGAGCGGATTCCAGCGCGTCAGCAGCGAGTACAGCTCGAAGCCCCAGGGCAGCTCGAGCACGTCCTTGAGCGTGCGCGTTTCGGCCTGCGGAATGTTGACCGGATCCTGCTTCTGGTAGATGCAGGACTTCATGCAATCGTTGCAGATCCGGTGTCCAGTCGCCGCCACCATGGGGTTGTCGACGCAGATGATGGCGAGCGCGGCGAGTGGCTGGCCGCGCGACTTGACCATCTGGAATTCGGAGATGCGCTCCTCCAGCGGGCAGCCGGCGAGCGCAACCCCGAATGCCGTCTTGCGATAGCCGGCCGCCGGTGCCTTGTCCTTCAGGCCCTTGGAACAGGAATCTTTGCCCTGCTCATGGCACCAGATGCAGTAATGGGTCTCGTCCAGCGCGCCGACCAGATCGGTGCCCGGGTCGGTAAGGGCAAAGCCTTCGCGCCGGCGCAGGTGGCCCCGATTCAGGCTGTGGCGACAGTAGCCTTCCTCCGTGTCGCTCTGCACCGGCACCAGCTGCATCAGGTCGAGCTTGCGCGGCGCCTTAAACAGTACGCCCGCGGCGCTGCGGGCACGGCCGGCGGGACTGGTCGCAGCCCAGGCCGCGTAGCGCGCGGCGAGCTCGAGCCGCTCCGCGTTCGCAGCCTCGTCGGCCTGCCAGGCGGTGACATGGCGAGCGAACGCCAGCTCGGAAAACGCCTCGCCGAACGCGGCGGCGAGTTGCCGTTCCAGCGCCGGCCCGTCGACCTGCGCGGCCTCGGTAGGCTTGACTTTGTGCAGCGCGCGGCGCTGCACGAACTGGCGCTTCACGGTGTACAACGGCGCGAGCGCGTTGTGCCGGGCGGCCAAGGCCTGGACGTCCGCCTCGATGCCGAACAGTTGGGCGAGAAAATCCTCCAGGTGCGGAGACACGTCGACCAGCAACGCCGCCTCCGTCTTGGCGTCGAGCGCCTGCGGTGCGCCGCGCGCGGCGCCGAGGCGCGCCGCCAGGTCCGGGGCCGAGGCCTGCAGGAACTCGGCGAAGCGGGCATCGAGCCGCAGCAGGCCATCGCGGGCGTAGAGATCGGCGAAATCCAGCCCGAAGGCGAGGCGCAACGTCATGCGATCGTCCAAATGGTTTGGATACCAAACTATCCGAACGATTATAGCCAAGGCCCCTGGGCGAGCGGCGGCGCCATGCTTGCCGGCCGACGTCAAAAACGCATACCATCCGCCGCCTCTAGCGGGAGACAGACATGCAAATCAAGGACAGCGTATTTCTGGTCACGGGCGGCGCGTCGGGCCTCGGGGCGGCGACCGTGCGGATGGCGGTCGAAAATGGTGGCAAGGCGATGATCGCCGACATGCAGGTCGAGGCCGGCGAGAAGCTCGCCAAGGAACTCGGCGCGAATGCGCGCTTCATCAAATGCGACGTCACTGCGGAAGCCGACGGCAAGGCCGCGGTCGACGCCACCTTGAAGGCCTTTGGCGGGCTGCAGGTCCTGGTGAACTGCGCCGGCATCGCGACCGCGGAGCGCACCCTCGGCAAAGAGGCGCCCCACAAGCTGGCTTCGTTTACCAAGATCATCACGGTCAACCTGATCGGGACGTTCAACATGATCCGGCTGGCGTCGTTCGAAATGGCAAAGGCCGGGCCGAACGCTGCAGGCGAGCGCGGCGTGATCATCAACACCGCCTCGGTGGCCGCGTTCGACGGCCAGATCGGGCAGGCGGCGTATTCGGCGTCCAAAGGCGGCGTGGTCGGCATGACCCTGCCGATCGCGCGCGACCTGTCGCGCAGCGGTATTCGCGTGTGCACGATTGCGCCGGGAATTTTTGAGACCCCGATGCTGATGGGGCTGCCTAAGGAGGCCCAGGAATCGCTCGGCAAGCAGGTGCCGTTTCCGTCGCGTCTCGGGCGACCGGTCGAATATGCTCAGCTCGCGCGCAGCATCATCGAGAACGAGATGCTCAATGCGGAGACCATCCGGCTGGACGGCGCGATCCGGATGGCGCCGAAGTAAGCGCGGCGGAGGCGCTCGACAGGCGCTCAGCGCGCCGAATCGGGCAGCGGCTGCTCGCGCAGCTGCGTCTTGAAGCGCCGGGCGCGTTCGATATAGCCGTCAGCGATGCGCAGCAGGTTGGCGCGCTCGTCGGCCGTCAGCTCGCGCACGATCTTGCCGGGCGAGCCGAGTACCAGGACGCCGTCGGGGATTTCCTTGCCCTCTGCGATCAGGGTGTTGGCACCGATCAGGCTGCCACGGCCGATGCGCGCGCCGTTCAGGATGACGCTGTTGATGCCAATCAGCGTGCCGTCGCCGATCGTGCAGCCATGCAGCATGACCTTGTGGCCGATGCTAACGCGTGTTCCGAGCGTCAAGGGATAGCCGGGATCGACATGCAGCACGGAGCCGTCCTGGACGTTGGTCCCCGCGCCGATGTGAATCCGGTCGTTGTCCGCGCGGATGACGACGTTGAACCAGATGTTGGCGTTCTCTTCGAGAACGACGGAGCCGAGAACCGTCGCGTCCGGCGCGACGTAGTGCTGTGCGCCGCGCAGCTCCACCTGGCGTGCTTCGAAGGAATACAGCGGCATTACAGGCAGCCCGATTCGAGTGGACGAGGGCCGCTATCATAGCGGCATGAAAGTCCTGGTCCTCGGCGCGGGCGTGATCGGCGTCACCAGCGCATGGTGCCTCGCCGAAGCCGGGCACGAAGTCGTCGTTGTCGAGCGCCAGCCCGGACCGGCGCTGGAGACGAGTTTTGCGAACGGCGGGCAGATTGCCGCGGCGCACGCCGAGCCCTGGGCCAAGCCCTCCGTGCTGCCCAAGTTGCTGCGCTGGCTGGGGCGCGAGGATGCGCCGATGCTGTTTCGCTGGCGCGCCGATCCGGCCCAGTGGCGCTGGGCCTTCGGCTTTCTCGCCGAGTGTCTGCCGGGGCGCTTCGAGCGCAACGTCCAGCGGCTTGCCGAGCTGGCGCGCTACAGCCACGCGCAGCTTGTCGCCGTGCGCGAGCGCACCGGCATCGAATACGATTGCCTGCAGCGCGGCATCCTGCACTTCTGCACCGACGTGCGAGAGTTCGACACGCTGGCGCGGCATGCGGAGACCATGAGGCGGCGTGGCGCGGACCGCAAGGTGCTGAGCGCGGCCGAGTGCGTGGCGCTGGAGCCGGCGCTCGGCCGATCGGAGGTCCCGATCGCGGGCGGCGTCTACGCGCCGTCCGATGAGTCGGGCGACGCGCAGCGTTTCACGCAGGCCCTGGCGACGCGAGCGACCCAGTGCGGCGTGACCTTTTGCTACGGCGCTTCGATCAGCGGGATCGAGCTCGGCGGCGGCCGGGTGCGCGGCGTGCGTCTCGCGCGCGGCGAGGTCGTCACGGCGGACGCAACCGTCGTCGCGCTCGGCAGCTACAGTCCGCGCGTACTCGCGCCGCTCGGCATCCGGTTGCCCGTGTTTCCGCTCAAGGGATACTCGATCACGCTTCCGCTGAGGGAGAACGCGGCAGCGGCGCCGACGGTGAGCCTGACCGATGAAGCCTGCAAGATCGTGATCTCGCGCCTTGGCAACCGCCTGCGCGCGGCCGGCACGGCCGAGCTGACGGGCTACGACCTTTCGATCAATCGGGTGCGTTGTGCGGCGATCGTACAGCGCATCCAGCGGCTGTTCCCGGGGCTCGCGATCGCCGGCGAGGTCGAGACCTGGGCGGGCCTGCGCCCGGCGACGCCGAGCAACGTGCCGATCGTCGGGCGCGCGCGCTACGAGAACCTGTTTCTCAACACCGGCCACGGCACCCTCGGCTGGACGCTGGCCTGCGGCTCGGCGCAGGCGCTGGCCGATCTGGTCTCCGGGCGCGAGGCGGCCGTGCCGCTGGCCGAGCGAGCGGCAGGCTGACCCGCGTCCCTCGTCGGGGCGAAGCCGATGCGGCAGAGCGAATCCCTGTTTTTCGAGATCCGGCGCCTGCGCTACCACGTGCGCCACTGGCCGGGCGATCCTGCGCGGCGCATCGTGCTGCTGCACGGCTGGATGGACGTGTCGGCGTCGTTTCAGTTTCTCGTCGACGCGCTGGCGGGGCACTGGGATGTCTACGCGCCGGACTGGCGGGGCTATGGATTGACGGACTGGGGGCATTCGGACTGCTACTGGTTTCCGGATTACATTGCCGATCTGGAGGCGCTGCTCGCGGCATTTCACGCCGACGCAGCGGTCAACCTGGTCGGTCACAGTCTCGGCGGCAACGTGGCTGCGTTGTACGCCGGAATTCGTCCTGAGCGGGTCGCGCGCCTGGTGAATCTCGAGGGTTTCGGTCTCGCGGCGACCTCGCCCGAGCAGGCGCCCGGGCGTTACCGGCGCTGGCTCGACGAACTGCATGCGCCGCCGAGCCTCAAACCCTATGCCGACTTCGCCGCACTGGCCGATCGCATGCAAAAGGGCAATCCGAGGCTCTCGCGCACGCGCGCGGATTTTCTCGCGCAGCACTGGGGACGATCGACGCACGATGGCAGGGTGGTGTTGCGCGGCGATCCGGCGCACAAGATCATCAATCCGATGCTGTACCAGTACGCGGAGGTGCGCGCGTGCTGGAACGCGGTCAAGGCGCCGGTGCTTTGGGTGGATACCAGCGACACGCCGCTGTTGCGACGCGCCAAGATATCGACCGAAGATCACGCGGCACGACGGGCCGCCTTCGCGCGGCTGCGTCACGTGACCGTGCAAGATGCCGGACACATGCTGCACCATGACCAGCCCGAAGCGGTCGCACGGCTGATCGAGGACTTTCTCGCCGACGCATGAAGCAGGTCGATCTGCATTGTCATTCAACTGTCTCGGACGGATCGCTGACGCCGTCCGAGCTGGTGCGGCGCGCGGCGGGGCGGGGCGTCGATCTCCTGGCGCTGACCGATCACGACCAGCTCGCAGGCCTCGCCGAGGCCGAACAGCTGGCGCACGAGCTCGGTCTGGACTTCGTCCACGGCGTCGAGGTTTCGGTCACCTGGCGCGGCAGCACGGTGCACGTCGTCGGACTCGCCATCGATCCCGACGACGCCTCGCTTGCGGCCGGCCTGGCGCAGGTTCGCTCGGGACGCACGCGCCGCGCCGAGGCGATGGCGCGCAGTCTGGACGCGGTCGGCATTGGGGGCAGCTTCGAGGGTGCATTGCGCCATGCCGCCAATCCCGCGATGATCGGTCGCGCGCATTTTGCGCGCCATCTGGCATCGATCGGTGTCGTCGGCAGCGCGGCCGAGGCCTTCAGGCGCTACCTCGTGCCGGGCAAGCCGGGCTACGTGCCGCACGCCTGGGCGGCACTGCGCGACGCCGTCGGCTGGATTCGTGGCGCGGGCGGACATGCGGTGCTCGCGCACCCGGGACGCTACCGCCTGAGCGCCGGCGCGCTGCATGCGCTGCTGGACGAATTCCGCGCGGCCGGCGGCAGTGCCCTGGAGGTCGTGACATCGAGCCATACCCCCGATCAGTTTCGTCTGTTTACCGCGCTGGGGCAGCGCTTCGGCCTGTGCGCTTCGCGTGGCTCGGACTTTCATGCCCCGGGCGAAGGGGCCGAGTTCGGCGCGCTGCCTGCGTTCGCGCTCTCGATTGCGCCGATCTGGGACGCGTGGCGGTCCTGAGCGCATGGCGCAGTTTTTCGAGATCCATCCGACGCACCCGCAGCCCCGGCTGGTGCGGCGCGCGGCCGAGATCCTCGCGCAGGGCGGGCTGATCGCCTATCCGACCGATTCCTGTTACGCGCTGGGCTGTCAGCTCGGTGACGTGCGGGCGCTGACGCGCCTGCGGCGCGTGCGCGCACTCGACGAACGACATCACCTGACGTTGATGTGCCGCGACCTCACTCAGGTTGCAACCTTCGCGATGGTGAACAACGCGCAATACCGGCTGATCAAAGCAGCGACGCCGGGCAGCTTCACGTTCATCCTGCGTGCGCGACGTGAGCTGCCGCGGCGTCTGCTGCATGCACGCCGCAAGACGATCGGCGTGCGCATCCCTGCGCACCCCGTCGCGCGGGCGCTGCTTGCCGAGCTCGGCGAGCCGATGCTGTCCGCGACGCTGCATCTACCGCAGGATGATGCGCCCCTGTCCGATCCGGAGGAGATTCGATCGCGCCTCGAGCACGACCTGGATCTCGTTGTCGATGCGGGCTCCTGCGGGGTCGCCCCGAGCTCCGTGGTCGACCTGACCGGGGACGAGCCTGCAGTGCTGCGCCGGGGCAAAGGCGACCTTGCGCTGATCGGACTCGCCGAGTGAAGCGCGCGACGCGCGCTCTGTTAGAATCCGGTCCGATCAAGCACTGAATCAATGGACGTCGGCCCACTCGTACAGACGATCGCGATATACGCCCTTCCGGTGCTGTTCGCGATCACCCTGCACGAAGCGGCGCACGGCTACGTGGCGCGTCATTTCGGCGATCTCACCGCGTACGCACAGGGGCGCATCAGTCTGAATCCGATGCGCCACATCGACCCGGTCGGCACGATCCTGGTTCCCGGCCTGATCCTGGTGTTGAGCACGCTGTCCGGCGTCGGCGCATTCCTGTTCGGCTGGGCGAAGCCGGTGCCCGTCAATTTCTCGGCGCTGCGCAAGCCGCGCCAGCACATGGCCTGGGTTGCGGCCGCGGGACCGGGCGCCAATCTGGCCATGGCATTGGGCTGGGCGGTTTTGTATCACGTCGCACCGTGGATGCCCGCATTCTTCGAGGTTCCGCTCGGACTGATGTCGCTCGCCGGAATCCGTGTGAATCTCGTGCTCATGTTTCTCAACCTGCTGCCCATTCTGCCGCTCGATGGCGGTCGGATCGTCGCGAGCCTGCTGCCGGGTCGCGCCGCGTGGCAGTACGCGAAGCTCGAGCCCTGGGGCCTGCCCGTGATCGTGCTGCTGCTGGTCACCGGCACGCTCGGCACCGTGCTGCGGCCGCTGGTGTTCGTCTCCGAATCTTTGCTGCGCTAGGCTTTCATGTACGAACCCCGCGTCCTGTCCGGCATGCGCCCCACCGGAAGTCTGCACCTGGGCCACTACCACGGCGTGCTCAAGAATTGGATTCGCCTGCAGGCCGAGTACCCCTGCCTCTATTTCGTCGCCGACTGGCACGCACTGACCACCGACTACGAGAGCCCGGGGCAGGTGCAGAAGAACGCCTGGGACATGGTCATCGACTGGATCGCCGCTGGCGTGGATCCTGCGCAGGCGACGCTGTTCGTGCAATCGCATATCCCCGAGCATGCGGAGCTGCACCTGCTGCTGTCGATGATGACGCCGCTCGGGTGGCTGGAACGCGTGCCGACCTACAAGGACCAGCAGGAGCGGCTCACCGACCGCGACCTGTCGACCTACGGATTTCTCGGCTATCCGCTGCTGCAGTCCGCGGACATCCTCATCTACCGCGCGAAGTACGTGCCGGTGGGGGAGGACCAGGTGCCGCACGTCGAGTTCACGCGGGAAATCGCCCGCCGTTTCAATCATCTGTACGGGCGCGAAGCGGGATTCGAAGAGAAGGCGAAGGCGGCGGTGAAAAAGATGGGATCGAAGAAGGCGCGCCTGTTCTCCGAGCTGCGTGCGAAATACCTGGAGCAGGGCGATGCGGAAGCGCTGCAGCGCGCGCAGGCACTGCTCGACGAGCAGCAGAATCTGCCGCGCGGTGACCGTGAACGGCTCTACGGCTGGCTGGAGGGCAGCGGCAAGAAGATCCTCGTCGAGCCCGACGTGCTGCTCACTGAAGCCGCCCGGTTACAGGGCCTCGACGGGCAGAAGATGTCCAAGTCTTACGGCAACACCATTGCGCTGCGCGAGCCGCCGGAATCCGTGGAAAAGAAGGTGCGCACGATGCCGACCGATCCAGCACGCGTGAAGCGTAGCGACCCGGGCACGCCGGAGCGCTGCCCGGTCTGGTCGCTGCACCAGGTGTACTCGGACGAAGCGCGCAAGGACTGGGTGCGACAGGGTTGTACGAGCGCAGGCATCGGCTGCCTCGAATGCAAACAACCGATCGTGGACGCAATACAGACCGAGCTTGCCCCCATGCGCGAGCGCGCGCAGACCTATCTGGACGATCCGACACTGGTACGCAACATCGTCGCCGACGGTTGCGACCGCGCACGTCGCCTCGCAACTGAGACGATGCGAGACGTGCGCGAAGCGCTTGGCCTGTCCTATACCTAGCCGCATGACACCGTCACCCCAGATCGAGATTCCGACGCCCCAGGCGAAGCTGTACGGCGAGCCGCTGATCGAGCTGCCGCGGGATCTTTACATTCCCCCCGATGCCCTGGAGATCGTGCTGGAGGCCTTTCAGGGCCCGCTCGATTTGCTGCTTTATCTGATCCGCAAGGAAAATCTGAACATCCTTGATATCCCGATGGCGCCGCTCACGCGGCAATACCTCGAGTATGTCGATGCGATGCGCGCGCGCAATCTCGAGCTGGCCGCCGAGTATCTGGTGATGGCGGCGATCCTGATGGCGATCAAGTCGCGCATGCTGTTGCCGCGCCCGCCGGCTCAGGAGGCCGAGGAAGTGGATCCGCGCGCAGAATTGGTGCGGCGGCTGCTCGAATACGAGCGCATGAAGAAGGCTGCGCAGGCGCTTGAACAGCTGCCGCAGGTCGGACGCGATGTCGTCGCGGTCACCGTGTGGATCGAAAAGACCGTGGTCGAGCAGCTGCCCGGCGTCGATGCGCAGGACCTCGCCGAGGCCTGGCGCCGGTTGCTGCATCGGGCACGGCTGTCGGCGCATCACCACGTCTCGCGCGAGGAACTCTCAGTGCGCGAGCACATGAGCTCGATCCTGCGTCGGCTGCGCGAGCATCGTGTACTGGAATTCTCGGAGCTGTTCGACGCAACGCGTGGCGTCCCCGTGTTGGTGGTCAACTTTCTTGCCGTTCTCGAGCTTGCGCGGGAACTGCTGATCGAGATCACGCAGGCGGAGTGTTTCGCGCCAATCTACGTAAAATTGGGCAATGCTGAATCCCACTGAGGCGAAACGCGTGATGGAGGGCGCGCTCCTTGCGACTGCGGTGCCGCTGTCTCTGAGCGCCTTGCGCCGGTTATTCGATGAGGATATTGGGTCGGATACCGTCCGGCGTCTGCTGCAGGAGCTGCGCGAGGAATGGTCCGGCCGGACGGTGGAACTCGTGCACCTGGCAAGTGGCTGGCGCTTCCAGACGCGACCCGATTTCCAGCGCTACGTCGAGCGCATGCAGCCCGAGAAGCCACCGCGCTACTCTCGCGCCGTGCTGGAGACGCTTGCCATCATCGCCTACCGGCAGCCTGTGACGCGCGGTGACATCGAGGACATTCGCGGCGTCGCAGTCTCACCGCAGGTGATCAAAACGCTCGAAACGCGCGGCTGGATCGACGCGGTCGGGCATCGCGAGACCCCGGGACGCCCGGCGCTGTACGGGACCACCAAGACGTTCCTCGATGATCTCGGCCTGCGTTCGCTCGAAGAGCTGCCGCCGCTCGAGGAAATCGCGCAAACGCTGCAATACGACCCGACCGCCGGTGAAGACCGCGTCGAAGAAGCCGCCCCCGAGCCGGCGTCCGCCAGCGAAACCCCGCCCGAGCCAGACGCGCAGGCCTGAGCCGGGCGCGGAGCCGCGCGCGGAGCGCCTGCAGAAGCTGCTCGCAGCGGCCGGACTCGGCTCGCGGCGCACGATCGAGGCCTGGATCACGGCTGGGCGCGTCACGGTCGCTGGTCGTCCGGCGCTGCTCGGCGAGCGGGCGCACGCAGGCGAGCGCATCGAGGTCGACGGTCGGCCGGTGCGGCTGCGAGCCACCGACGCGCCGGTGCGCGTGCTCCTGTATCACAAGCCGGTGGGGGAGATGGTGACCCGGCGCGACCCGGGCGGGCGGCGCACGGTTTTTGAGCGCCTGCCGCGACTGCGCGAGGGCCAGTGGATCGCCGTCGGCCGCCTGGATCTGAACACCTCGGGCCTGCTGCTGCTGACCGACTCGGGGGCCCTGGCAAACCGGCTGATGCACCCGCGCTACGAGGTCGAACGCGAGTACCTGGTCCGCGTACTCGGCACCCTGAGCGATGCGACACGGCAGCGCCTGCTGCGGGGCGTGCCGCTCGAGGACGGCAAGGCCGCCTTTGAGCGTCTCGAACCGCTGCACGCCGGCGGGGGCAGCGCAGCGAATCAGTGGCATCGCGTGGTTTTGCGTGAAGGCCGCACGCGCGAGGTGCGCCGGCTGTTCGAGGCGGTCGGATTGCAGGTCAGCCGCCTGATGCGGGTCCGCTTTGGGACCGTGCGCCTGCCGCGCGCGCTGCAGCCCGGACGGTGGATCGAACTCGAGCCGCAGCAATGCGCGGCGTTGCTCGCGGCGGCCACGGATCCGAGCGCGTCGAAAGTTGTTCCGGAGCCGAATTCCTGTTAAACTTCAAAGTCTTTGGAAGCGCACGACGGTCTGTGCGCTAGGGGATGGGCTTCGGCCCATTTTTTGTTTGCGCGTTGGCAAGATTTGACAGGATTGGCTGAACTCGTAGAGCGAGCGGTGAACGGATTGGGATTCGAGTGTGTCGATTTCCAGCCGTCGAACCGCGCACGCCTGCTGCGTGTCTTCATCGACCGGCCCGAGGGCATCACGGTCGACGATTGCGCGGCGGTCAGCCGCCAGCTCACCCGGGTCTTCGCGGTGGAGGGCGTCGAGTACGATCGACTCGAGGTGTCCTCGCCGGGACTCGATCGGCCGCTGCGCAAGGCGAGCGATTTTCGACGCTTCGCCGGGCAGCGGGTCGAAGTGCGCATGCGCGAGCGTGATGCAGCCGGGCGGCGCCGATACGCCGGCCTGCTGCTGAAGTGCGATGAACAGGCAGCCACGATCGAGGTTGACGGACAGAACGTCAGCCTCGCGTTGGCGGACATGGAACGGGCCAAACTGGTGCCGGACCTGTGAAGTTGCAAACGAAACGGGGTGACGACGTGATAGGGCGAGACCTTCTGATGCAAGCGGACGCGCTGGCGCGCGAAAAGAACGTCGACAAGGACGTGGTCTTTGCCGCACTTGAGTTCGCTCTGGCGTCAGCGACGAAGAAAAAGTACTCGGACGACATCGACGTGCGGGTGTCGATTGACCGCGCGAGCGGCGACTATTCGCCCTTCCGCCGCTGGCAGGTGGTCGAAGATGAAGCGCTCGAGTTTCCCGAGCGCCAGATCGGACTGTCCGAAGCTCAGCAGCGCGATCCGAACCTCAAGCTCGAAGATTTCATCGAGGAGCCGTTGGAGCGGGTGGAATTCGGCCGCATCGGCGCGCAGGCCGCCAAGCAGGTGATCCTGCAGCGCATCCGCGACGCGGAGCGCGAGCAAATCTTGAACGAGTTTCTGTCGCGCGGCGACGAGCTGGTGACGGGGACGATCAAGCGCATGGAGCGTGGCAACGCCATCGTCGAATCCGGCCGCCTCGAGGCGCTGCTCGGCCGCGACCAGATGATTCCAAAGGAAAATCTGCGCATCGGCGATCGCGTGCGCGGCTGGGTGATGAAGATCGACCGGACGGCACGCGGCCCGCAGCTGCTGCTTTCGCGGACCGCGCCGCAGTTCATCATGAAGCTGTTCGAACTCGAAGTGCCGGAAATCGAAGAAGGGCTTCTCGAGATCAAGTCGGCGGCGCGCGACCCCGGCGTGCGCGCCAAAATCGGGGTGCACTCCAACGACCGGCGCATCGACCCGATCGGCACCTGCGTGGGCATGCGCGGTTCGCGGGTCCAGGCGGTGACGCAGGAGCTTGCGGGCGAGCGCGTCGACATCGTGCTCTGGTCCGCGGATCCGGCGCAGTTCGTCATCGGCGCGCTGGCACCGGCGGAAGTCTCGTCGATCGTGGTCGACGAAGAAAAGCACGCCATGGACGTCGTGGTCGATGAGGAGAATCTCGCGATCGCCATCGGCCGCAGCGGCCAGAACGTGCGCCTCGCATCCGAGCTCACCGGTTGGCAAATCAACCTGATGACGGAAGACGAGTCGAATCGCAAGCAGGAAGAGGAGGGCGCGCGCGTCAAGGCGCTGTTCATCGAACAACTCGACGTCGACGAAGAGGTTGCCGACATCCTCATCCAGGAAGGCTTTTCGACTCTGGAGGAAATTGCCTACGTCCCGATCAACGAATTGATGGAGATCGAGGCGTTCGACGAGGACACCGTGAACGCGCTGCGCAACCGCGCACGCAACGCGCTGCTGGTCGCGGCGATCGCGAACGAGGAAAAGGTCGAGGGCGTGGATCCCGAGCTGCTGCGACTGCAGGACATGGATACCCAGCTCGCCGCGAAGCTGGCGGAGGCCGGGGTGCGAACGCGCGACGACCTCGCCGACCTGGCGGTGGACGAACTTTCCGAGATGACAGGCCTCGAGGAAGAACGGGCCAAGACGCTCATCATGGCTGCCCGGGCGCATTGGTTCGCCGAAGAGGCGACGGAACAAGGGGAGGCGCACTGACGTGGCACAGACGAGCGTTGCCCAGTTTGCGAGCGAGCTGAAGGTGCCGCCTTCCGTTCTGCTCGAGCAGTTGCGCGCGGCAGGCGTTGACAAGCGCGTGCCCGAAGACGCCTTGAGCGAGCAGGACAAGTCCCGGCTGCTGGATTACCTGCGGCGCTCGCACGGCGCTGAAGAACCCAAGACCAAGATCACGCTGACGCGCAAGCAAACCAGCGAGATCCGCAAGGCGGATGCCACCGGCAAGACGCGCACGGTGCAGGTCGAGGTGCGCAAGAAGCGGGTCTTCGTGAAGCGCGATCCGACCGAAATCGCGGCCGCGGCGGTCGCCGCGGAAGCGCCCGCGCCCGTGCCCGAGGCGCCCGCCCCGAAGCCGCCGAGCGCGGGTGCGCTCGATGAGCGCGAGCGCGAGCTGCGCCAGGCCGAGGCTGAACGTCAGCGGCAGCTGGCTGAAATCCAGGCCAGCGAGCTGCGCGAGAAACAGGAACGCGAGCGGCGCGAGGCCGAGCAGCGCCAGCAGGAGCGGCAGACCCAGGCGGCTGCGCAGGAAAAGCCCCCAGCGGCGGCCGCGGCGGCGACCGAGGGCACGCTGCATGCGCCAAAGCCGAAGGGTGAGGAAGCCAAGGGCGAGCGACGCGGCAAGAAATCACGGCCGGCGACGGTCATGCGCGACGATTCGGTGCGCCGGCGCACGATGAAGACCCGTGGGGACATGGGCGGCGGCGTGGCGGGCTGGCATGCGCGCGGCGCTGGGCGGCACCGCGCCGCAGCGGCGAGCAGTGCCGAAAGCACGACCTTCACTGCGCCGACCGAGCCGGTGGTGCGCGAAGTGGCGGTGCCCGAAACCATCACGGTGGCCGAGTTGTCGCACAAGATGGCGGTCAAGGCTGCCGAGGTCATCAAGGCACTGATGAAGCTCGGCACCATGGCAACCATCAACCAGGTCCTCGACCAGGAGACGGCCATGATCGTCGTCGAGGAGATGGGGCACAAGGCGAAGCCGGCCAAGCTCGAAGACCCGGAGGCCTACCTGAGCGAAACCGAGCCGCACGTCGAGGCGGCGCTGCTGGCGCGGCCGCCGGTGGTGACAGTCATGGGCCACGTTGACCACGGCAAGACCTCGCTGCTCGACCATATCCGGCGCACCAAAGTCGCCGCGGGCGAGGCCGGCGGCATCACGCAGCATATCGGCGCATATCATGTCGAGACACCGCGTGGCGTGGTGACCTTTCTCGATACGCCGGGCCACGAGGCTTTCACAGCGATGCGCGCTCGCGGCGCGCAGGTCACCGACCTGGTGATCCTGGTCGTCGCCGCGGACGACGGCGTCATGCCGCAGACCATCGAGGCGATCAACCACGCGCGCGCCGGCGGCGTGCCGCTCGTCGTCGCAATCAACAAGGTCGACAAGCCGGACGCGAACCCGGAGAAGGTCAAGCAGGAGCTGCTGAGCCACGGTGTCGTGCCCGAGGATCTCGGCGGTGACGTGCCCCTCGTGTCGGTGTCGGCGAAGACAGGACAGGGCGTCGACAGTCTGCTGGAGCACGTGCTGCTGCAGGCCGAGGTGCTTGAGCTCAAGGCGCCGGTGGACGCGCCGGCGAAGGGCGTCATCATCGAGGCACGGCTGGACAAGGGGCGCGGCCCGGTCGCCACCCTGCTGGTGCAGTCGGGCACGCTGCATCGCGGTGACGTCGTGCTGAGCGGTGCCGTGTTCGGCCGGGTACGGGCGATGGTGGACGAGACCGGTCGACCGGCACAGTCTGCGGGACCTTCGATTCCGGTTGAAATTCAGGGGCTTTCAGGTGTGCCGAGCGCGGGCGACGACGCCACCGTAATTGCCGATGAGCGCAAGGCGCGCGAGATTGCGCTGTTCCGGCAGGGCAAGTTCCGCGACGTCAAGCTCGCCAAACGCCAGGCGACGAGCCTGGAGAACATCTTCGAGCAGATGGGCGAGACCGGCGCGAAGACGCTGGCGATCGTCCTCAAAGCCGACGTTCAGGGTTCGCAGGAGGCTCTGGCGCATGCCCTGACGCGCCTGTCGACTGACGAGGTGAAGGTGAACATCGTGCATGCCGCTGTCGGGGGCATCACTGAATCGGACATCAACCTGGCACTCGCTTCCGGGGCGATCGTTATCGGCTTCAACACGCGTGCGGACGCGGCGGCGCGCAAGCTGGCCGAGAGCAGCGGCATCCAGCTGCGCTACTACAACATCATCTACGAGGCGGTCGAGGAGATCAAAGCGGCCCTGTCGGGGATGCTCGCACCGGAGCGCAAGGAACAGGTGCTCGGCCTGGTCGAGGTGCGGCAGGTGTTCAAGATCACCAAGGTGGGCGCGGTGGCAGGCTGCTACGTTCTCGAAGGACTGGTGCGTCGCAATTCGCAGGTGCGCATCCTGCGCGACAACGTGGTGATCCACACCGGCGAGATCGAGACGCTCAAGCGCTTCAAGGAAGACGTGCGCGAGGTGAAGGCCGGCTTCGAATGCGGCATCTCGATCGCGAATTACTCGGACATCAAGGAAGGCGATCAGTTCGAGGCATTCGAGGTCACGGAGGTCGCCCGCAGCCTGTAGCGAGGCCCGTGGGGTACTGCCCCGGGCCCGGGCGATGCGGACGGTATGCGACGTCGAGCGAGCTCCCGGCGAAGCGGACGACTGTCGCGGGTCGGCGAGCAGGTCCGCCGCGAGCTCGCCGATATTTTGCGACGCGACGTCCGCGACCCACGCGTCGCGGGAATTTCCCTGACCGACGTCGAGATCTCCCCGGACTACGCCCACGCCGTCGTTTTTTTCAGTTGTCTCGACGCGGCGCAAGTGCCGTCGGCAACCGAGGGGCTCGGGCGCGCGGCGGGGTTCCTGCGCTCGCAGCTTGCGCAGCGCGTCAAGCTGTACGCGATACCGGACCTGCGTTTCGTATACGACGAATCAATCGAGCGCGGCGACCGGTTGAGCCGACTGATCGACGGTCTACGCACCCCCGACGGTGACTGAACGACCCCGGCAGCCGGCGCGGCGACCCGTCGACGGCGTGCTGCTCCTGGACAAACCGCTCGGGCTGACGTCGAACGCCGCGCTGCAGGTGGCCAAGCGCCTGCTGCAGGCGCGCAAGGCCGGACATGCCGGAACGCTCGATCCTCTGGCGACCGGTCTGCTGCCGCTGCTCTTCGGCGAGGCGACCAAGCTCGCGTTTCTCCTGAGCGACGCGGACAAGACCTACCTCGCCGATGTGGTGCTCGGCGTCACGACGACGACCGGCGATGCCGAGGGCGCAACGCTCGAGACGCGTCCGGTCGCCGTGACGCCAGGCGAAATCGAGGACGCCTTGAGGCGCTTTCGCGGTGAGATCGCGCAGGTGCCGCCAATGTACTCGGCGCTCAAGCGGGAGGGACGTCCGCTGTACGCCTACGCGCGCGCCGGCGAGCAGGTCGAGCGGCGCCCGCGGCGCGTGTGGATTCACAGCCTCGAGCTGCTCGAGCGTACGGCCGCAACCCTGCGCATCCGGGTCCACTGCAGCAAGGGGACGTACATCCGGACGCTGGCCGAGGATCTGGGCAGGGCCCTCGGAACCGGCGCCCACCTGGGTGCCCTGCGGCGGGTGGCGAGCGGATCCTGGCAGATCGACCGGGCCGTCACGCTTGACCAGCTCGAGTCGACGCCCACGGCCGCCCGCGCGGCCCTGCTGAGCCCGCCGGCAGCCGCGCTCGATACGCTGCCGCGCTTCACGCTGGAGGCCGCGGATGAGAGCCGTTTCCGCAATGGACAGGCGCGGCCCGGCGCCGGCCGTCGGCCGGGCCTGTATGGCGTATTCGCGGCCGATGAGCGGCTGCTCGGCATTGGTGAAATCGCGGCCGACGGGCTGCTGCATCCGCGGCGTCTGTTGCTGACACCGGAATCCGCGCAACCGGCTGAAAAACATCGGGAAACCTTGTGATCAGCGGCGCGATTGGGATAGAATCGCGGTTTCCTGAAGGAGAACACATGGCGTTGCAAGTTGCGCAGAAGGCGCAAATCGTCCAGCAGTACCAGCGCGCGGCCGGTGATACCGGCTCAGCCGAAGTTCAGATCGCGCTGCTCAGCGAGCACATTTCCGCGCTCACGGAGCATTTCAAGACGCACGTCAAAGATTTCCATTCGCGTCGCGGGCTACTCAAGATGGTGAGCCGGCGTCGCAAGTTGCTCGACTATCTCAAGCGCACGGATCCGGGCACGTACCGGACGCTGATCGAGCGACTCGGTCTGCGCAAATAGCAGGACGTCATGACAGGTCGCCGGGCGCTCGTCTTGCAGATGAGCGCCCATTTTTTGTTCCGCGGATGTCCGGGGGCGTCTTGCCCTCGCCGGCGGTGCGGGACCCGCTAGAGGAACCATCACCTTGGAACCGATCAAGAAAACATTTACCTACGGCGCGCATCAAGTCACCCTCGAAACGGGTGAGATCGCGCGACAGGCGCACGGCGCCGTGCTTTGCTCGATGGACGACACGGTTGTCCTGGCCACCGTGGTCGCAAAGAAGGAACCGCGTCCCGGTCAGGAGTTTTTCCCGCTGACCGTCGACTACGTCGAGAAAACCTACGCCGCGGGCAAGATTCCCGGGGGATTTTTCAAACGCGAAGGCCGTCCTTCGGAAAAAGAGACGCTGACCTCGCGCCTCATCGACCGCCCGATCCGCCCGCTTTTCCCGGATGGCTTCTATAACGAGGTTCAGGTCGTCGTGACCGTCATGTCGCTCGATCCGGAGATCGACTCCGATATCCCGGCGATGATCGCGGTATCCGCGGCGCTGACCTTGTCGGGCATCCCGTTCAATGGGCCGGTCGGTGCGTGTCGGGTCGGCTACGTGGACGGTTCCTACCTGCTCAATCCGACCGCCAGTCAGCTCAAGGAATCGGCGCTCAACCTGGTCGTTGCAGGGACCGAACAGGGCGTGCTGATGGTCGAGTCGGAAGCGCTCGAGCTATCGGAAGACACGATGCTCGGGGCGGTGGTCTTCGGCCACGGCGAGATGCAGAAGGCAATCCAGGCAATCCACGAGCTGGCCGAAGTTGCGGCAAAGCCGGCGTGGGACTGGCAGCCCTCGAGCCGCCACGAGCCGCTCGTCGAGCGCGTCGTCGCGCTCGCGCAGACGGACCTGGTCGCGGCCTTCGAGATCAAGCAGAAGCAGTCGCGCAACACGCGGCTGTCGGAAATCCGCAAATCGACTCTGGCCACGCTGCAAGCGGAAGCCCAGTCGCGCGGCGAGGCGATTGACGAGCAGGCCGTCAAGGACCTCTTCTACGAGCTCGAAGCGAAGATCGTGCGCGGCAAGATCCTCGATGGCGAGCCGCGCATCGACGGGCGCGATACGCGCACGGTGCGGCCGATTTCGGTCCGTGTCGGTGTGCTGCCGCGCACCCATGGCTCGGCGCTGTTCACGCGCGGCGAGACGCAGGCGCTGGTGACCGTGACCCTTGGGACAGGGCGTGACGAGCAGATCATCGACGCGCTGGCGGGTGAATACCGCGAGCGCTTCATGATGCACTACAACATGCCGCCCTATGCCACGGGCGAGACCGGCCGTGTCGGGTCGCCCAAGCGCCGCGAGATCGGCCATGGCCGGCTCGCCAAGCGCGCACTGGTCGGCTTGCTGCCGTCGGCGGAGGAGTTCGGCTACTCGATGCGCGTCGTATCGGAGGTTACCGAGTCGAACGGTTCGTCTTCAATGGCGTCGGTGTGCGGCGGAAGCCTGGCGCTGATGGACGCCGGTGTGCCGATCAAGGCGCCTGTCGCGGGCATTGCGATGGGCCTCATCAAGGAAGGCAATCGCTTTGCGGTGCTCAGCGACATCCTCGGTGACGAGGACCATCTCGGCGACATGGACTTCAAGGTTGCCGGAACGACGAATGGCGTGACGGCGCTGCAGATGGATCTCAAGATCGAGTCCATCACCAAGGAAATCATGCGTGTGGCGCTCGATCAGGCGCGCGAGGGCAGGCTGCACATCCTCGAGGTCATGGGGGGCTCCATCGAGGGCTCGCGCACGGAGCTGTCGACGTACGCGCCGCGCATCATCAAGATCAAGATCAACCCTGACAAGATCCGCGACGTGATCGGCAAGGGTGGGGTGGTCATTCGCGGCATTCAGGAAGAGACCGGCACCACCATCGAGATCGAGGATGACGGGGTGGTGAGCATTGCGTGCGTTTCGGCCGAAGGCGGCGAGGCCGCGCGCAACAAGATTCTCGAGCTCACCGCGGATGTCGAGGTCGGCAAGGTCTACGAGGGTACGGTCCTGCGCCTGCTGGATTTCGGCGCCATCGTGCAGCTGTTGCCGGGGCGGGATGGGCTGCTGCACATTTCCCAGATCAGCCACGAGCGGGTAAATGCGGTGGCGGATCACCTCAAGGAAGGGCAGGTGGTCAAGGTCAAGGTGCTCGAGGCCGACGACAAAGGGCGGGTCCGTCTTTCGATGAAAGCGGTCAGCCAGCCGGAGGCCGCTGTCAAGTAGAGCTGAGATTTCAGCCGGCCGAAACAAAAGGGGCGCCGCGGCGCCCCTTTTTCGTTGCGCGATGCGCGCGGGATGCTACTTCGCGACTTGGCGCTCGCGCATCTCGTCGAGCGTCTTGCAGTCGATGCACAGGGTCGCAGTGGGACGCGCCTCGAGCCGCTTGAGGCCGATTTCCACGCCACAGCTCTCGCAGTAGCCGTACTCGTTGGCGTCGATCCGGGCAATCGTCTCGTCGATCTTCTTGATCAGCTTGCGCTCCCGGTCACGGTTGCGCAGTTCGAGCGCCATGTCCGATTCCTGGCTCGCACGGTCATTGGGGTCGGCGAACACCGTGGCCTCGTCCTGCATGGTGTGCACGGTGCGATCGATCTCCTCAGACAGCTCCGCCTTGAGCTGTTCGAGGATCTTGCGGAAGTGCGTGCGTTGCCGGGCGTTCATGTACTCCTCACCCTTCTTCGCTGCGTAGGAAGGGACGGCCTTCCTCGGAACTTGTGCTGCCATGTGGCTCGAGGCCTCAATTGGAAAAGGCGCTTTGTAGCAGAAAGCCCCCCGCCCGGCAAGGGCGCAAATCCCTATTTTTCACGTACTTGCGTTGATGCCCGGCGCCTGCAGAGGTATCATTGGCGCCCTTTCTCGGGGTGTGGCGCAGCCTGGTAGCGCGCTTGCTTTGGGAGCAAGATGTCGGGAGTTCGAATCTCTCCACCCCGACCAGGATTGGAGTGCGCTGCGTCCGGACTGCCCGTAGCTCAACCGGATAGAGCACCAGCCTTCTAAGCTGGGGGTTGTGGGTTCGAGTCCCGCCGGGCAGGCCAAGCCCGGTGTGAGCGTGGGGCGATGCTGCGCAGATTTTGCCGGTGGTGGCGGTAGCTCAAAGGTAGAGTCCCGGATTGTGATTCCGGTTGTTGGGGGTTCGAGTCCCCTCCGCCACCCCAATTAACCTTCCTATCCCGTTCATGCCGATCGAGCGCGAGCTCAAATTCCGGTTTTCGGAAACGCATTCGGCGACGGAACTCTGGCGTCTGCTCGGCGCCAAGCCGCGCCGGCGGCGATTGAACGCCACCTATCTCGACACCCGCGACGCTGTGCTGCGCCGTGCACATGCGGCGTTGCGCATGCGGCGCAGTGGCCGGCGCTGGCTGCAGTGTTTCAAGGCCGAGCCGCGCACCGGCGCCGTCCTGCTCGGGCGCCACGAATGGGAGTTCGCTGCGCGCGGCGGGCGCCTGCGAATCGGCGCTTTCCCGCTGGATCAAATTCGCGCCACCTCCGGCATCGACCTCGGCGCGTTGCAGGATCGGCTGCACGCGGTGTTTACGACGCAGTTCGACCGCAGCACGGTCGAGCTGCAGGCACCCGGGGCGCGTATCGAAGTCGCCTTTGATCGCGGAACGATCGCAGCCGATCGACGTCGCGAGGCGCTGCGCGAGATCGAGTTCGAGCTGCTCGAGGGCGACTTCCTGGTGCTCCTCGAGCGGGTGCGTGCACTGATTCCCGGGCTGGCGCTTGAGCTGGAGGTCGGCAGCAAGGCGGAGCGCGGCTATCGGCTGGCCAGCGGTCAGCGTGCCAGGCCGGTCAAGGCGCGCCGGCCGTCCATCGACGCGCAAGGGGATCCGCGCGACGCGATCGCCGCGATCGTCGGCGCCTGCGTGTCGCAAGTCGCGGCGAACGCGGGCGGCACGTCGGCCGCGCGCGATCCCGAGTACCTGCATCAGCTTCGCGTCGGGCTTAGACGCCTGCGCTCGGCGTTACGCCTGTTCCGTGCGCTGCTGCCGCCCGAGCGTACGCAAGCGCTGGTCGACCGTCTGCACGCCGTCTTGCCTGCGCTCGGGGTGGCGCGTGACTGGGACGTGGTCACCGAACTTCTTGAAAAGCGCATCCTGCCGGCGGCCGGCGAGGGGATCGACCTTGCGGCGACGCTGCGCTGGGCGCGGCGCCGACGCATGCGCGCTCGGCGCGACGCGCGCGCGGTCACGGCATCGAGCGCATTCCAGCAGCTGCTGATCGATGCCATGATCTGGGCGGAGCAGGCAGGCAGGGCCGATGGCGCGGCGCCGCTGGATCCATCCGTACGAGCGCGTACGCTCACGGCGTTCGCCAAGCGCAAGGTCGCGCGGCTGACGCACCGGGTCGAGCAGCACGGCGACGGCTGCGATTGGTCGGACGGCGCCGCACGCCATCAGGTCCGCATTCGCCTGAAGCGGCTGCGCTACGCGTGCGATTTTTTCACTGCGTGCTTCAAGCGCAAGCGGGTGCGCCGCTATCTCGACCATCTCGAGGCGCTGCAGGACCTGCTCGGAGAGCTGAACGACCTCGCGATGGCACGGCAGCTATTTGCGGAAGCTGCCGGCGGGACGGGGGTTCAGGGCGCCTTCATCAACGGTTGGCTGGCCGCGCGCGAGGATGCCCTGATCGCGGCGCTGGCCGACGCCTGGCGCGTGTTCCGGGAACAGGCGCGGCCGGCCTGAGCGGGAACTCGGCGCGCTCAAGCAGAAATACGTGGTCTGGCCCGGCCGAGGTCTCCGGCCACAGGAACGGCGTTTGCGGGTAGCTGCGTTCGAGCGCCGGGCGATTGTGGCCGATCTCGCATACCAGAACGCCTTGCGCTGTCAGGTGGCGGGGCGCATCGCTCAGGATGCGTCGGACGATGTCGAGCCCATCCATGCCGCCAGCCAGGGCACGGCGCGGTTCGTGTCGATATTCGGTTGGCAGGCGGCGCATCCGCCCGGCGGTCACATAGGGCGGATTGCAGAGAATGAGGTCGTAGCGCCGACGCATCAGGGCCGCGAACAGATCCGAGTGAACGAGGCGTACGCGGCGCTGCATGCCGTGCAACGTGACGTTGCGCTCCGCAACCGCGAGTGCCGCGCGCGAATCGTCGCTTGCATCGACCCGGGCATCGGAAAACGCGTGGGCCGCCAGGATGGCGAGACAGCCGGAGCCGGTGCACAGATCGAGAATGCGCCGTACCGGGCGATGCACCCACGGTTCGAGCCGCTCGCGCAAGAGCTCGGCGATGAACGAGCGGGGCACGATGACACGCCGATCGACGTAGAAGCGGTGTTCGCCCAGCCAGGCTTCGTGCAGCAGGTAGGCGGCAGGCACACGGCTGCGGATCCGCTGCGTGAGGAGCTGCTGCAGGCGCTGCGCCTGCGGAGCGCTGAGCCGGGTTCTGCGGTGCGGCGCCAGCGATTGCGGTGGCAGATCGAGGACGTGCAGGATGAGGAACGCGGCCTCGTCGCGCGCGTCGTGGGTGCCGTGTCCGTAATGCAGGTGGGCCTGACGCAGCCGGGCGACGGCGTGTCGAAAGGCGGCCCCTACCGTGATCGCGTCGCCGCCCGCGCGTCGCATGCTTACAGGTTCACGCAACCAGGCGACGCAGGATTTCGAGGTATATCAACGGCAGCTCTTCGAGCGCCTCCAGCGCGATGTGCTCGTCGATCTTGTGGATGCTCGCATTCACGGGCCCGAGCTCGACGATCTCCGGACAGAGGGTCGCGATGAAACGCCCGTCGGAGGTTCCGCCATCGGTCGAGAGCTTTGGACGGCGCCGGGTGCGAGACTCAATCGCGTCGCTGACCGCCGAAACAAGGGCGCCGGGCTGCGTAATGAAGGGCCGGCTGAGGCCTGTCCAGGCAATCGCGTAATCGAGCCCGTGGCGCCGCAAGATCGCCTCGAGGCGCTCGCGCAAAGACTGCTCGGTGCTCGCGGTGGAAAAGCGGAAATTGAAATCCAGCTCCACCACGCCCGGAATCACGTTGGTGGCCCCGGTGCCGGCATGCAGATTGGAAACCTGCCAGGCCGTGGGAGGAAAGAAATCCGTGCCGCGATCCCACTCGGTCGCCGTCAACTCGGCGAGCGCGGGCGCGAGCAGATGAATCGGGTTGCGTGCCAGATGGGGATAGGCGATGTGTCCCTGGGCCCCGCGCACGGTCAGGCGTCCCGACAACGACCCGCGACGTCCGTTCTTGATCGTGTCGCCGAGCGACTCGCCGGACGTCGGTTCGCCTACGATGCAATAGTCGATTTTCTCCTTGCGCGCGCGCAAGTGCTCGATCACGCGCGTCGTGCCGTCGACGGCAGGGCCTTCCTCGTCCGACGTCAGCAGCAGCGCAATGGAGCCACGGTGATCCGGGTACTCGCGAAGGAAGGCCTCGATCGCAACCACGAATGACGCGATGGACGCTTTCATGTCCGCGGCACCGCGCCCGTACAGCTGTCCGTCGCGGACGGTCGGCTTGAAGGGGTCGCTGCGCCACTGCTCCAGAGGCCCGGGGGGCACGACGTCCGTATGTCCCGCGAAGCACAGCAGCGGAGCGCCGAGGCCGCGGCGTGCCCATAGGTTAGAGACGGCGCCGAAGGGCAGCGCCTCGCAGCTGAACCCGGCGCCGGCGAGGCGCTCGGCCAGCAGTTGCTGACAGCCGGCATCGGCCGGTGTCACCGAACGCCGGGCGATCAGATCCTGAACGAGGTCAAGTGCGCTTTGCATGGCGGGGGCAGATCAAGCGTACCCCGCACGCGGCGCCCTCCGAATGACGCTCGAGGGGGCGGGGAGGCCGCTTGAATGCGGTCAGCCGGAGGTGGCGTCAATCTTGATATCGGTGAAGTCCATGCCCGGCGAGGTGTTGGCGAGCGCTTGCTGGGAGCCGGTGATATCTGCCACCGTCGCCGGGTGCGCAGCCCCCGTCGTCGGCTGGGTGAGTTCGCCCGCGGTCGCCTGATTGATGAGCCACAGCATGTTGGTCGGTGAGTCTGCGTTGGCCATGGCTTCGTCCTGCGAGATATGTCCGTCCATGAACAGCCTGAACAACGCCTGTTCGAACGTCTGCGAGCCCGGCGCCATGCTTTTTTCCATGGCGTCCTTGATCTCGTTGATCTCGCCCTGCTCGACAAGCTCCGAAATATGGCGGGTATTGAGCATGACCTCGACCGCCGCTTTGCGCATGCCGGACTTGGTTCGCACCAGACGTTGCGAGACGATCGCCTGCAAGCTCGCCGAGAGGTCGAGCAGCAGCGTGGGGCGGTTCTCGAGCGGATAGAAGGTGATGATGCGGTTCAGCGCGTGATAGCTGTTGTTGGCGTGCAGCGTCGCCAGGCAGAGGTGGCCCGACTGGGCATACTGCAGCGCCATCGACATCGTGTCTCTGTCGCGGATCTCGCCGATCAGGATGCAATCCGGCGCCTGGCGCAGCGCATTGCGCAGCGCGACCGGAAACGCCTTGGTGTCAGTGCCGACCTCGCGCTGGTTGACGATCGATTTCCGGTTCTGGAAGACGAACTCCACCGGATCTTCCAATGTCAGGATATGACCCGACTTTTCGCCGTTGCGGTAGTCCAGCATCGCGGCGAGCGAGGTCGATTTGCCGGAGCCGGTCGCACCGACCATCAGCATGAGCCCGCGCTTCTGCATGATGATGTCCTTGAGCGCATCGGGCAGGCCGAGTGTGTCGATGGGGGGCACCGCGCCGGGGATGTAGCGTACGACGACCGCCGGGGTGCCTTTTTGTCGGAAGGCGCTGATCCGGAACGTGCCCACACCCTCCAGCGTGTAGGCCGTGTTCAGCTCGAATTCTTCCTCGAACTCCCGGATCTGGCGCTCGGTGAGGACCTCGTGCAGCAACTGCCGTACGGCGTCCGAGTTGAGAACGGTCTGATTCACCGGCATCGCGACGCCGTTGATCTTGATGTTGATCGGCGCGCCGACCGACAGGAAGATGTCCGAAGCGTTTTTCTCGGACATCAGCTGAAACAGGCGTTTCATCGCAGACATGTCGGTTTCTCCCGATTCAAAGGGGCTGCTGTAGCAGCGTCTCAGTCGCTGCGCAGCAGATCGTTCAGACTGGTCTTGGCGCGCGTCTTCGCGTCCACGCGCTTGACGATGACCGCACAGTACAGGGCACAGCTGCCGTCGCCGGAGGGCAGGGTGCCAGGCACCACCACCGATCCGGCCGGCACCCGGCCATATAGAACCTTGCCCGATTCGCGGTCAAAAATCTTGGTGCTCTGGCCGATGTAGACGCCCATCGAGAGCACGCTGTTCTCCTCGACGATCACGCCTTCGACGACCTCGGAGCGTGCGCCCACGAAGCAGTTGTCCTCGATGATGACGGGATTACCCTGAATCGGCTC